>Ga0302309_10001260_pt1 | contig 23729 bp, 17 predicted proteins | sample III_Palsa_N1_1_FD_200453 | JGI IMG/M metagenome (GOLD analysis project Ga0302309, IMG submission 200453) | Peat permafrost microbial communities from Stordalen Mire near Abisko, Sweden - III_Palsa_N1_1 | ecosystem: Environmental > Terrestrial > Soil > Palsa > Peat permafrost | place: Sweden... | reverse complement strand
AAATCGAAGACCCTTCTTTTATATGCGGGGGGTAGTGTGGGGCTTCATGGAGACATCATCCGCCTCAACGGCAATGTTCCTGCGGAATATCAGCAACTGGACAAATACAACGACCCGCTTGCTTTAAGGCGAAGGGGACCGGTCCTGGAACCTGCTGTCCGGGCGCTCTGGTATCCAGTCCGGATACACAGCGTGCAGATCGGCCTCTACGGCGGCCTGGGTTACGATCTCGACTTCAACTCACAATGGAAACTGGGCTATTATAGCAACAACCACGGGAAATACAGTCATTTCAGAGGCCTGGCTAAACCCAATGACCAGAAACGCGTAAATGAATATGGCTTCTCTTACAGTGCCGGTCTTAGCCTGAAGATCAATCTCCACTAGTGCCGCACGACGATCTTAGCGATCTCGGGCCGCAATCCATCGGACCATTGCAGAATATAGACGCCTTCAGCAAGCGTATTCACACAATCGATATTCACCGTATTCTGACCTTGTTGTGCTTGGTATTGTTTCGACCACAGTTGGCTGCCCTTCACATCGAAGAGCCGCAGGCTTACCGCCTCCGCCATCGTCGTGCTAAAGCTTACCGTTACAAAACTCTGCGCGGGGTTGGGGTATACGGCTAACTTGCTGGCCGCGCCGCCCAGTTGTACCGATACGATCTTGCTATAGAAAGATGTTCCATCGTTCTCTACCTGCCGGATCCGATAGTAGATCGTGCCTCCGACGGCATATGCTCCATTGTCCGGATACAGATATGCGTTATCCACGTCGTTGGCACCCTTAAGCGGTTCGCTGCCGATCGAGGAGAAATTCACGCCGTCGGTGCTGCGTTCGACAACATAGTTCAGGGTGCTTACTTCGGGAGCCACTGTCCAGCCGACATTGACGGTCCCATTGTCGGGAACTGCGGTGACATCGAGAAAGCTGATGGCAAGGACAGTACAGTTGGTCGGGGGCTGTACCACCAGGGCCGGGATTATGTTCGTCGTGAGGACGCCCGCAGAACCATTCGTCGCGCCAAAATTGGTGGTCGTCCCATTAGTGGTACCGGCAACCCCGCCCGTCACTTTCGTCGCCCCGCTAAGCGTCCCATTGGAATAAACGATACCGCCGCCGCCGCCGCCGCCCGGACCGTGCGAAGGACCGCCGGCGCTCTCATTGGTGCCGCCGGCGCCGCCTTTGGCCTGAGCCGTTATGCTGAAAGTGATACCGTTATTGCTAAAGATAAGAATGGTGCCGCCGGCACCGGCGCCACCGCCTCCATCATTTTGTATCGTGCCGTTGGCATCGGCGCCATTGGCTTTTAATGTGCCGTTGCCTAAAATGGCATTCTGCGCCATGATGATAATGATGCCGCCGCCCGCAGAACCGCTGCTGGCCAAACCGTTGCCCGGCGTCCCCGTGGCATTGTTGGATGTGCCGGCACCGCCGCCGCCGCCCATTACAAGGCGGGAGGGCGAAACCTGCGAAAAGACCGCCCCGGGCCGGCCGCCGCTTTGGATGGATGAACTCCATGCCCAGCCGCCATAGCCGCCTACACCACCGTTGCCGCCGCCGCCGCCGCCGGTATTCTGGTCATTGGCGCTGGCAGGGTTGCCGTCGGTACCGCCGCCACCCGCATTACCGGGTGCGCCCATGGCATAGCTGCCATTGGGATATCCTTCCGCGCCCGTAGTGAGCAGCGTCGTGTTGGCATTGTTTATATACATCGGTGTCCCCGCAATCCCTTCGCCTTTGCTGCCATTCGCATTCATGCTGGACATCGTATAATAGTCCGTGCTGGTGCCAGTCCCCGCACCGCCCAATGACCTGCCGCCGCCGCCGCGAAAACCCAGTCCCGAAGCATCGACGGTCTGGGAGTTCATGTTGATATTATTCTCGGCAAACAACATGATGACACCGCCCTCGGCGCCATCCCAGGCAGGGGCAGTAATGGTCCCCGTTAGCTGCAGGTTATAATAAAGCGGTATCCTGATCACCTGGAAAGTATATTGGCCGTTCGTACCATAAACCGTATTCTGGTAGGCATTCGTCGTGCCCGTTGTAAGATTCAATGTGCCACCGGAAAGCCCTACGTTATTGCCCGCGACGGCATATTCCATCGTACCGGCGATCAGCGCAGCATTGTTCAGATAACCACTGCCCGATCCGGTGTTATTCCCATAGTTGGTGCTATTGACAGCATTGATCTGGGCACCCTGCATCTGGATGATCAATACGACATCTCCGACACTGATCGGAGTAGTACCATATTTTACTGTGCCAATGGCGATGGAAGTACTGCCCGCGGTAACATAATTCTGGGCTGCGGGATAATATGTATTGGGATAACTGTTAATGGTGGTCGTGCCGGACGTGAGACAGGCCTGAGCAGTCGTGGAATGACTACTCAAAGAGAGCAGGGAGAGGATCCATGCAGTAGCAAAATACCGATTGCTCAACAGCACGTAGAACTTCTTCATCGGGTTCGGATTATAAGGTGACTGTTGATATCGCCAAACGAGTACCAGCTTTCTAGTTGCTATCAATCAATTACATACCGCCGGCCAAACCATTGCTCTTCTCTCCAAAAGGGAAAATCCTTCCGGCTGCGGGAAAAAAAATAGGGGTAACCCCTTACGAGGTTCCCCCTTGACAGCTTGGTTGGTGGTAGGAATTCAGACGAATTTGCTCCCGATTCAGGAATTCGTTCCGGCTTTGGGGATTTTTCCCGAAGGCGTATTGCCGTCCTTCGGGGATGTTTGGGCTTCCTTTGCCGTGGCCGCTTCTTTGGGCGTCGTCGCGCCTTCCCTAGATGCCGCAGCGGCATTCTTCTGCGTAGCGGCGATCTCTTTTTTCCGCCCGGCGGCTTCGGAGATCAGCTCAGCGACAAGTGAGGTCCATCCGGTTTGATGGCTGGCGCCCAGACCATGAGAGTCGTCTCCATGAAAATATTCGTAGAAGAGCAGGAGGTCTTCATTGCCCGGCTTCTGGTAGAACCAGTTGTATTTGCCATGCGACAATCGTTTGCCGGTTTTATCCTTTTCAAAAAGACTGATCACCCGGTCGGTGAGCCTGTCCGCCACGGCCTCAAGCGTATGCTTCTGACCTGAGCCCGCCGGATATTCCACCGTCAGGCCTTCGCCATAGAACTCTCCATAGCGGCGGATGGAGCGGATGATCAGGTAATTGATCGGTATCCAGACCGGGCCGCGCCAGTTGGAGTTGCCGCCAAAGAAGTCGGATGTCGAGTCGCCCGGATCGTATTTGATGTGATAATCGATGCCGCTGATGTTGATGGTATAGGGGTGTTTCTCGTGGAATTTTGAGAGCGCGCGTATCCCGCCGGGGGAGAGGAACTCTGCTTCGTTCAACAGTCGATCGAGCAGATAGATCAACCGTTTTTGAGGTACAAGCGACAGCAGGATCTGCTCTCCGTCGCTGTGCTCTTCGTTTGGCCAATACCGTTTGTTCTTCAGCCGGTAGTTCTCGAACCAGTTGACCCGCTTCTTGAAATCCCCCAATTTATGCAGGGTCTTCTTCTCGATGATGGAGACGGCGAACAGCGTCGTCAACCCCACGATGGACTGGATCCGCAGCTGCACCGGCGACCCGCCGATGGAAAGGGTATCGTAAAAGAACTTGTCTTCCTCGTTCCACATTCCCTGCTCGTTGAGTGCTTCCGCGATCAGCACAAAATGCTCGAAGAACTTCGTCGCTGTATCTTCAAAAGCATCGTCCTTCATGGCGATCTCCAGCGCCATATCCATCATGTTGAGGGCGTACATGCCCATCCAGCTGGTGCCGTCGGCCTGCTCCAGTTGAAAATCGCCGCCAAGCGGATGGCTGCGGTTGAATACCCCGATATTATCCAATCCAAGAAAGCCGCCTTCGAACATGTTGTTCCCGTTGGCGTCCTTCCGGTTGATCCACCAGGTGAAATTGATCAGGAGTTTCTGGAAGATCCTTTTCAGGAAGCCGATATCGCCTTTTCCGGTCCGCTCCTTCTCTATGCGGTAGACTTCGAGTGCGGCCCAGGCCTGGACGGGCGGGTTCACGTCGCTGAAGTTCCACTCATATGCCGGTATCTGTCCGTCCGGCTTCATATACCATTCCCGCATGATCAGCAAGAGCTGGTGTTTGGCGAACACCGGGTCCACCAGCGCCATCGAAATACTCTGAAAAGCGAGATCCCAGGCCGCATACCAGGGATATTCCCATTTGTCGGGCATAGCGATGATATCCTGGTTCTTCAGGTGCTTCCAATCATGGTTGCGACCATTCAATTTCCCCGCGTTCACCGGGGAGATGCCGTCGCTCGTGGTCAGCCAGCGTTCCACGTCAAAATGATAATACTGTTTGCTCCAGAGCAGGCCGGCCAGTGCCTGCCGCTGTACCGCCGCCATCTCGGGCGAGATATTGGCAGGCAGGATCGCCTGGTAGAACGCGTCGGCTTCCGACTTGCGGTTCTGAAAAAGCCGCGTGGGGTCGCCGCCAAAAGGATTCTCCAGTATCCTGTTGCTAAGCCGCAGGTAGATGGACTTCGTTTCCCCCGGCCCAACGGTATATTGATAGACCGGGGCGAATTTCGTTCCCGACTTCTTCTGGCGTAAGGCGTCGACATTGGCCTTGCGGATCACCGCATCGTGAAACGCATCTTTTACGAAAGGCGTTTTATTGGTTCCCCCCGAGACCTTTTCCAGATTGGTCTCGTTCTCGGTGAACATCGAGTACTGGGGCTGTTGGAAATAAAAGTAATAGGGGCCGAGCCGGTTATGGGTGGCCTTTACAGAGTTCTTGTCGCGGGCCGTGATCACCGGCTTTTTCTCGAGTCCATCATACTGCCACCGGTTGTAAAACCACAGCGTCGGAAGGACCGTGATATCGGCTTCTTTTACATACCGGTTATGCAGATCGATCCGGATAAAGATGTCCCGCGCATTTTGTTTGGCATAGACGATCTTAACGTCAAAATATTCGTCTTTGTCGAAGACGCCGGTGTCGAGGATCTCGTACTCCGGTTCCTCGCGGGATCGCTTGCGATTCTCTTCCAGTAATTTTTTGTAGGGGAACTCCTGTTGGGGATACTTGTACAGGTATTCCATGTAGTAGTGGGTAGGCAGGTTGTCGGTGTAATAATAGAGCTCCTTGACGTCCTCGCCATGATTGCCCTCTTTATTTCCTAGCCCAAAAAGGCGTTCTTTGAGGATGGGGTCCTTTCCATTCCACAGTGCTACTGCGAAACACAGGTTTTGAAAGAAGTCCGAGATGCCGCCCAGCCCGTCTTCACCCCAAAAGTAGGTTCTGCAATGTGCGTGATCATAAGGGAAATAGTGCCAGGCGTCGCCATAAGCACTATAGTCCTCTCTTACTGTTCCCCATTGCCGCTCACTCAAATACGGGCCCCACTGTTCTAAAGGTATCTTTTTAGCAGCGTTAACTGCGAGTCTTTGATGTTCTGCCGTCATGTTTATTATCATTCATCAGAGGCGCAACCGCCTCCGGTGGTTTTTCAGCGGGAAGTTACTTCGTAAGTGACTAAAGTGAGCGCTGCTGGCGGTTTATTTTGTCAAAAATCCGCCGGTATGAGCGAATTCCGCCGAAAAAACCGAACTTTATACATATTTTTTAATCACTCCTACCGGATTCAGGCTATAAGGCGCCGCCGGTGTGTTAATCATCTCGATCTTGACTTTCAAAGAATTTGGCCTGGATGAGAGCCTCATAGAAGGCATAGAAGCTTCTGGATATGAAAACGCCACCCCTGTTCAGGAACAGGTCATCCCACTTATACTAAACGGACAAGACATCATCGCCTCTGCGCAAACCGGCACGGGTAAGACGGCGGCCTTCCTCTTGCCGATCATCAACCGGCTTCTCGCTTCCCGTCACGACGATCAAATCAACGCGCTCGTCATCGTACCCACCCGCGAGCTGGCGATCCAGATCGCCCAAAACATGGAAGGGTTGGCGTATTTTACTCCCATTAGTTCCATTGCCGTCTATGGCGGTGGTGATGGCAGTAACTTCTCCACCGAGAAACAGGCACTCTCGCGCGGCGCCGACGTCGTCATCTGTACGCCCGGCCGGATGATCGCCCACCTGAACATGGGTTATGTCCGCACCAAGGGCCTGCAATACCTGGTCCTCGACGAGGCCGACCGGATGTTGGACATGGGCTTCTACGATGATATCATGAAGATCATTTCCTTCCTGCCGCCAGTAAGGCAAAATCTGCTTTTCTCGGCTACTATGCCGACCAAGATCCGCGATCTGGCCCGCAAAATATTGCATGAGCCTGCCGAGATCAATATCGCTATTTCCAAACCTCCTGCCAAAATAGTGCAGCAGGCTTTTGTGGTCTACGAAACGCAAAAGATACCCCTGGTAAAATGGCTGCTCAAATCCAGCAACCTCAAGAGCACCCTGATCTTCTGCTCGAAAAAACACAATGTCAAACAATTGACGATGGAATTGAAGCGATCCCGTTTCAATGTAAAAGAGATCCACTCAGATCTCGACCAGGCAGGCAGGGAAGATGTCATGGTGGAGTTTAAGAGCCGGCGTCTGCCGATTCTCGTAGCAACGGATATACTCTCTCGTGGTATCGACATCGACAATATCGAGATGGTCATCAACTATGATGTGCCGAATGACGGAGAAGATTATATCCATCGTATCGGCCGTACCGCGCGCGCGGAGACTGACGGCGTAGCCTTTACCTTTATCAGCGAAAAAGAACAGAATAAATTTCGGACGATCGAAGACCTGCTGGGCAGCCCCGTCAGGAAAGCTGAGGTGCCTGCTGAGTTTGGTCCAGCGCCTGAATACAGTCCCCGAAGCGGATCACGCAGCCGCGGTGGGGGACATGGTCACGGTGGGGGACATGGTCACGGTGGGGGACATGGTGGAGGTCCCGGACGCGGGAGCGGTCATGGAGGACGAGCCGGTGGTGGTGGCAATCACAGAAGACCGCGACCCTCAGGAGGCGGTGGTGGCGGCGCACCTAGAAGAGGAGAAAGCCCCAGCCAAGGCCCAACCAGATAACCACGATCACAGGCGAAGGCAGCCGGGTATAACTCAGCAGTGCCCAGGTCACCGATATGACCGCAAGGTTGAGAAAAATGTCACTCCACAAGGCCGTCTGAAGGTCCTTCATCATATACAGGGTCGCCGCGACGATGATCCCGACTACTGCCGCATTGATCCCCTCCAGCGCACGATAAACCGCCGCATATTTCTTCAGGTTGTGCCAGATAGGATAAAAGAAAAGCACCAGTAAGGCGCTTGGCAGGAAGATGCCCGTGGCGCCGATAAAACATCCCAGGATCTGAAGCGCCACCCCTTTGTCTTTCATGGCAACCCCGCCCATATAGGATGCAATGGAGAACACCGGGCCAGGTATTGCCCGCACCATTCCCCAGCCCGAATAGAAATCCTCTTTATCCATCCGGATGATATAGGGGTTTCGTGCGAGGAGTTTCTGCGACTCAGGCCTCGCTACAAACTGTTCGTACATCATGGGCATGAGCACATTCCCGCCTCCAAAAACGAGGCTGCCAAAACGATAGGTATTCTCAAAAAGGTTTAGCGGCCGGCGGTCAGGCCAGTTGTTCTTTCGCGCCAATTCGCTTCCTGCGCCGGCCAGCACAAAAATGAGCGCGAAGAGCCAGATATTCCCCCACTTTATCTTTTTCGGGGGGACCTCCACCTGCGGGATACGCCGGCTGCTGAGGTTAGTCACAAACCCGCTCGCAACTAATAGAATGGGGATGATCCAGGGCCACTTGAACAACAGAAAGGTCGTCAGGGTACTGATGACTAATATTACCTGCGTGATCGTGTTGTGTATGGATATTTTGAACGCCTGTTGCGCCGCAAAGGCCAGGAAGCCGATGGTCATCGGTCCGATAAATCTAAACAGGGCCGTGGTGCGCATGGGGAAGAAAGAGAATAGCGCCATGAGACAACACGCCGGCAAGGTCCAGATGATCAGGGTTAGCATGGCCAGGACGACCCCGCCCCGCTTATACCCGATGAGCGTCAACGTTTGGGTGGAAGAAGCTCCTGGCAATAGCTGGCAAAAAGCGCTGTATTCCATGAGCTCCTGTTCGGTGACGTCTTTGCGGCGGTGCACAAAGGTTTTGAGCATCATTCCCAGATGTCCTTGTGGCCCGCCGAAGGCAGTGATACTGTGGAGAAGCACCGCTTTTAAAAAAGCAATATGACGAAACAAAACTGTCAAACGTCGCTAAGGTACACAATTCACGCTGACCTTCAGGCGGAATAACGTATATTGTATTTACCAAAACACTGCACATGAAAAAACTTTTACTCTCCCTGGGAGTGGCCATGCTTTGCGGCCTTTCTCTACTCGCGCAAAACAGCAAGATCCGTCGTGCAGCCATCGACGCCGCCGCAGATAAGATCGAAGCCCAGACGATCGCCTGGCGAAGAGATTTCCATGAACACCCCGAACTCGGCAATCGTGAGTTCCGCACTTCAAAGATCATTGCGGACTACTTGCGCTCATTGGGTATCGAAGTGCACGAAGGTGTTGGAAAGACCGGGGTCGTAGGCATTTTAAAAGGCGGCCTCCCCGGACCTGTGATCGGTTTGCGTGCCGACATGGATGCACTCCCCATTGTCGAACGGACACCCGTTCCTTTCGCCAGCAAGGTCAAGTCCACGTATAACGGTCAGGAAGTAGGCGTGATGCATGCCTGCGGACACGATTCGCATGTGGCGATCATGATGAGTGTAGCCAGTATTCTCTCCGGTATGAGAAAGGAATTGCGGGGAACGGTAAAGTTTATCTTCCAGCCTGCAGAGGAGGGACCGCCGGCTGGCGAAGAAGGCGGCGCCGCCCTGATGATCAAAGAAGGAGTACTCGATAATCCCAAGGTGGATGTAGTCTTTGGGCTGCATATCAATTCGGCCACGGAGTCCGGGAAAATAAAATATCGCAGTGAGGGTGCGATGGCCGCTTCAGACTGGTTCACTATTAAGGTGCATGGGAAGGGTTCGCATGGATCCATGCCCTGGGGCGGCATCGATCCTGTTGTCGTCAGCGCGCAGATCGTCGAAGGTCTGCAGACCATTATCAGCCGTCAGACAGAATTGACAAAGGATGCCGCCGTGATCTCGGTATGCGTGATCCAGGGTGGCGTCAGGTCTAATATCATCCCCGAAATTGTCGAGATGACCGGCACCATCCGCACCCTGGATACGGCTATGCAACGCGACATCCATGAAAGGATGCAGCGTACCGTAACAAAGATCGCGGAGAGCGCCGGCGCCACGGCTGAATTATCCATTGACAACAAAACGTTGATCACCTATAATGACCCTGCCCTGGTCAAGCAGATGCTGCCGTCTATGCAGCAAACGGCTGGTGATTCCAATGTCACCTGGATGGATGCCATGACTGGTTCGGAGGACTTCTCGTTCTTCGGTGCAAAAGTGCCTTCTTTCTTCTTCTTTCTTGGCGGGATGAAACCCGGACAGGACCCAAAGACGGCCTTCCCCCACCATACGGCGGACTTCTATATCGATGAATCGGGCTTTAAACTGGGTGTGCGGACTTTTTGCAACCTGGTGTTTGATTACTCAGATAATCTGGCACATAAACATTAGGAATAATATCTATTTCTTTCGATCTCGCCCCTCACCGCCTCGGGGACGAGATATCGGATTGATTTCCCGCCTTTTATATTCTTCCTTATGTACGTGGAGGAAATGGGTAGGAGGGGGGCGTCAAGCTCGTGAATATCCTTTGCTCCGGGGTAAGTGGGCAATATCTCGTGTCCCGGTCTTTTATATACGTAGATGCTATAATTTCTGAGCAGCCAGTCTGCGTTCTTCCATTTGGGTAGGTTTTGAAAGCTGTCGCTACCCATAATGATGGAGAAATCGTGTTGAGGATATTTCTCCTGGAGGTAGGCGAGTGTATCGATCGTGTAGGAAGGTTTGGGCAGTTTGAATTCGATGTCTGAGGCCTTGAGTCCTGGTTCTCCTTCGACCGCTAGTTGTACGAGGTAAAACCGGTGATATTCGTTTAGGAGGGACGCGGCGGGTTTGAGTGGGTTTTGAGGGGAAACGACAAACCAGACTTGTTGCAGGTCCGTGTGTTGTAAAACGTAGGAGGCGATAAGTAGATGGCCGTGGTGGATGGGGTTAAAGGATCCGAAATAAAGCCCTACTTTCATTTGTCGCCCTCCTCCATAAAAATGTTATCGGCTTCATCCAGTCTCAGGCTTAGGTTGTATCCTGCGACGGTGATGGAGATAGGGTCGCCCAAGGGGGCTATTTGCTCGACCCTAATTAATTCTCCTGGCACACAGCCCATTTCCATCAGTTTAAGAAAGAGGTCATTCTTCTCAAATGAGTGTATCCTTGCGACGGTTCCTGGCTCTAACTCTGATAATCTCTTCATTTTATCCTTACATTGGGGTGGTAAAATTATGACTATTCCGACCATTCAGTTCAATTTTCTAACGGCTGCCAATCTAAAAGACCGGACCCGGCTAAAAAAGTTTATTGGCAAAATGATAAAAAAGGAGGGCAGGCAGCTGGCTGAACTCCAATACATCTTTTGCTCGGATGCCTACCTCCTGGGCATTAATCAGGAATATCTAAAGCATGATTTCTTTACCGACATCATCACCTTTGACCTTGCTGAAAAGGGTCAATCTATAAACGCCGAAATTTATATTAGTGTTGATAGGGTTAGGGACAATGCCGCGAATTACAACAGTTCTTTTAGAAAGGAGCTTCATCGGGTCATTTTTCATGGAGCCTTGCATCTCTGCGGTTACAAGGATAAGAAGCCAAAAGATGCCAGGTTGATGCGTCAAATGGAGGATAAATGGCTAAATGAGTACTTCGGAGCATAAATGTTCCACGTGGAAACATTACCTCCGCAGCCTAAACTAAATATTCGCACACTTAAAACGTTCCCCGTGGAACGATTTGTTTCAGAAAATATTCCCCCCTTTCTCTCCACTTCATGGTAATTTTGCCATAAACTGCCGACGGCAGTTCGCCCGACAAGACAAACATCATCAATTTGCCGAAATCGGGTTAATTTCTTCGCAAACCCGATTTCGCAAATATGTTTCCAGAATACGATATCATAGTAGTAGGCGCCGGTCATGCCGGTTGTGAGGCAGCGGCAGCAGCCGCCAACCTGGGTTCGAAAGTTCTCCTGATCACCATGAACATGCAGACGATTGCCCAAATGAGCTGTAACCCTGCCATGGGTGGCATCGCCAAAGGTCAGATCGTCCGTGAAATAGATGCCATGGGTGGCTACTCCGGCATCGTTACGGATAAAAGTATGATCCAATTTCGCATGCTAAACCGAAGCAAGGGTCCCGCCATGTGGAGCCCCCGGGCCCAGAATGACCGCATGCTCTTTGCGGCAACCTGGCGGGAGATGCTTGAACAAACTCCCAATGTCGAATTCTATCAGGATATGGTCAATTCCATCCTTGTAAAAGAAGACAAAGCCTGCGGCGTAGTCACTGGCCTGGGTCATACCATTCACTCAAAAGCCGTCGTCGTTACCAGCGGAACCTTCCTGAACGGCGTCATTCACATCGGCGAAAAACGCTTCGGCGGCGGCCGCGTAGCCGAGAAAGCAGCAACAGGTATCACCGAACAGCTCGTTTCCCTTGGCTTTGAAAGCGACCGCCTTAAAACCGGTACCCCGCCCCGCGTAGACGGGAGAAGCCTTGACTATTCCAAAATGGAAGAACAAAAAGGGGATGACGAGATCACAGGCTTTTCTTACCTCAATATCCCAAAGCCCACCCAACAACGTTCCTGCTGGATCACCTACACCAACACCACGGTCCACGACATCCTGAAAACAGGTTTCGATCGCAGTCCCATGTACACAGGCCGTATCGAAGGCGTTGGTCCGAGGTACTGTCCCAGCATCGAAGACAAAATAAATCGCTTCGCAGAACGGGACCGCCACCAACTCTTTGTCGAGCCAGAGGGCTGGAACACCGTAGAGATATATGTCAACGGTTTCTCGACCTCGCTTCCCGAGGAAGTCCAATACCAGGCGTTGCAGCAGGTGCCCGGATTCGAGAACGTCCGCATGTTTCGTCCGGGTTATGCCATCGAGTATGACTACTTCCCTCCGACCCAACTCACCCATTCCCTGGAAACAAAATTGCTTGGCCATCTCTTTTTTGCGGGACAGATCAACGGCACCACCGGCTACGAAGAAGCCGCCTGTCAGGGCCTGATGGCCGGCATCAACGCCCATCAAAAAATTCGCTCCCTGGAACCCCTCATCTTAAAACGAAGCGAAGCCTATATAGGCGTGCTCATCGATGATCTTATCAGCAAAGGCACCGAAGAACCTTATCGCATGTTCACCTCCCGCGCCGAATTCCGCACGCTACTCCGTCAGGATAATGCAGACCTCCGCCTCACAGAATTAAGCTACCGCCTCGGGTTGGCTACACAGAAAAGAATGGAAAAAACACTCCATAAAAAAACAGCCGTTCAAAAGACAAAAGATACCCTTCAGGCTTTCTCACTCGACCCTGCGGAATCAGCTGACTATCTTCTCGAAAAGAAAACAGCCCCCCTCACCCAAAAACAAAAGGCCGCTCAGGTACTCCTGCGGCCATCGATCGACTTAAACTCTATGGTCAACGCCATACCGAGACTAAGGGCGTCCCTTGATGACACCAGTCCGGAAATACTGGAACAGGCGGAGATCCAACTCAAGTACGAAGTTTATATAGCAAAAGAAAAAGAGCTGGTGAACAGGATGTCCCAGCTGGAAGACCTCCTCATACCCGAGAACTTCAATTACGACCGGATCGCGTCCCTCTCCAATGAGGCACTGCAGAAATTCAAGAAGATAAAACCAAGGACACTAGGCCAGGCAAGCCGGATCAGCGGGGTAAACCCCAGTGACGTGCAAATGCTGATGGTCTTTATGGGCAGATAGCTATAAATAATTGATTATCAATGTATTAATGCTATAAACCGTAGCGGGCGCTGATTTCCAGCATCCTTTCTATGGGCTTTCTTGCCGCAACCATCAGCTCAGGATCCATGAACAGTTCAGGCTCTTCATACTCCATACAGAGGTATAGCTTCTCAAGCGTATTAAGCTTCATATGCGGGCAGTCATTGCAAGCACAGTTGTTGGTAGGCGGTGCAGGGATAAAGGTCTTCTGTGGGGACGACAGCTGCATCTGGTGCAATATCCCGGTCTCGGTCGCGACGATATATTCCATTGCCCCGTCCTTTTTGGTATAGTTCAATAATCCCGTAGTCGACCCGATATAATCAGCAAGTCGCAAAACCGGCTCTTCACATTCCGGATGGGCGATAACCTTCGCATTGGGATACCTTACTTTCAACTTAGTGATCTTCTCCAGGCTAAAGATCTCGTGCACCATACAGGCCCCGTTCCACAACACCATGTCCCTTCCCGTCTTCTTGATCAGGTAGGCGCCCAGGTTCTTATCGGGTGCAAAAATGATCGGCTGTTCCTTTGGAATGCTTTCCACGATCTTCTCCGCATTCGACGAGGTGCAGATAATATCACTCAAGGCCTTCACCTCGGCTGAACAATTAATATACGAGATCACCAGGTGATCCGGGTATTTTTCCCTGAATTCCCTGAACAGATAACCGGGAGCCGAATCAGCCAAAGAACAACCTGCCTTCAAATCCGGCAACACCACCTTCTTATGCGGGTTCAATATCTTGGCTGTTTCCGCCATAAAGTGAACACCCGCAAAAACGATCAGATCCGCCTTCGTCTTTTCGGCCTGCTGCGCAAGCCCCAAACTATCCCCAATATAATCCGCGACATCCTGGATATCGGCATCCTGGTAATAATGCGCCAGCACGATGGCGTTCTTTTCTTTCTTCAACCGCTCGATCTCCAAAAAGAGATCCAGCTCCGGAGAAACGGCAATATCCAAAAAACCTCTTGCCGACAATTTTTCCCTCGCCTTTCCTATGTTGATATCTGCCATAGTATTTAATAATAACTATTATACTTTATAAAAAACTATTACTACTATACCGGTTAATAAGTGGATAACAATTATTTCCGCCTGATTGAATATTGGAAAAAGCAAAGTTATTAACTGCATTCCACAAACACTTAACAACCTGTCACCCGTTTTGGATCAGTGATCCGGCAGCTTTTCCACTTCTGTGGAGGGATAACCCGTCCGGATAACTTTTTTAGCCCCGCTGTGTCAGCGGGTGTGGAATAAACCGGGGATTGTACACTAAGAAGGTGACCCGATACGTTGCGAAGAAAGTTACGGCCCTTCTATCCCCGAAAACCAAAGAGCAAAAGACCCGGTTTTCCCCAACTTCTGTGGTTTATCCATAACCCCCTGTTGATTAGAGTTTCACGCCTGTTGTTTCACAACCCGGACACCGGTGCCAAATGTCGGATCAAAACACAGAACAGAAGCCGTTTTAACACCCTTTTCCACAATTTGTTCATATCGCCTGGGGACCCCCGTGGGGGCCCGGCCGAAGGCCCATCATTAGACGTATTGTAGGGAAGGTTTATTTTTCCGTGGAACACTTCCCCACAACTTAAAATTCCCCTATTTTTGCCATCCGCCTGAAGAAAGCACCCCAGTGGCCGCTGTCTCGGGCATCCTTTCACCCATACACGGAATACAGATTATGTCAATTATTCAGCAAATACGCGATAGAGCAGCGTGGTTAGTTTTTGGTTTGATTGCATTGAGTCTTATTGGTTTTCTTTTGATGGATGCCCGGAGCAGCAAATTCTTCGGCGGCAGCCGGGCCACGGTCGTCGGCGAGATAAACGGGCAGAAGGTCGAATATAATACCTTCGAGGCATTGGTGACCAACCAGGAAGAACAATACAAACAAAGGGGCTACCCTACCAACGACGCTATGCAGCAGACCATCCGTGATAATGTATGGAAGCAAGTGGTCGAAGATGCTCTCCTTAACAACGACTATAGCAGCCTTGGCCTGGAGGTAAGCGATAAGGAGGTCAATGACATGCTCGTCGGACCCAACGCGATCCCTGACGTCAAGCAGGCGTTCACTGATCCCAAGACCGGGTTTTTTGACGCCCAGGCAGCCGCGGCCCAGATCAACCAACTCCGCAACCTCTATAAGGCCGGACCGAAAAAGAATGCGGACAACAGCCGTTATGATGGAGCCCGCCGGTTCTTCGAAGAATCCCTTCCCCAGTTGATAAAGATGCGCCTCCGCGAAAAATATATGGCGCTCCTCGCGAACACCGCTTATGTTCCCAAATGGATGATCGAAAAGATCAATGCCGATAATAGCCAGCTGGCAGCCGTATCTTATGTCAGCACACCATATTTTATTATACCCGATAGCGCCGCCAAGGTCTCCGACGCTGAGATCCAGGATTATATCGATAAACACAAGGACGCCTTTAAACAGGAGGAAAGCCGCAGCATCGCTTATGTGACGTTCGATGCTTCACCCAGTTCGTCCGACAGTGCCAAGCTCAGGCAGCAATTGAGCGATCAGGCAAAAGAACTCGCGAAAACAAATGACGTCAACACCTTCCTCGCCCGGATGGGAACCGATCAGCAATTCTTCGACGGCTATCTGGGTAAGTCGCGCATTCAGGTGCCTTTCAAGGACTCCATCTTCGCGCTGGCCAAGGGCGAAGTCTATGGTCCCTACCTGGACGGCGGCGATTATAGCATCGCCAAATTGATCGACACCAGGACGATGCCCGATTCCGTTCGGGCCCGCCATATCCTCGTAGCTACCGTAAATCCTCAAACGGGGCAGCCGGTGATGGAAGACAGCGTCGCGAAAAAGAAGATCGATAGCATCCAGGCGCTTTTGGACCACGGTGCTTCCTGGGATAGCGTCGCACTGAAATTCTCCGACGATCCCGGGTCAAAAGAAAAGGGTGGGGACCTCGGCTATTTTACTGCCGACAGAATGGTGAAGGAGTTTTCCGACTATAGCTTCAACGGAAAGAAAGGAGACAAGAAAATCGTGAAAAGCCAGTTTGGTTACCACTATATAGAGATCCTCGACCAGAAGAATTTTGAGCCGGCGTACAAAATAGCCTACGTCAGCCACAAAATTGAGACAAGCCCCGAAACCGACCAGGCCGCTTCCGGTCTCGCCAGCCAGTTCGCCGGGGAAAGCCGCGATGCGAAAGCCTTCGACGACAACGTCCAGAAAAACCATTACCAGAAACAGCTCGCGCCCGATATCACGCCCGCCGAATTTACGATCCCCGGCCTCGGCCCCAACCGTCAGCTCGTCCGGTGGATCTATGAGTCCGAACTGGGCAACGTCTCCGAACCGTACCCGATCGGCGATAAATATGCCGTCGCCGTGGTAACGGAGATCGATAAGGAAGGAACGATGTCGCCGGCTAAGGCCAGGAACCAGATAGAACCTATTCTCCGGAATAAGAAAAAAGCCGAACAAATATTGAAAAAAGTCGGCAGCCCTGCCTCTCTTGACGCTGCGGCAAGCGCCGCCGGCCAGACGGTGCAACATGCGGATAGTGTTTTTTTCAGCAGACCCGTCCTCGGCATGAACGGTGGTCCCGAACCTAAAGTTGTAGGCTATGCATTTAGCAAGGATATGGCCGGCAAAGCTATCTCCCCGGCAATCGCCGGCAACTCCGGGGTATTCTTTATCAAGGTGGATAATGCCGGCGCCATGTCCAACCCGACTGCGGAACTCCAGCAACAACGCTTCATGATGGAACAGCAGCAGCGCTCGCAGATCTCCTACGGTCTCGTAGACGCGCTACGCAAGCTGGCAACGATAAAAGATTATCGGGGAAAGTTCTTCTAGCTAGTTCGTATCTTTGCAGGGTGAGCGAAGAGATCATCAATAAAGTAGCACAGAGCGGTCTGCAAACGCTGGACCTCGAGGACTTTTTTCCAAAGCAGGAGATCGTCGTTTTCGACCTCAAGCCGCTGCTTTTCATGGAGATGATCCTGAAAGAAAAAGATTTCCGCGCCGCCCTCCAGGCCATCGACTGGTCCATCTACCGGGAAAAAATACTGGCGGTCACCTGTACTGCCGATGCCATTATCCCTTCCTGGGCCTATATGCTGGTGGCGGTACACGCCGGACCTTTTGCCCATGATATCGTGCTTGGCGATCGCCCGACTGCCCTCCGGGAGGCATTTCTCGCCAACCTCCGCGCCATGGACGTCAGTGCGCTCGAGGATAAAAGGGTAATTGTGAAAGGCTGCGGCGATCTGCAAGTAGACGCGTTTGCTTACCTCGAGATTACCCGCAGATTGCAGCCCGTGGTAAAAAGCATTATGTACGGGGAAGCCTGTAGCAACGTCCCCGTGTATAAGAAGAAATAACGTTGCCCGCCGCCAAGGCTTTGGCGGGTGAAGCCTGCCGTCGACAAAAATACATCGCTATGAGTGTTGAAATCCTGGCCAGGGTCCAATTTGCCTTTACGATCGGGTTCCATTACATTTATCCTCCACTCAGTATCGGCCTGGGACTCATGCTCGTCATCCTGGAAGGCCTGTTCCTCAAGACCGGCGACAAAATATATGAGATGGCCCTCCGTTTCTGGATCCGCATCTTCGCCCTGATCTTCGGTATCGGTGTCGCCACGGGCATCATCATGGAATTCGAATTTGGTACTAACTGGGCTACCTACTCTAAATACGTTGGAGATATCTTTGGCAGCGCGCTGGCGGCGGAAGGTATCTTTGCCTTTGCCCTGGAATCGGGCTTTCTCGGCATCCTGATCTTCGGCTGGAACCGCGTAGGACGAGGGGTGCATTTTTTTTCAACCATCATGGTCTTCCTGGGGTCGCTCTTCTCCGCCGTTTGGATCGTCGTCGCCAATTCCTGGCAACAGACACCTGCGGGCTATCATATCGTCGGCACGGGCCTGAATGCCCGCGCGGAAATAACCGATTTCTGGGCCATGGTCTTTAACCCGTCCAGCGTAGACCGTATGCTGCATGTCTGGGTCGGGGCTATCCTGGCTGGCGGCTTCATGGTTGTCAGCGTCAACGCCTGGTACCTCCTGCATCGGAAGCACGTGAAGATCGCGCGCCCCAGCTTTCGCATTGCCCTGGTCGTCGTAACTGTATTTTCCCTGCTTCAGCTTTTTCTGGGCGACCGCAGCGCCGAGATCGTTGCCCGTTATCAACCGGCGAAGCTCGCGGCCATGGAAGGACACTTCGATAGCTCGGCCCGCGCCGACATGTACCTCTTCGGCTACGTGAATGCCAAAAGCGAAAAGACGAGCGGGGTAAGAATTCCCGGCGGTCTCTCCTTCCTGACCTACGGCGACTTCAAAGCCCCCGTCACGGGCCTGCGGGCCTTCAAACCGGAGGACAGGCCTTCACAGGTCAATAGTGTCTTCCAGTTCTACCACATCATGGTCATCTGCGGATGCGGAATGATCTTCCTGTCGCTTCTAGGCTGCTGGCTTTGGTGGAAAAAGAAATTGTTCGACCATCGCTGGTTGTTATGGGTCTATGCGTATAGCGTACTGCTGCCACAGCTGGCCAACCAGGCCGGATGGTTCACCGCCGAAATGGGCCGGCAGCCCTGGGTGGTGTATGGCTTGCTCCGGACCTCCGACGCCCTTTCACGTGTCGTCACCGCCAACCAGATCATCTTTTCGCTCATCCTCTTCACCATCGTCTATATCGTGCTGTTCATCCTGTTCCTCTTCCTGCTGAACCGCAAAATCCAGCATGGCCCCATCGACTACGGCACGAAAGAGGCGATAGAGGGAGGCGCCCGCAGGGATAATCCATTACTCGAACACACCCCATCATGAATACATTTCTTGGATTCGACTATAACCTCTGGTGGTTCCTGGTCTTCGGGGCTGTCATCAGCGGTTATGCCATTCTCGATGGCTTCGACCTGGGGGCCGGCTCCCTCCATCTTTTCCTGCGAAAAGAAGAAAGCCGCCGCATCGCCATGAACGCGATCGGCCCCATCTGGGACGGCAATGAAGTATGGCTGGTCATCGGCGGCGGTGCCTTGTTTGCCGGCTTTCCCGTAGCCTATGCCGCCATCTTTTCCGCTTTTTATGTACCCTTTATGATCTTTCTCGTCGGGCTTATCTTCCGCGCGGTCTCCATCGAATTCCGCAGCAAGGAGCCGTGGCCCTTGTGGCGGCGGTGTTGGGATATCGTGTATTGTTTTGCGTCTGTGGTCATCTCCCTTTCCCTCGGCCTCATGCTGGGGAACGTCGTGGAAGGGCTGCCGCTAAATGCCAACAGGGAATTCGATGGGGACCTTTTGTCGTTTTTCAATCCTTTCGCCATCATGGTATCGATCACCACGCTTGCGTTGTTCATGATGCATGGCGCGATCTTCCTCACCATGAAAACGGAAAACCGCCTGTTTGTGAAGCTTCATGTCCTGGCTAATAACTTTATCGTCTTTTTTGTCGTGAGCTTTGTGATCACCACGCTTTATACCTTATTGTATATTCCCCATCTCAGCGACTTCTTCAAAAGCCGGCCGGGCTGGTTCGCCATACCACTCCTGATGATCCTCACCATCGCCAATATTCCCCGCCAGGTTAAGGTTGGCAAATACAGGTATGCTTTTGCGAGTTCCGCTGTCACCATCGCCCTGCTTTTGATCATGGTCGCGTTAGAAGTTTTTCCCTACCTGCTCTATTCCCCCCAGCATCCCGAGAACAGTATCTCAGTGTACAATGCGGCATCCTCCACAAGGACCATGAAGATCTTACTTATCATGGCACTGATAGGCACACCCCTGGTAGGGATATACACCTCCTTTGTGTTCTGGACCTTTAAAGGAAAAGTAAAACTCGATGAGATGAGCTATTAAAAAACGAGCGGTGTCACAACAGCGTCCCCTGCATGACGATATAGGCTATCGAAAAATAGATCACCAGACCCGTCACGTCGACCAGCGTGGCCACGAACGGCGCCGATGAGGCAGCAGGGTCGGCCCCCAGCTTCTTGAGAATAAGCGGCAGCATGCTCCCCGATATCGTTCCCCACAACACCACGCCGATCAGCGCCAGAAATACGGTTATCGCGACCTTCATCCAATGCTCTCCGTAGTCGAACAGCTTGAATTTCTGCCAGAGATAGATGCGGAAGAAGCCCACGATCCCAAGGATGAGGCCAAGCACCAGACCGGAGGAGAACTCCTTGCGCAAGACGCGAAAAGCGTCCCGGAAACTGATCTCACCGATTGCCATCGCGCGGATAATGATGGACGATGCCTGGCTGCCGGAGTTACCGCCGCTGGAGATAATAAGCGGGATAAATAACGCCAGCACCACGGCCTTGCTGATCTCGTCCTGGAAATGGCCCATGGCCGTGGCCGTCAGCATTTCCCCGAGAAAGAGGATGATCAGCCATCCTGCGCGCTTGCGGATCAGTCGGAAAAACGAGATGGTCGTATATGGCTCGTCCAGGGCCTCGGAACCCCCGATCTTCTGGATCTCTCGTGTCCCTTCCGTTTCCGCCAGTCTTAAAACATCATCCAGTGTCACGATCCCGAGCAAGATGCCGTTGTCGTCGGTGACCGGAAGCGCAAACCGGCTGTTGTTCCTGAAAATATTGATCACATCTTTCTGCACGTCTTTTACATTCAGCGCGATGAACTGGTGGTCCATGATCTGTGCCACCGTCGTATCGGGGTCCACGATCAGGAAGTCTTTGATATTGATATCGTCGATCAATACGCCTTTGTCGTCCACGACAAACAACCAATTCAAGGTCTCCGTCGCCTGCCCCCTTTGCCGGATCACCGACAGCACATCCTGGCAGGTCTCATTCTCTTTTATCGACACATAGTCCGGCGTCATCAACCTGCCCACCGACCCTTCTTCATAACCCAGCAATTCCAAGGTCTCGGCGCGGTTCTCCGGAGTCAGCACCTTCAGCAGTTCTTTGACGTGACTGCCGGAAAGCTCTTCCAGGAATGCGGTCCGGTCATCGGGCTGGAGCGCATTCAGCAATTCGGCGGCCTTCTCTTCCGGCAGGGCCTTGATGATGTCCTGCTGCTTCTGCCGCCGCAGGAACTTAAAGGCACGCGCCGCATGCTTTGGATCAAGATGTGAGAACAGTTTCACCGCACCCTGCGTATGGCGATTGGCAAAGTCCGCGATGTCGCGGGGGGTTAGCTTGTTCAGCTTTACAAAATCCGTGATCTTGTTGTGCTGAAGCAGATTCTTGATATCGTTGAAATTGAGCATACTTCAAAAATAATGAACCCGGCCCTGTTATGGGACGGGAAGACCACATTATTTTAATGTTATAGCGGGACAGAATTTCGTGCGGGGGCGCCTCCCCGGTTACCGCGGCGCCCCCACCCCCGGGGCTATGGCGAAGGATTGGATAAAACCGTCGGTGCGGTGCATTACGAGGGTCGGGCCCGCGATCAGGTTGCCGCTCAACCAATTTACGGGCGCGGAATTCCCAGCGGCCGTAAACTGGAGATATCCATTCACGGTACTGACATTGATGGTAGTCCCCACGAGGTTCTTGACGGTAGCGGGGAAATCATTTGTAAAATAAGCCCCTGTTATCACCTGGTTTATCGCCAGGTTGACCAGGGTATTAATATTCGCCGAGTCGATGGCGCCGATGCTGTCATATCCGGCATTCATAAATGCGGTATTGTTGGGGGCCAGCAGGGTGTAGCTGCCGGTCAACAGGAGGGAATCATAGAGGTTGGTCCGGTTCAGAACCTCATTAAAAAAGGTAAGTGTGCTGTCCGATTGCAAGATCTCTGGCAGGGAATCCGCCGCCGCGGGTACCAGGGAGTCCAAATAGTAGACCGCGGCCTGGCCGACCTGTGTGGGCTGGCCCGAAACAGTAACGCTGCCATTCAGCAGGAGCTGCCCGCCGGCCGCTTTCGCGATATACAGCGGAACGCCAAGCAAGGTGGGGTTGGCGGTATACCCGGCACTGTCGGTACTGATGGCCTCGGGCAGATAGTTGTACCGGACGATCCTGTCGGCAAGCGTAGAGCTCATCGAATCGATGATGATATCGGTATACCCGGCCTGTTCCAGTACCGCATTCCTGGGAAAGAAAAGCGTGGCCGTGGCATCGTTCATCAGCGCCTCGTCATTGGCCTGGAGGATCATGAGGTGATAAAGGCTCAGGGTCGTATCCGTGTTGATGAGGGTCTGAAGAGGGGTAAGCTCGACCTTTGCCGGGGTGGTATGGGTCTTTTTACAGGCAAAAATGCTGATGAGCGCCAGGCTCAGTATCCCCACTATCGTATTCTTCAGGCATCTTTGCATGTGGATATCTTACAGCTTTTCGTATAAAGCGCGAAGCCGGTCGCGGGTCATGATCTTTTCCCAATCTTTACCCAGGGCATTCTCCCACAAAGGCTTCATCACTAAAGAAACGTCGATCATCGTTTCGAATTGTTCATTGCTAAGTCCTTTTGTAATATGCTGAGGGATATCGATCTTATTTTTTTCCACCATCCGCTTGAACTCCTGTACGCCCGCCGGATAGAACTCTTCGAGGTGGTCAAACACGATGCAGTTGCCGATACCATGTTTGGTACCCAGCAGATAGGCCAGGCCATAGCTTACGGCGTGTGCTACTCCTACCTGGGAATAGGCAATGCTCATGCCCCCGGCATAGGAGGCCATCATGAGTTTGTCGTCGCTATCGGTATCCCAGGCCGCCTTTTTCACATAGACGTCCTGGCAGAGCTGCAGTGCCTTTTCCCCGTATGACTTGCTGAATTCGTTGAGATAGGTGCCTTCCAGGCTCTCGATACAGTGGATATAGCAGTCCATGCCCGTATAGAAACGTTGGTTGACGGGGGCTTCTGCAGTGAGCTCCGGGTCCAGTACGATCTGGTCGAAGGGGGTAAAATCGGAGTTCATCCCGAGTTTTTTTGTCGGCCCGGTCAGTACGGTGGTTCTGGAGACTTCCGCGCCGGTGCCGCTGAGGGTGGGGATGCCTACTTTGTATACACCGGACTGCCTGACCAGATCCCAGCCCTGGTAGTCGGCTGAAGAGCCGGGGTTGGTCATCATCAGAGAGACAGCCTTGGCAAGGTCCATGGCCGATCCGCCCCCGATCCCCACAATTCCGCTGACGACGCCAAATTCCACTTTCAACTCAGCTGCCAGCCGGTCTACATAGGTTGTCTTGGGCTCGTAGCTAACGTCTGCAAAGATCAGCTTGTCCTTGCCGCGTAGGGGGATGCGGGAGGCCAGGGGCTTATTTTCAAAAAAATGATCTAAAAGGAAAACCATTGGCGCGTCCCCTTTGCGTTGGGGGGCCAGGATCTCGTCCAGTTGGTTAAAACTTCCCCGGCCATACACCACATAGCCGACCATCTTGAAATTGCGAAACTTATTGGCGCTCATATCCATCAGATTTGAGCCGCAAAGTTAAGGGAATGTAGTCTTTCGGCGCAATTTAGCGAGTTGCTACCAACGCAGCGGCGCCGAAAACCCCTGCCAGGAAACCCGGGACGGGTAACCGAGCGAGGTTCCAACAGTGTTGGAACCGACCGATGGTTAAGGGCGCAGCCCGCCGAAGGCCAGACATAAGATGTGACTTCGAGGTTTAGGCTGATCAGCGAGTCGCCACCAACGCAGCGGCGCCGAAAACCCCGGCACTATCTCCCAGGCTGGGCTTCAAGAGCGCAACTTCAACCCGATTGTTGAAGATGAACCGGCCCAGCGACTCCCGTCCGGCAGTATAAAGCGCATCAATATTTCCTAC
>Ga0302309_10001257_pt1 | contig 23761 bp, 18 predicted proteins | sample III_Palsa_N1_1_FD_200453 | JGI IMG/M metagenome (GOLD analysis project Ga0302309, IMG submission 200453) | Peat permafrost microbial communities from Stordalen Mire near Abisko, Sweden - III_Palsa_N1_1 | ecosystem: Environmental > Terrestrial > Soil > Palsa > Peat permafrost | place: Sweden... | reverse complement strand
ATTGTAGCAGGCAATGTATCTCCGGTTACTATCTGCCCATGCTGGAACGGTGGGGTGGAAATTGACGTGCTATCGTTTTTCTTTTTGCAGGAGGTGATAGCTATTGAGGCTAGGGCCACTCCTAATACTAGTAATTTTTTCATAAAATTGGGTTTAAGTTTAAAATTTGGGTTTAGTTAAAAGCATTATTTTAAAATTTGTATCGTATTCCGCATAAATAAGTCTGCTTATAGTATTCCTTCTGAACCAGTATCCAGCTATTGCTTGTCTGATCCGGCAAAACTTCCGTACCAGACCTATATATATTTGGAAGTTTAACTTCTACTATCAAAGGAGAATTAAGTATGTTGTTGACTTTGCCAAAGCAGGAGAACTTTTTTGCAAAGGTTTTCTCGAAAGAGAAGTCCAGTTGGGTAATTGGCCTCTGCCAGTAATCCTGGTCTAAATAGGGAGAAACCATTACAATTTTACTTCCCGTATAAACCAACGCTAACTGCAAATCCAGTCCTTTTTTATTATTCTTATATAGTAAAGAAGCATTTGCTATATTGTTAGCTTGCCCTTCCATGGGCCTGGTCTGTTTAGCCAGCGCGCTAACGGTTTGTCCTGTGGTATCCTTATATATGGTTTTTTTAGTAGTAGTCATGCTGGAGTTGGTGTAGGTATAATTTAGTGATACGCCAAAGTATTTAATGTACTTGGTTACTACAGCTTCGAAGCCATAATTGGTGGCTGTTCCAAAATTATTTGGCTGCAAAACCTGTTCATTCAGGTTCTGAACCACATAAGCTATTTCGATAGGATTGACAATTTTTTTATAAAAAATACCTACTAATACCTGATCTGTAGATTTTGGGAAGAATTCGTAACGCAGGTCAAAATTATGGGCAACAGCGTGTTTTAAGTAGGGGTTGCCCGTTTCGGTAAAATAATCGCCCAATATATAGTAGGGCGTGATCTCAAAGTAAGATGGCCTATTAATGGCTTTAAAGTAAGACAGGCGCAGGTTTTGCTTGTCGTTAATCATGTGTTTAAAATGCAAACTGGGCAAAAGGTCTGTATATGTAATGGTGCCATATGTTGCCGCAAAAGTAATCGGCTCTGCGGTTGCATAATATTGGTAAGTATTCTCAGTCCTTACGCCTCCCAGCACTTGTAGCTTCTTAAAAAAAACAGTTTTTGCCTGCGTATAGTAGGCCAGGATATTTTCTTGTGCAATGTAAGTATTCCGGTTCGGTACGTCTCCGTATCCTCCTGTTGAACTAGTAAACTGAAAATGAGCGTTATTAACATTACTATAGGGTTGTTGTGTTTGCCCATTAACTGGCGCAGGGTTGAAATCGTATTCATAGTAGCGGTTTACCCTTAGTTTGTGTCTGTCCATGCCACCAACGGCAAATTCTACTTCCTGTCCCGCTATTTTGGGAGTGTAGGTAAGATTGGCATAACCAGTAAGGTCGCGGTCTGAATTTGCCAGCCACCTACGCGTCATTGGCTGTAATAAAGGCGTACTACTTACCGACTGGTGAGCCGAATTAAAGTTAACATTATGTTCTACATCCAATTCAGACCAATCGGGAACATTATTAGTTGCATTTGATAAAACGGCATGCCAGTTAAATTTAAGATTATCCAGTAGCATGTGGTTGCCTTCTAAAGTACTATTATAAATGGTTTGTATTTTTAGGCGCGATCTGTCTAATATGTCTACCTGTCCGGTTCCCGGCCCTGCGCGCCCTCCGCCCGAAAGAGAGGTGTCTACGGTATGCCTCTCTTCTACTTCTCGCATATACAGAAAGGCATTGTATAAGGTAATAGTATTTCTTTTGTTTATTATATAGTCGAACTTTGCCTGCGTACCATATCGGGTAGTTTGCACTGAATATTGGCGCACATAGATGTCTGAAAAAGTAGGAGTGGGTATATGTGTGGTGTTGGGTAGCGGCTGCTGATCTGGTAAATCGTAAACCGAATGGGCAGCCCTAAAGTTGTTTTGGTAACTAAAACCAAAAATAGCCCCAAGTTTTTTATTAAGAAAACGATTGCCAACACTGAAGCTACCCACCGTACTAATAGGAAGTTTTTTGTTACTATATTCAAAACTTTTTACCTGAAAGTCTGCCGGGGTGGCGTCGTAGCTTGTTCCATGCAACTGCACAGGCGACTGAGGGTTAATGGCATGGTAGTCGAACTGTACAAACGGGTTGGTAAAAAACATCTGGTTAAAACCGGGAGATAAATTGGCGTTGAATAGAAATTTCTCCGGAGCTGTTTTCATCACTACGTTCATGGCCCCGCCTATAGCGTCCCCTTCCATATTTGGCGTTAACGCTTTTACTATTTCAAGTCTGCCTACCATATCCGCAGGAAATATATCCATAGGCACGTATCTGTTCTTATCGTCCGGGCTTGGGATTTTGATACCATTAATTAAGGTATAGTTATACCGTTTATCCATCCCCCTAATGATGGCATATTGCCCGTCTCCGGTATTATTTCTAAGAACAGATACTCCGGAGATGCGTTGCAAAACATTTGCAACAGTAATATCTGGCAATAGTCGGATGGTTTCTGCCGAAACAACATTCATAATGTTATCGGCTTTCTTTTCCCTGTTTTTGGCGCTATTATCCGATTCAGGGTCTAAGGTTCCCGTTATCACTATTTCTTTTACATGTTCTGGCTCTAGCAAAAAATCTACAACAAGCGCCTCGTCTGCTTTGGTAATAGTAACCTTCTTTATCTGGGTTTTATAACCAATGGATCGAACCCTGACAGTGAAGGTATCTACCGGCACGTTTTGAAGCGCATAAGAACCATCCAACCCAACCTCTGTAAAAAGGGTAGTGTTGGGGACATCTATAAATGCTTCCAGGATCAGTTCATTATTGGAAGCGTCTTTTATAAGCCCTTTAACAACGGCAGCCTTACATGAAAGCGAAACAATAAAAAGTAAAAAGACTAAGTATATCTTTTTCATTATTTGTAGTAAATAAAATTCTTGCCTGTAACGGTATAAGAGTTTAATCACTTTTTTGATGGCGTAAGGTTAGTCTGTTTATGGTTGGCAGAGAAAAAAAACAGGTATACAAAAAGGCAACCGCAAAGAAATAGGCGTAAACAAAAAGGCAACATGGCCTAAAAAAAATATTTACAATTATTTTTATTTCAATGTATTAAGGAAATGAAGTGAGCTTTGGCGCTTAGGAAGTTTAAAAAAGTTTAGTTAACAACTACTGTTAAGAAAGTGTAATTAGATGAGAGATAAGTTAACAGTAATTTAACACAGCAACTACAATCAGATAATATTTAAATCGGAACTTTGCAGGCTAAATTATAGGTTTTGTATAAACACAGTTAAACTATCTCCGTGATTAAGCATTAATTTTTTTCTGAGTCTATACCTTGCCACTCTAAGGCTATCCTGAGTGATGCCCATCATAACGGCAATGTCTTTTGAAGATATATTAAGTTTAATAAGGGCGCATAAGCGAAGTTCGGTAGAGCTTAAATCGGTGCAGTGTTTTCTTAACCCCTGCATAAAACCATCGTGCACCTGTTCAAAACTTTTTCTAAAATCATCCCATTCATGATCTTGTATAATACTATAATCTACTTTCTTAATTAGGGATTTTACATGTTTGCGGGGGTCTTCTTTGCCATTTTTGTTTATAACTTCCAAATCTATTTTCAGGTCTTCCAATAGTTTATTTTTTCGGATAAGGTGTAGGGCGCTTGAAGTAAGTTCCTGTGTTTTTACTTGTATTTCGCTTTCTAATTGCTTTTCTTTTAATAATGTGTTTTGCAATTCTGCTTTTATAAGCGCCTGTTCCTGTTCGTATAGTTTTTTATTTTGTTCTATTATTTGGTTGTTCTTTCTTATTTTTAGTCGTTGCCTGCTCATAATAAGGAAAGCGCTTACTACTATCAGTAGCATAAATATTACCAAGGCTACGCGAATAATATAGTTGTATTTACTTTCTTTTTCTAACAGGTTTATTTCCTGGTCTTTCTTATCTATGTCGTACAAGGTTTGCATTAATGTCAATTGCTTGGTTCCTTCTACATTAAAAATTTCTTCGTATATGGTTCTGCCTTTTTCAAGGTTCTCATAGGCGTTCTTATAGTCGCCCATTAAATTATAGGTTTTACTAAGGTCTTTATAAGAGGCGCTTATCTGGTACAAGTCGCCCAGCGCGGTAGCCTCTGCCAGCGCCTTATTTGTATAAAATAGCGCCTGTTGATAGTCGTTCTTCTTTCTGTATATATCCCCTATATTATTATAGTTGCTTATCATGGCCTTATGATTATCTGTAGCGGTATTATATGCCAATGATTCTATAAAATAATCGTAGGCCTTCTTATAGTTTTCTTCATCTTCATAAACGCTGCCAATATTTTCCAGAATTAGCGCTGTGCCTTCTTTGTCGTTTAGCTTCTGGTATAGTTTAAGGGCTTCCGTTTGATAGTAGTGTGCGGTGGTATAGTTATTCTTCTTTTCGTACATGTGTCCAAGTTTGCCAAGGGTATTTGCTTTCCCTTTAGGGGAGTTTATTCGTTCAAATATTTTAAGAGCCTCGTAATAGCTTTTTTCAGACTTGCTAAATTGTCTTAGGTAGTAATATAACATGCCCATTTCCAAAAAATTTTCGGCTATTTCCTGTTGCCTGTCGTTCCTGATAGTATAGTATTTTTGCGCTTCCAGATGATGCCTGAGGCTTTGTTGAAAGAGCCCCTGGTTAAAGAAAACTTCGCCCAATAGTTGTTGGCATTGCGCTATTTCGTTGGTTACATTCGTATTCTCAGCAATATTTAGCGCGGCTTTCAGAAATATGTAGGCAGAGTCGGGCCGTTTTTGCAGGTAATATTGCCCTATTTTTATGTTTGCATCTATCCACTCATCATCTGCATTGGTTAGTTTAGCCAAAGCGCTTTTTAAACTATCAAGATGATTTGACGTTTGAGCCTTTGCTGGAATTACTATATAAATTATTAATAATAATATGCTTATAATTAGACGGAAACGGCATGGGCTAAAAAAACTGTTCATACTTATTAGCTCTGTTAAGACTTACCCAAAATATAACAGTTAACAAAATACGAGGGGCTATTGAAGTTAATATTTAACCTTGGGTTAACATTTCGTTAACATTGTCTTTATTTAAAACTAGAAATTAAAGAATGCCTATTCCTGTAAATAATGTAATTAGATCTTTTAGATATACTTTCTAACGTTACTTAACATACTTTTCCAGCTTCTGCCTAATTTTACTATTTTCCATCCTGCTCGAAGTTGCTCTAATACTATTCAAAAAAACTATGCGGATAACAGTAGTTGTTATTAGTATAGTTAACCATATTTAATTTAATTAAATCAAAAGTTTACAACTGTTAACTCATCGAACTACATTTTACAATCAAATTTCTTCTTACTTATACCTGAAAAAGCTGTTAAAAGGAACTCCATAACAACGGGCGTTATAGTTAGAGTAATAATAGTCGGAAGGTGGTTTTTTAGTGAATAGTAGAATAGAATTTTATAAAGTATATAAAAAGTAATATGCGGTTGTTTTTTTATTACTATTTACCGATACAGAACTTTGAGAAGATAGTACCTAGTAGGTCTTCAGTAGTTATTTCACCGGTTATCTCACCTAAGTACATTAATGCCATACGTATGTCTTGTGCCAGTAGTTCGCTTGTTATACTTTTCTTAATTCCAGAGGTAACGCTAGCAAGGGCTTCTTTAGTTTTAAGTAGGCTCTCATAATGCCGCATATTGGTTACTATCGTATTTCCCGTTTTAAAAGAAGTGATATTTACCTGCTCCAAAATTTTCTTCTTCAAGTCTTCAATACCTATCTTATTAGCAGCAGAGATAAAAAGTATGCCATCATAGTTTCTATATTTATCTGTGTCCTTTTTGTCCAGGTCAATTTTGTTTCCTACTACTAAATAAGAAGAATTTAAATCTTTCAGTTCCCGAAGGTTGTTTCGTAACTCGTCTTCGGTGGTGGAGTTCACATCAAACAAATAAATTACTAACGAGGCCTGGCCTATTTTTTGCCGGGTGCGTTCTATCCCCAGGGCTTCCAGTTTGTCTTTGGTTTCGCGCAAGCCAGCCGTATCTATAAAACGAAAGCTTACGCCTTCTATAGTTACCTCGTCTTCTATAAAATCTCTGGTAGTGCCTGGTATTTCAGATACTATAGCCTTTTCCTCTTTTAATAGTAAATTTAGCAAGGTAGACTTACCTGCGTTAGGCTTGCCCGCTATCACCGTAGGGATGCCGTTCTTGATAGCATTGCCCAATGAGAATGAATCAATCAATGCCTCAATAGTTCTTCGTATCTTAGCCACCAGTTCTGTCAGCTCTGCACGATTGGCAAACTCAACATCCTCTTCGCTAAAATCCAACTCAAGCTCTATCATGGAAGCAAAGTATGTAAGCTGCTCCCTAAGTTTTTTTATCTCATCAGAAAAACCTCCCCGCATCTGGCTAAGGGCTGCTTTATGGGCTACTTCAGTTTCGGAGTTAATAAGGTCTGCTACAGCCTCTGCCTGGGCAAGGTCAAAACGGCCATTTAAAAAAGCTCTTTTGGTAAACTCGCCCGGTTTCGCAAAGCGTGCCCCATTTTTTATTAGTAGCTGTAGTATCTGCTTTACTATATAATCAGATCCATGACAGGAAATCTCTACACAATCCTCCTTAGTGAATGAATTAGGAGCTTTGTATAGCGATACTACTACCTCGTCAATAATACGTTCATCTTCTCTGATAAGTCCATAATGTAGCGTGTGCGAAGGGGCGTTAGCTAAATCTTTCCCTTTAAAAAGTTTGTTGCAAATGGATATACTATCTTCGCCGGATACTCTTACAACAGCAATAGCGCTGATTCCAGGTGCGGTAGCAAGCGCTGCAATAGTATCGGTGGCGTAACTAAACTCTTCTCTCAATTGGCAGTTGGGTTATAGCTGGCCTGGAAGTCTTCCCAGGAAGTGTTCTTATAGTAATCGTCTCCGAAGTAGTGAAGAATTTTAGTAAGCACATCCGCTTCCAAGTAACCCGAAAGAGGTTGCAATACATTCTGGCTTTCGTCCAGATAAACTGTAGTAGGAAAACCTGTAGCGTGAAATACCTGAGAGGCAAGTTCTTGTTCGGTCATGCTTTTACCCTTATATTCTATTTTTTTACCGCTTTCAGCATTTAGCTTTACAGCGTAGTATTTTTTATTCATGTAGGCTATTACTTTAGCATCCTGCATAGTGGTTTTGTCCATGCGTTTGCACCATCCGCACCAGTCGGTATATACGTCTATAAATATTTTACGAGGTTTTTTAGTGGAAAGCTTTGCGGCCTCATCATAAGAAAGCCATTTTATCTCTTCAGTTTTTATTTTTACAGTTTTTTCTCTATTCTCCTGGGCTACTCCTAGTATAGACGCTACAACTATAAGCAGGAAAGAAGAGAGCAATACGAGTAACTTTTTCATTGGTTAGGTATTTTATATTACTGTAAACGCTGGTTTATTCGTTATAGTTTCTTAACAAAAATGGTTTTAATGGATTGCTAAAATAACAAAGCTACTACAAATTATCAATTTAATAAGTTCTTATTTACAACACAATAAGCGGTTTTCTTTAAATAAGACTTTTTACAAGCTTCAACAGCTTTTCTTCTTCACCATTCCATAGCAAAGAGTCGTCAATACCATTTGGGTAGAATTTACCTATTTTTAGCTGTTTTAATATATTCTCAGCATTAATGGTTTCGTAATCAATAACTATTGCGGCATTATAATTGGCGCAAAGTTCGGCCCACAGCGTATTATTCTGTAAAATGATAGGTAACTGCAAGGCCAGGTATTCATATAACTTGGTAGGAACGCGGTTTTGGGTACTTTTATTGGGCCGGTAACAAACCAGCCCGCAATCTGCCTGCTTTATTTCTTCCAGTATTTCATTGTGCGGAACCAGTTGATCTCCCCCCTTTAAACTGATAAAAGAACACCCGGCAATAGCTTGTTTTAACTGAGTAAGGGTATTTCCTTTTGCAGAATAGCCAATAATAGTTAGAGAGATGTTAGGTTCAAGCGCATGGAGCTTCTTCGCAAGCTCTACAGCCTCAAATACCCCATATTCCTCTGCAATTGTGCCGGTATAAAGAAGTTTTATTGTGGTATTATTCTCTTTTTTTGCCCTGGTAAATACTTCTCCCTTATACTCATTTTCCAATACAATACTTTTCCCTTTTGTAAAGCCTAATTCTTTTTCATAAATTTTTTCGGCTAATATATAATAATCAGTAGTATACCTGAAGACTACTTCTAAGTTTCGTACATAAAATGCAAGTGGGTATCTTAATAAAAAAGGATAAGTTTTATTGTGGATGATATTGCTGTAATAATTCTCTTGCACGTCATAAATCACCTTGCATTTAAAAAACAACCTATAGAAATCTGTTGCTTTAAGCAGTTCGTAAGTACATACAATGACTAGTTTTGGCCTGATTTTGAATAGAAGCCCCATAAACTTTAAGGGGGCAAACAGTCGTCTTAGACTTAATCTTTTAAATGAAAATAAGGGGTGAAATACAAAATATGGGTTGTCGGGTATATTACTTTTATAGCCAACGATATGTACCTCATAGCTTTTGTCCTTACCCAACGAAATACCGATTTTTTCGTACATTCGGGAATCGTTTATTGGCTTTAGTACAGAGGCTATAACGATTTTACTTACATTCATTATTTTAAATTAACTATTTTAACCTAACAACTGCAAATGAAGGAATTGATTGAGAAGGTTTGGAACGACAGAAGCCTTTTAAATGAACAGAGTACCATTGACGCCATTAAAGCCATTATTGAAGAGCTGGACAAAGGAACAAAGCGGGTGGCAGAGCCTACAGCCAATGGCTGGGTGGTAAATGAGTGGATTAAAAAAGCAGTTATTTTATATTTCCCGATACAAAAAATGAGGCTGATCGAAATTGGGCCTTTCGAATTTCACGACAAGATGGAGCTAAAGAGGGGATACGATAAATTAGGAGTGCGGGTGGTGCCTCCTGCGGTGGCTCGTTATGGGGCATACCTTAGCAAGGGAGTGATTATGATGCCTTCTTACGTGAACATAGGAGCTTATGTAGATGAAGGAACAATGGTAGATACCTGGGCGACTGTAGGTAGCTGCGCCCAGATTGGCAAAAATGTGCACCTTAGCGGCGGAGTAGGTATTGGCGGGGTATTAGAGCCTGTGCAGGCCCATCCTGTAATAGTAGAAGACGGAGCGTTTATTGGTTCTCGCTGTATAATAGTAGAAGGCGTTAGGGTAGGGAAGGAGGCCGTGTTAGGCGCTAATGTAACGCTTACAGGTAGTTCCAAGATAATAGATGTAACAGGAGATAAACCAATAGAATACAAAGGCTACGTGCCGGAGAGGTCGGTAGTAATTCCGGGAGGCTATATTAAAAAATATCCTGCCGGAGATTTTCAGGTTCCCTGTGCGCTTATTATTGGCAAACGTAAACCAAGCACAGACCTTAAAACATCCCTTAACGACGCATTGCGAGAAAATGATGTAGCAGTATAATTATGTTCTTTACAAAAGGATTCGGCATAGGCACGGGAAAGAAAAGGGATTTCAGGGCTACTGTCATCCTTCAGACGCTTATTATTTTTTCCGCCCTTTTGTTAAAAGATATTTTCCTGCTTTTTGGTATAGAAAATTCTTATGTTTTTCGCGACTCCCTTTTTCTTTTACTCGGCGCCATTTATGTGCTTATACTCTGGCATTTGCTAACTAATTTTACTAATAATAAACTTTTGCAATATGTTTTACTGGCAATAATTATAGCCACCTATGTGCTTGCGTTGGTTACTTTAAATCCCTTTTATAGCCTCTTTCCCACAGAGCAGGAAGAACAGCCCTACCTATTCATTATTCACTTTGTGCTGTTTGTAGTAGAGGCCACTGTAATAGTATTTTCTATCTTGGATATATTTTCGGAGGAGCGCCTCTCCCAGGAAAAGCTCTGGGGTTCCGCCTGCATCTACTTAATGATAGCGCTGTGTTTTGGCAGCATTTATGACCTCATCAACATTGCAAAGCCTGGTTCTTTTGGCGTGCCTGTCCACCTGGGGCTGGAGAGTTATTCCGAATGCATTTACTATAGTATGACAGTGCTTGCCGGTATGGACAACAGCTACGGAAATGCCATAAAACTGATCCGTAACATAGGAGTGCTGGAAGCCCTGTGGGGAAATTTGTTTATAGTATTACTGGTAGGCAGACTGCTTTCTCAACCATCGGACTACAAGAACCTGATGATCTTTCAATCCCTTCTTATAGTACTGGGGCTTATTCTTTCCCCCTTAGTTACTGTTTTTGACCTGGGGAAGTTTCGCCCCTTGCTCTATGTTCTTTTCCTGGTGTCCGGCGGCGCATATATGCTGTTTTTATGGACGATGCTTAGGAACTTTACAAAGATGGAATGGCTCGAAAAAGTAACGCTTTATTTACTGGTATCTACCATCATCACCTCTTTTCTTCTGGAAAATCCGGTAATAAAACTCATCAGCGAAGACCATCGGGCGCCCTACTTGCTTTTTGTACACATTAGTTTATTACTGGTAGAGTTACTACTGATAATATATTCTATGCGAGATATTTTCTCCGGTAATACCCTTTCCGCCTCCCGGCTATGGGGTTCCGCCTCGCTTTATCTAATGATAGCCCTGGCCTTTGCCAGTTTGTACGATGTGGTAGTTATCTTTAATCCCAACTCCTTTGGCGTAAAACTAAAGCCCGGCTTCCCCAGTTATTCTGAGAGCATTTACTACAGCATCAACAGCCTGGTAAAGTGGAACGACACCTTTCCTGAAGCTATAAAACTCGTAAAAAACATTCGGTTAATGCAGGCTGTTTTGGGTGAACTTTTTATCGCATTACTGGTTGGTAATCTGCTTAATAAACCGGTGGAAGAGAAAGTTGAAAGGAGAGTTTGAGTTTGTTTTTTTCGCATACCTGGCGCGGCGCCTTTGCTTGTGCTATTATGTAACTGGCACAAGGGAATCCTTGCGCCAGTTGTATAATTATATAGTAAACCAAAATAAACTAACCAACAATCCCCGCTCATCTGGATTTGTTATCCAAAGTAAATAGTAGTGTATTTACAATCCGCCTTAATTATTAATTCTTTCCAATAATATTTTTTGTGAACCAGTCCTGTATGAGGTGGTCTTCTATGCTACAATTATTTTTTGAAGACAATTAAACTTAAGCATACATTTTTTTGTTCAATTACTAGTATTCCTCTCCCTGCCGGAATAGATGCTTGTGCCAGTTGGCACAGCTAATCGTGTAGAATTTTTTCAAACTTAAAAATGCCAATTGGCACAACAAAATTCTTCAAAAACCATGCAAATAGTACATCCCCGAAAAAAATAACAGGGAAATTAGCAGAGAAAAACAGGAAAATTAACAGGGCAATAACAGAGAGCATTTTTTTGCCATGTAATATTTAGGTTACTATTTCATTTTTATACCTAGCACAAACTCCCCCCTTTTACTGTATTAATTAATAGTTTGCAGGGTTATGAAATTAAAGAGTATAACTAGCATGATAGTATGTACAGCGCCAGAACGTAGTATCGATCTATCATTAATTATCAACTACTTACTATTCCTCATGATGTTTATGCAGGTGCAATTTTCTGTCTTTATTTCTCTGGTACAACTGGTACAGCAAGCCTACAAAAATACCTGCCAGCGCTCCAACGTAGCTAAAGTTTTGCATGTTCTGCACCATCATAAAATGGCGCGGGTTTTTAAGGTCCGGGGGCAGGGCAATATAAACATCATCGCCGCCATTGCTGGTGCCTCCCATATACAGGCCCACCATACCAAATATAAAAGCCATAACAAGGGAAATAAAGAAAGCGATAAGCGTGGCGCTAAACATACGGCGAATATTATGATGCATCAACCCTGCCAGCGCCAGGATACCTCCTAATACAAATCCTATCTGCCAGGTATGCGTCCATCCCGCGTATGCTGCTTTCAGTCGGGGATGCACCTTTTCGGAAAAGTGGTAGCCGTCGCTGGGGAAACGGAGCCGCTCAAAAAACTCCGGGGATATGGAATAGCTCCATTGGTCGTAAAGCACGCCATAAAGCCCGGCTGATATGGAGGAAATAAACACTAAAGCAATAAATACAACAAGACGCATAGGTTATTGTTACTATTAATTAAAATATCTAAAATCGTACCCGGCCGGAAGTTGCACCAGGAATTCGTACATAAGGCGAATCACATTTTCCACGTCGTCCTGCGCTACTGTTTCTACAGTAGTATGCATGTATTTAAGCGGCAGAGAAATAAGCGCAGAAGTTACACCGCTGTTGGAATAGGCAAAAGCGTCCGTATCGGTGCCTGTAGCGCGAAAGGCGGAAGCCCTTTGGAACGGAATTTGAGTCCTGGTAGCTACATCAATAATCATGTTCAGTAAGTTATTTTGCACAGCAGGGCCGTAAGTAAGCACAGGGCCTTTGCCGCTGGAAAGGTCGCCATTGGCTACTTTGTTATAAGCGGGAGACTGAGTATCGTGGCAAACGTCAGTAACTATCGCCACATCCGGTTTAATCCGGTGGGCTATCATTTCTGCTCCTCTCAGCCCTATCTCTTCCTGCACGGCGTTTACTATATGCAATGCAAATGGTAGTTGTATGTTATTCTCCCTGATTCTTCTGGCAGTTTCAGCGATCATAAAACCTCCAATGCGGTTGTCCAGCGCACGGCCCACAAAATATTTACCATTCAATTCCATAAACTCATCATCGAATGTAGCCACACAACCCACATGCACGCCCAACTCTTCTACCTCTTCTTTAGAAGCGCAGCCCAGGTCAAGGAATATGGTTTTCATGGTAGGCAGCTTTTCAGTCTCAGGCTCGCGCACATGTATGGCGGGCCAGCCGAATATACCTTTTACTATCCCTTTTGGGGTATGAATGTTTACCCTTTTAGATGGGGCTATCTGCTGGTCGGAGCCGCCGTTTTTCTTCAGGTAGATGTAACCCTCTTTGGTAATGTAGTTCACGAACCAGGAGATCTCATCGGCATGGGCCTCTATTACTACTTTGTAGGGAGCATGGGGGTTTATAACCCCTACTACCGTGCCATAGTTGTCTACATAGTATTCGTCCAGGTAGGGCCTAATGTATTCCAACCAAAGCTTCTGCCCCGGCGTCTCAAAACCCGTAGGCGATGCGTTGTTAACGTATTTTCTTAAAAATTCTAAACTTTCAGTCCTCATGTTAAATTAAAAATCTAATGGTTCTAATAGTATTTACAACGGGATGTTCCCGTGTTTTTTCTTTGGCAACTTTGCCACCTTGTTTTCCAGCATTTTATAGGCAGCTATCAGCTTCTTGCGCGTATCCTGCGGTTTTATCACTTCGTCTATATACCCTCTATTAGCCGCAAGATAAGGGTTGGCAAACTTCTCTGTGTATTCGTCAATCTTCTCTTGTAGTTTGGCCTGTGGGTTTGCCGCCTCAGAGATTTCCCTTTTAAAGATAATCTCCGCAGCGCCTTTGGCTCCCATTACGGCTATTTCAGCCGTGGGCCACGCGTAGTTCATATCGGCGCCAATGTGCTTGGAGTTCATTACATCATAGGCCCCGCCATAAGCCTTTCTGGTAATAACAGTAATCCTGGGCACCGTGGCCTCAGAGAAGGCGTATAACAGCTTTGCTCCGTTGGTGATAATGGCGTTCCACTCCTGGTGGGTGCCGGGCAAAAAGCCGGGCACATCTTCTAATACCAATAATGGGATATTAAAGCAATCGCAGAAGCGCACAAAACGAGCTGCCTTAGTACTGCTGTTAATGTCTAAAACTCCCGCCAGCACGGCAGGCTGGTTACCCACTATACCTATACTGCGCCCAGCCAGCCGGGCAAAGCCCACTACTATGTTCTCTGCAAAATTTTTATGAACCTCAAAAAAAGTACCCTCGTCAATAATGTGGTTTATCACATCCCGCATGTCGTACGGCTGGTTAGGATTATCGGGTATAATGTCGTTAAGCGCTGGCCTGCCCTCGTCTTTCTTCTCGGTATAAGGTATCCGCAAAGGCTCGTCCTCACAGTTCTGCGGGATGTAGCTTAACAGTTGTTTTACATATTGTATGCACTCCACCTCGTTGGCGCAGGCAAAGTGGGTTACCCCGCTTTTGCTGCTGTGGGTTTGGGCTCCTCCCAACTCTTCGGAAGTTACATTTTCATGGGTAACGGTCTTTACCACATTAGGGCCGGTAACAAACATATACGAGGTACTCTCTACCATCAATATAAAGTCCGTTATGGCTGGGGAGTATACCGCCCCACCGGCGCATGGCCCCATTATTGCCGAAATCTGGGGCACCACCCCAGAGGCCAGTGTATTGCGGTAAAATATATCGGCATAGCCCGCCAGCGAAACAACCCCTTCCTGTATACGCGCCCCGCCGGAATCGTTCAAACCTATTACTGGAGCGCCGTTTTGCATGGCCAAGTCCATAATGCGGCATATTTTTTCGGCAAACGCTTCAGAAAGCGAGCCGCCAAATACGGTAAAGTCTTGGGAGAATACATATACCTGCCTGCCGTTTATGGTTCCATAGCCGGTAACAACGCCGTCGCCCAGGTAATTCTCCTTATCCAGCCCAAAGTCTTTGGAGCGATGCAGAACAAACTTACCAATCTCTTCAAAAGAACCTTCGTCCAGTAGCAGGCTAATCCGCTCTCTGGCTGTAAGTTTCCCTTTTTCATGCTGCGCCTGATTTCTTTTCTCCCCTCCGCCTTTTAACGCTTCAAGATTGATTTTGTCAAGCTTATCAAATTGCTGTTTTTTATGATTAATCATAATAAATGGTTAAACCACAGTTCAAATATATGGTAAAAGCTGTTATATTTAAGCTTCATTTTTTGCATAAGATTACAAAAACACGTGTACTTTCATTAGGTTTTTAATAACAATGGAGAAAATAGCAGTAATCGACTTAGGAACCAACACTTTTCACCTGCTTATTGTGGAAAGTGACGGCTATGATACAAAAGTTCTTTTAAAAGAGAAATCCTCCGTTAAAATAGGGCAGGGGGGAATCACAAAAGGATTTATTACCGGAGATGCTTACGAGCGAGCCATTAATGCCTTAAAGCTTTTTAAAACTATAATTGACGAGTACGAAGTACAAAGAGTTTACACTGCGGCCACTAGCGCTATACGCAACGCCCGTAACGGCTATCACCTTATAAAAGACATAAAGGCCCAAACCGATATTGATGTAATGGTGATTTCGGGACAAAAGGAAGCAGAACTGATATACTATGGAGTAAGGACGGCCATGGACCTGGGAAAAAGCACTTCCCTGGTAATTGATATAGGAGGGGGTAGTGTGGAGTTTATTTTATGTAATAAAGATACTATTTTCTGGAAAACCAGTATAGAAATAGGGGCGCAGCGTTTATTAGATACCTTTACCCCCCAAGACCCGATTTCTGGACAGGATATAGCAAAAGTGAGCGCTTACCTTGACGAAAAAATGGCTCCTTTGTTTGAGGCCACACAGCAATGGAAGCCTTCTACTCTTGTAGGCGCTTCGGGAACTTTTGATACTTTTGCGGATATTGACCTGCATAAAAAGGAGGCGTATCGCACTATAGAAGAAGAGCATGAATATACCCTGTCTTTTGACTCTTTTAAATCCATATTACAGGAACTAACCAGCAAAACCAGGGAAGAGCGGATGGAGATACCCGGCATGCAGGAAATGCGGGTGGACATGATAGTACTGTCTTCTCTGCTTATTGATTTGATTATACACAAAATACCCTTGCAAAAGATGCGGGTTTCCGGCTATGCTTTAAAGGAGGGACTACTCTACAAAGTACTTAAGGGGGAACCCATTGAGGCGGAGTAATAACCAGTCTTCTTTAAACAAAAAAGGCAGCCTTTAAAGCTGCCTTTTTTATCTTTTATTCTTCTCTTTAAACTTAATATACTACTACTTTACCAGTAAGTACCTGGTTGTTGGTAGTTACTTTTACAATATACATTCCCTGGGCTAACTGGCTTACTTTTAGCGCTTCTGCCACGTTGGAACCTGCGCTGTAGTATACCTGCCTGCCTTGTAAATCTACTATTTCAAGCGTATATGACTTGCCCGGATTAACGATAGAAACCTCAAAAGTACCATTGTTCGGATTTGGATATATTGTAATAGTGGAGCCGGTAGAATTATCAGTTCCGCTATTATTAATTGAAATTACATCGCTGTAAGTAGAGACTCCATTAAAGTCAGTCTGCTTTAAACGATAGTAGTTAACCCCGCTAAGAGGCGCATTGTCGTTAAACGAATAGTTGTTTAGTATGTCGCTGTTTCCTTGTCCTTTTACTATGCCTATATCTGTAAAATTTTTTCCATTGCCGCTTCGCTCTATAGTAAAGTAGTTGTTATTTGTTTCAGAAGCAGTACTCCAGGTAAGAGCGTTTGCGCTACCATTGCTTTGCCCGTTAAATGCAATAAGTCGTATAGGCTGAGCGCAAAGAACGTTTGCCGAAATAGGGGGTGAAACGGAATAACCTTCACAAACATTGTTCTGGCTGCTGGCATAATTGCCCCCTGTAAAATAGTTGATGCTAGGGTTACTAGTGCTGGCAAAGGTACTATGTTGAGATGCAATTACTCTAAAATAGACATCACTGCTGCCTGTAGGTATATTTTTAAAAATCGGATTAGCATTAGGGGTTGTCATGGCGTAAGAGTCAGCAGCCGTCGATGGATCAGTAATAGTAACCCAGGAACTAGGAACGGTAGGTGTATATGAATATTGAAATAGAAATTCAGTGGTTGCTCCATAATAACCGGTTAATGCAGCCGGATATACGGAGTACAGGTTCATTGTACTGGTGCACACGCTTGTTGTGGTAGCCAGCGTTGTTTGATCAAAAACCAAGCTTATGTTTGGAGGCGAGCAAGTTAATATTGAAATATCATCTAGCGCCAGGTCGTTTCCGTTAACAGACACATTTTCATCGTTAATAATATCTAGTTGCAGAGAGGTACCCGTTAAATTGATACCAGTAATATTTATTGGAACCCATACGCCTTCGGCGGGGAACAGCGGACCGTTGGAAGGCCCAATTGCCGCCGTGGCCCCTACATTAGCAGAATATACAGTACCACTTGCTACATCTGTAACATTTACCAAAACGTCTACAGGGTTATATGTTCCACTTGCGCTGTTGGTAAAAACAGTAATGTAGCATTGGAAGGTAATCTGCGGGCTAGGGCATAGACCAGTTATTGTTCTGCTGTATAAATCTTCCCCCTGAGTGTTAGCAGGACAATTCAACAATAGAACACCGCCCAAAGGAGAGCTGGCTCCATAAGTATGGTCAAATCCCATATCCAAGCCGGCAATAGTATATGCAGTGGTAGTTGGTGGGGGCCAGGTAGCGGGTCCTGTAACCCGGTCTGCCCATGCTAATAAGGCGCCGTTGTATCCATTTTCAGGGTTATAGCCTGTAAGATAGGCAGCCACCGCATAAAAGCCATCCTGAAGAGGACATGGGGTGCCTGTTGCCCCAGTGCATGATGTTCCTCCGTCGAATACCGCGCCAAGGGGAGCAGGATTTAACGACCATCTGAAGGGGTAAGGGGTTGTATTTTTTACCTGTACAGGGCTTAATGGATTAGTATAGTCCCAAGTATAATAGGTTTTACCTGTAGGGTCGTCTGCAAGGTCTAGTGTTCCAAAGTCATCGTAATAAATTGTCTGTCTGGAAACAGCAACACCGTTTTGTGTACAGCAGGTTATAGAAGAAATAGTGAGCGCACTAGTGTATATAGGCGTACCACTATAGGTTACCTGCATCCTGTACTCGGCCGATGTTCCTGAAGCGCCCATAGTGATTAGGTATGAAGTGCTTGTAGCCCCGGTAATGTTGGTAAAACTAGTTCCTCCATTGGTACTTATTTGCCATTGATAGGTGGCGCCGTTATAACTTTGGCCCATCTGTAGCGTTGTTTGCTCGCCGGTACAAACACTTGTACCCTGAGAAGAAGAAATAGTGGGGGCTGGAGTTCCGTAAACCTCAATCCGGGTAATTGCCATTGCTTCGCACGATCCCTGTTGCGCCTGGTTAAGATTAAACACCGCCTGGCCATTAGACTGTACTACTTGCGAACTATTGTTAGCCTGTGTCCAGGTATAGGTGGAACATCTGGGTGTAGGTACGCCTACCTGGGGTGTATTATCTCCGTTAACAAGATTATATGAGTTTGGGTTTATAACTCCCTTAAGGGGGTATGTTTGCCCTACGCAAGTGCCAGTTTTTTCTACAATGCAATAGTCAACCAAAACAGAAACATTAGAGCCTACTGCAAGGCCGCTTACCGTATAGGTAAGAAGAGTTCCCTGAGCTGCAAAGTTAGGAGGGGAAAGCACCAACATGTAATTGGATGACCCTGTAATATTTTCGTAGCGCACATTGTCCAACGTATCAGGGTTAGTGGTAATGGCGTAATATGCTGTGTTGTTAAATGTGTTAGCGTTTGTATTTGGCGTAAGAGGAGGGGTAACAGTAATACTTCCCCCTATCATTCCATATTGACTAACTTGTGAAATTCCATAGAAAGTATTAGTAGCAGTTACTGTTGTAGGGGTAAACTGCGTTCCTGCTACCAAAACCTGGCCAGAAACCTGGTTAGTTAGCAACGAAAAAATCATTAAAAACCCTAATAAAATGGGTTTTAACTGGCTAAAATACTCTAGAACTTTATTCATAAACCTTAACTTATAATTAACACCCATATAACAAATAAGTAACCAAAATTGTTTAAAAATTTATATTTTTTATTTTATTAATACTAAAATTCACTTAATGTATAGAAATTAAGGACTTTTTGTCTACAGTTAATACCTTAAGTAGGATATTTGTAACTCTGTATTGGCATGTATTTACTAAAAAAAGATTATAACCAATCTTGATTGGGTACAATAACCAAACCACAACGGTTATACTACATTTTTGAGCAGAAAGTTTTAATTGAGCCAAGTTTTTTTAATGGATAAAATTATAGGGTAAGAACCTTGTTGACGGTGGCCCAGTTTCGGGTAGTGGCAGGAAGTTTAAGTTTCTTTTCCACAAGGGTATTTGAGAATAGCCTGGTACCATCGGGTTTTTTGCTGCACAGGCAATATACTTCCCGGTTTATGATTACAAACTTTTCATGCTCACTTTCAGAGGCTAACAATAAAGCCGACTGGTTGCTTTCGGGTAGCTGGGGCAGAAAGGATACATAAAGCTGAAGATCATCGCCAATAACAGCTTTAGGGAAAGGGTTTTGCGCAACTGCCTGGGCCACCTGGCCGAGCGTTCGCACAATAACGGCAACCTCGTACCCCAGCGATTTGTGCAGGTGTTTTTCTATTTTTTTGATAAGGATGGATTCATCGGTTTCTTTAACATCGAACAGCACGTTGCCGCTTTGGATGTAGGTTTTCACATTCTTAAACTTTAGTTCTTCAAACATAATCTTTAAGGCGTCCATTTTTATAAGGCGGGCTCCGCTTACGTTTATACCCCGCAGGAAGGCAATGTGTCTTGGCATAGGTCAAAATTAGTAATAAATTCCAACTACTAATATACTGACTGGTGAGAATGGAGGAGCTAGTTTGTGCTACTTAAAAAACTACTAGTTGAATGCAAATCTTACATGGCATCCCGCACGCGCGGGATTATTCATTGTTATGGCATTGTTTTGTCATTGTTTTGTCATTGTTTTTTGCATTGTTAATTTGGGTGGATGTATTATTTGCTCCGTTTTGAAGATTTTTGCTGTGCCAATTGGCACGACGCTAAGTTTAAAGGTTAAAGTTTAGAGTTTAAAAAAAAAAGAAATTCCGCACAGCTAATTGTGCCAACTGGCACAACCATCTATTTCGGGAGGGGCGAATACTAGTAATTGAACAAAAAAATGTAGGCTTAAGTTTGATTGTACAAAAAAATAATTGTAGCAAAAAAGCCCCCTAACTTTGCGAACTCAACGGTCTCATCCCCCCGAACCCCCTTCCCTCGTGCACGGGCAGGCTCACAAGGGGGAAGTATAGTTACTATTACTATTTATCTACTCCAGCCCCAGTTTTTGGGTAACCACACTTTGTCCGGAACTTATTTGTACAAAGTATAAACCTTTGGTAAGGCCGCTCAGGTCAAGAGTAGCAGAGGACAAGTTTACAGCGTTTTGGGTAAATACCACTTTGCCGGTTGAGCTAATAATAGTTACAACATCTTCCTCACCTCTTCCGCCACCTGTTCGGCAGTAAGGTTTTCTTGTGTAAAAATAAACCGGGATTTGCTGTAGTAGGGTATACGTTCTTTGTATTTAGTTTCCAGAAATTCCAACAGTCCGTCTTCTGTTTTTCCCTTCACCAAAGGGCGGTGCAGGGTGTCTTGCAGGCTTAATCGTTTGGCAATAACGGCAAGGGGCAGGTCCAAAAATACGCTTATGCCGCTGTTGTTAATAGTATCCATGTTATCAAAATGGCAAGGCATTCCTCCGCCGGTAGCTATTAACAGGTTGTTTTGCTTTGCTAAATCTTGCAAGGTGTCCCGCTCTATTTCTCTAAAGTAAGCTTCCCCTTTTTCTTTAAAAATGTTCTCGATAGTAAGTTTGCCATTTTGGAGGATCAGATCATCGGTATCGATAAATTGCAGGTGCAATAGTTGGGCAAGGTTTATTCCCAGTGTGGTTTTGCCGCTTCCCGGCAGGCCTATCAGGTAAACGTTCATACCTATTATTTTAACCTCACCCTTGGGTCGACCATAGCGTAAAGCAGGTCAACAAATATGTTGATGACAATAAATACCGTCGCCACAAAAATAGTAGAACCCATTACTACCGGAAAGTCTTTGTCGTATACCGCTTTGATAGTAGCGGCGCCTAAACCTTTCCAGGCAAAAATGTATTCCACAAAAAATGCCCCCGCCATTAAGGAGGCTAGCCAGCCTGTTACGGCTGTAATTACCGGGTTAAGAGCGTTTTTAAGTGCATGTTTAAGTATGATATTGTACTGGCGAACACCTTTGGCCCGGGCGGTTCTTATATAATCCTGAGACAGCACTTCCAGCATAGAACTACGAGTAAGCTGCACAATAATGGAAAGAGGTGTAAGCCCTAGCGTTAAAGCAGGTAGTATAATGTTTTTAAGCACCAGCCGTTTGCCGTCTATGTCGTTTTCCCACAGCTGGCCCGAAGTATTAAGGCCTGTGTAATCGGCCAGGTAGTAACCAAACACCATAGAAACCAGCGAACCTATTACAAACGGCGGAGCGGATATGCCCACCACAGAGAGAGAAACCATGGAGTGGTCCAGAAAACTGTTTTGCTTTAGCGAAGCCAGCATACCAAAGATTATACCGAAGATGGTAGCGAAGAGCATGGCGGCAAGGGCCAGCCACATGGTGCCTTCCATATTCTCAATAATGATCTCGCTTACCTTTTTGTTGTTCTGGAACGAGCGGCGCAAGTAAGGCGGTTTTACTACTACCACACTTTCTCCAGTATGAAATAGCTTTGTGTAATTGTATTTCTCCTGGTTGGTTTCTGTGTCTTTATGAACAGAAACCGGAGAAAGGTCATTGATATAGTAGAGCAGTTGCACCCCCAGCGGGTCGTTTAGCCCAAGTTCCTCCCGGATTTTTTCGCGGGTGCTAACGTCAGTTCTCTGCCCAGCCATCATGGCTACGGGGTCGCCCGGCAGCACGTTAAATATAAAGAATACTACTACTATAGCGCCTAACAGCACTAAGAACCCATAAAGAAAACGTATTGAGAAATAGCGTATCAATGTAGTAAGGATTTAATGGTTTGCACGTCAGGTATATCGTTGTAATGCCATTTGCCCAGAACAGTTCCGTTGTCCAGTAGCATTATTCCCGGGTTGGCCCGTATCATGGTTTTAAGCACTACGCCGTCTGCAAAATAGTAGGGCGCAGCCAGCTGAACCTGATGCCTGTACTCTTCAAATTTGTCTCCGCTGGTGGCTGTAAGCACAATAGGCGTTATATCTGTCCCTTCCAGGCCTTTTACAAGGTCGTTAATTTTACTTATACAGTTTTCTTTACAGTTTTCGGCTGCTTTGTCTGCATCTTTTATAATAATAAATAACTTTTTACCGGTTAATGAAGAATCTGTGTAGTCGCCCTGGTCGTTCCATAGCTTGTAATCCGTTATGGCGGCGTATATCTTGTCTGAGTTGGTAAGGATAAAGGTATCTAATTTGTAAGCAGGGTCGGTAGGGTATTGCAAAAACTCGTACTGTTTGCCCTCCTTGGTCATAATGTATTTGTAAATAGGAGTTTCAGGGGCTTTCATCTCCTCTTTAATGTTGTTGCCTACTTTGTAAGGTAAAAAGTCTCTATAAGGTAAATGTTCTATGGCATGGTAGCCTATGTAAAACGAGCCAATAGTAGTAATAAGCATTAGCACATGCCCTTTTAAACCGTTGAAGGAGGACAGCAGCTTTTTACGCTGAGCAAATAGTACCAGCGTAAGCGCCGTTAATATTAAGTCTTTGTAGAAGGATGTTTTAGGGGTAAGCTTTATGGCGTCGCCAAAGCAGCCGCATTCTTTTACCTTGTCCCACCAGAAGGCATAGAAGGTGAGGAAGGTAAAGAACACCATCATAAGCAATGTTAACCACATGATTAAGTTCATGCGGTAGTATAGTAGTATAGCTACGCCTAATATAATCTCGAAGGCGGAAATGAATACCGAAAGAAACAGGGAATAGGGTATAAAGAGGGTGAACAGTGGACTGAAATCCTGTGAGAATATTTCAAAATACTCCTCCAGCTTGTACGCAAAGCCATAAGGATCGTTAATCTTTATAAGTCCTGAAAAAATAAATAAACCGCCTAAAGCTATGCGGCACAATAAATTAATTAACTTCATTCGTAATAAAATTAGACTTTATAAGTGCAAAAACGGAATAATTAATCATGTCCTGGTAATTGGCCCCAACCCCTTCGGATATCCTGGTTTTCCCTTCGTTATCCTCAATCTGCTTTACGCGTAGCAGCTTCATTAGTATAATATCTGTGATAGAGCTAACCCTCATTTCCCTCCAGGCTTCGCCGTAGTCGTGATTTTTCTTCATCAGCAACTCCAGTGTTTCCTGTATATGTTTGTCGTAAAGCGCGCTTACCTTATCTGCCTCCAATTCTAAGTCTTCTACGTGTCCGGTAAGTTCCAGTTGTATTAAAGCAATCACACAGTAATTTATTATTCCCACAAACTCCGAATTAATTCCATCCTCCACTTTCTGCATGCCCTTGTCCTGTATGGAACGTATGCGCTGCGCTTTAATGAAAATCTGGTCGGTTACAGACGGCAGGCGAAGTATTCTCCATGCAGTTCCATAATCTAGCGTTTTATTGATAAATACGCTCTTGCACTCCTTTATTACTTCCTTGTACTCCTTTACTGTTTGATTTATCAATTTAAAATGTTTATTTAGTCAGACAGCCTAAAAATGAATTTAAAAACGAAAGATACATTTTTTTCATCAAAAAGTACAGTGAACATACGGGGAAAAATCCTTGACTTAGGTACGCCTAAGGTGATGGGAATTGTTAACCTAACCCCCGATTCTTTTTATGATGGCGGAGCTTATTTAACTGATAAAGAAGCCTTAAAGCGGGCAGAGCAGA
>Ga0302309_10001250_pt1 | contig 23938 bp, 24 predicted proteins | sample III_Palsa_N1_1_FD_200453 | JGI IMG/M metagenome (GOLD analysis project Ga0302309, IMG submission 200453) | Peat permafrost microbial communities from Stordalen Mire near Abisko, Sweden - III_Palsa_N1_1 | ecosystem: Environmental > Terrestrial > Soil > Palsa > Peat permafrost | place: Sweden... | reverse complement strand
ATCAATCATACTCTTGTACTCATCCGTTAATTCCAGATCCACATGATGCTGATGAATTAAATCCTCATATTCAGCAATAGGAATTATTACTGCTGTTTTTTCGCCCTTATCGTTAGTAATGAATTGCATTGCCATTAATCAAATTTAATCATTTTTGTTATTGATAGCAATTTTCTCACCCTTAACCCAAACTTTACAACGTTTAAACTTTACATCAATAAAAGCATAAATCATATTTCGTATTTTTGCATTATAAATTCTGTGCATGAATACTGATGCTGTTAAATTGCTGCAAGGCCGTTATTGTAATTCGCTAACCGAATACTCGCGTTTTGTTACCCGCGAGGTTTTTATTGGCGATATACCTATGGGTGGGAACAATCCCATCCGCATACAAAGCATGACTACCACCGATACCATGGACACCATTGGTACCGTTGAGCAATCTATCCGGATGATAGAGGCTGGTTGTGAATACGTGCGTATAACCGCGCCAAGCATAAAAGAGGCACAAAATCTTGCGGAAATAAAAAAACAATTACGCCAGCGGGGATATACTGCTCCTTTGGTTGCTGATATCCACTTCACCCCTAACGCTGCTGAAGTTGCCGCACGCATAGTTGAAAAAGTGCGTGTAAATCCCGGCAACTATGCCGATAAAAAGAAATTCGACCAAATAGACTATACCGACCTGGAATACCAGGCCGAACTGGAACGCATCAACCAAAAATTTGCACCATTGGTAAAAATTTGCAAGGAATATGGCACTGCTATGCGTATAGGCACTAACCATGGCTCGCTGTCTGACCGTATCATGAGCCGCTATGGCGATACCCCGCAGGGCATGGTAGAGTCGGCGATGGAGTTTATGCGCATGTGCGAAGCGTTGAACTATTATAATTTGGTGATCTCTATGAAATCGAGTAATCCGCAGGTGATGGTTCAGGCTTATCGCCTATTGGTTGAAACCATGGTAGCCGAGGGCATGAACTATCCATTACACTTAGGGGTGACCGAAGCTGGCGATGGTGAAGATGGCCGCATAAAATCTGCCGTAGGCATAGGCACGCTATTGGAAGATGGCCTGGGTGATACCGTACGTGTATCCCTAACCGAAGAACCAGAAGCTGAAGCACCGGTGGCTATCGCATTGGTGGAGCGATACGCATCGCGAAGTCAAAAGTCAAAAGTGAAAAGTCAAAAGTCGGATAATGCAGATGAAGCTCAACCTTCAACGTTTAACCTTCAACATTCAACTCCTCAGCACAATCCTTACGAATACAAAAAACGCGAAACCTATGAGGCCAACGCTTTCATTGGCGGGCATATGGTGCCGAGGGTGGTTATCGATCTATCCAAAGCTAATTTAAAAGACCCTGCGATATTGGCTGATGCAGGTTATTTATATTCACCATTGCTGGATAAATATAACATGGCCGAGCAATCGGTGGATTTTGTTTATATGGCTGATGAACTGCCATCATTTACTTTTCCGGCTAATTTAAAGCAACTTTATAACTACCAAACCTGGCAAAAGCTGACCAGTAAGATTAACTGTCACCCGGTATTCACTTTAGAAGAATACATTAATGCTGATGACCGTTCTTCGGCATTAAACATGGTAAAAATAAAACCTGCCGATATCGATTCAGAAGAATTTGGCCTGTTGCCTTTTAATAATTCACTGGTTTTGGTACTGGAAACCGATGCCTTAAACGGCATGAGTGACCAGCGTTCCTTCTTTTTCAAATTGGAAGAGCTGGAGTTGAATGTGCCGGTGATTGTGAAAAGGAGCTATACGTTTGAGATGGAAAGTTCCAAAGTAGGAAGTAACGATTTTACAACTCTTTTTCAGCTTTATGCCGCTACTGATTTAGGTGCTTTATTGGTTGATGGTTTTGGCGATGGCATCTGGATAGATGCGCCGCAATTACCTGCCAATGTAATTACCTCAACCGCTTTTGGTATTTTACAAGCTACCCGTTCACGAATATCCAAAACAGAATATATTTCGTGCCCAAGCTGTGGTCGTACCTTATTCGACCTGATGGAGACGACTCAGATGATCCGCAGCAGAACCAGTCACCTTAAAGGCTTAAAGATTGGTATTATGGGTTGCATAGTAAACGGCCCCGGCGAAATGGCCGATGCTGATTATGGCTACGTAGGCTCAGGTCCGGGTAAAGTAACCCTATACCGTGGCAAGGAAGCCGTGAAGAAAAACATAGCATCAACCAACGCGCTTGATGAGTTGATAGGGATTATCAGGGAAGATGGGAATTGGATTGAGGTTGAGTAAACTTTATAATTTTCCTATTGTCATTTCGAACGAGGTACGAGGAGAAATCTTCTTCGACTTGTATTGCCGCTAATGATGCCCACATGCAACTGAAACGAGGGTTACTTATCTCTTGGTATCGCTCATAGCCGCTAAGGCCTATTTCTTTTGTCTTCGCCACAAAAGAAACAAAAAGGCTAGTCAGTAGAAATGCTTCTTTGCCGCACAGGCCATACCCTGCAAATCAGGCAAAACCTGGGCTACTATATTTTTACCCCGCTGTCGCTACGCGCTTTGGCCTTTACCCTTCTGTAAAAATCTGTTATGCCCTGCCATTGCGCACAAGGCCGCCATCGTTTTGCCTGATTTCATCCGAAGCTGTTCTACTGACGGGAAAAAAGAAAAAGCGTGGCTCCTGACAACAAGGGCGGGCCAGCGTAGAGGCGGGAATGCCGGTTTAGCTTTTTGGGTGATGTGAAAATACGAAGTATTTGAACAGCGAAAAAAGCGTGAAGAACCGGCAGGGAGCGTGGAAGCATCCTTGTTGTCTTGACTTTTTTGGTTACTTTTTGTGTCAAAGACAAAAAGTGACTTCTTAGCGAAAAGCGATACCATAAGATAGGTCTACAACCATGCCTATTCGCTCTACACGGTTGGGGATTGCCACGCTATCGCTCGCAATGACGCTGTGAGAAAGAATACTTTAGTTAATCGCCGTAAACTCCGAAAACAAATTCCCTATTTCAGGCAAAGTACCTACAGGCACATAATCACACACCTCGGCATACTCACTCCACATTTGCAGTACAGCCGGGTTGGTATGCGCGCTTTTTATAGCATCGGCTGATACCCATTCAAAAACTTCTACAATAGTACCATCAGCAGCTTCCATCAAAATGGATTCCTTGTCGGTTGCCAGTCCTTCCTGCCTTAATCGTTGTACATGCGTTTTCATTAAAGCTTTTAAGCCTTCGGCTTTGCCCGGCTTGGCTTTGTAGCCTACAATAACTATGCGTCCCATATATATCGAAAATTGTTTACTGCAATTTACAATTTTTAAAACTCTGTTTGCATTAAATGGTTAGCCTTATACCACTATTTAATACTCCAAAAAAATGGCAAAAAATGTATCCGACCAATTGGTTGAAATGCTCGTTAATGCAGGCATAAAAAGAATATACGCCGTTACCGGCGACAGCCTAAATGAAATAAATGACGCGGTAAGGCGCGAAGGCAGCATACAATGGATCCACGTTCGGCATGAGGAAGCCGGGGCTTATGCCGCGGGTGCAGAAGCACAGCTTAATGGCATTGCCTGTTGTGCTGGCAGCAGCGGGCCAGGTCATGTGCATTTGATCAACGGTTTGTATGATGCCCACCGCTCTGGCGCACCGGTTATTGCCATCGCATCCACGGTTGCCAGCTTTGAATTCGGTACCGAATATTTCCAGGAAACCAATACCATCAAGCTCTTTGATGATTGCAGCTATTATAACCAGGTAGCTACTACGCCAAAGCAGTTGCCGCGTATGCTGCAATCTGCCATACAAACGGCACTGCACCGCAAAGGTGTGGCAGTTATAGGTTTGCCGGGCGATCTTACCAAAATGGATGCTGCCGAAATTGAAACATCAACCCAAAACTATAACCCGATACCTTTAATAAGGCCGAATGATGAGGACCTGCAAAAATTAGCCGGGCTCATTAATCAGCATAAAAAAATAACCATTTTTTGCGGCATAGGTGCAGGCGACGCACATGATGAGGTAGTTGAGCTATCGCAAAAAATAAATGCGCCGGTAGGCTATTCCTTCCGGGCTAAGATGGAAATTCAGTATGATAATCCGAACGAGATCGGCATGACAGGTTTATTGGGCCTGCCTGCAGCTTTCCATAGCATGCATGAAAGCGACCTGCTGATATTGCTGGGTACCGATTTCCCTTACACGCCATTTATGCCTACCGATTGTAAAATAGTGCAGGTGGATATTAAAACCGAGCGCATCGGTCGGCGAGCTAAAGTAGATGTGGGTTTATGCGGCTCGGTTAAGGATACTTTGGCTGCCTTGTTGCCATTGGTCGACCAAAAAACTGACGATAGCTTTGTGAAAGCGCAGTTATCGATTTATGCCGATGTAAAGGAAAAAATGCAAACCTATGTGGACGATACTGGTAAAAAAGAACTGATCCACCCTGAGTTTGTGGCCCACACGCTGGATACTTTGGCCGATGATGATACCATATTTACGGTTGATACAGGTATGTCGTGCGTATGGGGCTCGCGCTATATAAACGCCACTGGTAAACGCCGCATGCTAGGTTCATTCAATCATGGCTCTATGGCTAATGCCATGCCGCAGGCCATTGGCGCTGCGCTGGCTTGTCCTGGCAGGCAGGTAATCGCGCTTTGCGGCGATGGTGGCTTATCTATGCTTTTGGGCGATTTGGCTACTATTACGCAGTATAATCTGCCTATAAAAATTATCGTATTCAACAACCGTTCATTAGGGATGGTTAAGCTGGAAATGGAGGTAGCTGGCCTGCCCGATTGGCAAACCGATATGCATAACCCCGACTTTGCATTAGTAGCGCAAGCCATGGGCATGAAAGGCATCACCGTAAAAGAACCCGACGATGTTAAGCAAGCTATCCGCGAAGCATTAGCTTTCAAAGGCCCGGCACTGATCAATGTATTTACTGACCCCAACGCGCTGGCTATGCCGCCCAAAATTGAGTTCGACCAGGTAAAAGGCATGGCGCTGTCCATGACCAAACTTATCCTCAACGGCCGTATGGAAGAGGTACTGGATACCGTAAAGGCTAATTATAAGCATTTGAAGGATGTAGTGTAATCCCATTTTTCTTCCTTTTATTTTTCCGCGTGTCATTGCGAGGTACGAAGTAATCCCCGATTAGCAGATCCGCCCTGTATAGTTAGGGATTGCCACGCTATCGCTCGCAATGACGCTTTTTATATTATTATCTCCCAGCTGTTTGTGTCCTCACAAACAGCTTAACGGATTATTTGTGAGGACACTATAGGTGTCGGAAGATTAGAGAATGGATTGTGCTGGCACTCGAAGCATGCGGGCAATGGCCTTTACGCTTACCCTTCGAGTGCCTCAGGGTGACCCCACGCTCAATATTTATAATAAAAATAAATCTTCCGAACACCTATAGTGAGGACACAAACAACGGAAGGCGCTCATTCTTCTTTCTTCTCTTTCAAAGTAGATTTCCATAAACCCCTGAAAAAATTTATTTTGCAGCACTTTAATGAGCCTTCGGCGTACACCAATAAAACCTGCTAATCCCGACGATGATGAATTGCTGGATAATTACCGTAAAAGCGGTGATATCGCGGTTTTGGGTAAACTTTTTGAGCGGTATATGTCGCTCATTTACGGTGTTTGTTTAAAATATTTAAAGGATGAAGAAACCGCCAAAGATGCTGTAATGGGTGTTTTTGAGGAACTGATAGTTAAAGTAAAGCAGCATGAGGTAAAGCAATTTAGAGGGTGGGTATATGTGCTTACGCGAAATTATTGTTTGATGCAATTGCGGTCGGATAAAAAAATGGAGATGGTCGCTTTGGATGATGTTATGGAATTTACTCCCTTTTTGCATCCTGAAGATAATAATAAGGAAGCCGCACTTACTGCTTTGGAACGATGTATGCAGCAGTTACCTGTAAAACAAAAGGAGAGTGTCGACTTATTTTTTTTGCAGGAGAAGTGTTATAAAGAGATCACTGATATAACCGGTTTTACATTAAAAGAGGTTAAAAGTTATATACAAAATGGCAAGCGCAACCTGAAGATCTGCCTTGATAAAAATAATGACTAAGCACGAGAAGGACATATCGCAACTAAAAAAATACCTGGAGGGCAAACTCGATGCCCGCTCCATGTATGAATTGGAGCGCCGTGCCCAGGATGATCCCTTTTTGCAGGATGCTTTGGAAGGTTATGAAAATGCAGGCAAACCGCAGGATGATAATTTGAAGGATCTTTCGCAACGCTTAAAAACAAGAACAGAGAAAAAAGAAAGCAGGGTTATCGCCATGCGCTTTATAGCTATTGCCGCATCGGTATTACTTGTTTTATTTGCAGGGCTATTGTGGTTTATTATGCAACGTCCTTCTCATCAGCCACAAATTGCCAAAATGCAAGTATCGCCAGCAAAAAAAACTGCTGATACTGTGTTAACTGTACCTAAGAAAAATACAGAGGTTGCTACGCTGATACAGGCAGCGCCAAAGTCGGCAGAGCATCATAAAAATGCTGCCATTGCAAAACAAAGCATTATTGGCAATGCATATGCTGATGCCAATGTAACCGAACCTGTTGCCAGCGGCGATAAAATTGCTGAGCAAAATACTCCATCCGCAGAGACATTTAAATCAAATGCCAAGGATTCAACTCCGTTAAATGAAGCTGTTGTAATGGATTACTCTGCCCAGCAACTAACCGGTAAGGTGGCAGGTGTAATCGCAACTCCGGGAAAAAGCATTACAGGGTTGGTACGAGATGCAACCGGCCCGTTGGGTGGAGTTGCCCTTAGTATAAACGGTACTTCCATTAGTACCTTAACCAATAACCAGGGTTATTTTGTACTTCAGCAAGTTCCCTACAAATCAACATTGGATATAACCTATCCGGGGTATAACGCTAAACATATCATGATCAAAAAACAGGATTCGTTGATCATTGCTATGCAACCTACCAACAATAACGCGCTTGCAGATGTTGTAACAACTGCTTACGGCGTTCAAAAAAAGACGGCTTTTATAGGGAGTTCTTCTGCAGCGAATGCTAAACAAGTAGTCGAGAAGCCCGTAAAAGGCCTGGTAAAAGATGAGACAGGACAACCCATACCCGGCGCTACTGTAAAAATTAAGGGCACAAGTATAGCCGTTGTGACGGACATGAACGGAAAGTTCGCGCTGCCAGCGTCTGCCATCGGATCAGCTGTGGAGATTGCCTATATTGGGTATGAAAATAAAGTAGTAATAGCTAAAAAAACAGACTCGCTTATTGTTGCATTGCGGCCGAATGGTAATTCGCTGGCTGAAGTTGTAATAACCGGGCCTGGCAGCGAACAGCAGCAATTATTTGCACGCCCTGCCGGCGGATGGGATGACTTTAATAAATATTTAAAAGAAAGCGCTATATCGCCAGATGGCAAAACCGGTACCGTAAAAGTGTCGTTTACTGTAAATCCCGATAATTCGCTTAGCGGTTTTAAAGTGCTCAAAGGCATCAGCGCAAAAACTGATACTGCCGCTGTTGAACTGATCAGGAACGGGCCGGAATGGCTTAGAAATAGTAATAATAAGGCGGAGAAAGTAAAGGTGAGGATTAAGTTTGAGGTGAAGAAATAATAGAATTATTATATATTAGTCACTATCTAAACCAATAAAAAATGAATAACCAAAACCTGCCTCAAACCCCAAAAACTTTTGTAAGAACTATTACTATTATTCACTTGGCTATGCTATTAGGCCAGGTATTATTTGTTGTAGTGGCATATTCAATCACCAAAAGCACTACAATAGATATTAAAAACACCAAAGATCCTTTTCTTTTTGTAGTGCCGATAATGGCTATCGGCTGTTTTATAGCTTCTATTTTTGTATTCAAATCCCAAATAAATGTGGCTGCAAATAAGCCTACGCTGAAGGGAAAATTAATGGCCTACCAAACTGCCTTAATTATACAGGTTGCCTTGCTGCAAGGCGCATCATTATTTGGGATAGTTGTTTATGAGATCACCCGGAATTTCTTTTACCTGTTGATCTCCATCCTGATCATTCTATATTTTATCATCATACGCCCAACTAAAGACAAGATCACAGAAAACCTGAATTTGGATTATGAAAATAAAATGGCGTTTGATAGTGAGGATGTATTGGTGTAAGTGCCCAAACACCAAAGCCATGCTGTCCGCTGGTTGGCGGACGGCATGACATTTTTGTAGTTATTTAACCGCCTGATCGGCAAAAGAAAATGCCTTTTGCATCAATGGGGTTGAGCGCACTGATATATCCTTACGAATTTTAAGCTCTTCCAGGGCTATCTCCACAAAAATACCGTCAATGGCCCTTTGGGTTGCATAATTACTAATGTCAGGGTCAAGATGCGAAACGAACGGCAATTTATTGTATTCCTGTGCGGCATCGCCATAATATTTGGTAGCGCCTACTTTGTTTAAGCTGGTTTGTATAATAGGTTTAAACTTAGCTGCCAATTGGGCACTGGTTACTTTTCTGAAATATTGTGTAGCCGCATCTTGTCCGCCGGTAAGTATATGAGTGGCATCGCTTATGCTCATATGTTTTATGGCATCAACAAAAATAGGCTCGGCCTGCTTGGCAGCATCCTCAGCAGCGCGGTTAAGCGATAAAATAACATTATCGCAAAGCTTATTAAGGCCCAGGCTTCTGAGTGTTTTTTCGGCTTTTTGCGCCTGCGGCGGAAATAATATTTTAACAGCAGCATTACCAAAAAAACCGTTAACAGCCGATAATTGGGTAGTGCTTTTAGCAGTGCCTTGTAAAAGTGCATCCTTTATACCACCTGCCATATCTAATAACGATGGTGTACCCTGCGCGCATGCCTGCGTGCTGCGGGTTAAGGTTTCAAAACTAAACAGGGATAAACAAACAATAGGTAATAGTATCAGCATTTTTTTCATGAGGCCAATTTAATGAAAAGGATTTTGTAAGAAAAAATAAATCAAAGCAAATAGTGTAAATGAGTAGTTACGAGTAGGAGTACTTGATTTTATTGGTTCATTTTTTAGTTTATAATAAATCGGTAAATATGGTAACTATGTACCGGCTGTTTCTCGCGATAACAACTGGGGTGCTTAAAAAAATGATATTCAGACTTTAATTTTAAGGGTGATATTTTCATGCTATCAAATTAGAATTATTATTTTCGCAACTATTAATATACCGGAATATGCATATTATATAATATTATATATCTGTAACCGGTTATAACAGTGCATATGAGGCCCTACCTTACGTTAAGCTTACTTACTGGTATTTTATTATTAAGCGCAATTGCATTTGCACAGCAAACGCCGCAGGGTATCCCGCTTAAAAAATTAATGCCAGAGAGGCAGTCAAATAGGCCTGCTGATACGGCGACTGTAAAAGGCGTCCCCCAAAAAGATCTTTCGGATGTGATCAGGGAGTTGTTCAATGGCAAAGCAACATCCGAGGTTGATTCCATAACCACCAAACCCCAGATCTCCGTAGTACCGGCTATCGGTTACACCTTGGTATCGCGTTTGGCATTGGTATTATCTGGCAATGTGGCTTTCAGAACAGGGCCAAATTCAAGGATATCAACCATAGTAGCTAGTACCAGCTATACTCAAAATAAACAGTTTACCCTGCCCGTACAAACCAATATATGGTCAAAGGATAATCAGTGGGATTTTGTTGGTGATTACCGTTTTCTGAAATATCCGCAGGATACTTACGGATTGGGCAGCAGTTCAAAATTAACAGATGCCGACCCTATGGATTATTATTTTGTACGCTTATACGAAATAGTATTACGGCACATCGGCGGAAATTTTTATGCGGGTATGGGATACATATTTGATGATCATTATGACATATCGCAAACAGGTAATAATAATGGTAAAATATCCGACTATACTTTATATGGTACTCAAACCCATACGGTATCATCAGGGTTTACAGTTAACGGCTTGTTCGACTCGCGCGACAATGCAATCAACCCTACTGTAGGTGGCTATGCAAATATAGAATACCGTACCAGTACCAAATTTACCGGTAGTACCAGCAACTGGCATTCTTTAGTTATTGACGCGCGCAAATATTTCAGATTTCCCGAAGGTTCAGATAATATACTTGCCTTATGGAGTTATGACTGGTTTATATTAACCGGCAAACCGGGCTACCTGGATTTACCAAGCACTGCCTGGGATGCCAATTCGGCTACCGGCAGGGGATATATACAGGGCAGGTTCAGAGGGTCACAAATGGTATATGCCGAAAGTGAATACCGCTTTAAACTAACTGCTAATGGTTTATTGGGTGGTGTTGTTTTTTTTAACGCGGAATCGTTATCGGCTGATCAGGGTACACATTTGCAAGCCATACAACCGGGTTACGGGCCGGGCCTGCGTGTTAAACTCAATAAAATATCAAAAACCAATATCACCATTGATTATGGTTTCGGTAGTCAGGGTTCAAGGGGTTTATTTATTGATGTAGGAGAAAATTTTTAAGGCTTATATTTAGCTCCCCGCAGGCATATATGCCATTCGTTTCTGAAAATAAGCATTCCAGCTATTTTGCTGCTCGCGATTTACCATATGCTGGGTATCCGTATCATAGTCCTCATTAAGCTGTTTGTATTTAGCATCTATGCGGTTAAAGATCTGCTGCGCTACGTATTGGTAATCCGACTGGAAAATTGTTTTGCTTACCGCGCGCAATAACTCCTGCTGCTCCATATAGGCTATAAAATAATGCCCTTGTTCGTGCCTTAATACTTCGGATAGCATTTCAGGCGATGTAATTTTGTCCTTATCCATCCACGACCTGTTCCTGTTCATCAGCAACCTGATATGAAAATTTAGCTGATAATAGCCACGCTGATGAGTAGCCTCGTAACGAAAATCAATACTGCAATTGGTATAGGCAATAACGCCATCGCCATTTGAATGCGGCACACCCTGAAAATCATTAATAGTTAACTGGTGATAATCCTGCGCTGTTACCTTTTGCCCTAAAAAAAGGCACAAGGCAACAACACATATCACCCTAAATAAGGGGTATTTCATTTACTGATAACGTGGATCTTTATTTACTTTTTGACTTATCAGCGTGCAAAAGGTTTAAGCTCATCATCTCTTTCATGGTTTGCTGCATAGCATCTGTTGAACCATCAAGGAAAATAACGTTACCCTGTGAGTTTTCGGCAAAATGTTTAATAGATTCTGTCCACATAGTAAACAGGATAACAGAGGTATCCATGTGCGCGTCCTGCATTTCTTTAGCGGCAACGCTCATACCTTTGGCAACTTCCTGGCGGAATAAAGCCACACCCTGGCCGCGTAATTGTGATGCCTGGCGCTCAGCCTCGGCCGAGATCTTGATCGCGTTACCTTCGGCCTCAGCAGCTTTGGTTTTGGTGATCAATAATGCCTGTCCTTCATTTTCAGCGGCAGCTTTAAGGTTATTTGAGGCCACTACCTGGCTCATAGATTTCATGATGATATCATCAAATGTAATATCGTTCAGTTGCAGATCCTGTAAGTGGTAACCCCAGTTTTCCAGTATCTGGTCCAGCTGTTCTTTTACGTGTTCCACAATATCACGGCGCAAAACCAATACTTCGGCCTGGCGTTTAGTAGCTACAAATGCACGGATAGAGCCTTCAACGGTACGGATCAGCGCTTGCATCAGGTTGCGTTCATCAACAAATTTAAAGGCAACGTTTTTAATGATCTCTTCGGATTGGTCCAATACCGAATAAAGCAGCATCGCCTTAAAATAAACATTGGCCTGATCGAAAGTAACGGCCTGGAACTCCAGTTCTACAGAACGGTTCTGGATAGATATTCTTGAATAGATATTTTCGATAAGAGGCAGCTTAAAGTTTAAACCCGGCGATAGTATGCGGCGGTATTTGCCGAATACAGTAACTACGGCAATAGTGCCCTGTTTTACAGTCACAAATGAACTGAATAAAATGATGATCAGAATAAAAACAACAATAGAAAAGCCTATTTCAGGTGTCATGATGGGTTAAGTTTAATGAAATAAATATAGAACTAATTATTGGTGTGTTATTTGTTTTTTAAAAAATGCTCATAATAAACAGGGCATCTAAATCTATGAACTTAAAACGTACTTTCGGCGCTATACTTACCGTACTTGGTATTATAGGGCTAATTTATGCAGGTATCAGTGTTATACAGCATTCAGGCAATGCAACTACCATGATTGTGGTAAGCTTAATATCTTTATTATTCTTTTTTTCGGGGATCAGTTTGGTGAGGAATACGAAGGATGAGGCGTAGAGATATTTCCTGCATAGCGATGGGTTTCAAACCCATCGCTATGCAGGAAATGATCAGGACTTTGTGCTTTGTTTAATATCTTTTAATTCGTCGCTAAAAGATTTGTCTTTATGGTGCCGTTCCTGATTATAGATATAACTGCGTACCTGCTTTAAGTTACCCGGACTAACACTAAAAGCTGCAAAACCATCTTGCCAGCTAACATATCTGTCTGGATCATTTTTAAAAAACTCCCATGAGTTTCCCTTTATAGTTTTTACAACATCTGCCACAGCTTGGTCAGTCAGTAATCTTATTAATAAATGCACATGATCTGCAACGCCGTTTATACAATCAAGATAAATTTCATGATCCGTTGCAATATTATTTATGACAATGAAAACTTCATGTTTTAGCGATGGAGTTAATACGGGCTCGCGGTTTTTGGTAGACCAAATAAGGTGCACCCATAGGGAAGAGTAACTGGCGGGCATAGGTTGTAAAAATATAAGGCAATATAATATTTATATCGATGGTTTCTATACACAGCTATGGGTTTCAAACCCATAGCTGTGTATAGAAACGAGATTAATTATCCTTTTCTATCATCCCATCATCCCCAATACTCAAACCTGATTCAGGAAAATCGGTTGCTGTTAGCATCTTTATTCGTTTTACAACTGTGTTTAGCGTATCAGGTTCGAGGCCGTTATAGTGGGTTTGTTTTATGGCGATAATACGGCCGTTTAAAAACTCGCCTTTTTTGTTGATATGTACTTTAAGCAGTGGCGCGATACCGCAGATGCCGGCAACGCTCACGCATTTGTAAGTGCAAAAATTACCCAGACTATAGGCTATCAGCCTGTTTTTATAAAGTTCGATAGCACGGGTTACGTGCGGACCGTTACCAAATATCAGATCGGCACCGGCGTCAATAGCGTTATGGGCAAAGGCATATACATTGCCGCGGTTTTCACTAACATACATTTCGTTGGTTAACGGTACATGCTCAAATTCTACGCCCTCGCCACCGCCATGGAAGGATACGATAACCACATCGCAATGCTGTTTAAGCTGGCGGATGATCTGTGCCGCGCCGTTCAAATCGAGCAATGATACCGTCTGGCTATTGGGCGAAAACGCGCAGAACCCATATTTAACACCGTTCACTACGAAAATGGTTGAGGGGTAAGTTTTTAGTCCGGCGAAATGGATGCCACAGCTATCCAGCATTTTTACGGTACTTATGCGGCCGTTATTACCGAAATCATCAATATGATTATTGGCAATGCTCAACAGGTTAAAACCTGCATCTTTTAATATAAATCCACAATGCAAGGGCATCCGGAACAGATAAGACTTTACTAATTGATGAAGTTTGTAATTTACCGGGCCGCCTGTGTCCAGCAGTGTGCCTTCCAGGTTACCGAAGGTAACATCGTTGCCTTGCAGGTATTTGGCGACAGCGGCAAAGCTTTCGTTAGCACTATCGGGTGGTAGGGTCCTACCATCAGGGTAGGAGGTGCCCAGCATAATATCACCCACGGCAGCAATGCAGAGGGTATCATGGCGGACTGGTTTAAATGTTAATTTTTTTGTGGCTGTTTTTTTCGGATGATATACCGGCTCACGCATGGGTTGTTCCATACAAGCCTGAAAAGCCATTATAATACCAGCAAGAATTACTAAACGCAATATTTTCATTCAAAAAAAAATCCCTTCATAAAGAAGGGATTAGTTATTTAAGTTTCTAATTGTTATCGCTGGTATTGCTACCGTCGCCGGGATCCGGCAAATTATCCAGTTGGCTTTTAAAAGCGCTTAATAAGCGCCCCCCCTTATAAAAGTACCGGCTGTAGTAGGCATCATCAAGGCTGCTTATAGCTACACCACGTGATGAGGCGTGCGCAAAGCGGTTGTTACCTAAATATATACCTACGTGTGAAATTCTGTGGCTGTGTATTTTAAAGAAAACCAGATCGCCTTCTTTTAACTCATCCTTACCAACAGGGCTAACCATGCTGAAAATATCGCGTGAGTTTCTCCTGATGTCAAGGTTAAATACTTCGCTGTACAATTCCTTTGTAAATGCCGAGCAATCAATACCATGTCTTGAGCTTCCGCCAAAACGGTATGGAGTGCCTATCCAATCATAAACAAAATGAAAAAGTTTCATATTTGAGGTTGCAGATAACGCAACACCCATTATTTGTGACAAGTAATCTTTTGCTAAACTTTCTTGTTCGTCAGGAGCTTTATCGGCAGGCTGGGCTACAACTTTTGTTTGAGCCTGTGCTGTTAAAACGCTGAAAAATAGTGCAATACCAAGTGTAATTCTCTTCATTTAATCCTTAGTTTGTTGATATAGGGCCAACAAAATGTTTATTAAATTATACAATGTGTATATCTTCTGCTACAAAACTATCCAAATTAATTAGAATTGCAAATAAAGGGCGCTTTTTTTTCAAAAAATATAAATTTTGAAATGGTTAAGTGCTGTAATTGTGTAATTTAATGTAAACTGTATACGGTGTTAAAAATTATAATGTTTCTTTTTGTCCTAAATGCAGAATTAAATTAAGTTATGCGGGTGTATTTGTTGGTTTAATTTGGTGATTTTGCTATGTTGCCATAGCAAAGTAATAAATGTTAAGATAACAGCATGTTGTCGTTTCCATAATTAGCAAGTTATAATTAGATTTGCGCTTTAACTGAAAAAATTGATTGTTTAACAAATGAGTTCAATCGAAATAACTAAAGATACCTACCTTAAATGGTACGAGTGGATGTTGTTGATGCGCAGGTTCGAAGAAAAGGCCGGGCAGTTATATGGACAACAAAAAATCAGAGGCTTTTGCCACTTATATATAGGGCAGGAAGCTGTATTAGCCGGAGCAATGTCTGTACTTAAACAAGAGGACAGCATGATCACCGCTTATCGTGATCACGCGCACGCTATTGCTAAGGGTGTTACATCAAATGCTATAATGGCCGAACTATATGGTAAAGCTACCGGATGCTCAAAAGGCAAAGGCGGCAGTATGCATATGTTCTCCAAAGAGCATCATTTTTATGGTGGGCACGGTATAGTAGGCGGTCAGATCCCAATGGGAGCAGGTATAGCTTTTGCTGAAAAATTTAAAGGAACCGAGTTTGTTAACGTTGCCTATATGGGCGATGGTGCAGTACGTCAGGGTGCTTTAACTGAAACCTTTAACATGGCAGCATTATGGCAGTTACCGGTAATTTTTGTTTGCGAAAACAATGGTTATGCCATGGGTACTTCAGTTGCGCGTACTACTATCCAAACTGATATCTATAAATTAGGCTTACCTTATGGTATCCCTTCATCAGCTGTTGATGGTATGGACCCGGTAGCGGTACACAACGCTATGGATGAGGCCGTACAACGCGCACGCCGCGGCGAAGGTCCTACTTTCCTTGAGATGCGTACTTATCGTTATAAAGGTCACTCTATGTCCGATCCGCAAAAATATCGTACAAAAGAGGAACTGGAAAGCTATAAAGAAAAAGACCCTATTGAAATGGTTAAACAAACCATTGAAAAAGAAGGTTATGCTGATGAGAAATGGTTTGAGGAAATAGCTGCTAAAATTAAGGCTGAGGTTGAAGAATCAGTACGCTTTGCAGAAGAATCGCCATGGCCTGAGGCAGAAGAACTTTATACCGATGTATATGTGCAGAAAGACTACCCATATATTAAGGATTAATTATATTACACGAAATTTAAAACTTATTCATCATATAATATATGGCTGAAGTTGTAAAAATGCCTAAAATGAGCGACACCATGACTGATGGTGTTTTAGCTAAATGGCATAAAAAAGTTGGGGATAAAGTAAAGCCTGGTGATGTGCTTGCCGAGATAGAAACAGATAAGGCCACCATGGACTTTGAATCATACCAGGAAGGTACCTTGTTATATATAGGTATTAAAGAGGGTGAAGGTGCCCCGGTTGATTCAGTTATTGCCGTAGTTGGTGCTGAAGGTGAAGATTACAAAACTGCTTTAGCAGGCAGTGCCGAAGCTAAACCAGCCGAAGCTGCTCCTGCACCGGTTGAAGATAAAAAACCAGCCGCTACTCCAGCGCCAGCTGCCCCTAAAGTTGATCTTTCAAAAATACCGGCAACGGTTATACGCATGCCTGCCCTGAGTGATACCATGACGGAAGGTGTGATAAACAAATGGAACTTTAAAGTAGGTGATAAAGTAAAATCAGACGATTCATTAGCTGATGTAGAAACCGATAAGGCAACTATGGAAGTGGTGGGTTACGAAGATGGTACCTTATTATATATAGGCCCAAAAGAAGGTGAAGCCGCACCGGTTAATGGTATTATTGCCATTGTTGGTAAAGAAGGTACAGATATTACCCCTTTATTAGCTGATACAGGTGATGCACCTGCTGCAATAACTGAAGCAGCGCCAGTCGTTGCTGAAGCTGCACCAAACGCGCCGGTTGCTGAAGCCGCTCCATCAAGTGCTGATGACAGCCGCGTAAAAGCATCGCCGTTAGCACGTAAAATTGCAAAAGACAAAGGCATCAATCTTAACGATCTGAAAGGATCAGCCGAAGGTGGCCGTATTGTTAAAAAGGATATAGAAGGTTATACACCATCTGCAAAGCCTGCATCAGCTCCGGCTACTACACCAGCAGAAACTGCCGCGCCTGCAAAAGCTGCTGCACCAGTAGTTATACCACAGTATGTTGGCCAGGAGAAATTTACCGAGAAACCTGTTTCGCAAATGCGTAAGGTTATCGCTAAGCGATTATCTGAAAGTTTATTTACCGCGCCGCATTTCTACATAACCATGTCGATAGATATGGATCAGGCAATTGTTGCCCGTGGTAAAATAAACGAGGTTGCACCGGTTAAAATATCATTTAATGATTTTGTACTGAAAGCTTGTGCTGTTGCCTTAAAACAACATCCAAACATCAATTCATCATGGTTAGGCGATAAGATCCGTTACAACGAGCACATCAACATAGGTGTTGCCGTAGCGGTTGAAGATGGCCTGCTGGTACCGGTAGTACGTTTTGCTGATGGCAAATCATTAAGCCAGATATCAGTTGAAGTAAAGGACTTTGCACAGCGTGCTAAAGCCAAAAAACTACAGCCTGCAGATTGGGAAGGCTCAACTTTTACCATATCAAACTTAGGTATGTTTGGTGTTGATGAGTTTACCGCAATCATTAATCCACCTGATGCCTGTATATTGGCAGTAAGCGGTATACAACAAGTACCGGTTGTTAAAAACGGCGCTGTTGTACCAGGTAACGTAATGAAAGTAACCCTAAGCTGCGATCACCGTGTGGTTGATGGCGCTACTGGTTCAGCATTCTTATTAACGCTGAAATCGTTACTTGAAGAGCCGGTTAGGCTGCTGGTTTAGAATCAGGATTTAAGAGTCAGGAATCAAGAAGATACGATAGCGATGGGTATAAAACCCATCGCTATTTTTGTTTATGGGTGCGACTATTGGCGTTCATATTTCCATTGTTTGTGTCCTCACAAACAATTTGCTTGGCAGTAGCTGTTTGTGAGGACACAAACAGCGGAAAAACATTTATATGTTGTCACCAGTGACTAATGACACAATGACTATCCTAATTACTCAAATAAGGTTTCCACCAACCCGAGTTATATTCTTTAACCTCGGTAGGTTCACCCGGTTTGGGGATAAATAGTTTTATCTTTTTGTCCTTGCCGTATTGCACTAATCTTTCAATGGGCTCATACCAGGCATGAGGGGCCAGGTTAAATGTGCCCCAATGTATAGGCATCATGATCTTTCCTTTCAGCGCGATGTGCGCGTTTGAGGCGTTATCGGGGCCCATGTGTATGTCGGCCCAGTAGGTGCCATAAGCGCCGATCTCGAGCATAGTTAAGTCGAATGGGCCGTAAGCTTCGCCGATATCCTTAAAGCCCGGGAACCAGCCTGAATCGGCCCCGAAAAATATGTTATGCTTTGGCCCCTTTATCACAAATGACGACCACAGTGTTTCGTTGCGATTGATGATCCCACGTCCAGAAAAATGCCTTGATGGGGTAGATGTAAGCACCAGCTCATGCCCGATCATCAGGCTATCGCCCCAATCCATTTCGGTGATATAATATTTGCTGATACCCCATTTTGTAAGATATTGCTTAACGCCAACTGAGCAAAAGAATGGGATATCCTTACCCGCAAAAAACTTAATGGTGCCTTTATCCAGGTGATCATAATGATCATGCGATAAAATAACTGCATCCAGCGGTGGCAGGTTTTCAAGCGCTATGGGCGGTTCAAAAAAACGTTTTGGCCCCATAAATGATAAAAAGGAAGCACGCTCGCCCCAAACAGGATCGGTTAGAATGCGTTTACCATCGATTTCAATCAATAAACTGGAATGGCCTACCCACGTTACCCTTAAACCACTTTCGGGTGGGGTATTATAAATAGATGTATTGGTTTTAAATGGCCCTAATGTTTTAAGCGGAACATTTTCGGCTTTATTGTTAATGTATTCTCTTAATATTGGGATCATTTTGCCGAACCCGGCTTCATCGGTTGGTATCGGATTTTGATATTTTCTCCCCTTCTTAACAGATCCTTTTAAATTCATATAGTATATAACGGTACAGTACAGGTTTGGTGTTAATAGTAACCCTAAAAAGCTAATAAATTACTTCAGGATTATTTTTTCTTAAAAAATGCGATCGACTGGTCGCAAAAGTCCAGCAGTTGGGCAGGCAATGTATCTTTAGGGTAGGGGTGTGTTGCACCAAAAGTATGATCGCCGCCCTTTATAACGGAAAACTCAGCATGTTTGTTGGCTTCGGCCAGTTCTTTTGCATGGCTTAACGGTACAGTAGTATCCTCATCACCCTGAACAATTAGCCAGGGCTGAGTTATTTGTGCGGCCTTTGCCAGGATATCCAGCCTGCCGGGATTATTCCGCAAATCATCAAGCAAAGTCGACTTCAGCGGCATCTCCTGCCCGGTGCGTTTGTTTGGCATATACATGATGCCCTGCAGTTTCCATTGTTCTTCTGCTTCCTTCGGCCATAAGTTGCCAAAACCGGAGATAGATGCCATGGTAACCAGTTTTTTAACACGGCTATCTTCGGCAGTTTGTATTATGCTGATACCGCCGCCCATGCTGTGGCCTATTAAAAAAACACCTTTTACTGATGGCATTGATGAACCGTTACACACAAAATCTATCACATCGTGCAGGTCCTCCAATTCGATTGAAAAGGTATTGTCGCCAAAGGCTATAAGGTCAACAAAATCAATAGGTTTATCGGCAGTAGTGCCGTTATGCGAGAAGTTAAATTTCAGGTACCGGAAACCATGTTCGGCAAAATAGTTTGCCACCAGGTTATGCGTGCCCCAATCCTTAAATCCCTTAAACCCATGTGCGAAGATCACAACCGGCGCATCTTTATGCCGGGTATCATAAGTTATATCCATCAGCATGCCCCGGCCCTTAGCGCCGGGGATGTTGTAGTTTTCTTTTTTTATCATTTTGAATGAATATCATTATTACGAAGAACAATAGTATACTGTACATTCACACGTTTATTATTTTGCATTCCTGGCTCCCATTTAGAACTGCTCTTTAGTATTTCATAAACTGCTTTATTAGTTTGTTCATTTCCGCCTCGTAAAACATTATAATCTAATAGAGTGCCGTCTTTATTTACAATAAATGTAACATAAAGTACTGCACTGCCCCCAAAATCTATTTTTTTAAATAAGGTTAAAAAAGCATTCATGCCTTGTGTTGGTTTTGGCTCTACTTCAACTGCATTATAAACTATTTCGTCCTGCTCTTTTAGTAATTCCGCTTTAGTTTTTACTTTTTGGGTTGGATGTAAAAAAGATAAAGCAAATAATTTAGGAGAATAAGCTCTTGGCATCATATCTCTTGGGTGGTTTGGATTTAAAGAAGAATCTCTTCCATCAATAAATTGTAGTTTTTCTGTAGGAGTTAAACCAGAAAGCGTTAAATATGCATCGCCCATACCTACATCAGTGTGGTTGATGTAAAAAATATCGCCAATTTTTACATTATGTTTTTTTTCAAAGTCCATTATAAAATCAAATAGTGGATATCTGAAACCCATATGGTCAGCACTTTCAGTGTAATAGATTAATAATGAATCTTTTTTGAGTGTAGTTCTCCATTGGGATATTTGTTTATAGGATAGAAATCGGTTATCAATAATTTTAAGTGTATCAACTGTATTATAACGTTGATGACTATGAAGGAAAACACTTGTACTTTGAAGAGCTTTTCGTCGCAAACCCTTTTTGCCGGTTTGTATTCCATTGGAAATAAATATAGTATCTGATGCGAAGTACGTTTCTAATGGAATAATCCTTTGAGGGTCTTGTATAAATAAGTTGTTTACATTGTCCTTTATTGGAATATCTATTAAGTAAGAATTTTTATAATGAAATGTGTTATTTTTATTTAGCGTAATATAATACTGCGACCAAACCAATCTAGGTATTAATAAAGTCAGAAACAGTAAAACAAATCCTTTTCTCATTATAAAGTTTAGATCACGACCATTTGAATAATGTTAAGCCATTTTGTTACAACTGATGTAAACAATCGGGCTATGGACTATATGCCATTGACTAATCCCTCGTATGCCACCATGCCCACGCAATCAGCACTGGCTGAAAAAACAACCTTACCCATGCCCAAACCGGCTTAACCTGTGTCGCGCCAATTTGTGTGTGCCCGTAAAGCATATTTATATGTACGGGCAGAAAAGCGATCAGCATTAATACTATTCCCCAGGCGGCAAGTTTTCTTGTACGCTCAAATATAAGCATCAGGCCGAATGCTATTTCACATATGCCTGCTAAGGTATTTAAAATTTGCGGATCCGGCAGATAGCCTGGTATGATGCTGATATAGAACGCCGGAATGCGGAAATGATTTATTCCGGCAGCTATATAACCGACGATCAGTAAAATAAGACTTATTTTTTTAGCTTTGCCCATTCTTTAAGGTACGAATAAACGACCTGAACGGTTTAAAAACCTGTATTTAACGACAATGAGCCCAATTTATAAACATTCTAAATACTATGTATATGCACCTGTTTGACAAAGTGTTGACATTGCATCCTATTAATCCTGTTATTTTTGTCGGGTCAAATTTAAAAAACTGCTTTGAAGTACTTAAAGGTAATAGCTTTTACGCATAAACAGATTGAGCTGAAGGATTTGGGACGATTGGTGATTTGCCAGGAAAATCTGATAGACAAGCTTCAAGAGGTTAAAACACAGTTTCAGATATCCGAGATCTTTTATCTGGGCACCTGTAACCGCGTTGAATTTGTTTTAGTGACTGATCAGGTTGTTGATATGGCCTATACCGAGCGTTTTTTAAATTCGCTTAATATTGGTGTTTGTCATCACTCTATGGGTACGCTTTTACAGGGCGTTACCATATATGAAGATCAGGAAGCACTTAACCATTTACTCCGCACTTCATGTTCGCTTGAAAGTTTGATAGTTGGCGAAAAGGAAATCCTTCCGCAGGTTCGTAAAGCCTACGAGCAATGCAGGGAAGCAGGCCTGACCGGTGATTTTTTACGCATGGTGATGAACTGTGTAGTAAAAGCAGCTAAAGAGGTTTATACCAATACCAATATCTCAAAAAATCCAATTTCGGTAGTATCACTGGCTTACCGTAAGCTTAAGGATTTCAACTTATGCACTAATGCCCGCATCCTTATCATCGGCGCAGGCGAAACCAATCAGAATATTTCAAAATATCTTCAAAAGCATAAATTCTCAAACTTCGCCATTTTTAACCGTACACTTTCAAAGGCTGAGCAATTAGCGAAGGATCTGAACGGTGAAGCATTTACGATTGACGCACTAAAAGATTATAACAAGGGCTTTGATGTGATCATCACCTGCACATCAGCAGTTGAGCCTATCATCACTCCCGAAATTTATACTTCACTGTTAAACGGTGAAACCGGCAAGAAAACTATTGTTGACCTTGCTGTACCAAATGACACCGCCCCTGAAGTATTAGAGCGATTCCCGGTTAATTTTATAGAGGTGCATTCACTAAATGAAGTTGCCAAAAGAAATTTACAGGAACGCTATCATGAGCTGGTAAATGCCGAGGCTATTATTGGTGAAAACATTACTGAGTTTTTAACCATGTTAAAACAACGCCGTATTGAACTGGCGATGCGCCAGGTGCCTGAAAAAATAAAGGAGATCCGTAATAACGCCATCAACACTGTGTTTTTTGAGGAAGTACAGGGTATGGATGAGCAATCGCGCGAGATACTGGAAAAAGTGATCAACTACATGGAGAAAAAGTATATCAGCGTGCCTATGATCATGGCGAAGGATATATTGATCAATAGTCAGCAATAAAAAATTCTTACCCCAATATATAGTAAATAGCGATGAGGTTAACTTATCGCTATTTTTGTTTTTGGTGCTTTTTAAATAGATTTATAGCTCCATTAATTTAACAAATACCCTTAAGAACAATGTACGAAACTGTAACAGTAGAGGAAGCCATAAGCCGCGGCCGCCGCATGATAAGTTACCCTGTAATGGTGATCATGTTCGGGATAATAGGTATAAGCGTTTACCTGAATACCCAAAATTTGATTCCTGCCTTATACATGATAATTGGTATCGCAGCCAGCTTGTTGCTGGCATGGTTATACTGGAGTTTTATGATCACCAAATGGAAGGTATGGGCTTTTGATAACGTGCGGAATGTGCATGAACTGCAAAGAAAAGCAGTTGAAGCGCAGCTGATATGGACAGAAGGTAGCTTTTGGGAAAAGACAGAGATCTGGAATTCGGCTGACAGGGATAAATGGGCCTTACTGCAGGACAAATTTAGCCAGAAGGATGTGTTTGTAGAAGATCTTTCAGTTCCGCAGGAAACATCCATCCATTATTCAAAAAATGCGATACTGGTACAGTGTATTATACTATTGCTATGCCTGGGCCTGGGGATCTATTTGTTTATCATAAAGCAATACATCGGCGCTACATTGCTATGTGCTTTTGGCGGTTATTTTATTTATACCGAATATAAAAAGGCCATGAATAAAGATGCCCAGATCATACTGAATGATAAGGGTATCGAAACCATTTCAGCAGGGTTTGTAGAGTGGAAAGATATAACGGACGAGGAAGTAGTAATCATACGCGCAGGCAAATCATCAAACATGTACCTGCAATATAATTATACAAACGGAAGCGAAAAGGTTAACATTAATGAATTTGATACGAATAAAAAAGCGCTCGAAAATTTATTGCACACTTATAGGGTGAGGAGTGAGAAGAAAGTGAATCGCCTGTAAAATTTTCTTTTTTTTTGACTTTACCATAGCTATAGGTTTCAAATCCATCGCTATTTTTGATGAGGCAAAATGTTTATTCGTTATTAAACGCTCCATTTCTCAAATTTTGACTTTTCATTAGTCAGCCTATTTTCATATCCGCAATTAATATTATATTCATAGGCGCAAAAGGTTAAATTTGCGGTGCTAAACATGAGCCCATTGGACAGAACTCTTATTATTGGAACA
>Ga0302309_10001241_pt1 | contig 24023 bp, 27 predicted proteins | sample III_Palsa_N1_1_FD_200453 | JGI IMG/M metagenome (GOLD analysis project Ga0302309, IMG submission 200453) | Peat permafrost microbial communities from Stordalen Mire near Abisko, Sweden - III_Palsa_N1_1 | ecosystem: Environmental > Terrestrial > Soil > Palsa > Peat permafrost | place: Sweden... | reverse complement strand
ACAGCCCCGGCTGACTGAAGAGCAGAAAGCATTTTTGATGGGTGAGTTAGCCCGGCTAAAAACAGGTGTTGACGTATGCCGCAGAAGCTTTTTTGAAGCAGTTGACCAGTCATGGCTGGCTATACAATATGGTGATACTATTTCCCCCGCGTTGTTGAATAAGGTAAGCGTTGCAAGCCGCCAGCTTGCTCATATAGCCCGCAAAAGCGTAGACAGCCTTTATCCTTTATGCGGTTTGCAGGCAGCAAGCACCGAAACAGAAATTAACCGGGCCTGGCGCGATCTGCATACAGCAAGCCAGCATGCTTTGTTAACTTTTGCAGAATGACCGGGATTTATCGACCTATATCTTAACATTAACTTCACACGCTATTTTAATTTATTGCTGATATTTACACTTTAAATTTAACTGTAAATGAAGACCAAATATTTCTTGCCCTTATTGTTGATTTTTGTTGCCGTAAGTGTATCGGCACAAACAAAAAAGAAAGCCACAACAGTTGCCTCAACAAAAAACAACATACCCGCTTCAGCAGAGTTGCCGCGCCCAAAATTAGTTGTGGGTATCGTGGTTGATCAAATGCGCTGGGATTACCTGTACCGCTATTATAGCCGCTATGGAAATGCCGGTTTTAAGCGTTTGCTGAATGAGGGTTTTAGCTGCGAAAACACGATGATAGATTATATACCTACCGTAACTGCTGCGGGGCACACCGCTATTTATACAGGTTCGGTACCTGCTATACATGGCATTGCTGGTAATGATTTTATTATACAGGCCACGGGCAAATCAATGTATTGCACGGATGATAGTACTGTACGGTCGGTTGGTGCAGTATCTGATGCCGGCAAAATGTCGCCGCGAAATTTGCTGACAACCACGGTTACAGATGAACTGCGGCTGGCTACAAATTTCAGGTCTAAAGTAATTGGCATTGCGCTAAAAGACCGTGGGGGAATATTACCCGCAGGCCATACCGCTAATGCTGCCTACTGGTTTGATGATAAAAGCGGCAACTGGATAACCAGCACTTATTATATGAACGAATTACCTAAATGGGTAACAGATTTCAATAACCAAAAGCTGCCCGAAACCTATTTAAAGCTGGACTGGAACCCGCTTTACCCGCTGGATACCTACATGCAAAGCACGGCTGATGATAATAAATACGAGGGCGCTTTTAAAGGAGCGGCAGCGCCGACAATGCCTGTAAAAACTTCGGCATTGTATAAAGGTAATTTGGGGATGATCCGCAATACACCCTATGGAAATACGATGACGCTCGACCTGGCCGTAGCTGCTATTAATGGCGAACAATTAGGCAAAGGCCCGGTTACCGACTTTTTGGCAGTAAGTCTTTCATCAACCGATTATGTTGGTCACCAGTTTGGGGTTAACGCAATTGAAACAGAAGACACTTACCTGCGCTTAGACCGTGATATTGCTTCGTTTTTAACTTTTCTTGATGCTAAACTGGGCCGCGGCAATTACACCGTATTTTTAACTGCCGATCATGGCGCAGCACATAACCCTGCCTTTTTGCAGGACCATAATATACCGGCCGGGGTATGGGATGATGCGGCTGCGATGAAAGATTTAAATAAGATATTAGCCGATAAATATAAAGTTGATAAAATGGTTATCAGCCTGGATAACTACCAGGTTAATTTGAATAATGCCGCTATTAAAAAGATGGGGCTGGATGAAGGCGCTATAAAATCGGATTGTATCCAATATTTACAAAAATCGCCATTGATTGCGTTTGCTATCGACATGAAAAAGGCCGGAGATGCCAATATTCCCGAAGAGTTGCGTACGCGTATCATAAACGGGTATAATGTAGACAGAAGCGGTGTAATACAGATCATTTTAAAGCCCGGCTATTTTACCGGCCACAGCACCAACGATAAAGGCCCAACCGGTACCACACATGGCACCTGGAACCCTTATGACGCGCATATCCCGTTTATATTAATGGGCTGGGGCATACAACACGGCACCCTTAACCGCGAAGTACACATGACGGATATCACGCCAACTATTGCTGCATTGCTGCACATACAAGCGCCTAACGGATCGGTTGGAAAAGTGGTTAGCGAAGCATTGAAGTAGGTCTGAACCATGATTTAACAGATTAACGGATTTTCAGGATAAGACACTTTAACCGCGACAGGAATCATGGATATCCTTAATTTTATAAATCATAGTTCAGACAAATGAAAAAATATATCTCCAAATTCCATTACCTCACCCAGGATTTGCCTAACCGCACCCATGCCGAACAGGCACGGATGGCCTGCGGCAATGGTGCCAACTGGGTGCAATACCGGTGCATGAGCAAGACGGATGAAGCGTTAATAGCCGAAATAAATGAAATTGCCGGGATATGTGATGACTGGGGCGCTACGCTTATCGTCACTAACCATTTTCATTTATTGAATAATGTTGACGCGCAGGGCGTACATATCGAAGATCTGAATGCCGACCTTGTTGCCATTCGCCAACATATTGGCGGGGATAAAACATTAGGCGCTTCATCCACTAATATCAAGCGATTATTATATGTACAACAATTGGGTGTAGTTGATTATTCAGGCTACGGCCCTTTCAGGCATACCGATACCAAACCTAATAATATGCCCTTGCTGGGTTTTGAAGGCTACCGCGAATTACAAAAACACGCAATAGACATCCCTGTAATTGCCGTAGGTGGCGTACAATTGGATGATGTAGTGCTTTTGCTGGAAGCCGGGGTGTATGGCGTGGCGGTATCATCAGCAATAAATCTTTCTGTTGATCCGGGTGGTATGGTGAAAGAAATTTACAGGAATATCTATTAATTTTTCATATTTGCCCTTTGTCATCCTGAACGCAGCGAAGAATGACAGGGAAAAGTTAACTAATCTCTAATCACTAACCTCCAATCTCTAACCCAATGTCTTCCCACCATATCGTCCGCGAAAAACAGGAACCCGCTTTACTGGTATTGGGGATGGACAATTTTTCGGATGAATTATTGGGACAGCTGTTAGAATGGAGCCCGACGGTGATGGTTACTGAAACAACAGCCGAAAAACTAAATGCCGCAGGTATAAAAATTGACTGGGTGATAGCCGATCATAAGAATGATATTCAATCTGATATAAAATATCTGCCGCTTAATACTAATTCCGTAATAAAAACAGCGTTTGAATTTTTGATCGCTAATAATTATACTGCCGTTAATGTGGTAACAGATGAACTTGTTATAACAGATTATCTATCTTTTGTGGATAAAATAAACCTGGTGATATTTCATAATCATCAAAAAATATATGCCATAACTTCCGGGTTTAGCAAATGGAAACCCGCCGGAGAAATTATTAATTTGCTAACAAATGCCGAAAACCTGCAAGTTGCCGGGCTGGAGCATATTAACGAAACCACTTATAAAACAAGCGCAGACGGCATATTCAGGATACAATTTAATGGTTTATATACGTTGATAGCAGAGCCGATATAAGGTTAAAAATAACTTATAAGTCATTTTTATGGTTTCAAACTAATTTTATATTCTATATCGCGTATACTTGTGTATATTTAAATCTTATTTCAATTTAATTACTGGCCTGCTTTTTGTCCGTACAATTAAATGAGTATTAAACCGTTTAGCAAAAAAAGAGTCAAAACCTACAACCGGCATAACCAATGCAGGAAATAAAAAAATCAATATTATGAAAAAGACTTATATAAACTTAATGGGTATAGCTTTTAACGCACTATTGTGTTTGTCATTAGCTTTACCAGCCGGTGCCCAAAACAGGGGTGGCGGCGGCAGTTCTGGTGGCGGTGGCGGTGGTTCTCGCCCGGCATCCGGCGGTGGCGGAGCAGCAAGCGCGCCAAGGCCTTCTTATAACGGCGGCGGTGGCCAGCGTATGGGTAATTCTACGCAACAACGCGGTACTAACACTCAGCGTACCGCAACCACCCAGCGCACAACTGCAGTTGTTCAGACCCCAAGGCAAGGTATTGGACCGGGACAACGGGGCGTTTCTGCTACCGTGCAAATAGGTTTATCTGCACGTCCGGCTTCTTCGGGCTTAGTTACCAGTAACGGCGTTACCCGCGTAGCAGCAGGCAGGCCATATGCAGGCTATTATAATGCGCACGGCTATTATAATTCTTTTTACGCCCCGCATTTAGGCTTCCGGTTAAATGTGTTGCCTTATGGCTACTACCCGTTTAATTGGGGCGGTTATCCATATTTTTACAGCGATGGCCTGTACTATCAATATATGGACAACCAATATGCCGTTGTTGAACCGCCTGTTGGCGCGGCTATCAATGTTTTGCCGGATAATTCACAATCAATTGTAATAAATGGTATTCAATATTATGAATTGAATGGTGTTTATTATCAACCTATAACCAAGGACGATGGCACCGTTGTTTACCAGGTTGCCGGTAAAGACGGTGAGCTGAATACTGACGATGGTACAAATAACCAGGCAGCAGTAGCCCCGCCGCAAATTGGCGATATAATTACTACTTTACCACAAGGCACCCGGACCATAAGGATAAACGGCCAAAAGATATATGTATCTCCTGATGACTATTATTACCAGGATGCACGTGACAACAATAACAACGCTGTTTATAAAATTGTAGGTACGCCGTCCAGCGAACCTAATAATTAGTTTGTCCGAAGGACTCCTCCGGAGCTGTTTTCAGAAAGCGGTTTGCAGTTAGCGTTTGACTAACTGTAAACCGCTTTCTATTTAAGGACTATTTCACTGCAAACTGAGAACTGCCCACTGCAAACTGATTAAAAATAGGTATCTTTAGAGAAATTGTTCTCTATGATATTATTCTCCCGGCGAAACCTGCATTATTCCGACTATAAATGGAGCATCTATGCCGCCAATGACCCGCATGTTAACGGTAAGCCGGATGAAACTGCTTTTAATAAAGAAGAAGGCAACGAGGTGGTTTACCTCATCAATAAGTTAATGATACTTTGGGATTATCGTTTTGCCAACACCGGCAATAAAATGGAAAAGCTAATTCACGATAAATTGCCTGCCGATATTAACCATCAGTATGATGTTTTGGTATGGGTAAAGGAAAACTTGAAGTTTTAGTTTGCAGTGAACAGTTTGCAGTCGGCAATTTACTGCAAACTGCTCACCGCCCACTACAACCTGGAATATTTAATTGATCACATCCCCCTGTTTAATTTCATCAGAAGCATGTACAAGTACCCTATCATTAACCTTTAGATCGCCAAATACTTCTGTTGAATCGGTGCCCGCCAATCCTTCTTTTATATTTACCAAATTGGCTTTGCCGTCCCTAACTACAATAACATATTCGTGCTCGGTTGAGCGTATTATAGCATTATTGGGGACTAAAAGTGATTTGGCACCTGTTTGCATCGGGATATTTACTTCGGCATACATGCCGGGTTTTAACTGCCCATTGTTATTAAGTACGTCTATTTCAATCGCCTCCTGCTGCATGCTGCCCAACGCGTTTGCCGAGCGGCTTATCTTTGCCGTATGAACTTGCCCTGGCATGGCATTAAAAGTAAAAGTTACGGGTTGGGTAAGGTCAACCTTGTCTACATAGTCCTCTGGGATAGACACCGTTAAACGCATTTTATTAATATCCTGCAATACCAGCATCGGCTGATCGGTAGCCTTACCGGGCGCAACCAACGCCCCCGGCGAAACATTTCGCTGAACGATCATCCCGTCAAAAGGCGCGTAAATACGCAAATATCCCTGCATGGTCCTTACCGATTCGACATTCGAATTTTCTGATTGTGCCATAGCCTGGTCTGCCTTCATTTTTGAATTGGCATCGTCTAAATCTAATGGCGATACTGAGCCGGGTTCCTTAGCGGCTTCTTTTAAGCGTTCGTATTTTTCCTTGCTGGCCTCTGCATTTTCCTGTGCCTGTAAATAGCGCGAATTAGCCGCCTGTAATTGTGATTCCATTTCAGGGGCTTCTAAAACGGCCAATAGCTGGCCTTGCTTTACAATAGAGCCGCGGTCGACAAGCATTGTCTTAACAAATCCGTTCACTTTCGGGAACAGGTTAACCTCGTTAAAAGGCACCAACTGCCCCGGCAGTTTTGCCGAACTTGAAAGTGCTTTTTCAGTTACGGCACTAAACGTGTATTTACCAGTGCTTTTTTTCGCCGGTGCGGTTAAGTCTACGGGTTTACTATTTCCGGAACAAGCCGCGAACAGGCCTGTTACGGCTATTAACAAATAAGATCTATATTTCATGATGTTGAATTTTTAAATGATTGATTTGGTTTAATTCTTCAGGCATTAGCGACGGACTATCATAGGTGGTTTTATTCTGAACCCATGAAAACACCAATGGTAATATAAATAAAGCGGCAAGGGTTGACGCAAACAAACCGCCGATAACCGCACGCCCTAACGGAGCGGTTTGTTCGCCGGCTTCGCCCATTCCTGTAGCCATTGGCACCATCCCCGCTATCATGGCCATGCTTGTCATAAGGATAGGGCGTAACCGGATAGAAGCTGCGGTAATTGCTGCTTTTGATGAGTCTTTAAATTCTAACCGGAGGTTTTCGGCATTGGTTACAATAAGGATAGCGTTGGCTACGGATACCCCCGTTGACATGATCATCCCCATGTATGATTGCAGGTTAAGCGTCGAGCTGCATATTAGCAGCACTGTTATTGAGCCTAAAATAACCGCAGGTATGGTTGATAATACCGTAAGCGATACCTTAAACGACTGGTAATTTGCTGCCAGCAATAAAAAGATAACCAGGATAGCGAATGCCAATCCGCCTTGCAGGCTGCTTAAGGTATCTGTTAATAAGCTTGACATGCCGCCGATAGTTGCTATTAGTCCCTTTGGCGGCGGCCCCAGTGATTTTACCGCTTTTTGTACAGCAGCGGTAGCGGTTCCCAAATCCTTTTTATAAATATTGGCGCTTATGGTAATAAAACGCCTGGGGCCTGTACGGTCATATTCGCCGGGGGCTGTAGTTACTTTAAAAGCAGCAACGTCTGCCAGCGTGGGGCTGCTCTGACCTTTTACAAGAGGAATCTCCTCCAACTCGTGCATCGTATTCATTATAAACTCTGGTATTTGTGCCTGTACCTGGTAGGTGTAGGAGTTGTTGACATCCAGCCATAGATTTTTTTCTGTATAACGGCTGGACGATGTACTTGCCGTTACCGAACGGGATATGTCTTTCACATTCAAACCCAATTGTGAAACCTTCAACCGATCGAGTGTTATAGCGATTGTCGGGAATTTTAACGGCTGGTCTATCTGTACATCCCGCAGGTAGGGAATTTGCTTTAGTTTTGCTAAAACATTGTCCCCATAAGCTTCTATCTGCTGCATGTCTTTCCCTGCAACCTGCACCTCTATTGGCGTATTGGCCCCCTGGCTCATTATCTTTTCGGTCATGTCAATAGGCTCAAAGCTTATCTGCATTTCGGGCAGCTCATAAGCAATATTTTTACGCAGGGCATCTTTCAGTTCGTCCATATTAACCTTATAATCTTCATCAAGGTTAACCTGTAAAACAGCTTCATGTGTACCCGTATTAAAAACATAGAGGTTACTGCTGCCAAAACTGCTGGGAACTAACCCAATATAACCCGAAGTGATTTTTACGTGATTATTAACCGTTTTATCAATGATATGTAAAACCTGTTTAAACTTATCTTCCGTACGTTCAAGCCTTGTGCCCTGCGGTTCTTTCATCCTGATCTGGAACTGGCCGTTGTTTAATTTTGGCATCATATCTTTCCCTATAAAAACAAATCCTATTCCGGCAAGTGTAATAATCACTACCAGGTAAACCGGAACGATTATTTTTTTATAAGGCATCAACTTTGTTATGATATTAATATAGCCCATCTTAACTTTTTCAAAAAAGCTATTGTCCGCAGGGTGAATTAATTCCTGCTGCTGGTGCATATTTACCTGCTCTTCTTCCGGCTCGTCTAAGGCTTCCCCTGCATGTGCGTGTTTTTCTTTATGGTGGTAAGATTGATAATGTTCGGTTTTCAGGATCCAGTTGCTCATGATGGGTACCATGGTTTGCGACAAGATAAAAGAAACGATCATGGTAAGGCCAATAGATAACGATAAAGGCAAAAACATCGCCTTTGGTACGCCATTCATTAGGAAGGACGGCGCAAATACAGCCAGGATACATAACAATATTAATAATTTGGGGAAAGCAATTTCCACGCAGGCATCATGTATAGCTAAGGCTTTTGACTTTCCCATCTCCAGGTGCTGGTGTATATTTTCTATTGTCACCGTCGATTCATCAACCAGTATCCCAATAGCGAGTGAAAGGCCGCTCAGGGTCATAATATTAATGGTTTGCCCAAACAGGCTCAATAACAGTACGCCTATTAGTATTGACACCGGAATGGTAGTTACCACTATTAAACTGCTCCTGAAGTCGCCCAGGAAAAGCAAAACCATTAATGCCGTTAACAACGCGCCCAGGCCCCCTTCGGTCATCAGGCTCTTTACGGCATTTACCACGAATACAGATTGGTCAAACTCGTATGATATTTTTATATCATCAGGCAGCAGGTTCTGCATTTCGGGCAGCTTGCTTTTCAAGTCCTGTACCACGGTCCATGTAGAGGCAGAGGCGGTTTTAACCACCGGAATATATACAGAACGTTTCCCGTTGATGAGCGCGTAATCAACCGTTATGTCTGCCGCGTCTGTTACCCTGGCTATGTCTTTTACATAAATGGGCACACCATTTTTAGTGATCACAGGTATATCGCCAAAATTAGCTGAATTATTGATCAGCGAATTCATAGTAGTAAGGTACATCGTGTTGCCAAGCCTGAGGTTGCCCGATGGCGACATCACGTTATATTGGGCAAGGGCATTAACTACCTCGTCAGGCGTAAGATTATAACTACGCAGTTTGTCGGGGTCGATACTGAAAATGATCGACCTTGCATTTGAGCCAAATGGCGGCGGTGCCGACAGGCCCGGTATGGTGGCAAACATGGGCCGTATGCGGGTAGCGGCCAGGTCATAAATGTCTTTCAGGCTTTCGGTTTTACTGTCCAGCACCAGCTCGCCAACGGGTAATGACGAGGCATCATACCTTATTACTTGCGGCGGTAAAGCGCCGGGAGGGAAAAAAGCTTGTGCCCTGTTTACCTGCAGGGCCACCTGGGCCGAAGCTTCGGCCATATTGGTGCTTTCGTAAAACGAAATTTTGATGATAGTAAGGCCCTGTATGCTTTTACTGCTTATATTTTTTATACCGTCCACATACAGAAACTGGTCCTGCAGGCGGGTGGCAAAAAACCCCTCCATCTGCTGCGGCGACATGCCGCCGTATGATTCAATAACATAAATTACGGGAAGGTTTAGCTTCGGAAAAATATCTATAGGTATATTTATTGCACTGAGCACTGCAAATATTAAAAGGCTCATGGTGACCACCAGTACGGTGACAGGCCTTTTGAGTGCGGATGTGATCATTGACATAGTTAATTATTTTAATAAGTTTAAAACAGTGTTTACCTGGTTCTCAGTAATAGCTTTCTGGAACAGGGCATTTGAGTAGTCGTATTTTGCCTGCATATAATCGGTTTCGGCGCGGTAAAGGATATTTAGCGCGGCATCCAGCTCAACAATATCGGTTAACCCGTTTTTATAAAGAGATAGCTTTTGACGATAACCTGAATTAGCGGCATTTAACTGGTTCGGTATTTCTGCCAACCGTTGCAGGGCTGTTTGCATTTCCACATCGGCCTGGTTTGCGCTAATGGAAAGTAATTGCTGCTGTTCCTGTAACTTTTTTTCGGCATAATCTGTGCTGGCTTTTTGGGTACGCAGTTTTAGCTGCTCCCTTTTTATGTCGAACAGGTTATAGGATATGCCAACACCTACCAGGTAATTGCTCCGCTGAAACCCATAGCCGGTTGAGAGGCTGTTATACTGGCCCGCTGCATCTACACTTGATCCACGCCCCCATGTGGCAGCCTCTAAAGATATTTTTGGATTATACAGCTTTTTAACCAGGCTTTCCCGTTCAAGGCTGTTTTGGTAAACCGACCTGTAAAAATTGATCAACGGGTGGTTGCTGGTATCTGCCGGGAAAAGATAAGCCGATGGCCGGTTGATGAGTGTCATCTCAACCGTTGTGTCTGACACGATGGATTGGTACGGCAGGCCGCTAACCGCCGAAAGCTGTAACTGAACCTGTTTAAGCTGGTTATTGAGTTCGATATAATTTAACCGGGCCTTTGATAGCTCGGCTTCGGCAATGCTGGTATCAACCCCGGCCCTTACACCGCTTTTGGCAAGCGATTCGATGGAGTTTCTGATCTCCTGGTTGCGCTGGATATTGCGTACTTGTATACCCAGGAAATCCTGCAGGCGCAGCAATTGCAGGTAATTGCCTATAGTATACGCCTGCAATTCATATTTTGACTGTGCAAACTGGTTTTTTTCGACCGTTATATCAGAGTTGGCTACCTTGTTTTCGGCCCCGTACTTACCAAAATTATAAACCTCCCAATCTAATGCAGCTACGCCTAAATTGTCAGACATTGCGGTAGTGACATTGGTATTGTGTATACCGCTTGAACTTGACGGAATAATGCCGAAGCCAAAATAGGGGCCGGTAGTATTATTGCTTGAGCCAATATCGGCCTGGTAATTCAGCGTTAAATTTGGCAGCCAGTTGCTGCGTGTTTCGGCAGCTTGCGCCTGGCGTATCAATATAGCCGATGAATCGGTAAGCAAGGTTGGCGCTTTTTGATTTACCCGGTTTAACAACTCTTTTAAAGTTACCGGTTGCTGTTGCTGTGCATAACCGGCTATAGTTGTAAATAGAATAAGAGCCATGCACAGGCATCTTTTTGAAATTAACATTTGATCTGGAATTAAAATGAAATAAAAAATAGAGAAGGCCCGGTACAACCAGAACTACTCAAAAATTACCACGTGGTGGTTAATTCGGGAAGATCAAATAAGTAATTGGCCGGTAAACAGGTTTAACTGTTTTGGCTGTAATTCGACCTGCACTTGATGCAGATATTTGGCGGTGATTTCCTCGTCAAGTTTATAAACAAGCGGAAATAAGAGTGCCAATAAAAAGGAGAAGCGCAAAAAAAGAGTAGATGCAGGATCTGTAAGCAGTTTTTGCATGGCATTCATGGCCGAGTGGACATCGTCAACCTTACGTTTGCTGAAAATCTTTACAAGAATGTTTGTTTTAACCGAAGATTTTAAATGCCCCGACACGGCAAAACCAATAAATGGCTTTACTGCAAAAAGCAATGCAGCTATGCAAAAAATTATTTTAGCTGTTTTAATGCGGGTCATTTTTTATTCTTAACTAATTAATAAACAACTTATTTCAGCATTTATTGTTTGATATACAATGATACTACAAATGTAATTAATTTATGCTGATGCGTTTAATTATTTGAATTAGCAGCAACGCATAGTTTTAGTAAATTTGTTTTTGTAAGCCGTCAATGCGTAAAGGCTCCCACTCATAATATTGTTTTAAGGTGGGTGTCATGCTGAGGCTCTCGAAGCATGTGCGTAAAGGCCTTTGCCCGCATAGTCTTCGAGTGCCTCAGACTGACAGCGCTCTTTATGTCATTTCCACATTCGCGAAATTTTATAACTTGCAATGACGGTTTATTATATTGAATAAATATTATTGAAAAGGTTTAATCAATAACCCGATATGAAAAATAAAAGACAATTGCGCCGGATAGTTTTTTTAACATTATCCGGACTATTATTCACCGGCGCTTTGTTTGCCCAAACATTAAAAGTAGCCGCAGCGGCAAATTTGCAACCGGTTATCCTGGTGTTGCAAAAGGATTTTAAACAAAAAACGGGGGTAGAAATTGAACCTATTGTTGGTTCATCCGGTAATTTGGTGGCGCAGATGCATAACGGCGCGCCGTTTGATGTTTTTTTATCTGCCGATATGAGTTTCCCGAAAAAACTATATGATGACGGGCTTACGTTAAACCCTCCGGCTGTTTATGCCTTTGGCAGTTTGATTATTTGCAGTACGCAGGACCTGGGTTTTGAAAACTGGGAGCGGTTATTAATGACCCCTAAAATCAAAAAAATAGCCATCGCCAATCCGGCCATAGCGCCTTATGGGTTGGCGGCGCAGGAGGCATTGCAACATAAGGGCATTTTTAACGATATCAAAGGCAAACTGGTGACCGGCGAAAGCATATCCCAGGTAAATACCTATATCACAACAAGTGAAGTTGAGGTTGGCTTTACCACCCAATCGCTGGTTAAAGACCCGGCCAATAAAACCAAAATGTACTGGAAGGCTATCGACCCAAAACTCTATTCGCCCATTGAACAGGGCATGGTGGTACTAAAAAGCAGCACCAATAAAGCAGAGGCAGCTCAATTTTATAAATACATGCAAAGCGCGGAAGCTAAGAAAATATTGGAGGAATATGGTTATCATGTACAATAAATGACAGACCTGGCCCCCATCTGGCTTACGCTTAAACTGGCAACCATTACTACGCTGCTGCTGCTGCTAATTGGCTTGCCCATTGCTTCGTGGCTGTCAAAAGGGCGGTCGGTATTTAAAACCATTATTGAAGCAATTATTACTATGCCGCTGGTTTTGCCGCCATCGGTATTGGGGTTTTATTTGTTGCTGGCCTTTAGTCCGCAGCATGGTGTGGGCAAATGGCTACAGGATACATTTGATATTCGCTTTGTTTTCTCTTTCCAGGGATTGGTATTGGCCTCATTTATTTACAGCATGCCGTTTATGATAGGGCCGATAAAATCAGCATTGCAGCAGTTACCGGCCTCGCTGGCGCAGGCATCCTATACATTAGGCAAAACCAAACGCGAAACCTTTTTAAAAGTGTTGCTGCCCAATATCAAACCATCGGTTTTGACGGCTATGGTACTCACTTTCGCGCATACGCTGGGCGAGTTTGGCGTAGTGCTGATGATAGGCGGCAATATCCCGAACGTAACCCGTGTGGCTTCTATAGCGGTGTACGATTCGGTTGAGCGGATGGATTATTCATCGGCCAATACCTATTCGCTTATCCTGTTTTCTATTACGTTTGTGATGGTGATAACCGTGTTTTTGTATAATAAATACCAGGCTAAAAGTCCGTTAGAATGATCAGCATCGATATAGAAAAAAGCCTGAAAGCCTACGCCGGGCAGCGGATATTAAAAATCGACCGGAAGTTTCCGAAAGGAAGCATCACGAAAATTTACGGCCCGTCGGGTTCAGGTAAAACCACGTTTTTAAAATGTATTGCCGGGCTAACCACACCCGAAAAGGGCAGCATTATGGTGGATGAGGTGCTTTGGTTTGAGCCATTATCCGGCATTAACCTCCCGCCGCAGGAACGGAAGGTTGGCTTTGTTTTCCAGGATTATGCGTTGTTCCCTAATATGACGGTTTTGGAGCATCTGGAATATGCGACCAACGATGCGGCATGGATACAACGATTATTATTGATCGGCAAATTAGAAACATTAACCACTCATAAACCCGAATATCTATCAGGGGGCCAGCAACAACGCCTGGCCATTTTACGCGCCTTAGCCATCAAACCCAAATTGCTTTTAATGGATGAACCGTTTTCGGCATTAGACCCGGAAATGAAAGCGGCATTGATTGGTGAGTTGAAAGTGTTGTTTGAGGAGTTGGGAATGACGGTTTTGATTGTGAGCCATAATAGCGGGGAGTTGGTGGGGATGGTTGATGGGGAATTAGGTCTTGGATAAGGCACGAGTAGGCCGTGTTTGTGGCCGGCGCTTAATATTCGCGCCAGCGGGGAGATTGTAACATGCCTTATTAACAAAACATTAGGCATACATAGTCTAGCTTTCTCTATTTTAGTTCCCGCATATGGAGATGAAGGGGTTTATGTAATTTGAGCTGAGTAATGTCAACATATTCTATACCACGCTGTCTGTTGCTCCAGAATATATTCATGAACTTAGAAATTTCTTTAAACAACTCATTGTTCGGAAAAAGATTCATTTGTTGCTCTAAAAACCCCCTAAAACGCTCTGCATTCACAAAAATTTGTTCGTAAAAGGGCTCGGGTACATGATACATGGCATCTGGAAGCCAATAAGATGACATTGCACTAAAATATGGTCGAAGGAAAAATCTTAAATATGATTCACCCCCGCCCTGTATAATCTGCTCACGTACTATCGTACAAGCACTTGGACTTAAACGTATTCGCCTGGTGTTTATATCGATATTTTCAATACAGTGATATAGAAGACTAATTGTTTCTTCTTTTAAGTCATTTTGTTTCACAAATCGCGCTAAGAAAAACTCATTTATATGAATCAAAAATTGCTTAGAAGTAAGTTCAGTAATATGCCTGCTTTGATTCTGATGGGTATCGTAAATAATTGTCGTAATCAAACGTGAAATCAACGATGTTAAATTGATATAAGGTGCGGGTGCGTGATCTTTAATGAAATCAAAAATGAAGTTACTATACGCATCATTTGTTTTGTTTCCTCGTGACGTGTGGTAACGATAAATATGTTTCCACAATAAAGTGCCTGCATTTTCAAAGGCAGAAGATTCTTCAATAATAATTAATAATGTATGAACATATTCTAAGAAATGTTCATCATTCTTGAAGTCGCGTATTAGTTCAAGACTATCTATAAATGCATAATCTTCTTTATCGTGAACTACCTTTTTGATTTTTTTACTTATTTCATTATAATCCATTATCGTTCTCCCATTTAGAGCGTTTGTGTCGCAAAAATAAAGTACCTGCTAAACTTATCGACATTAACAATCGATTTATCTGCATGAATGTCATTTAATTCAGGCTCGGAAAACAGTGAATTAACAAGTTTCTTTAACTGCTGGTTATAGATTTTATCTATAATTTCATAGTGATCGTCTGCGGCAGAAACCTTAGCGGGTTGAGTATAAAGGCGATATTTCAATATGTTAGGGGACGTGGTATAAATCTCCAAATAGTTCGTTGATCCTGCTAGTAAGTTGTAAATAGTAGAATCTGAAAATTTAATCATTTCTAAAGCAAAGTGATCGGTAAGATAGATTTCGCCTTTATTTAAAGAAAATGAAAATAAAAGTGAGTTGCTAAATTTAATAATGTCTCTTTTATTTTTAAATATCGTTGGTATGGAATTTGATATGTTGACAATTTTTTGCACGGATAAGCCAGCATTATTAAACACTATGGTACTAATTTGATCTTGGTACTCAATTAAATCGTTACCTGACGCTATATTTCCCATTCCTTTTTTTAAGGTATTACTCAAAATATCTCGTATTCTTTTTTCTTCAATCTTAGGTAATTCGATTTCCAACTCAAATATTTTTTCCAAATATTTAGCGGGCTCGTGAATTTTCTTTGCTTTTAATGAGTTGACAACATATTGTTTATCATAGGCTGCAATATAGTGTACACGTGGAAAATTAGCGACATTTCGAACTAATCGTAATACTTCCAAAACTTCATTATTATCTAATCGATCAAGATCGTCAATAATAATAAAGAACTGCTTATTTACATGTTTAATTAACTTTGAAATATCTTTAAATCGGTCTTCTAGGGTTTTCTCTTTTTCGAGCAACTCTCCCAAGCCTTTTAAAGGGTTTTTCTCATTATCGAATTTGGATACTTTTTTACCATAACTAAGTAGAATATCTGTCTTGCTAACATATTCTGAAAGTTTATTTTCAATGATCGAAAAGAAATCATATGTAAGGCTAGCCTTATTGGCTGAAAGCCAAGGATTATATGTGATACAGATAATTTTATTGTCCTTATCCTCCTTAAAAGCGGCCTGAATAATTTCAAGTAATGAGGTCTTTCCAAATCCCCAAGCACTATTAATGCCCATTGCAAAACCCTTTTCGGAATCAAAGGCTGTTTCTTTTAATTTTTTAATAATATCATTATAAAATGGTTCACGACCATATTCGTCCTGATCTAATTTACGGAGCGGAAGATCCTGTAAAAAAAAAGTACCTGTGGTGGGATAGGTAAGGTTAAAGAAATAGTAAATAATTAGCAGAAATACTATTAAAAAAACTACTATAGCTATTGGGTCTCCCTGCATTATTTTAAAATTTGAAAACTCAATTAACGGATAAAGAATATATTTTTTCTGTATATATCTTTCAAAGGTGTATAGTGTTGCCCCGCTAAACAATAGAAACACCAAAAACAATGACGACTTATATGCTTTTTTTAATCTTTTGTCCCAGTAGTACCACAGAAAAACCGCACCGGTGATGAGATAAATTACAATTAGCCATAGACTGTTAGATTGACTGGAGAATCTGGACAGTATTTCCTCAACAATGACTTTATCAAAAAAAATTACTATTGGTTTGTTTAAGAATGAAAACAGGAATAGTGTTAGGATGATCTTAAAAATATCCGATTTATAATAAAGAAGCCAATCGATGAATGAGCTTTTCATTGTTATATGTTTAGCGTAGAAAGATAAGTAAATGTATTCTGTTTTATACTGATTTAATTTTGTCGTTCCATTCTGGCCTTTAGATTAGCAACAACAAATAACAGGTTATTATTATTGTTGTTGCCTACGCTCCCGCAAGCGTCCCGCTTGGTGGAGGCCCTGTGCGGCAGGTGGCAAACATACCCATTAAACAATTACTTTAACCAATCCTTTTATATCCCGGTAATCCCTTGCACTGCTATACAAATATTCGTGATCAAATTCAACAAAACCGGCTTCCACCGGGTTATTGTGGGTATAATCAATTTTTTGCTTGATCACATGGGTACTCCATAATTCTATGGGATGATTATGTTGCTGCCAAAACTGGTTTTTTGTATTATTTGAATTTGAGGCTGCAGCTTTTTTGAAAGAATTTAACAGCCATTCCCGCCTGCTTTCCTGCGTATTTTCTTCAATTAGTTTTATAAGTTGTTTGGATGTATATGATTTAAAATCCCTTATCAGCTCATCCGGCTTTTGAATCGTCGACCTGAAAACCAAATGTATATGACTTGGCATAATGCACCAGGCATATATTTCCATTCCTTTATTATCTACGCAATGGTTTAAGTTGTCCACTATGCAATCGAAATAAGCTTTTCTTACAAACACATCAACCCAAAATACGGTTGCAAAACTTATAAAGTATAAACCTTCGGCATTGTGAAATTTGTAGTTACGGCTCATTGGATTAAAAGTACTGTTTATTGGTTAAACTGCAAACAAAATAACTTTTGCCTTGCATGATTTGCTACCCCGCTCATGGCCGCCACCAGCGGGACGCTGGCGGTAGCCTCTGAGATTGCCGCACTGCGTTCGCAATGACGTGGCCGTGAACAACAGGTGTAAATTAGATTACCCATTTTCGTTCTGATTTGCTTTCATTGTTTGAATTATTGATATTTACATATTAGGCCTACATTATTTATGGAAAGAACACCATGGAAAATAACGTTGTTAAGGTTTGGTTTGATAATGGGCGAATATTTATAAGGACTGCCGCAGGAGAGGAAAAAAACCACCCGTTAAGCTGGTTCCCCAAACTGCAAAATGCGAAGAAAACAGTTTTAGAAAATTTTACCTTATCGCCATTTGGCATTCATTGGGAGCAACTGGATGAAGATTTAAGTTTCGAGGGCTTTTTTAATTACGCTAAATAAAAGAATTCAAGAGTCTTGCTGTTTCTTCACTTTTGAACCGCTGTTGTTTTTTTTGAACCGCTGTTCTTTCTCAGTCGTGAGACTTGCTCCCGCATTTGTTCTAAGGAAACGCTGGACTTTTTTGAGTTGGCTTGTTTTGCCATCCGGTCCATTTCCGAAAATGATACGTTGTAATTCATCTTTGATTTTGTTCATTGATCAAACAATACCCAAAAATAAGATTTTCCGGCGAAATAAAAAAATCCGCGCCCCCGCTTGCCAAGTAACCATTAACGGTCAGTGAATAATGCGTTTTACTGCGTTTTTAACGGTAATAGCGCGCTTTAGCGCGGATATACACAAAAATAGCGTACCGGAATGAGGGTAAAGGCGACACAAGTTTGTCAGCATCGGGCAAACACGAGCAAAATAGTAAGTGTTTGATTATGAGGCGTTCACCAAATTAACAAGTGTTCACGAAATGAACGTGAACACCTATGATGATGCGGGATTTTCCTATCACTTCTTCTTACGCTTTTCCAGCATATCCGCAATACTAATAGCCGAACATTCAACGATGAGGGCGGCTACAACATCGGCTGGCATCATGTCGCCGCTTGTAAAATTAATGCAGCCTTTCTGAAACTTGGCGGCGGGCAGCAGGGCCGAGTATTTGGCGTGCAGCGTTGGGTGCATATACATGGGCAGGCAATGCAGCGACATATATTTGCTGGTAATGGCCAGTCCGTATTTCATGTAGCAGCGCTCTTCGTACAGGATCATTTCCTTGCCCATCATCGGTTTGACGACCGGGATAACGCTGGGGTCATTCGCCAGTATGGCTTCATGTATGGCAGTTAAGGTAGCCTGCCATTCCGCCGGCGCGCTGCTGATGTATTCGGTTATAGTCATGAGAATAATTGATAAGATTCACGAATATACTTAAATAAAGCCGGGCGCAGATCATCAAATTGCGCTATCCGGATATGGTTTTCGTATTTATTCCCCAGCTTTATACTTTTGGATATAGGTTTTTCCGGGTGCGCCTCTGCGGAATAGAACTTGATGTCCAGCTCCTTTTTCATTGGCCGGATGACAAGGAAAGTCCACCTTCGGTTAAAGACGATACAATTTGGTGTTGTGCCAATCAGTACGCCGTCCCAATCCGCAACTTCCGCCAGCAGCTTATCAAATACCAGCACCAGTTCGGGTGGCCGACTGCTAAACAAGCTGTCCAGGCTTACCCGCGCGCAATAATGCATTTGCTCAGGCGTGGCAAATTCCCGCTCACATTTCGGACAGGTCCAGCTCATATTCGGGCGATGGTAATTTCAGGCATAAAACAAATATAGTTGATTGGAATAAAAATTAAGCATTTAGAACCTGAAAGACCATTAGCTATCTTATCTAATTTTATTTAATTTTGTATAGCAGATCAATGCATAACTTTTAACTAAATGGAAACGTTACTTGTTTATCCTACAAAAACACAGCAAAAAGCAGTCACTGCTTTTCTTAAAGCCCTTAATGTGCACTTTGAGAAAAAGGAAGATGTGTTGCCCAAGCACGTAACAGAAGGCATAAAAAGAGGGCAGGAAGATTTTAAAAACGGCAATACGGTTTTGTACGAAGAATTTAAGGGGCATCTTTCTATAAATTATTTTAATGCATAAACTTTAGCCATGACACATTTAACCATTGATAATAAAAAATACGTAATCATACCTGAAGAAAACTACCTGGAATTACAAAAAGCTGCTGCATTAAAATGGCAGCCCGAAAAAACGTTTTCGGTTGAAGAAGCGCGGGACTACAGCAAAAAGCTGATCAGGAAATGGGCTTCCGAAAAGTAGTCGTCAGGGAAGCCGCTGCTAAGAATATTGCCGCAATATCCTGGCATCTGAAGGATTATTGGCTACTGCTGAAAAGTTTACGGATGATGCCTATGATTTCATTATTAAGCTTTGGGATAGCAGAAAAGGTTATCGACCCTGTCGCGATCCAAAAAGGGACCTAATGGGCTATAAATGTATTCCTTATCGTAAAAAATATACCATTGTATTTATTGAACTGGATACAGAAATCATTATTTGCGAGTTTATTCTTTCGAAAAGGATATACTGGTAACTGCCGATATCCCATCCCCTCATTTTATCATTCGCATGACACTAATCCCCTCCGTATTAAGTAAATTTGCCTGTTTATTATGACAATTACCAAAGAACAAGTTTTACAAGCCCTGGGCAATGTGGAAGAGCCGGACCTTAAAAAGGACCTGGTTACCTTAAATATGATACAGGATATTCATATCGAGGGAAATAATCTTAGTTTTTCGGTTATCCTTACTACGCCGGCCTGCCCGTTAAAAGCGCTGATAGAAAACGCCTGCCGTAACGCCATCGGCTATTTTATCAGCAAGGATATACAGGTTACGGTAAACATGACCTCGCGCGTTACTTCGCAAAAGAATACCGGCGTTCCGGGTGTTAAAAATATAATCGCGGTGGCTTCGGGTAAGGGTGGTGTTGGTAAATCAACCGTGGCTGTAAATTTGGCATTAGGTCTGGCTAAAGCAGGCGCCAAAGTTGGGTTAATTGATGCGGATATTTATGGTCCGTCAATACCCATCATGTTTGGCTTGGAGGGCGCACGGCCAAAGGCCAGCCAGGCAGATGGTAAAACCCGGATAGAACCGATAGAGAAATATGGCATTAAACTATTGTCCATCGGCTTTTTTACCGATCCGAACCAGCCCGTGCCGTGGCGCGGACCAATGGTATCAACAGCCGTAAAACAACTGTTTAATGATGCCGACTGGGGCGAACTGGATTACCTGGTCGTCGACCTGCCACCGGGCACGGGCGATATACATATTACAGTTACCCAAACTTTCCCGGTAACGGGCGCAGTAATTGTTACCACGCCGCAAAATGTGGCGCTGGCCGATGCTAAAAAGGGAATTGGTATGTTTATGATGAACGCCATCAATGTGCCTATACTGGGCATAGTTGAAAACATGTCGTATTTTACGCCTTTCGAACTGCCTGATAACAAATATTATATATTCGGACAAGGCGGAGGGAAAAAGCTGGCAGAACAGTTAGAGGTGCCATTTTTAGGCGAAATACCATTAATAAAAGGTATAAGCGACTCGGGCGATGCGGGTAAGCCAATTGTGCTTGATGAGGAAAACGGCATGAATATAGCTTTTATGGAAATGGCGCGTAAGGTAGCGCAGCAGGTGGCTATTTGTAACGCTAATGCTATTGATACAAAAAGTGTTATAAATAATTAATAACTTTACTTTATAAATTAATTAAAATGAGTTTATTAGATAGGGTGGAAGCAGCGTTGGATAGCATTCGTCCGTATTTGGAAACGGATGGCGGGAATGTTTCTGTTGAAGAGATAACCCCAGAGAATGTTGTGCGGCTGAAATTGCTTGGCTCGTGCGGTTCATGCCCCATGAGCATCATGACCCTTAAAGCCGGTATTGAACAGGCTATACAAAAAGCTGTTCCCGAAATAACAGGCGTTGAAGCGATAAACCTAACGGATATTGATGACCCCCACGCAATGCTTCCTGAAAATTTACGTTAATGTTAAGTATTGTTAAATTATAGGAAGCGCAGCATCAAATAGCATATTTTTGTTCAAAAACTAAAAACTATTTTTGCTTAATTAAGTAAATACAGGTAGCTAATCCCAATGAAATATATAATTGCCTTATTGTTTTTATTGATGACCGGAGCCGCGTTTGCACAGCGGCAGGAAAAGCCGTTGGTACAATTTTCGGGCATTATACATAATGCCGACACCAGCGGTGTGATTGTACCTTATGTAAGTATTACCAACAAATCGTTTCGTAAACAGGTAAATACGTCTAATTACGAAGGTTATTTTTCATTCGTTGCGCATGAAAAGGATACATTAGTTTTTACATGCGTAGGTTATGCTCCGGTAACTATAGTTATTCCGTCAAATCTTCCTAATAAAAGCTATACCAGACAGGTAATGATCAAACCGCAAATTATCAACCTGCCCGTTTTTCGTGTATTTCCGTGGGCCACTACCGAAGAGTTTACCACAGACTTTTTAACAATGAAATTAGCGGATGATGAGCTGGAAATAGCCCGTAAAAACCTTAATGTTACAACGCTAATGACCGAGGCGCATAACCTGAAAAGGGATGGTTCCGAGCCGATAAACGCGACAGAAATGCACAACGAGTTGCTTAATTCCCACTCTGTGGTCAATCCGCTGTTAAATCCGTTTGCATGGGGTGCATTGATCAGGCAAATTAGTGATGGGGATAAAACCCGTGAAAACAGCACCGGTAACAGCAATAGCAGTTTTATCAGTAATTAATTATTACCGCCCTTTTTTAACTGCCGGGAATTTCATTTTATATTCAACATCCACAATTCCCTTTGATATATCGTTCAGCTTCTTTTCAAGCAGGCGCTTGCGTAGCGGGTTAAGTCTGTCGGTAAACAATTTACCTTCTATATGGTCAAATTCATGCTGGATAACGCGGGCAGCTAATCCTTTAAAGGTTTCTTCATGATGTTTCCAGTTTTCATCATAGTAGGATATTTTAACGGTTGATTTGCGGTAAACATCTTCCCGAATGTCGGGTATACTCAGGCAACCCTCATTAAAGGCCCATTCTTCACCGCTTTCTTCCAAAATACAGGCGTTAATAAAAGCCTTTTTAAAATTCTTTAAATCGGCTTCATCTTCTTCAAACGGAGTGCAGTCCACCACGAACAGCCGCATAGATAACCCAACTTGCGGAGCAGCCAAACCCACGCCACGCGCCGCGTACATGGTTTCAAACATGTTATCAACCAGCTCCTTAATATGTGGATACTCGTCCGGCTCAATTGAGGGGGCTTTTCTTCGTAATACCGGATCTCCGTAGGCTACTATGGGATATTTCATTGTACAAAAATACGATTTTTAAATTTTGTTTAAAATTTAGTAACTTTAGATATGAAGATAACTCATCATAAAGAAGTAAACGCTGTTTACATTCAATTTAAAGAGGATGTGATTGACGAAAGTGATGAAGATAAAAATGGCGGCATGATAATAGATTATGCTGCCGACGGTTCGGTTGTAGGTATAGAGGTACTTAATGCATCAGAAAAGTTGTCATTCCCGGTTCAATTGAATTATATTGAGGTTTAATCTTCCTTGGGCTTAAATAACAGGGTTATCATCTTATTTTCATCAAATACCTCATTGCTTATTTCCAGCATTTGTTCGGCGGTTACGGCGTTAATTTTGGCAAATATCTGCTCAAGCGTATCTACATAATTAAAATCAAGCAGGCTTTTTGCCATTGATATGATGAGGCTCATGCGGTTCTCTTCGGCTAAGGCTATCTGACCTATGAATTTTTGTTTGGCCTGTTGTAATTGCAGGGTACCCAATTTATTATCGCGCAATTTCTTTAATTCTTTGTGGACCAGCCTGGCTGCTTTGCCAGCCTTTTCGCTGTCTGTACCAAAGTAAATGGAGAAAATACCTGTATCGGTTAATGGCACATAGCTCGACTCGATAGTATAAGCTATGCCATGCTTTTCGCGGATCTCTAAATTTAACCTACTGCTCATACCACCAGCCCCCAATAAATTATTTAACAGTAGCAACCCGTTTTTATGAGGATGTAATGAGGGGTAAGCCTGGTTGCCGATAATGCAATGCGTTTGCGAGATAGGTTTTGTGGTAATAACCTTTTTAAATGTGCTATTAAGCGGTGTAATACGGTTTTTAATGTTTGAATTTGCGGTAACAGCGCCGAAATATTTATCAGCCAGCCTGGTTATCTTTTTCAGATCATAATCGCCAAAAACCGCGAATACCATTTGCGAGGTGTTGTAATTGGCCGCTATAAACTGCCTGATATCGGCTGTGTTTAGTTTGGCAACCGTTTCGGGTGTGCCTAATATATTTTTGCCGATGGGGTGGCCGGTAAATAGCAGTTCTTCAAAATCATCTTGTATGGCTTCTTCGGGCTGGTCCTCGTACGAGGCTATTTCATCCAGTATTACGCCGCGCTCCTTTTCCATTTCATCTTCAGGGAATGTGGAGTGGAAAATAATATCCTCAAACAGGTCAATGGTACGTTCTAAATGCTGTTTTAACAATGAAGCGTGGATACAGGTATATTCTTTAGTGGTATAAGCGTTAAGGTCGGCACCCACCATTTCAAGGCGGTTTAATATCTGACTGGTGCTGCGGCGTTCAGTTTCTTTAAAAAGCAGGTGCTCAATAAAATGGGCAAGGCCCTCCTGGTTTTCAGCCTCATCGCGCGAACCCGCATTTACCAAAAAGCA
>Ga0302309_10001240_pt1 | contig 24040 bp, 16 predicted proteins | sample III_Palsa_N1_1_FD_200453 | JGI IMG/M metagenome (GOLD analysis project Ga0302309, IMG submission 200453) | Peat permafrost microbial communities from Stordalen Mire near Abisko, Sweden - III_Palsa_N1_1 | ecosystem: Environmental > Terrestrial > Soil > Palsa > Peat permafrost | place: Sweden... | reverse complement strand
AATGATCGTATCTCCATAGTAAGGAGCCAGCGGCGAAGCTGTCTTGGGTTTGCTCACGATCGTATCCAGATTGACGATCCCGTCTTTATCCCAGCGAAGAAGATCCTGCCATCGGATATTCTCCCCGGCCAGCTCCACCCGGCGCTCGTGAACCACCTGCGGCATCCCCGCATTGGACACCGGCGTCAGCCCGGCACGCAGCCGGACCTTGTTCAATTCCACATCACCAGCGCCGGGGCCATTCAGCCTGATCTTGGCCTCCGCCGTCATTAGGTAAACGTCGGAGCTACGCAACAACGGCTGCTTCAACCCGAAATTGATCTGCCCGCTGTTCGCGCCGCTCAGGAAAGCGGTATACTTCCGGAGACAATAACCCGTCGTCGACATGCTGGGCAGGAAACGTCCCGTGCTCTGTCCCGATTCACCCGTAAACATCTGAGAAGCATCGGTTCCGCTGATCACGGTCAGATTGGTCTGGTTAGGCAGCGAATCCCCTACCTGGATCAACGTCGCCGTCTTACGCGCCGTATCCGACGGCTCGAACTCATTCACAAAATTCTGCGTGGGATGGTGAAAACCCCAGCCCTGCCAGTCGCTCGGCGTATAATAAAACGCGATGGAGGAATTTAAGGCATTAGTGGACGTCTGCACCTCGTTCCAGACGGCAAAAAGCAGCTCCGTATTCGCTGGCTGGGCACTGTAATTGAAGTTATCGCTGTAGTTCGGCGCCAGGGCATAATTGGGGTCGTTCTCCACCATCGTGCCATACGTAATGGCCTGCTGGAATTTATCTTCGAACAGATACAGCTTACATAACATCCCCCAGGCCGATCCCTTGGTGACCCGACCTTGATCCGCATCGTCGTTCGTCTCGAACAACAAATTCGCTGCCTGCAACAGATCGGATTCGACCAGCGCCCGCACAGAATCCTGAGAAGACTTGGCCACATTGTAATTTTCCGCGCTCAGGTTCTTTTCCGTAATGATAGGCACCTGCCCATAGATCTCGCTCAGGATGAAATACGCGTAAGCCCGTAAGAAATACGCCTCTCCCATCGACCGCGCCCGGATCGAGTTGTCCATCACCGGTACTTTCGGAATATAATAAAGCGCATTGTTCGCCCGGGCGATCTGCTCGTAAGCAAACGGCCAGGTAACATAGATCAGCTGCAAGGTCGGATCTGGATTCAGCTCCCCGATAGCGATCATATCCGGATGGTTGCCATCCACGGATATATCATCACTCTGGTCATCATAGGCATAGAGATCATGACCGATCCAGTCCTCGATGAACAACTCGTTGTAGATCCCCAATACCCCGGCGACGACATCGCTCTGGTTACGCCAATAGTTGGCCGTCGTATACGTTCCTTGCACGGTTTGATCCAAAGGGTGTTTGATACAGCCCAAAAGCCCCACCGCACTCACGGAGGCAACGGCTACCAGTATCAGAAACTTTCTTATATTGAATTTGCGTTTCATATTGATTTCTCTTTTTACAGCCTAAAAATTAACGGATCCACCAATGGTAAAACTCCGGGTGGGCGGATACTGCGCCAGATCCACGCCACGCTGTAAACCCGATGCCGTACTGGTGGGATTCGTATAACCTAGCTCGGGCGTATATCCGGGATATTTGGTCCACATAAATACATTGTAGCTGGATACATAGACCCGGATCTGCGGAACCTTCCAGTCGCTGATATCAAAGCGGGGGAGCGTATATCCCAGGGTCAGGCTCTTCAGCGAGAGATACGTACCGCTGAACACCCACATACTCGAACTTCTATAGTTATCATTCAAATTGTTGATGCTCATCCGCGGGATGCTATTGCTGGTTCCTTCTCCATGCCATCTGCCTTCCTCTGCGGCATACCAGTTATAGACCTGCGTGGCATCCAAACCACTAAGCCGGTCTGCATCGAATAGTTTGAAACCTGCCGCGCCGGCAAAATTGAACGACAGATCAAAGTGGCCATAGTTCACCGATCCATTGAACCCGAACACAAATTTCGGATTCGGATCACCCAGCCGCACCCGGTCGCTATCGCTGATAATGCCGTCTCCATTGATATCCTTGAACTTCACATCACCAGGTTTGATATTCGGCTTGTTGGGATCATTGGCAATGTTCGGGTCGTTATTGATTTCTTCCTGAGTCTGATACAAACCATCCGCCTTGAATCCATAGAAAGAAGCGATGGGCTGTCCCTGATAGGTCCGGGCGATATCCGCATTCTCGCGACCATAAGGAGTCGAAGCCAGATAGGCCGCGCTGCCATACAGCTTGGTCACCTTATTACGCAAATACGATCCGTTGACGCCCAGTGAATAGCTTACCTTGCCCACCGTGTTCCGGTAATTCAGCTCGAGCTGGATACCGTGGTTGTTGATCTCACCAAGATTGTAATCCGGCAGCGTGACATTCCCCGGATCATCCGGCAGATTCGTCTGCGCACCAAAGGTTTCTACCAGCTGAAGCGGGATCAGCATGTGCGATGTATTCTTGTTGAAATAGGTCAGCGTACCGGTGAGATGATTGTTCAACGCGGCAGCTTCTAAGGCGATCGTCGTCGTCACCGCACGTTCCCAGGTAATATCGGGGTTCGCCAGTGAAGTGATATAAGCGCCGGGCTGAGTACTCTGGCTCGCACCACCTATCGGATAGCCATTCGTTGCACTCTCTGTGATAAAGCTCAGGTATTGGTACGGACTGATATTTTGATTCCCCAGCTCCCCCCAGCCACCGGTGAGCTTGAGCGATTGGAACGTATTCTTGAGCGGCGCAAAAAAGTTCTCATCGGATATCCGCCAGCCGGCCGAAAACGCCGGGAAATACCCCCACTGGTGGCCCGGCGCAAATTTGCTGGAACCATCCGCCCGAAATGTGGCCGTCAGCAGATACTTGTTCGCAAACGAATAGTTCGCCCGGATAAAACCGGATTCCAATCCCCAGGGAAGCTCATACCCGCCATTGTTCGAAATGGATTGAGTACCCAGACTCAACACCTGTGCGGTACTGCCGGTATCGTTAAAAGCCGAACGGGAAGCATTAAAGTAATTGCCCTTATAAGCCTGCGCCGAATAACCACCGGTAGCCGTCAGCGAATGCTCGCCCCAGGTATGATTATAGTTCAGATAATACTCCGTAAGCACCGTCGTCTCCTTGGAATACGCCTGCCCCAGATAAGCCTGGGCGGGTCCCCGCGTCTGAGTGGGCATCTCATTGTCCCACTCGAAATACTCGTCAGTATTATGGTCATAGCCATAATTGGCGCGCAGCTTCAGCCCCCGGACGATCTCCAGCTCGACATATGCATTTGCCAGCACCCGGTCGATATTGTTATATTTATTCGTCTCCGTAGCGGTAGCCACCGGATTGTTGATATCGCCTAGCTGGGGATCGGCCTGAGAAGTACCCCAGCTGCCATCGGGATTCGTCACCGGCAGCGCAGGATTGAAACGGATCGCACTCCAAATAAGACCTGTTTGCGAGCTATGGTCATTCGCAGAAGCATTCCCCGCCGTACCATTGATCGTACCCGTAGTATAAGAATACACCGCATTCTCCCCGATCTTCAGCCGGCTCCCGATCTTATGCTCACTATTGATCCGGATACTATAGCGTTTGAAATACTGGTTGACGATCATCCCCTTTTCGTCGTAGTAATTGCCGGAGATGCTGTAATTGGAGTTCTTATTGCCACCACGAAGTGCAATATCCGCGTTGGAGACGTCCCCATTGCCCATCAACGCCTTCTGCCAGTTCGTACGGGTGGTATCATAATACGGATTGGACCAGATCGCCGGTACGGTAAGACCATCATTGTTATAGGCCTCGTTTTTAAGTGCCACCAGCTGCGACGCATTCAACATAGGGAGGAATTTCACCGGCGATTTGACACCACTATAAACATTTGCAGAAAGATTCAGGCCTCCGTCATAACTCCCCTTCTTAGTGGTAATCAGCACGACACCATTGGCAGCCCGGCTACCATAGATCGCAGAGGCAGAAGCATCCTTTAAAATTTCAATGGAAGCAATATCATTCGCATTGACATCATTCAAACCGCCCGAAGGAACACCGTCGATGACAACCAGCGGATCGGCATCATTGATCGTACCCGTTCCCAATACCCGGATGCTCGGAACGCTGCCCGGAGCGCCATTGTCATGAACGATATCGACACCCGTAGCCCGCCCCTGAATAGCATCCGCCGCATTAGACACCGCCAGGTTCTGAATATCATCCCCCTTGACACTGCTGATGCTGCCGGTGACATCGCGCTTCCGCTGCACACCATAACCGACGACCACAGCATCCGCCAGGCCGCCACTATTCGGCAACAGCTGTACAGGGATCAATTTCTGACCCGCTTTCACATTCACCGTTTGGCCTTTATAGCCCACATAGCTGAAGGCCAGATCCTGGGTACCTTCGATCTCGATGGTAAAATTACCGTTCGCATCCGTAGTCGTGGCATGTTGCCCATTGACGACACGGACCGTTACCCCGCTGAGCCCCTTACCCGTTTCATCGGTGACCTGCCCTTTTACAGGACGGGCTGCCGAATCGGGAGCCGGGACCCCGGGGAGGGCCGCCGGAGAAATGATCACTTTCCGCTCACCGATCTTGTAGGTGAATTTATCCCGCAACACCAGCTGCAGGATATTGGTCAACGGGGCATCCGTGACATCCAGATCGACCTTCCCCAATTCCCGGAGATAGTCGTTGTTGTAGAAGAATTTGTAGTGGCTCTCCTTTTGAATGGTATTAAAGATGAAACTCGCATCCGCCTGCCGGAAATGCAGGCTAAACGTTTCCTGGGAATACCCCCTGGCCGATACCTGTAAACAGGCCGCCATCACCAAGAATAAACTTAATTTCATAAGCAGTAGAAATTTCAGGCATGGGGATAATCCCCCGAAAGGTCCTGCCTTTCTTGATTTCTTCATAAATTTGTTTTGGTGGGAAGAGAGCCACCTCTTCCCTTGTTTTTTATTTCGCCTACAGGTCCGGCATCAGCCGGACCTTTTTACCCTCGATACTGTACTTGAACTTGGTGGTCATCTTCAGGATGTCCAATACCTGCTGGATTGTCTCCCGCTCGAATACCCCGCTCACATGCTCCTCCTTCAACCGCGCATCCGCAATCTCGATCTGCACATCATACCGCCGCTCCAACACGCTGGCCACATCTTCAAAGGTTTCATTGCTGAGGACCAGCCGGTTCTCCACCCAGGCCGTCTCCGGCAACGAATCGTCGCCGGCCTTGGGCACCCCTTGCACCTGGTAGTGCAACGCATTCCCCCCAGTGACCGCCCCGGTGACACTGTTCATCACCATCAGCTTCTCATTCGGACTCAACACGATCTTCTTATCCGGCTCCCCATCCAGCATCACCTGCACCTTCCCGCTGATCAGCGTCGTGGAGACCGCCGCCTCCCCCCGGTAAGCCTTTACATCAAATCTCGTCCCCAACACCTTGATCGTCACCTTTCCGGCATGCACAAAAAAGGGCATATCCACGTGCCTCGCTATATCAAAAAAAGCCTCTCCTTCCAAAGAGACCTCGCGTTTGTCTCCCGTAAAAACGTCCGGATAGCTCAATTTGCTACCGGCATTCAACCATACCGTCGACCCATCGCTCAACACGATCTTGCTTCGTTCCCCATAACCGACCTTCAACTCCCGATCCACATATCGCGCCTTAAAAGGATTTTTGTCCCCCCGGAAATACCAAAGGGCGCCCCCGCAAACCACGACGGTAACCGCGGCGGCAGCCACCCGACTCCAGATCCACGGCATCCGGCCACGGCCCCGCTCCTCCATGCCGACCGCCTCCTGCAACCGGCCAGCCAGCCGTCCCCACCCGCTATTCGCCAGTTCACCTTCGGGGATATTCCGTTCAAAATGCTCGGGACTCCCCTTGAGGGATCCGACCACAGCTTCCAATAAACCATAGGATGGGTTTTCAGCCAGCAGACGTTCGAGTTCCTTCAGTTCTTCGACCGAAGCGTTTTTCCCGAGTTTTTTAGCCATTAGTTCGATGATCCTCGAACTGTTCATAGAATTTTCAGTCATGCTGCCTCTAGGACACGCCGATGAGCCGATTTTCTTAAAAGAAAGAAAAAAAAAATTTAGAGCCGGATCCGGTGCTGTTGTAGCGAAGGTTTTAGCACTTCTTCCAGCTTCCGAAGCGCTATGGTAAGCTGGGTAGTCACTGTTTTGTAGGAAATATCCAGGATGGAAGCCACCTCGGAAGCGGACAACCCGTCTTCCTTCACAAGCTTGAATATCAGTTTGCAACGTGCCGGCAGCCCCTCGATGGCCGCCTCGATCCGCCGACGCAGCTCATTGGTGACCAGCAGCTGCTCGGGATCTGGACTCAGATAAAAATGATGCACCGCCTGTTTCCCCAGATCGGAATCCTGCCGGACCTTCAACTGCCGAAGGTAATTCATGGCCGTATTCTTCACCGCTACATATAGATAGACGGAAATATTGTCAATCTGATCGATCCGGCCCCGATTATGCCAAAGCTTGAGAAAAACGTCATTGACGATCTCCTCCGATAGCTCCCTGCTCTGCACGAATGTAAACGCAAATTGGAACAGCCGGAATACATTACCCTCATAAAACTCCCGGAAGGCAAGTTCATCGTTGTCAAATTGTATCCGATGCAGTAGTGATGGTTGCATAGTTACTCCGGCCGTATGATCTGTACCGGGCCTTGATTTTTTACAGCTACTATCAATGTTCCTGCGGCCGACCGCAACGCAGTAATATTACGAATATCCCCCAGCATAAACAATTTAGTTTGCATGTTGGGTACCGGCACAAACCCGCCTTGGCCATCTCCCTTCAGAAATAACCCCATCCCCGCATCCAGCGGCCCCTGCTGCACCCTAAAAGGATAGAAATTACCCGCGATCAGCAGATCCATCTTCCCATCGTGATCGAAGTCCTGTAACACAATTCCATTAACAGCGCTTATCTGCGCCTGCATAGGCAACGTGTCAACCTGAAAAATTTTCCCCTTCCGCCGCAATACAACCGATTGCGTCATGTTAATCCCCAGGGTCTTCCCCGTAGCTAATTCCTCCGATGTAAACAAATCGCTGAGTTTCGCATCGGCATAATCACTATACTGAAGGAACCTCTTTCGTAGTGACGGCATCTGATCGAGCAAATCGTCCCTGCCAAAGAAAGGATAGGAAACTGCACCATTATAATAGAAAAGAAGCGGGTCCGTAACACCATCATGATCGAAATCCCCATAGGTCATCGTCAAGGGCGCGGTAGGCGTCGCCCTAAAGGCAGTATTCAACCCAAGTCCTCCGGCAACAATATCCGTATCTCCATCACCATTGACATCACCCGCCGCCAGCCGGCACCACCAACCCTGCGTACCCGCCAGCCCATAGTCGGCCGTCCGATTGTCCAGCCGTCCGCGATGATTTTCAAATACCGAGACCGGCATAAACGGCCCCGCCACCACCAGATCGGGCCAGCCGTCCTTGTTGACATCCATCCATAAGGCGTCGGCGACCATCCCGGCACGCGTCAAGGTCGTGTCAGTTTGCCCACCATCCTTCTCAAACCGGATATGTCCTTTCACACTCTTATTCTTCAAAATGAAACTTTCCGGAGCATCAGGATACAAACCCGGCCGCACATACCCACCTACAAACAGATCAGGCAACCCATCCTTGTCGATGTCCGCGGCCCGAACACACGATCCACTGACATGTTCTACGGGCAACGCATCACTTACCTCGCGAAAATGCCCCTTCCCATCGTTCTCAAAAAAACGATCCTGATATCGTTTATCATCCAAAGGATAGTCCGCCCCACCACTAACAAGGTACAGATCGAGATCCCCATCCCCATCCGCATCAAAGAACAACGCATCCATATTGGCATAGTCCATCGACACATTCCAGGGCTGATCCGCCGCCGGCACGAACTTCCCCTCCTTCGTCTGCAAAAACAGCCGACTCGGGAAACCAGCCGACCCACCTATAAACAGATCCTCCAACCCATCCCCGTTGACATCCCCTTTGGCTATACAAGGCCCCACCTTGGATAGCTGATACGGCAACAATGGCGAGATCTTGAAATCGACCGTCGGCTGTTGATCGTGGACGAAATTTATTCCTGTCGCCGCCGTAATATCTTTGAAATGCACGGTCTTCGTCGTATCCACCGTTGGCCCCCCCCCGATACAATTCGCTATCTCGTCGATCGCCATAGTCGTATCCCCTCGCACATTCAAGTAACATTCCGTTTTGCCAAACGGCCACTCGATCATCAATTTTTTGATCACACTATCCTCTCCTAACCCGATATGCATCACCGGGTCCACCGAACTCTGAAATCCCCTGGCCGTATACTGTTCCTGCATCTGCTTTGTATGCTCCGTCTCCACGTATACCTTGGCCCCGATGCCATACGTATTCCGCCCCGCGGTACCCATACCGGACAACTTCAATCGCAACCAATGCGACCCGGGCTTACCCGACTCCACCGTATTATTCCGGTACACCGTCACCCCACCATTGAGATTATTCACCACGATATCCAGATCCCCGTCGTTGTCCAGATCGACATACGCCGCCCCATCATGAAAACCAGGCTCATCGATCCCCCACTTCGAAGACACATCCTCAAAGGTCAGATCGTGATTATTCCGATAGAGATAGTTGTGCAAAGGCGTAGAAGGCATCTCCTGCTCCAGCATCCACATCGCAGCCTTATCCGAACCGCCATCCTTGTACTGCGAAGAATACCCCGAGGTATATTTGATAAAGTCCAGATTGGTAATATCCCGGGGTATCCCATTGGTGATGAACAGGTCCTTCCAGCCGTCGTTGTCGAAATCGGCAAAGAGCGAGGCCCACGACCAATCCGTACTGGCCACGCCCGCCAACTGCCCAACCTCGCTGAACAACGGCATCCCGCTGCTATCCACCCCCCGGTTGAGTTGAAGGGTGTTTCGCATCACCTGACTATGCATACCATGCTCCACCCGCCGCATATACTCGTCATAAGGGTCGCCCCCACGCAACAGCTTCTTGCGATGATTGTCCTCCGGTGACATATCCAACGCGACGATATCCGGCAGCCCGTCGTTGTTGTAATCCGCAATATCCGACCCCATGGCAAATTCACTGATATGCCCCGCCGCCTTGTCCAGGACCTCTCGAAAAGTACCATTGTGATTGTTGAGATACAAAAAGTCCCGCTCTGTGTAGTCGTTGGTGGTATAGATGTCCGGCCAGCCATCGCCATTGACATCGCTGATAGACACACTCAGACCGAAGTTGAGCCCGCTCCCATAGATGCCCGCCTGCTCGCTCACATCGGTGAAATGCCCTCCGTCATTCCGATAAAGCCGGTTGCCGAATCTAGAGTTCCGCGTAGACCGTAGCTTTTCCGTATTGTAAAAAGGATTGTAAAACAGATTGGCGTCGTTGACCATGAACATATCCAGGTCCCCATCGTTATCCATATCGAAGAAAGCCACGGACGTCGTGTACGTCCCCGGCGCATCCAGGCCATATTCTTTCGCACGTTCGGTAAAATGCGGAACCCCATTCCGGAGACCGTCGTTGATAAAGAGCTCATTAGCCCGCTGCGCATCCGTCCCCTCACCCGAGTAACAGACATAGATATCCAGCAACCCATCCCCGTTGACATCCGCCATCACCGTCCCCGTTTTCCATCCGGGCCGTCCGGCGACCCCCGCCTTATCCGTGACATCCTCGAACGTTAGACCTCCCTTGTTCAGGTATAGCTTGTTGGCGCCCGTATTCGCCGTGAAATAAAGATCGGGCAACCCATCCCCGTTGACATCGCCCACGGCTACCCCACCCCCATTATATAAATATTCATAGGTTAGGATATTCGTGTTCTCGTCTTCTTTGATATCATTCCGGAAATCGATGTGGGTCTGCGATGCCGGTAAAGCGGTAAAGACCGTGTTGCCCGCGTTGCGGGCCCGATGACACGACGTGACATAAACCCCCAAAATAAAACAGCCGGCTACAGTCAGATACCTTTTCATCACGAAAAGATAGTACTTTTAGGCATGCCCCGCAATCCGCTCCTGCTGATAATACTTTTGTTAACAGTCCGACCGGCAATGGCCGAGGTCCATCCCGCCTCTACCCGCGACCAGGCCCTTGACCTTCTGAACAAAACCACCCTCCCCGACTCCAGCGTCTTCTGGCCCAACATCAAACAACCCCTGTTCATCGCCAATCTCAAAGCCAATATTAATTTTCCGCAAAAGATCTACCAGGGTAGCAATACCAATTTCTGCGGCTATGCGGCCCTGTCATACCTTCCCCTCAACGACGACCCTCTCGCCTATACAATATTCATGCTCTCGCTGTACAAAACCGGCGAAGCCACCTGGAACGGCATTCACTTTAAACCCTCACCCGAGGTCCACCTGGCGGCGGGAACCCTGCGCTTCAAAGGCATCCTCGACATCCGCCCCGCCGACCAGCTCTGGTTCCTTTCACTCGCCGACCACTTCCGATCCTATCTCAACTTCTTCACCCGACACTTCCACCCCGGCTCCGAAAACACCTTCTGGGCCGCCGTCAACTACGGCAAGTTCAACCGTATGATCCGCGAACTCCTCGGCTATCGCGTAGAAGCCCGCGGCTCGGACCTCATCCGCCCCGACATCGCCGATCTCTATGACTTCTTGAAAACGACCGTGGCCAGACCCGGCACGACCTTCCTGTATGTCAACAACACCTACCTGCACAAAAAGAACCACAATAAATTCAAAGGCAGCTTCCCCACCCATTTCATCGTGCTCAACGACATCCACCGCATCGACGGCGACCCGGATATGGTAGACATCATTTATTGGGATTACGGCGGCCGCACCCTCCGCCAGGTCAGCCTCCGCTTCCTGAAAAAAATAACTTTCGGTATCACCCATTGTATCCCGCCCGCCCCATGACCAGCCGTATACCATATCGCCGCCTCAGCCTCGCAGCCCTGACCCTGCTTCTCCTCGCCACGTCCTGCGCCAGACTCAACATCAGCAACTACTACCGCCGGCACCGGCCCATCCTGGACAGCATAGAACACACCTATCACGACGCCTATCTCAAAAAACCCTTTTCGATAGAGTTTACCGATAGATCCTTCGACCACGTCTCCCTCGAACTCGTCACCGATACCCTCACGTATATCTATGAATACAGGTTCGACGAGACCAGATTACCCGATACCTTGAAAAAATACGGCTACGACACCACATCCATCGGCTGGCTCATCCGCAACATGCGCACACGCAATTGCACCTGGATCGACAACCTGGACTACTACACCGAAACCAATAAACATTCGTTGATTTATATCTCCCTCTGGCCCCGCAGCTTCAACTCCCCATTTGTAAGCAAAAAGTATTATATCCTCACTTACTTCCAACAGCAGCAATACTTCGACAGCGAAGGCCGCCTCCTCGTAGGCCGCAGACTAAAACGTATCCGCAAAATAAACGGCGATGTCTATCACCGCATAAACGATCATGTTTGTTATACTATCTCCGATCGTTTCCGCTAGGCCATCGTCAGATGGCCGGCCGCATTTGCGACGCCCAATTACACCAACTGCCCCTTCACCGCCCATCCATCCGGTAATTTCTCCGCAATCTCGATATTCCCAAATTCCTGGCTTTGCCTGGCCCCAACCCTCCTGGCCCAGGCAGACATCCGCGCAATACCCTCCTTCAGATCGATGCCCGTCGGCTCCCCAAACACCCGACGCGACTTCGAATGATCAGAATACGCATGCAACACCTCATTTCGGGCATTCAAATGCGTAATATCCGGAGCTACCCCAAATTCCTCGCAAACCACCGTCGCCAGCTCATTGATCGTATATGGCTTGTCCGCCCCCACATTGAAGACCTGGTTGTACGCCGCTCCCACATTCACCGAATGCGCAATGGGAATGGCCACATCATCGATATAACTAAACGCCCGGCTCTGCTTGCCATCACCAAAAACAGTCAGCGACTTGCCCTGCATGATCTGGTTCATAAAGATCCCGATCACATTCCGATACTTGTCCCCGATATTCTGGTTCTCGCCATACACATTGTGCGGCCTGAATACCACATAGTTCAAGCCGAATAGCTCGTGCGCCGCCCGCAGATCCAGCTCAACGCCATACTTGCTTATTCCATAGGGATCCTCCGGCTCCGGCACCATCGCCTCCGTCATCGGCAACTGCCCCTTCCCATACACAGCTATCGAAGAAGTGAACACAAAACACTTGACATTATGCTTTACCGACTCATTGATCAGATTGATACTGCCGATAAGATTCGTATGATAGTTGAACCTCCGGATAAAATGCGATAATCCCTCCGCCGCATAAGCAGCCAGATGATACACATAGTCAAACCGCCATTCCGAAAAAAGCTTCGTCACCAGCTCATGATCCGTCACACTGCCCCGCACAAATACCGCTCCCGCAGGAATATGATCTTCAAATCCCCCGCTCAGGTCATCCAACACGACCACCTCATGCCCAAGACCTAAACAGTGCCTCGCCACATGGGAACCTATAAAACCCGCCCCACCTGTAATTAACGATCTTGCCATAGTATTAACTCTTGAGATCTACAACAACATTTATTGTAAGTGCCACAATCACTGTATTAAAAAGAAAAGAAAGCATCCCATGCACCAACGCCACCCGCCGGATATGCCGCGACGAGATCTCTATATCGGATACCTGAAAAGTCATCCCGATCACAAAAGAAAAATAACAAAAATCAAGATAGTCCGGCCACAGTTCATTGGGGATCTGCAACCCAACCGTATGCACATCAGGATCGAGCGGATGGTCGCCATAGTACAACAAGGCATACCGGTACGCAAACATTATGTGCAGCAAAACCCAGGAACAGGTAACCCCGGTCAAATAAACCATCGTCTCAAGACCCTTTCCCAATAGCCAGTTGCCCTTATTCTGCAACAACAGCAATACCCCCATCAGACTGCCCAGGATCGCAACCAACACGATAAAAAAGACCACGATCCGCCCCGCGTCCTCCTGCTTGGCTAACACCCGGATCTGCCTCGGCCGCATCGTGGAGAAGATCACCCCGCTGATAATGATCATGCACACGCTAAAGCAGTCCCACCCTATCATCACCCTTGTCATGCGCTCCATCCGCACAGGCATTAAACAAACACTGATGATAGTAGCAACGGCAAAACTGACAAGCAGTTTGTAAATAGATGGCAGCCGGTGAACCCATGACGGACAATTAAGATATTCTGACACTAGAGCGGATAATTGAACGATAAAAATAGTACAAATTGGTATATTTAGCGCAAATTCAAAACCATGGGCAACAAACCGTTCCTGCTCTGTATCCTCCTCGCCTTGCCCTGTTCCCGCCTGTTCGCCCAAACCTATAACCCGGTCATCGACATCCTCCATTACGACTATTCCCTGGAACTCAATGACAGCAACAACAATATTCACGGCAGCGCCATGATCACCCTCAGCTTCAATACCGACGCCAGGGAATTCACCCTCGACCTCACCGCACCAACCGCCGCCGGAAAAGGTATGACCGTAGCATCGATCAAAGAAGGCGAAAAAAACATTCCCTTCACCCAGGAACCCGAAACACTCCTCCTCCATACCGGCGGCTCCGCCCATAGCCAACACACCTATTCCATCCGCTACCACGGCATCCCCGCCGATGGTCTCATCATTTCCAACAACAAGTTTGGCCGCCGCGGATTCTTCGGCGACAACTGGCCCAACCGCGCCCACAATTGGCTCCCTTGCGTAGACCATCCCTCCGATAAAGCCACGGTAGACTTCCACATCACCGCGCCCGATCACTACACCGTCGTAGCCAACGGCGTCCTGCAAAGCGAAAAAGCCCTGACCGGCAACCGCAAACTCACTTCCTGGAAAGAATCCTCGCCCCTGTCCCCAAAGATCATGGTCATCGGCGTCGCGGACTTCGCCGTCGATCACCCCGGCGATGCCTTAGGCGTCCCCGTTTACAACTATGTATTCACGGAAAATAAACAGACCGGCTTCGAAAGCTACGCCGTCGCTCTCCATATCCTTCCCTTCTACATCACCCATATCGGACCCTACCCCTTCGAAAAAGAAGGCAACGTACAGTCAAAGACCCGCTTCGGCGGACTGGAGAATGCCAGCGCCATCTTCTACTACGAGAACTCAGTCGGCTCCCCAGACATCGAATCCCTCATGGCCCACGAAATAGCCCACCAGTGGTTCGGCGACGCCGCCACCGAAAGCCAATGGAAAGACCTCTGGCTCAGCGAAGGCTTCGCCACCTACATGACCCTCTGTTACCTGGAAAATAGATACGGCCCCGACACCCTCGTCAAAAGCCTTCAGGCAGACCGCAAAAAGGTCATCGCCTATGAAAAAACCCGCCTCACCCCCATCGTCGACACTACTGTTAAAAGCAATTATATGCAACTCCTCAACCCCAACAACTACGAAAAGGGCGGCTGGGTACTGCATATGCTCCGTCGTACAATAGGCGACAGCCTCTTCTGGAAAGGCATCTCCACTTATTATTCCACTTACCGCAACCGGAACGCCTCCAGCGCCGATCTCCAAAAAACCATGGAGACCGTAAGCGGCCAAAACTTGCAGGCCTTCTTCCACCAATGGCTCGACCAACCCGGCCACCCACATGTCAGCATCTCCTGGCAATACCATCCCGACAAAAAAACCCTTTCTCTCACATTCCAACACACTGCCAATTACAGCTTCCCTCTCGACTACACCATCGATGACACCATCCATCATATCGACCTCCACGACCAAACCACTACCATCGAGCTCCCCTGCCCCGAAAAACCAACCACCATCACACCCGATCCCAACACCAACCTCCTCGCCGACTTCGACGTCACCGGCAGCTAAAGCGCCTGGCGCTGCCGGATCAGTTCACGAAGCGCCGTGCGGTCCTCACGGGAATACGCTTTATTGACGATGATGCGCGTCAACAAATCATGCACCATTACCTGGATAGAAATACCCTTGGCATACCCACTATACCGCACCATGGCAAAAGCGACCTGCCGTTTGTTCACTTCATCGAATTCCACCTTCATTATTGCGGATACATCTTCTCCCGCAGCCGCCTTTACCTTCATGACCTTTTCAATACTGTCTCTCTTGTAGATCAACTTCACCAGAGTATCATTCATACCCGCCTCCGGATGCCCGAGAAACTTTATCGTCACTACCTCGCGCGATCGCTTGACCGCCTTTATAAACTCCTCCAGACCCGGCCGATCTACCCGCTCGCCATCCACGTAGCCATAAAGCGGCTCCTGGCTCTCCTGCGTACTGACCAAAAAAAGCTCATGTTGCGCCCCAGCCTGTTGATAGTAAAATACCTGTTCCTTGTACCCCGCCTGGTTATCCGTCAATACCTGCTCCATCCGTTCGTTAGGTCCGGGCACCACATCCGACCCCAGAACACTCCGCGAACACTGTGTCAGCACCAGCACCAATACCGCCGCCCCCAAAAGACCAGCCCACGCCCCACGCACGGAAACAGCGTTCGGCCCCTGCGGCTCGATCAACCGCGACACCCGCCTGTAAAACCCGCTGCGCACCGGCGCCGCCGACAACCCCAAAACCGGATGACGCACCATCAACTTCAGATTCGTCAACGCAACCGCCATCAGCCGTGCATCCCCGCCGACACCCGTTGCCAGATCATCACAACAATATTCCCGCTCGTTCCGCACGATCCCGCTCAATACCCGGAAAAAAGGATTGAAAAAGAACAACGCATCACACACAGACTGACAAAGGTTCACCAGGTAGTCCCGGCGCCGGATATGCGCCAGTTCATGCGCAAGGATCATCTCCAGTTGTCCGGCCGGCACCTGGCTCACGTAATGCAAGGGCAACAGGACAACCGCCTTCAATAATCCAAAGGTCAGCGGCTCGGAAACCCCGTCCGTAACGATCAACCGTACCGTTTGCCGCAACCCCATTTTCACCCGCAAACGCGCCAGCAGATCGGAAGCCCCCCCGTCCGGCAAACCCGGCAATCGTCGCAGCCTTCGGAGTTCATACCCGCTATACAATAAACGCCCCGAAAAAAACGCGATTCCGAACAACCATCCCACCGCCAACCAGGGAGACAGGCTGCCCAACAGCCCCAACCATCCCATCGCTCCATTCAACATTGGCGCCTCCACGGCATCAACACCCGCTGCAACGGCGGCGCCAGTCACCGCCCGCCCCAAGCCAAACCCCACCCCACCACTATCCAGCACACGATACTCCCACAGAAACGTCAACAGCCCGCTCAGCACAGCACCCCCGAGCACCGCGATGGCCACGACATAACGCAACCCCGATCGCCGCAACGGTGTAAGCAAAAGAAACACCTTCAGCAACGCCAACAGCCCCAGACATTGCCACAAAGAATGGATGATGGTCCAACCGATCACCCGCAATAGCTCTGCATTCAACCAGTTTGTAAGGAACATAAGATTATTTTTTTGATGTTTTCTTGAGCCGCTGGACCAGCTCGATCAATTCGTCCAGCTCCTCCTCCTTCTTGGATTGCCCCAAAGCATGTAACGCCAGTTGCGCATACGATCCCTTAAAGAACTTATCGATCAGCTCCTTCACATTGCTGTTCCGGACCTTCGACTCCTCAACAGCCGCAGTATACGTGTGCAGATTATCCGTCACAACCCGCTTCACCAACCCCTTGGCCGTCATGTTCTGCATGATCTTCAGCGTGCTCGTATAGGCACATTTCTTTATTTTGGAGATCTCCTCATAAACCTCCCGGACCGAAGCCCCCTTCTTCGCCCAAAGGATCTGCAGGATCTCGAGCTCCGCATCCGTAGGCATCAGTTTTTTGTCTTTTTTCATATTACCTGTATTGTCGTACGACGATAGTCGTAGGCAAATATAATAAAAAAAACCAGCCGCGCTGGTTTCTTTTAAATTTTAACATTTAGACCGCGTCGGACAGGCTGGTAAACGTAAAATCCCGCACCTTCATCGGCGGCACCAGGTAGCTTCTATAAGATTCCACACTAATGCTCCGCTCCGGCTTACCCAGCGTCTCCACATTGTTTAGCATGATCACCGGGCTCTCATTGAACCGGAAATTCTTCACAGGAAATTTGATCTCCCCATTCTCGATATAGAACGTACCATCCCGCGTAAGCCCCGTCAATAACAAAGTCTGCGGGTCCACCATCCGGATATACCACAGCCGCGAAACCAATATCCCCTTCTCCGTACTCTTGATCATTTCCTCGATGCTTTGCGTGCCCCCTTCCATGATGATATTGCCCGGACCAGGTACCGGCGCCACATTCTTCTGCGAAGCCCAATACCGGCTATAGCTCAGGTTCTTCACGATCCCCTTCTCGATCCAGTTGCGCTTTTCCATCAACTGCCCCTCCCTGTTCCAGGTCGACGACGGCAGCTCCGCATTGAACGGATCACTGTAGATCGTGACTTGCGGATCCATCAACTGCTCCCCGAGCCGGTTGCCACCACCCGCCTTACTCATAAAGCTCCGCCCCTCATCCGCATTCCGCGCATCCAACCCAAAGAACAGGTTCTCCAGCATATAGGCAACCGCCACCGGCTCAAGGATCACCGTATACTTCCCCGGCTCGATGGCCTTTGCACCAATCGACCCGTTGGCCTTCGTCGTCGCGATCTTAGTCGCCGTATACGTGTCCAGCTTGGTGATATCATTAAAACCACGCGCCGCATACCCCGATCCCGTCCCCTCCTCATTACGCGTAGTGATCGTAAACACCACATCCGTACGCTTATTATACGCGAACAACCCCTTCGAATTCAGGATCGCGGAAAAATCAACACTGTCCTCCAGGTAACCCGCTGCCTGCAGCTTCGCATCCTTCGAGACCTGGATGCTCTTCCCCACGGCCTCGGCCCGTATATCCGGGGTCATATCCGCCGTAGATTGCACAAATTCTATCGATTCAGGAAAGGTCTGCGGCCCCAGCAAGGGCATGTGCTCCGGATTTTCCGGCGCCAACTGCGCCAACTCTTCCGAGCGCCGCACCACCTTCTCCAGGCTCTTGTCGTCAAATTCATCGATCGAGGCATTCCCCGTCTTCTTGCCAAAACTGGAGCTCACCGAAAGACTAAGCTGGCTGATGTCTCCCGCCGTCGACACCGCATTCCGGGCATAACGGATATTGCCGTCTTCCGATCCCGTCAACGACACTTCACATTCCTCCGCCTTCGAATAACTAAGCGCTTTCTTCAATAAAGCTTGCGCTTCTTCTTTGCTTAAAATAGCCATGGTATTATCCTATTTTTTGGTTCGCCTCAACCCCAAGGTCCCGGGCCTAACCGATTTTTCTTGCTGTGTTAATAACGTTTACTCCATTGAACCGCGACGTAGCACTACCATGCGACACCGCATTCGACTGCGCCGGCTGCCCCTTCCCGTCATTGAACGCGCCGCCAAGCCGGTAGTCCCGCTCATCGGCAACCGCCACCAGGGAATTCCAGAACTCCTGGTTGATCGCCTGGTACGCCACGTCCTTCAGCATACCCACGATCTGACCATCCTTGATCTCATAAAAGGTCTGACCGCCAAATTGGAAATTATACCGCTGCTGATCGATAGAGAAACTCCCATCTCCAATAATATAAATGCCCTTCTGCACATTCTTGATGATATCATCCACGCTCAGCTTGTCCTTCCCCGGCCGCAGCGAGACATTCGGCATCCGCTGGAATTGAACATCGGACCAGCTCTGCGCATAACAACAGCCCTGGCTATGCTTCAACCCGATAATATGCGCCTGATCCCGTATCGCCTGGTAGTTCACCAGCACCCCTTCCTTCACCAGGTCCCAGCTGCCGCATTTCACACCCTCATCGTCATAACCCACCGCACCCAGACTTCCCGGCTGGAGCTTGTCCGCCGCGATATTCATCAGCTTACTCCCATAATGAAAATTCCCCGACTTCCACTTGTCCAGCGACAAGAAACTCGTCCCCGCATAGTTGGCCTCATAGCCCAACACCCGGTCCAGCTCCGTAGGATGCGCCACCGATTCATGAATGGTCAGCCAAAGATGCGAAGGATCAAGCACCAGGTCATACTTGCCCGGTTCCACACTCTTGGCCGTGATCTTCTGGGCTACATCGGCAGTAGCATTCTTGACGTCCTCCAACATATCATACCGGTCCTTATACCGCGTGACGATACCCGTCACCTTGCTCTCCGGCGTCGGCGTCAGATATTCATAACCCATTCCCACCGGCGAGCTCAACGACCGCCGCGTCTGGAATTTCCCCGACGCCTTGTCGATCTTCGTCACGTTGAAATTTGGATAAATGCGATGAATGTCCTGGTCGATATAACTACCATCCGTACTGGCAAAATACTTCTGTTCATTTACAGCAAGAATTGCCGAATTGATAAAATTAGCCCCGCCTGCAAGCGCCGCACCATTCACCTGCATCAACAGATCGATCTTCTCCGCCAATGGAACCTCAAACGCACTCTTCAGGATCGGCGTCTTCCAGCCCACTTCCCCATAACCCTGTTGCGGCGCAAGCTGCACCGGCTCAGTGATGATCTTGGCATTGGCCTTGGCCACCGCGACCGCCTTCGCAGCCGTCTTCGCGATCCCCTCAGGGGTCACGTCGTTCGTAGCCGCAAAACCCCAGCTCCCATTCGCGATGACCCTGATCCCTACCCCAAACGACTCCGTATTGGCGATCGCCTGTACCCGCTTCTCCCGCGTGATCACGAATTGATTCAGATACCTGCCGATCCGAACATCGGCATACGAGGCGCCGCCAGACTTGGCAGCATTCAGGGCGATGTCGGCCAATTGCTTCTTGGTAGCCACATCCATGCCGCCCTGCAGCGCCTCCGCAGGGTCGATGATCCTCGACCCAAAGGGAAGTTTGGGCAGGGCCAGTGCGCCTAGCCCCATACCCGCCATGTGTAGGAATTCTTTTCTTTTCATCTCACAAGCTATTAAAGTTTTATATCAATATTTACCCACTCATCCCGCCCATCTTTCTCTCAACCCATAAAAAAAACATGCACAATAAAAAAATGACATACAAGATCCAGGTCGGAAAGGCCACCCACTCCCTCACCGTCTTCCCCCCAACTACGCCCCCGACTGCCATTCCCTTCCCGGCATATCCCCAACTCGTGTCTCCTCCGGGCACCCACGCTTCCTGCCACCCCGCCGACACCGGCCAATACCTTCCCCGCCAAACCCACGGGAAAGCCGCATCCTGTGCCAGATAGACCGCCGCACGCCCCACAATACCCGCAGGCATATCTTTCCCGCTCGCCAGTTCCAACTCCACCGGCTCGCCCACCCTGGACAACCCCGGCTGCCACTTCCACTCGTCCCCAGACTCACCCTCCCGAGCCGCCTCCCGCAACAACATCGCCCAATACCCCGCATATTCTTCCTTCCGCCCCGCCAGCCACAGACTATAACTCATATTCGATGCCGAATAGATCACCTTCCCCGCTCCCGCCAATACCTCCCCTACGACCGCCCTGCCCGCACTGTCCCTCGCCAGCACCCGCATCCCCGGCCGCCCGATCCGCACGGAAGGATCTACCCGGATCAAAAGCCCCAGTCTCTTCTCTTCCACCTGACGCCAAAGATCAGCCGTCACCATGGACGAATCGGCGATCACCAAATCAAATCCATCCGACATCCTACCCTTCATATTCACAAAACTTTGTTCGATTTTCCCCCTGCTCACCGCAACCCTCGCCTCTACCGCATTCCCTTCCTTACCCAGCCAGTTCATCAAAAAAGTATTCTCAAAATCCGGCGAGTTCGCCAGCACCAGCACCTTCAACGGCTTTTCATCGCTAACCTCAACCGGCACCTCCTCCCGATCCAACGTGTCACTACCCGAAAGCACCACAAGTCCGTAGACAGCCCTGCCCATAACCGCCGGCGTCGTCATCAGTTCAAATTCGCCGGTTACGGCCGCGGAGTCCAGCACCTCTCCCATCCCCATCAACAGCATCTTCACCTTCCCGCCGCCCCAGCGCCCCTGTACCCGTAGCCGCTCCCCCTTCTCAAGTCGCCGCTGCCAGTCTACCGCTACAATACCCGGCGGCGCCCGCTGCGCGGCCATCCCGTCGGACCGTAGGCGCCCCTCTGACTTGGGCGCTTGTCCGACTGCCTCTGCCACCTGTCGTTCCCGAAAATGACCAAGCGGCAACGCCATACACGCCAGCGCCCCCACCGCCAACACGACAGCCACAACGCGCGCCGCCAACAGCGATCGCCTGTGCCGCCTCACTTCCTGCACCAACAGCCAAAGCAACAACACCAGGCAAAGCCCTATTACGATATAATGATAACCTGTCATTTCCTGATATACCCAAAATAAAGCGCTTCCAACCCTCCATCCGCCCGACCTCGCCGCACCCTCGGCACCGGCTGCGCCACCGGCAACAATCCAACAATACCCCGCTCCGCCGTCACAAAATCTCCATCCCCCACATCCACGAGCTTCCTCAACGCCACAAAACCCGCCAAAAATTTACCCGGCCTCGCAGCCGCCGCATCACCCAACCGCCGCTGCACCTGCCACAACAGCTCCCGGTCTCCCGCCAAAAGCACCATCCCCTTTCTCATCCCCTCCAACACCGCCAACCCACTCCTCAACACGTCTTCCTCCGGCACCCCCGCGGCCCTCACCACTTGCTGCCCCGGCGGGTCGATCCCCCCCAGTTCACCCGTGAGCCGCTTGTCCGGATTCAACGGCGTCATCCGGACTCCCGTCTTTGCCACAAATGCCCTCGATTGTTGTTGCAAGTCTTTTAATAACCTTAGCGCCTTATAGCAGTAAGGCAACGCCTCCTTCGGCTTAAAGGTCCGAAGCCTTAGCTCCGCATTCCACATCTCGTTCAAAGTCGCCTTCAGTTGCGCCTTGACACCCGGCTCAAAAAAAGTCGCATCTTCGGCGTTGTCATGCTTGTCCGTATATACATCCAATATCTTCGCAGCATCTCCAAAAGCCCCAAACGAAACCGTGTCCAACCCCGCTCCACCACCCTCCTCCGCTTCTTCACCGAGAAATTTTCCATACCGCAGGCGAAGCAACTTCTGATCAATCCCCAGGTCGTTGCTCTTCCCTTCAAAAACGCCCACCGCAATCGTGTCCCTGGCAGCCAAAAGCTGCTCGGTCTCAATGATGATCTGGCGCTCACTCCGGAAAAATTCCGGCTTGACGTCAGTAGCCAGCGTCATCCCCTGCAGACTCATCAGCTGCGCCGTATCCGCCAGGGCAATGATATACGTTTCCGTCTTTGTTTCCTGCCCATGGTTATCCAGCGCGGTACAGTAGAAATAAAGTTCATCGCCCGGTTTCAATCCCAGGGCCGGCAGGTCCAGCACCTTGGTCAGGTCATACGCCTTCCCCCCAAAGTTCCCGCCCCAGCGAAGCTCCTGCTCCTTGAACTTCACCGCCTCACCCTTACCACTCGACACCGTCGCCATCACATGCGCATCGGCGATGCCATAGTCGTCCCGCAGTTCCACCTTCAGAGGTATCTCCTCCGGTTCGCCATAGTCAACCAAAGTATAGGGCTTAGGCCGCCGGATAACGATCCGCGGCGCCTCATCCGGTATGATTTCCAATTTATACAACGCCGACAAAGCCGCCCCGATCTTCACCTGGTAAAACCCAGGCCGCAGCGCAGGCCGTGAAAGTCGCCATATAGTGCGGCTGGCATCCGCCGGCCGCAGCCACCATCGCACACTGTCATTCACCAAAAAACTTACCGTGTCAACCGCCGCACTGGTCACCAGTTCCCAGTCCACCACCGCACCCGCTTCCACTTGTAGATTCAACTCATGTTGCTCCCGCACCGCCTTGCCCGTGTACGCCGGCGCGACCACCCGAACCCTCACCGCCTTCAACCCCGGCGCCACCGGCTCAACCACCCCTGCTTCCACTACCCGGCTGACCCCTCCACCCACTACCGTCCGTCCCCCTATCCACCCCAATCCCATACTCACCACCACCGCCAACCCCAACCAACCCGCCGCAAGCAAAAGCCGCCGCGCGAATGGCCGCGGCATCTCCAACCGCTCAAGCCTCCCCTCCACTCTCGCCACCTGTAACCGCTCCAAACCATTGAGCTCTCCCGACGGCCGCAGCAACAACCCGCAACTATCTTCCAGCTCCGGTAACCGGCCATCCAAAAAAACCGCTATATCGGCAAGGCTCAACCGCCAAACCGGGAACACCACCATCAATACGCCCCATACAACAACCCACACAAAAAGCCCCGCCCACCAGGGCCAGCCCCATAGCCAATGCCAACAGCCCGCAATACAGCAGGCCCTCCATCTTCCACCTCCTATGCAGTAGATCAAGCCTTCTCATGCTGATTGGCTTTTATCCTTTCCAATAAAAACAACCCCGACACCAACACCCAAAACACCGGTCGCAGGTCAACCCGTTCGACACCCGCCTCCCTATGCACCCCGGTCAGCTTTACCGGCCGCAGTTGCGCAGGGTCCAACACCCGCCGGTCAAACGATCCCGCCTGCTCATCGGCTATCATCAATCCCTCCAGCAAAACCGGTAATCGGCTACTCCAGACCAGGTCCCCCCAATTAGCATCCAACCTGCTATAAAACCGAAAGACATTTCCCTCTTTCGACAACACCCCACGCCCATATCCATCCCGCCACACTGGCACTCCCACCGGCGCAACAACAATCTCCTTCATGACATGCACCCCCTCCATCCACGTATCCGCCGCCACTTCCTTCCCCTGCGCATAACACCACACCCGCTCATATCCCTCCCCCTCAACCGGCCGATCCGACAACCAAAACAACCAGCCCCCATCGCCAAAGACAATATTTCTTCCCGTCACCCGCCGCAACGCCTTCACCGCCGCCTCCACATACTTTCCATCGGACGCAAAAGCCCCATCAGCTACAATCC
>Ga0302309_10001239_pt1 | contig 24053 bp, 15 predicted proteins | sample III_Palsa_N1_1_FD_200453 | JGI IMG/M metagenome (GOLD analysis project Ga0302309, IMG submission 200453) | Peat permafrost microbial communities from Stordalen Mire near Abisko, Sweden - III_Palsa_N1_1 | ecosystem: Environmental > Terrestrial > Soil > Palsa > Peat permafrost | place: Sweden... | reverse complement strand
CGCTGCTGACCAGCTCGGTACTCCTCTCCAGCAACTCCTGCCGCATCTCATCGTCGGTCATGGCCGTATTGATATAGAGATTGCTCGCCCCCAGGATCTGGTTGACATTATCATGCAGCTCCTTGCCAATCTCCGTCCTCTCCTTCTCCTGCGCCAGGATCACCGCCTCCGTGATCTGCTTCTGCCGCGACAGCCGTTGCTCATTCAATTCCTCTTCGAGCTGGATACGCTCGGTCACATCGTTGGCCAGCACGAGGATGGCAGGCCGGTCCCGGTAGTTGATGTGATGCCAGGCAATATCCGCGAAAATGACCTCGCCGCTCTTCTTCCGGTGTTGTATAATACCCTTCTTGACACCCTCCCGGACCCCCCGGATTGCCGCCACTTCCTCCCTCAACAGGTCCTCATTGCCGGATAGCCGGATATCGGCCAGCGTTTTGCCGAGGAATTCTTCCTGTGTATATCCGTAATGTTGTATAGCCGCACTATTGGCCTCCAAAAACCGATAGGTTACCTCATCGAATACCCACATCGGCATCGGGTTGTTGTTGAACAGCTCACGATAACGCAGTTCACTCTCCCGCAGGAATTGCAGGTTGCGTACCCGCTCAACGCTATACCTGACGGCCCTCGCCAGCAGCTTCTCGTCAAAATCGCCCTTGATCAGATAATCCTGCGCACCCATGACGAGTGCCTGGGGAGCGATCTTCGTATCAGTCAGCCCCGTCAGCAGGATGATCGGCACCCGCGCGGCATACGACTGCAGGCCGATATAGGATTCCAGCCCGAAACTGTCGGGCAGGGACAAATCCAGGAATACCAGGTCTATCCGCTCCTGGTTCAGGATCTGCCTCGCCTCCGCCAGATGTCCCGCCGGATAGATCTGCGCAATCTCCAGGTCGGATGACCGAAGGAACTCCTGTAACAGGAAAAGGTCGCCGGGATTATCCTCGACGACCAGGATATGTAAAGGGGAATGGTCACCGGACATTTATGCGTGCGTTTTAGGTAATTTGACAATGCTGATCCAGAAGTCTTCAATAGTTCGCACCACGTCCATAAAACGATCCAGGTCTACAGGTTTGGTGATATAACAATTCGCGTAATTATTATAGGAGGCAAGGATGTCCTTTTCCGAAGAGGAAGTCGTCAGCATGATGACGGGTATCCGTCTCAGATCGGGATCGCTTTTGATAATGCTGAGCACCTCCGTGCCGTTCATCTTCGGCAGGTTGATGTCCAGCAGGATGAGATCGGGCATGGCGCCGGCAATCCGCGCGGATTTTTTCAGCAGGTCTATCGCCTGTACTCCGTCGTAGGCAATCGAGACCTTGTTGATGATACGTGCCTCTTCCAGCGCTTCCCGGGTCAGCAGGATGTCGCCTTCGTTGTCGTCGACTAACAGGATGTGTATTTGTTGCATGGTCTAAGAGGATTAAGCTGTCAAAAAGGATTAAGTTTTTTTATTGATAGTGAAATAGAATGTGCTTCCGCTACACTGGTCGGACTCCACCCAGATCTTCCCTCCATGCCGCTCGACGATCTTCTTGCAAACCGCCAGCCCGATACCCGTCCCCGAATAGTCGTTCCGGTTATGCAGCCGCTGAAAAATAATGAAGATCTTCTCGAAGAACAGCGGATCGATGCCGATGCCATTGTCTTCGACCGCAAACTGCCAATGCCCATTTTCTCCCTCCGCCCGGATGCGGATCAGGGGCGGCCGGTCACTGTGATATTTCAGGGCATTGCTCAGCAGGTTCTGCAGCAGCTGTACCAGTTGAACCTTGTCCCCCCAAACCGTCGGCAGCGTACCGATCTCTATCTGCGCCCTCGCGGCGACGATCTTTTCCCGGAAGATCTCTCCCACTTCCGATATGACCGCGGCCGTGTCTACCCAACCAAAACCTTCCTTGCCCGTACCTACCCGCGAATATTCCAGCAGGTCCATGATCAGGGCCTTCATCCTCTCCGCCCCATCCACGGCATAATGGATATACTGATCGGCCTTGGCGTCTAATTGACCCCCGTATCTTTTCTGCAGCAGCTGTAGAAAGCTGCTCACCATCCGCAACGGCTCCTGCAGGTCATGCGATGCAATATAGGCAAAGCGCTCCAGCTCGGCGTTGGAAGCGGCCAATTCATCCGCCCGCCGCGCCAGGTCATCGTTCAATTGTCGCAGCTCCAGGTCATACCGGTTCCGCTCGGTGATGTCGTTCACTACCACCATCCGGGCCTTGCGCCCGCCGAAATCGATATGGTGCGCGATGATTTCTACGTCGATCACCTGCCCGTTATGCTTGATGTGTCTCCACTGGCTCTCCTTGTCAATACCCGGATTGCGCCGCACTTCCTCCACATCCTCGACCAGCCGGGCCTTGTCCTCTTCCGGTCGGATATCCATGATCGTCATCTGCTGGAACTGCTGCTGGCTATACCCATAAATGCGTATCGCAGCTTCATTGACCTCCAGGAACCGCAAGGTCGACTCGTCATAGATCCACTTGGGCAAGGGGCTTTTGTAAAATAGAGTCTTGTATTTGTCTTCCGAAGCTTGTAGGTTGGCTGTCTGTAACTGAACTTCCCTTTCCAGTTCCTGGTTGAAACGGCCCAGCCGCTCCCGCGCAATTTTTTCACGGTCCAGATCGGCCCGGACCCACCGGAAGATGACCAGCGCCAGTACGGCGACGGCTGCAATAAGGGACCACAATACCCACTGCAATTCCAATGCCTTGCGCTGGTTGGCCTGACGCCGCAAGTCCAGCAGCCGGCGCTCTTCCGCCTGTATGCGGGCAATGATCGCCTGCATCTGGTTGAAATAGCCTGTCGTGGCCTCGGCGGCCATCAGCGATGACATCCCCGCCCTATCGCCCGATCTCCATAGCCGCACGGCCTCCTCCAACATCGCACTATCCTTTTCGGCCAGGCGGGCCAGGCTATCGATGCGTAGCTGCTGTACTGGATTGTCCGCCGTCAATGTTTTCAATATTGAAATGCCTGAAGAGACCAGCCCCGCCCCACCTTCCCCCATCGCAGCCCCGACAGAATCCGACAGGTTATCGCGGCCAGTCAAAAGGTTGTTGTTGGCGGTCAAAAAGGAGTTCTTGACATTGAGTTGGTATTGCATCAGCCGGCTCAATACTTCATCCGTCTGAAATAATACTTGGTTAGTATGACGTATAATACCCCCCGCATCCTGGATACGCCGGTATTGCCAGATCGACAGCACCACAATGGCCAGTACGCCGGCCGTGGCGATGATCATGCCATTGATCAGTCGTTTGTCCCTGGCTGTCCGCATGTTGATAAGCGCTTTCTGTGGATCATTGGCTCCCCGGGGTCGCCATTGGTAATGAGATAATAGATGATATGGGAAGATACTAAAAAAAAGCCTTATAGTTCCATTACCCGCTGCAGGCTATCGACGATATGCGAGAAAGAAAAGAACTGGATCAGGGCAGCCGCATTCCGGCCCATTTCCTCCAGCGCGTCACGGTCTGTGCAGGCGCAGCGTAAAAATCGTACACATTTATCGATGTCCCCCTGCGGGAAAATAATGCCTGTCTTGTTTTCCAGCACCAGGTCCGTCGCACAACCCACTTTGTCGCTGGCAATGACCGGCTTCCCACATGCCATAGCCTCATTGATTGCCATCCCCCAGGTCTCACTGAGACTGGGCATGATAAAGATATCTCCTATCCGGTAGATGGCCGGCATGATCCTCTGGTTCTGAAAATGCATGAAATGGATATTGGGCTTGCCCGACGCCCGGCGCTGCAACCGTTTCTTCAACTGTCCGTCGCCCACCATGACAAAACTGATCGGCAGGCCCTGGCAGGCCTCTGCCAGATCAAGGATAAACCCGGGGTTTTTTACCCTTGTCATCTTCCCGGCATACAGCACCGTGAGGTGCCCGGCAGGGATACCCATCGCATCCCTTTGCTGCCGCGCCTGCCGGTCATACAATGCCGCCGGCTCCGCAAACCGCTCGATATCGACCGCCTGCGGTGAAAACAACAGCTGGTCAGGCGACAACCCATATCTCAGGTAGTACGATTTATTGTTCGAACCCACATACAAGGCATAGTCCACATGCTTATACACCCATGTGAGGAAATGGCGGCGGAGAAACTTTCTCCAGAACCATCGTTCATGCAGCAGAACAGAGTCTCCCCGGAAATAGACCGGCAGCTTTCCGTGAAAATGCCGCATGGCCTGCAAATGACTATGATAATTCCAGCCGATTACCAATACTCCGTCCGGGGCCCACGATTCAATCCGTTCGATCAGATCGGGATTGATAATCCCCCGGAAATGATGTACCCCCGGCGAGCGGGCTGCGTTATCTACGAATTCATGCTCGTACCCCTCCAGTAAAGGAATGTCCCACTGGATGTTGCGTCCAAAGCCGGCATCATACACATTGCCGCTACCCGACTGCTCCCAGGTATAAAATACCTTGATCCGGATCTGCTTTTCAGCTAATCGGATCATCCAGGGGACATGGTATTGTATAGGGTGGGTCGTTACAACGGCCAGTTTTTTCATTCTTTTTAGGTCAGTTTTCTTGCTACTAATAGACCGGTCCTCCTCCGCCTTAACGGACAAGATTCACGATCCCCTTATTTTCAGATCGGAGCGTCTACATTAAGGTCAGCGACAGAGCCCAGGATCGGCAGCAGCTGCTGCCCCAGATCCTCCCCGTTCAAGTCTACCAGGTTCGCATGGTCGTCGAATAAGGGATGGACCATCACTTCGTAAGATCGCCCGGGCGACAGCATAATAAAGCCCCGCCCGTCAACCTTCGTGCGACAACGGATGTCCGCGATATCCCCGAAGTAGTCGGTATTCGCAAAGCCTGAATGCCGGCCAAGGTACCAACTATTATATACACGTTTATAAATACGCCGAATGTAATGGCGTACCGGCCCCATATTCCGGGTCAGCCGGATCCTGCGGATACCATACTCACGCGCCAGCCGACACACCAGCGGGGCAATCGCCCATTCTGTATGGACATGATGGTGAGAATCCAAATGCGTAGGCCTGATACCCGCTGACAGAACCTTTTCCAATTGCGCCTTCAATTCCCCATACAATCCCTCTTTCTCTTTCCGCCCCAGCTGCATCAACGCCCGCTGTCTGTCGTAGACCAACCGGCCGCCGTCATCGCAGAAAGCCGGGAACTCACGCAGCAGCTGCGTAATGGGGTATCCTTCCGTAAGATTCAGGTGCACCCCCACTCTTCCCTGCAACACAGTGTATCGGTTGACCATATTGATCGCATCATCAAATCCGGCCATGTTGGCCATCAATGAAGTGCTGTTGACAAATTTTCGCTCGAAGCTCCGTATAATAGCCTGGTTTACCGTCAGGCTATAACCGAAATCATCGGCGTTGATAATTAATACGGATAAAGTCATGTCTGATGTCTTCTTCTCGGGTTAACGGGTTTCGGGTAAGCAAGTTAGCCACCATATCTCTCTCAGCCGTAGAAAACGTCCTAAAATAGGAAATATTATTGAATTGGATGCATTAAAATAAGTGAAACCACTTATCCCGTTTGTTGCCCCGCTCGTCCCTGTCAGCAAACTATTAGTCCGCGCAAAAACATTGCCACAAAGCCTCTTATAGTCAACGCCGACCGCATACCGTTGTTCTAAAATTCAAATTCATCATCCGGCATCCCGATGGGTGCGCCAGGCGGCATCTCTAACGCAGGTTCCACCACGAACTTATCCGGGTCTTTCGAGAAGGCATCTATCTGCGCCAGCGCAAAATCCAGTGATCCCATCCATTTTCCTTTGGCATTCCCCAACTGTGATTGCAGCCAATACTTGAGATTGGTAATACTCAGCAACGCCTCGCCCCTTACATTGTCGGCATTCTTCGGATTGGCCGCCAGCGACAACAAATGCTTCAGCGTCAGGTTGTCCACCAGCAATTGCAACTCTCCTTTATAGCCCGTCTGCATCGGCATCTTCCACGTCCTGGCGATCAGGCTGTCCAGTACAGCCATCAACCCCGGCTGACGCTCATCCCGCGCCTGGAACTCAATGAGCCTGGCCGCCCGTTCGGCATCCAGCAGGTAAAACAGCGTGTTGTCCGCAGCAGCCTCCGCCGCACCGATCGGATCGAAAGTCGGCCCCGTATGGCCCTTGAAGACCTCTATCGTCGACGGATACCCCGTCGGGCGCGGCGGGATCTTTTGGATCAGCGCCTCAGGCAACGCCAGCGCATCGGGCGTGAGGGTATTGACCAGCGCACCGAAAGCACGCCATTGCTCAGCGGGATCGACCATCTTCGTTGGCTCCTGACCGTCATTCTTCACGGCATGGGTGAAATACAGCCCACCGACAGATTTAGCTGCCGCCTCTACCTGGTACCGGTGCAACAAATAGATCGGCACCAACACCTCTTCCAGCGTCGCCATCGGTGCATCTTTCGGGATCGCCTTCTCGGAGAAATGGTCGAGGAGATGACGGCGGATCAACATCAACTTGTTCAGCTGGTCGATGGGGTTCACCCCGTCGTCCCACTGGTTGGACAGCGGATGTGTCATGCCACCTACGTCAGGAATATATTTATAGCCTTCCTTCAGCGTTTCCTTCATGATCTTGTCGAGGGCCGCATCCTCATCAGTGCCCCGGGGAAAGTTGGAATAGCCCCAGATGATCGCCCGTTTGTCCCAGCCGCCGATGCCCCGCGCATACACGTCGGTCAGGTCTATGGTGCCGTCGTCCTTCAGCGTAAACCGCGGAAAAGGATAGTCCATTACGGAGGCCCGGTCCTTGACACTGGCCATGAAGTTATGCGTCAGCCCCAATGTATGACCGATCTCATGCGCCGACAGCTGCCTGATCCGCGCCAGCGCCACTTCCTCCATTGCCTTGGGGACAGGTTTACCATCTTCATAGGGTTGCAACAGACCTTCCGCAATCAGGTAGTCTTCCCGATGCCGGTCCGATCCCAGGGTCACTACCCCTTTGATGATCTCACCCGTCCTGGGGTCGATATAGCTGGCGCCGTAAGAGAAGGCCCGCTGCGGACTGCCGGTGCGGGTCAGCCAGTTCACCATATTATAACGGATATCCATGGGGTCGGCGCCTTCCGGCAGCACCTTCACCTGAAAAGCATTCTTGAATCCTGCCGCTTCAAAGGCCTGGTTCCACCATGAACCTCCCTCAATCAACGCCTTGAGAATGACCGGAGGCGCGCCCCTGTCGATATAATAGACGATGGGTTGCACCGGCTCGCTGACCGCGGCATTGGGATCTTTTTTGATCAGCCGGTGCCGCTCGATAAAGCGCTTGACCAGCGGCTCGCTCATCGGCGCTGAAAAGTCATAGTAATCGAAATCGTTGAAACCCGAACGGGGATCGAATTTCCGGGGCATAAAGCCGCTGTCCGGCAGTTCCACAAAAGCCTGGTGCATCCGCACTGTCACTGCAGCGGGATCGGGCGCGATGCCGCCGCCCCGGCGAAAACCGCCGCCACCGCCGCCAGTACCGGCAAACGTAACGATGGCCTCGAATTCGGAGTTCTTAGGAAAATTCTTTGTGAAGTCGATGAAGACGGCCGACCTGCTGTCATCCAGGTGGTACCCACCCCCGGTCGCTCCTCCCGCCCGGTTAGCCGCAGCAGCCGCAAAGGCGCTCCCCGGATTGCCCCTTCCCGACCCGATCGTCTCGCCGATATGCAAGACGTCACGCACGACAAATGGCGTAAGATCGATCAATGCTGTATCTCCCTGCAACGCTACCGGCGCAAACCCGAACAGGACAGACTGCGAGAAGCCATCCGCCACGTCTCTTTTTTCATCGGCACTGCCGTTCACCGACCGGTGCTCGAGGTCAGGCTGCAGCAGCAATACTTTCGGCCCCACCCGGATAAATTTCGCGACCACGGCGGAAGCCTGCCCCCGTTCCGAGCCGCCATTGCCGATGCCTTCGGGCAGGCTGGCAAAGTAAAGGAACTCTTCTCCCCAGCGGTCGACTTCGAGATAGATCTTTCCCGTCTTCTCATCATAATAGAAATTGTAAAAACCTTCGAACTTTTTCAGGTTCTGCGTGACCGATGCGATGCTCGCCGCCGGTTTTGCCTCGCCATGCGCCGCTCCTTCACCGCCACCGGGCCGCTGGCCGTAACCGGCCAGGGATATGCCGAGGGATGCCGACAGACAGACCGCGGCCCAAACAAAAATGATACTTTTTTTAAGAGAAAAAAATGCTAGCTTCCTCATGTGCAGATAAATTTTGGTAGTGGAAATTTACCCTTTTTACCAATTGGCTATAAATATCTTATAAAAATTAATATGTCCAGCCCCTTCTTCTTCATCAATGACACCTTCGTCCCGGCCACACAGGCCTCCCTCCTCGTCACCGACCTCTCCATCCAACGGGGTTATGGAATCTTCGACTACTTTATGACACTGGAAGGCAGGCCTATCTTTCCCGGCCCGCACCTCGACCGCTTCTTCCGTTCCGCCGCTCAACTGCGGCTGCCGGTCAGCAGGACCCGCGAAGAGCTGACAGCCATCATTGCGGAATTGCAACAACGCAACGCCATCCCCGATTCGGGCATCCGCATGACGTTGACCGGCGGTTACTCCGCAGACGGCTACACATTATCCCAACCCAACCTCATCATCACCCAAAAGCCGCTCGACACTAACATTAGTCCCATCTGTGCGCCACCCATCCGGCTCGTCACCTACCCGCACTGCCGCCAGATGCCCGATACGAAGACGATCGATTACCTGATGGCTATCTGGTTGCAACCCTATATCCGCCAGCACGGCGCCAATGATGTCCTGTATCACCTGGGGGGAGTAGTCTCAGAATGCCCGCGATCGAATTTCTTCATCGTCACCGCCGACGATACGATCGTCACGCCTGCCAAAAATATCCTGCATGGGATCACCCGCATGAAAATTCTCGAAGTCGCCGCCCCGCAGTTCCGGACGGAAGAACGGGATGTAACGCTGGAAGATATCCGTAACGCGAAAGAGGCATTCATCGCCAGCACTACCATGCATGTCCTGCCGGTCTCCCACGTCGATGACCATCCGATCGGTCAGAACACGTCCGCAGCCGCGGCAGGCGCCCCCGCAGCCGGCAGCCCCTCAGACACCCCCTCAGCCGGCCCCATTTCTCAATGGCTCAACGAGCAACTCTACCAGATGGTCGTTTCCCACCCATAAAAAATTTCCGCCGCCGGGTGACCTTTTATTCTTTCAGCCATATACTAATAAAGCCCCGTTCATATGGACGACCAACAAATTATCGAACTAATCCGTACCGGGAAAAGCGACTTGGCGCTCAATGCGTTATACAAGTCCTTCCCGATGATCCGCCGGCTGGTCCGGTCTAAAGGAGGAAATACCAAAGACGCCGAGGACATTTTCCAGGAAGCCCTTATTATCCTGCTCCGAAAGGCAAAGGACAATGATTTCAAGCTGACCGCGCAATTAAGTACTTACCTATTCAGCGTCTGCCGTTTTCTATGGCAAGATCAGCTGAAGCGACAAAAACCCCATCTCCCATATGACGGCGATACCGGCCTGTCCGAACCCGAAACCCTCGAACTAAGCGCCGCCCTCGAAACCGAGACCCGGATAAAGCTCGCGGAAAAAGTGCTGGAAGAATTAAAAGACCGCTGCCGCGAGTTGCTGTTGCTGTTCTACACCGACAGGCTAAGTCTCAGGGACATCGCCGTCAGGATGGGCTACAGTTCGGAAAACACCGCCAAAAATCAGAAATATAAATGTCTCGAGGCGGCGAAGAACAGATTGAAAGAACTCAACTCCGCTACTCAAACCTTTTAATCCCTCAGCCATGCGAAACGAACTCGAAATAATAGAAAAGATCGAACGCTACCTCACCGGTCAGCTTTCCGCCGCCGACCGCGCCGCCTTCGAACAACAAATCGCCGCCGACGCCGATCTCCGCGAAGCCCTCCGCCTCCAGCAGGATATCATGATGGCAACGCAACGTACTTCTGCCCGGCAATCCATTCAGCGGGCCAGACAACATTATCTCCGGGCCCGTCACCTGGCCCGCTGGGGAGGCTTTGGGCTTGGATTAGGCCTCGTGATCGTACTACTGGTTGTCATTTATCATCACTCCATCGTCAACCGGCCAAACACCGCTGCCAGTCAGTCCGTCACAACCGTCAACGGCCAGCCCGCCCCCGCTTCGCCTGGCGCCACGGATTCATCCCTTCAGCAAGGCCATCTCAGCCGGGAGGCCGGCAGCAACCTTCCCACGAAAATATTCTGGTTGAATCCTGTCCGGGACACAGTCATCGAAACGAAAGGTGGTATCATACTCTCCATCCCCGCCGGCGCCTTTCTCGACGCCCACGGCCTGCCTGTCAAAAACCGTATCGAATTGCTCGTCAGGGAGGCCCTTGACCCGGCCGCCATCCTCCGCAGCGGTCTTTCCACGCGCGCCGGCGATGCCTTACTGGAAACGGGCGGGATGTTTGCCATCGACGCCCAGCTAAACGGCCAGCCACTGACCATCGATCCGGCTCATGCCATCATCGCCGATGTGCCGACCGATTCCGTCCGTCCCGGCATGCAGCTCTTTAGCGGCCAACGCCTGCCTGACGGGTCCATCGACTGGGTCAATCCAAAACCGTTGGACCATGATCTGGTCACCGTCGATATCGGGTCACTGGATTTTTATCCGCCGCATTACCTGGATTCGTTACGCCGATGGGGTTATAATAGCAATAACAAGACATTCACGGACAGCTTGTATTATTCCTTTGCGCGGTTCTTCTCCGATAGGAAAGACGAGATGAAAATAGGGACCGCCGAAGTCGCGGCGCCCGAACAACAAGCCCCCATCAGCGACACCACTATCACGCAACGGCAACACATAGCGGATGCGACCAAAACCAAGATGGACACTTCCTTCCCGCTGCCCAAATTGAATTCGGCTGTCTACAGTCTGCCCTGCGGCGTCAACCCCGCGAAAATAAAAACGATCTGGAGCAGCCGTTTCCAGCACACGGTCATAGCTACCCGCGAATTCCAGCAACGTCTCGTCTGGATCCACCGTTCGGGCGAAAACGGTCTGCTGGATCTGTACATCGATCATCTCGATATGGATCTCTCCGCCATCGACTCTATGGCAGCCCAACGACTGACGGGCAGTCTGCGTGCGCAGTTTCTGGCCTTTGCCGCACGGCGGGATGGGAAAGTGAGGATGAACGTTCGACAACTGGACAAGCTCAGGGACTATTATCAGCAAAAGGTGACTGCCTTTACGGAGGCGACTGCCAGCATCCTCGACAGCTTCTGGCGCCAGCAAACAGCCCTCGATGAAATTGCAGACGATAAGCGCCGTCAGTATGAAGCCGACTCGCTGAACCGTACCATCCGGAACTTCAGGGAAGAGTTCCTCGTCACATTGCGATCGGTTGACCTTCAGCTGGGCCTGGACACGGCCATCGGGTATATCCCATTACCGACTGCTGTCTACCGGGCGGAGATCACGATATCGGGATGGCAAAACATTGACCGCATTGTCGCTCAGGCCGTCAACACCCGGCAGACCACGGGCATTACCCACGGGACAGCGCAGGCGATCATCCGCTATGATCCGGTGACCATTCACATCGAAGAACCGCAGTTGTACGATCTGATCAATGTGTACCTGCTGCCCGACAAACTCAGCAGCTTCATGCAGCTGAAGGCCTCAGGCGACAATTATACCGAACAACTCAATGACCTGATGACCTACCGGCTGGTCTGCATAGCTTACAAAGACGGGCAGGCCTACTTCTATTCACTGGATCGTATCAAACCTGGACAGTTTCAAATCCAACTCACTGCCATCAACAATCGCGACCTGGATAAAAAACTGAATGACATGGGCAGCAGGACACAGGCCACAGCGTTGCAGACAGAAAACGGTTATTTCCGGTTCGACATCCGGGATCAGAAAAGACAGCGGCACAACCGGGCCTTGCAGGAACTGACCGACAGGATCATGGCTGTCATTTTCCCGTGTGTCCTGTATAATTATAATACGACGTCCCCCGTTAGCCGAATGTTAATCCCCCATTCACCGGTAAAAATCCATTAAACCCCGGCAACCTATCCCTATCCAATAGGCAAACTTAAAATCATGAAAACTAATAACACTACTAAGAAAAATCTCCTCGCCGGGATTAAACTGACCTTCCTCGCACTGATCGTCGCTGCAGGATTCAGTTCCTGTTATGTATCTCACCCTTATGGTGCACACTGGGTACCTGGTCACTGGGCCCCTGGCTACTACCACGAACATTGGGTACCCGGTCACTGGGATTAATAAAGGATTATCCGGCATCTACCATCTGCCTTTATCCATACTGTGGGGCTGCATGTCGCGGCCCCACACAATTTATTTATACTCCGGCCGTTGAAAGAACGTGAAGTCGAACACTCACGCTGACCAATTATGAAACCCATCCGCGCAGCTTACTATGCCCTTATCTGTCTGTTCCTCGTCTCCGCCCTGCTCTTTCAACCCCATCAGTCGCTCGCCCGTACGGCCGGTCCGGCCGATTCAACCTTTAAAGACTGGTATTATACCCCTACAGGTGTTTTCGGCAGATTACCCCTCACTAATCCGAAATACAGAACATATGTGAAGATCACCCGTCCGTCGGCCAATGTCACCACCGTGCAAAAATTCAATCCCGCCGGGATCCTGATCAATACCTCCTATGTGAATTTTCTCAATGGTCAGATCAGCCTGCTCACGCAAACCAACCAATGGGGCGAATCCTTCGATTCCGTCTGGTTCAAACCCGATGGTCCCGGCCAGTTCATCGTCACCGAAAAGTTGCGCGGCGTCAACCCCAATCTTCCCTGCAAGGCATTGCGATTAACCTATAAGAACAACCTGCTGCAGGATATCCTTTGTTTGGCGGATTCTACTAAACCAGGTCCCAACCAGGAAGGGGTGGCGCATTACGTATACGAACGATACAGCGATCCAACCTTATTCGGTCTCATTAAAACAGAGGCCTATTTCTCCGACATCGATATGCCGGCCATCGCCCGAAATACAGGCTGTCACAAACTGGCCATAGCGTATGATAAAGACGCCAACCCGATCGACATCTCGACCTATGGGCCCGATGACAAACCTATGGCCGACCAATGGGACGCCTTCAGGACCAGGATGAAGTATGACCATGACGACAATCTGACAGAGACCGATTACTTCGATGGAAAAGGGTCGCTGACCATCACTGCCTTCGGTTACGCCCAGTCAGTTAAGGAATATAAAAGAGGGTTCCTTGCCAAAGAAACGTTCTATAACAGGGACAACAACATCATTATATCCGGGCGGCTGGCCGACTCCGCCGCTATCATCGAACACCGGTATGATCAGTCCGGTAATGAAACTGAGCGTGACTACTACGATCCGCAGCAAAATGATATCGACAATGCCGAAGGCGTTCATAAGATATTGTCGGAATATTCAGCCGATGGCATGCTGCTGCGGACAGTTGATATTTCCATGCTTCGATCATCCGCTCCAAAAGGCCTGCCGATCGTCTGGCACCGGTTTGCCAGGGATGAAAAAGGCCGGGTGATCGCCATGTCCTCTATAACGGATAATAACGTGGTGATCCCCAACTTGGAGGAGGGCGCCAATATCATCAAGTATCGCTATGACAATTGGGGCCGGGTCGTCTCGACTTCCTTTTGGCAAAATGATTCCCTCAAAACGCTGGGAGTGGAGCGATACCACGAATGCGTTACCCGGTACAATGAAGACGGACAGGCGATAGAATCGGACAACTATGACGAACAAGGCAACCCTACCAGGTTCTTCACCGGCTATTCAAGACAGGTCGTCCGTTACAACGACCAGGGACTGGTGGCCGAACGTGAATATGATGACGGCGATTCGGCGGTTTTAATGGAAGACAAAAACGCCTACAGCTCGCATTTTCATATTGTCAAATATAAATATGACTGGTTCAACAGAGTCAGGCAACTGGAATACTATGATTGTGCAGGCCGGCCGGTCAACGCATCGCTGTGGTTGACCAATGACAGACAACTAACCGGCCAGCGGCTGGATTTCAAATATGCCGGCCCGGCCCTCGTGGAAGAGGATATCCACGACTTGGGTGATGTCGATCCGCCGGTAGCGCTGGATGGCACGACCGGAAAAAAATTTATACCCCCCTCCGGCGTTGGCAGGATACCGATTGAGTATTATCATTCGTCGCATATCGCCAAACCTGCGAAGACCTATCATGGCAGTATCCAACCAGGCTCCCCGTTCTATGAAGACGAGATGGCCTTTGTCAGTCAGGATAGCGTCCTCCTTTTTTTGAACGGCAATGCTAACCGGCTAATCGGCATGGCCTGTGCGGAACTTTACAGGCTGGCCCGGATAAATAAATTCTACCAGTTGGACGGCGTGGTCACAGATTATTATATCGACACCGATTCGGTGGCCGAAAGTCTGACCTACGAAGCCGGGGACCTGACCGGCCCCTGCATTTTTTATTACCCGAATGGCCAGATAAAGGAGATGGGATTTTATCGCAAGAACGTAAGGACAGGGAGATGGGAATATTTCTATGACAACAATCAAAAGGCAAAGACGATCATTTTCACCGACCTGGGGCCACGTCTGCTGGAATGCTACACGCGCGATGGGCAGGTCCTTGCCGAAAAAGGCAATGGCCGGTTTGAAGGAGTTGTGTCGACGAACACGCCGTCAGGCCCTATTGAATACACCTTCAAAGGCCCGATTAAAGATGGTCTGCCCGAAGGGGAATGGAAGGCATACAGTAAGTTCATAGAAGGGCCGTCCAACATAGAATTATTTTCTGCGGGCAATTTCAAATCCGGCACCTCCTTCTCGCTGTCTGGTAAAATCAAATACGACAAAACCTTCATCAGCCGCTTTGAGAGCTTTCATACTTATGAAATGCTCGATTACTATGGTCAAACCGTCAACTGTGCCGACAGCGGCCCGTTCTCGTTCTCAACGGATGATTTCGCCGGGCTTAAACAAGGCTTCAAAAATGTCCTGCAAACCGGTCAGTACAAGGATTATACCGGATGGGTTTTTGTGGACCTGCTCATCGGTACTTCAGGCGATATACACCAAAAGGTTATCCGGTTATCCCGGCAAAATGATGCTTTTGAAAAGAGCCTTCGCGACATGCTGGATCATGTGCAGTATCGGCCGTGGAGCCGCAAAGGCCAGAATATGCCTTATGAGAAATTCTACATCGTCCTGGTGAGCGCGGGCAACTTCGTCATTCCGGAAGAATTGCTGATCAACCAGAGACGCGTCTTCCGTTAGCCGCAGGCCCCGGGTCATCCGGGCTCCCCCGAGCCCGGCTATTCCGCCCTCAAGCTGTCCACCGGGTTCGCTGTTGCCGCCCGGATAGCCTGCCAGCTCACCGTCAACAGCGCGATCAACAGGGCGCCGCCGCCCGCCAATGCATAGATCCACCACGACATCGGCACGCGGTAGACGAAATCCTGCAACCATCGGTGCATGAAATAATACGCCACCGGTGACGCAATGACAATAGCGATCACCACCAGCCGGACAAAATCTACCGACAGCATCGACACGATGTCCGTCACCGAGGCTCCCAGCACCTTCCGGACGCCGATCTCTTTTGTCCGCTGCTCGGCAATGAAAGCCGCCAGCCCGAAAAGGCCCATACACGATATAAAGATAGCGATGGCCATGGCGATGTTCATGATCCTGGCCGTCTTCTGCTCCTTCTCATACAGCCTGGCAATTGTCTCGTCGAAAAAGTTATACCCGAACTTTTTGTCCGGATAGACTTCCTTCCAGGCTTTCTCCATACGGGCCAGTACCGCCGACAAATGATCCGCCGATTGACCGCTGGTGGACAATTTTACACTGACTTCCCTTCCCCATCCTGGATTCGTGCTTAAGAAAAAGGGGGTGATCGCCTCGTGCAGCGACTGCGAATGAAAATCCCGGATGACCCCTACGATCGGGCCACCCGCATTGCCCATCCCGATATCCACCAGGTGACCCAGCGCATCCGCCGGATGTTTGAAACCCAATTGCCGGGCACAGGTCTCATTGACGAGGAATTCTTTGATGGTATCCGAAGGGAACAGATTGCGACCTGCCAGGAGGTGCATTCCATAGAGGGGAACATAGTCCGTATCGCTCATATCGAAAGAGGCATCGACCTTGCGGTCTGTAGTCCCTTTGATTTCGATAAAAGTACCGGGGTGCCCTTTGGCCGTAGGCGCCTCCATATGACGGGTTACCATTTGTACATCCGGCAGCTCCCGGAATTTCTGTGCCAGCACCGCCCGCTTGTCGTTGGCGCCGCCCTCACCCGCCTTGATAATCACGATGGCATCATGATCAAAGCCCAGGTCCGTATTCAGTACATAATGGATCTGCCGCCCGATGATCAGCGTACCGATAATAAAGATCAGCGAAATGGTAAACTGGAAGACGATCAGCGATTTGCGCAAATAGCTTTTACGGTTCAGCTGCTGTACCCCCTGCCCCTTCAGGCTCAGCGCCGGCTGATAGGAGGATAGCACCCTGGCCGGATAGAACCCCGCCAGCAGGCAGGTGACCAGTACCATGGCCGCCAGGAACAACAGCGTGGGCCCCTGAAAGATCTCGAGCTTCACTCCCCTCGGCAGCAGGGACCGCAATGCGACCAGCAAAGGATCGGCAAACAACAGGGCCAGCGCCGTGGCGATCAGCACGATCAGCAATGCCTCGCTGAGAAATTGCAGGATGATCGCCGGACGTCTGCCGCCCAGCACCTTTCTAACCCCTATCTCCCGCGCTCTTTGCACGGATTGTGCGGTGGCCAGATTGATAAAATTGATCGCTGCTATCAGCAGGATAAAGGCAGCAATGGCCGCCAGCCCGTATAAGGTCGGCAGGCTGGCCTTCCGGGCGAAATCATCCTCGTATTTTTCGTTGAAATGAACATCCGCCAGCGGCTGCAGCGCGAGGGCCATCTTATACTCCTTCGGCCCTTTTTTATGCCGCGCCATAAAGGCCGGCAACTGACGCTCTACCTGGGCCCTCGTCACACCGGGCGCCAGCTTGACGATCGACTGCGCATCATAATCCCACATCGACCAGGAATCTTCAAACTCGTCTTTCAGAAAACTGTGCGCGATCGTAGAATACGAAATGAAGTCGCCGAAGGCGTAATCACTACGCTGATCCCAGTCTGCCACAATACCCGACACCGTCACCCGTAGTGAATCCTTATAGATCAACTGCCGTCCCAGCCAATGGTCGGGGCTTTGCAGCCCAAAATATTTCGTGGCCTCCTTCCTGGACAATACCACCTTATACGGATCGTTCAGTGCCGTCGCCGCATTACCGGCCAGCCACTGGTAGTGAAAGATGTCGAAGAACTGCGGCTGCGCGATAACGATCGGCGATGCTTCCTCCCCGCGCTTTGCCTCGTCGAAGACCTGGTTTTCCCTTCCCTCCCGGGGCACGCTGACCGCTGAATACAGGTTGTCAAAGGCGGCTACGCTTTCGAAACCACTGATCTCCGCACGGGCTCCGTTCGGCAGCGCCGTCGTGATGAAACCGAATGAACGTTCCCCATCCGGGCCGGACGAAATCGCTACAATCCGGTAGATCCTGTCCTTATCGGGATGAAAGCGGTCATAGCTAAGCTCGAAGCGAACCAGCAAAAAGATGATCAGGCAGACGGTGATGCCCAATGTCAACCCCAGCACATTGATGGTGGTATTGACTTTATGACGCACCAGATTGCGCCAGGCCGTCCGGAAGTAGTTTTGGAACATGTTACCTCCGTCGCTGCCAAAGGCATGCCCTTTTTCTTTACTATTGACTATCATTAAATTATAGTTGACGCCGCCCCGTGGACTGTCCTCTTTCGATACAGCCGGTGTTCGTATCTTTGGCGGACATGCGACTATTATCCTCTTGCCATTTCCTTTTACTGTGCCCGTTATTGCTGGCGACCTTATTGGCCCACGCCCAGCAATCGCGCCAGGATACGCCGTGGCCGCGTCGGGATACGCTGTTGATGCACTTTGCCGTAGACAGATATGATATCCGGACAGCGGATGCGGCCCGGACCGTCCACTTTTTCCATGACACTGCCTTCGGCGTGAAAAACATCGACTCGGTGGTGATCACCGGTTATACCGACAAGACCGGCGCCCTGGTTCATAACCAAGGGCTATCCGGACAGCGTGCCGCCGCCGCACTTGACTGGGTGGAGGCGCAACTGCGCAATCGCGACACCCTTCGATGGCGCTTCAGCGACAGCTTTTCTTGGCACCTCCTCCCCGGCGGTATCGCGCCAACGCCAGAGCTTACCGACAGCGACAACAGACGCGCAGAGATCGTCATCCACTATCACCTCGTCCCCCCACACCCCATGGATACGGCAGTCGCGCAACACCGCGATTCGACCCAGCCCACCGCCGTCATCTCACTGCCCATCAATTTTATCGTCGACACCCCCGTCCCCACAGATGCCACCCGCAACATCCTGCCCGGATACGTGGAGAGATTGCGGCAATATGCCTCCAAGCGCATGGAGATCGACGGTTTCTGTAACTCCCTCGTTCCCCTCAGCGGCCCCGACGACCCGTTGTTCAAGCTGTCCGTCAAACGGGCGAAATTTATGTATGATTATCTCATCGACGCAGGATTCGACCCCGCAAAGCTGACCTATAAAGGCATGGGCAACGCCTCCCCCGTCAACCCCGACCCGACGACCAGGGCGGAAATGGATGCCAATATGCGCGTAGAAATAAAAGTGTTTTAATATGACCGTCAACCAGATCATGACCGAACTGAAGTCCATGGGCAGCGACAGCATTCGCACCCTCCTGCTGAAACATGGGATCAAAGAGCCCCTCTTCGGCGTCAAAGTCGAGCACCTGAAGACCATTCAGAAGAAAGTCAAAAAAGACTACCAGCTGGCGAAAGACCTCTACGCCACCGGTAATGCCGATGCCATGTACCTCGCTGGGCTGATTGCCGACGATGAGAAGATGACTGTCGCCGATCTGCAAACCTGGGTCCGGCAGGCCGTGTCGCAGAACATCAGTGAATATACCGTTCCCTGGGTGGCGGCCGGCAGTCCGCATGGCTATGAGCTCGCCCTGCAATGGATCGATTCCTCCGATGAACATATCGCCGCCGCAGGCTGGGCAACCCTCGGCAATATCGTCGCCCTCCGCCCCGACCCGACGCTTGACCTTGCCGCGCTGAAAGTCCTCCTGGCCCGTGTAGTGAAGACCATTGCCGCTGTCGACGACCGCGTCCGTATGACGATGAACGGTTTCATCATAGCCGTGGGTTCCTACGTCACCGCCCTCAGCGCCGATGCGATCGCTGCCGCCAAAAAGATCGGCACCGTCATAGTCGACATGCATGGCAGGGCCTGCAAAGTACCCGACGCCGTGGCTTATATCGACAAGGCGAAGAGCAAAGGGACGCTCGGCAAAAAAAAGAAGATGGTGAAGTGTTAAGCGCCGGCGGCATACCTGCAAAAAAGTATTCAAAATGAATACTTTCGCCCCATGGAACACCCTAACTGAAAGAATTAATATTCAAGCGGCTCCATGCTCGTATGACGTACTCTTAAAACCCGGATTATATTCTTTGAGAATCGATAAGAAACTCTGTAATGATGTTTCTCTAATGCCCGATAACTAACGTCGTTGTCGGTTTTGTATTTATCAGGGCCATATATTTCTGGATTGGGGATTGCTTTATGTACTGCATCGGCGATTTCCAGTACTACTTTAGAGGCATTTTTGGGAGAATCTTTACTAATGTGCTTAAATACCTGCCTCATCTGTTTCTGTGATCGTTTTGTCCAAACGACCTCATACTGATGTCCCGATTACTCCTCCTCTCCTCCCGAACATCAAGTATCTCGGAAAAAATACCAACGACACGATCACCCAGATCGCAAGGCCGGCCTTATGCCCTAAGCGAAAAGTATGCAAAATGCATACTTCCTCAACGATCGCCACCCCCACCCCTTAACATCTCCTTCTCACATCCTTCACAATCCTTTAGCGATTCACCCTCGCAACCCCCACACGCCCTGTGCTTTATACATTGTTTAACAGACCCCACTAAACGAACCGCTCCCCCCGGCGTTCTATATACTGTACAATAATTTATCATCAAATAACTTGAAACAAATGAAAATGAAACTCGGGGTAGCGTTGCTTGGTGCAGTTGCAGTCATCGGCAGTGCGACTCTTTTCGCGCATGGGTTAGGCAACCGCCTCGGCATTGCCAATAAGCCGTTTAACAGTATCACAGATACTGACGCCGCACCCATCTTCAAAACATCTTACACCGGCGCACCTGTAACAACGGTTCAACCGGTAGACTTCGAAAGAGCCGCCTCGCTCGCGGTCCCTTCCGTCGTTCACATCAAGGTCCTCATAAAATCCAAAGAGACAGCCAGCCGTCAGGCACCCGGCGACGACCAGGATCCCATGGGCGAAATGTTCAAACACTTCTTTGGCGACGGCGGTGGCGGCGGCAGAGAATTCCAGCAGCAGTCTCCTGACCAGCGTGCTTCCGGTTCCGGCGTCATCATCAGCCAGGACGGTTATATCGTCACCAACAATCACGTCGTCAACGGCGCAACGGAGATCACCGTTACGTTGAACAACCGCGAGAATTACAAGGCCAAGGTCATCGGCACCGATCCCAACACGGACCTGGCGCTGATCAAGATCGAAGGCAAGAACCTGCCCGTCATGGCCATCGGCAACTCCGATGATGTCAAGCTCGGACAATGGGTCATGGCCATCGGTTATCCCCTCAACCTCGACGTTACCGTGACACAAGGTATCGTCAGTGCTAAATCCAGGAATATCGGCATCAATACGCAAGGCGCCGCACCCGTGGAAGCCTTCATCCAGACAGATGCCGCCGTCAATCCCGGCAGCAGCGGCGGCGCCCTCGTCAATACCAACGGCGAACTCGTAGCCATTAACTCCGCGATCGCTTCTCCGACCGGCTCCTTCGCAGGTTACGCCTACTCTATCCCCTCTAACCTCATGAAAAAGGTCATCGGCGACATCATGAAGTATGGTTCCGTCCAGAGAGGTTATATCGGCATCAGCATGGCGCCCGAAGGTCTCGAAGACGCGAAGAAAAAGGAATTGGGCATCAATACCGATGTAGATGGCGTATACGTGATGGAAGTCGCTCCTAAAGGCGCAGCCGCTCAGGCAGGCCTTCAGAAAGGTGACGTCATCGTCAAAGTCAATGGCATCAAAGTAGACGAGAACGCACAATTGGCAGAACTCGTCGCCCGCCAGAAACCCGGCGATAAGGTCAGCCTCACCTTCGTCCGCAACGGTTCCGAACAGACCGTCGACGTCACACTGCAAGGCAAGATGGGTGAATTCGCCAGCATGAAATCCGCTGCGGTTCAATCTATGGGCGCCGACTTCTCCGATCTCAGCAAGGATGACGCCGCCAAATTAGGCGTCGACGGCGGAGTCGTGGTCAACAATATCAAAGAAGGTGGCGTACTGAGCAATCAGACCAACATGCGCCCCGGCTTTATCATCACCAAAGTAGGCGACCAGCCGGTGAAGAGCGTCGATGAATTCAGGGACGCCCTCAGCAAACAAGGCAGCAACTTCCAGGTCCAGGGTATCTATCCCGACAGTAAGGAAGTGTACTACTACGGCATCAACGATTTCAAAAAGTAAAAAGGTTTGTTTTGAGGTTATATGGTAAAACCGCTTCCCGAAAAGGGGGCGGTTTTTTTGTGGTCAAATCCATCCCTGATCAAAACCACTTGTCATTTTCCGCTTGACGGAACCGTTGAATGTTTCTACATTCAATACATACCACTCGCTTATGTTAAAGAACTACCTGACGACTGCATTGCGCAATCTTTGGAAGCGCCGCGCATTTTCCCTGATCAATATCCTGGGATTATCGGTCGGTATGACCGCCTGTTTCCTCATCTTTCTCTACGTACGCTTTGAATTAAGCTATGACAGCTTTCACTCCAGCGCCAACCGCATCTACCGGCTGGTCTGCGACGTAAAGACCCCGACAGAGACCATCAAGGCAAATGGGCCCGCCTGGCCTGTGCTGCCCAATATGAAACCGGTATTTCCCGAAATAGAATCCGCGGTCCGCGTGGCAACGGTAAGCTTCCTCTTCAGGAAAGGCGATATCAAATACCAGGAAGAAAATTCCCTGCTGGCGGACCCCGCATTCTTCGAGGTCTTCGATTTCCCGCTCCTGCAGGGAGACCCCAAAACAGTCCTGAAAGAACCCTTTACCGCCGTATTTTCCGCTACAACCGCAAAGAAATATTTCGGCAACGCCAACCCTGTCGGACAAACAGTCCTGCTGACAGCCAAGGGCTGGCCCGTCAAAATCACAGGGGTCATGAAAGACCTGCCGGAGAATTCCCAGGTCAGCGGCGACGTCATTGTCTCGATGAGCACAGAGACCCAACACCTGAACCAGGGCATGGAAGACGATTGGCAATGGAACAACTATCACCCTATATGCTTTCTTCTCTTAAAGCCGAATACCAATATCCGGGCGCTCGAGGACAAATTCCCTGCCTTTATTGAAAAAAGGGAAGGCCAGGCCATGAGGAGTCAACAGATGTCTTCGACACTTTCTCTCGAACCCTTGAAAGATGTATACCTGTATTCGACGCGCGATGGAAGTAAAAATGGCAACTACAAAAATGTCTACCTGTTCTCTTTTGTCGCCGCCATTATCTTACTGATCGCCTGTATCAACTTTGTCAACCTGACCACTGCCCGATCGGCTGAACGTGCAAAGGAAGTCGGGATCAGGAAAGTCATTGGTGCGCTGCAGGCTCAGCTCGCCGGACAGTTTGCCGGGGAATCCATCATACTCTGCCTGATCGCTTTTTGCCTGTCCCTGTTTTTTGCCGGCCTGCTTATCCCGGAATTCAATCAGCTGTCCGGAAAGACCATCAGCAATGGCGTTTTCGAGCACCCTGCCTATATGGCCCTGCTCTTTGCGGCATCGCTGGGCATTGGCTTGCTGGCAGGTATTTATCCCGCCCTCGTCCTTTCCTCCTATAAGCCATCAATAGTATTAAAAGGACGCTTTGCAACGGGCAGCCGCGGCAGCCTTCTCAGGAAAGGGCTGGTTTTTGTTCAGTTCACACTGTCCATCGCGTTCATCATCGCCACGATCGTAGTATACAATCAATTGAAGTATATGCGCGAACAGGACCTGGGTTTCGACAAACAGCAGCTGATGATCATCAACACCGAAGGAGATCGGCATACAAAGGCTTTCCAACAGTCGCTGAATGAAGTCCCTGGCGTGGTTTCGGCTTCCCTTGCCTCCGACGTCCCCGGCACACAGACGCTGATCCTCAATTGCCAGATAGAAAATGCCAAGGGTAACCTGCAGGTCGCCAACATGAACTCCTATTTTGTGGATTGGGATTATATCGACCAGTATAAGATCAAAATGGTGGCCGGCCGGGCATTCTCGGGAAATTTTCTGACCGACACCACCCAGGCCATGGTGATCAATGAGGCCGCTGCGAAAATGTTCGGTTACCATACACCCCAACAGGCCGTAGGCCGGCGTTTTAGTCAGGTCGGAAGAGAGGGCAGGATCATCGGCGTGATGAAAGACTTTCATTTCCGGTCCCTGCAGGAGGAGATCAAACCGCTCTGCATGCGCATCGAGCCTGATTTCTGCTATCTTGTTTCCGTCAAAGTATCGACCGATCATTTACCTGCTACGCTCGCAGCCGTTGAAAGCAAATGGAAAAGCATCGTTCCCTACAGGCCGTTGCTGTATTACTTCCTGGACGAGCATTTTGACAAACAGTACCGCAGTGAAGAAAGGTTCGGAAAGCTCTTTTTATATTTCACCGTTTTGGCCATCTTTATCTCCTCTATGGGCTTGTTTGGGCTGGCCTCGTACAGCATTCTTCAACGGACCAAAGAGATCGCCGTCCGGAAAGTCATGGGCGCTTCCATGCCGGGTATCGTCAACCTC
>Ga0302309_10001220_pt1 | contig 24283 bp, 20 predicted proteins | sample III_Palsa_N1_1_FD_200453 | JGI IMG/M metagenome (GOLD analysis project Ga0302309, IMG submission 200453) | Peat permafrost microbial communities from Stordalen Mire near Abisko, Sweden - III_Palsa_N1_1 | ecosystem: Environmental > Terrestrial > Soil > Palsa > Peat permafrost | place: Sweden... | reverse complement strand
TAAAAGGAGGTATATTTATTTACCCGGTAACCGCAAATGCCGCAAATGGCAAGCTGCGGCTGGTTTATGAATGTAACCCGATGGCTTTTATTATTGAACAGGCCGGCGGAAAGGCAAGCAACGGTTACGATCGTATTTTAGAGCTGGAGGTAAAAGAGCTGCACCAGCGTTCGGCCATATTTATAGGTTCAGAAAACATGGTGAACAAGGCGGAGGAAATGATGATGTTCTTTTCGCCCCAGCTCATGAAAAAGAGCTTTGAAGGAGTGGTGGAGTTGCAGTAGGCAGTTCTCAGTTTGCAGTTTTCAGTGGGCAGTTAGCTCGATTGCAAACTGCAAACTGGCCACTGCAAACTACAAAAGATTCACCTTAGCATTCTCCATTTCAAAAACGGAATCAATCAAAAGGTTTTTCTGTTTCCCGGCAGCTACGGCCAGTACGTCGCAGCGCTCATTTTCGGGGTGACCGGCGTGGCCGCGTACCCAGGTAAATTTAATGTTATGTAGTTTGCTGATATCGAGATAGCGCAGCCAAAGGTCCTTATTCTTTTTATCCTTAAAGCCTTTCATCAGCCAGCCATTAACCCATTTTTTTTCTATAGCATCTATTACATATTTACTATCCGAGTAAATCATAACGTCCTGCATTGGGCTTTTTATGGCTTCTAATCCCTTAATTACCGCAAGCAGCTCCATACGGTTGTTGGTGGTTTTACGAAAACCTTCGGAAAGCTCTTTATAATGCTTGCCCGAACGCAATATTACCCCATAACCACCCGGCCCCGGGTTACCGCTTGATGCACCGTCTGTAAATATTTCGATCATTTGCCCCCTAACCCCCTAAAGGGGGCACAAAACTAAGCAAATTTGTTTTCTTTTAATATTTAAGCGAAAAATTACCCATTTTTTCCTCCCCCTTTAGGGGGTCGGGGGGCCTAATCGCTTTCTTTTCAACCTCAGCGAATTTCCAATTACCACCACATCCGAAAAAGCCATGGTAAACGCGCCGACCATCGGGTTTAAAAAACCCAGGGCAGCTATGGGTATGGCTATGATGTTATAGGCAAATGCCCAGAAAAGGTTTTGTTTGATAGTGATCAGAGTATGTTTGCTGATTTGCAGGAAAGTAACTATAGAATGCAGGTCGGTATTTAGCAAAATGACTTTGGCGGATTGTATGGCTACCTGGCTGGCATCATTCATGGAAACGCCGATACCGGCTTTTGTTAAGGCAGGCGCGTCGTTAACGCCATCGCCTACCATAATGGTTTTGCCTTTTTTATTGTAGAAATCAATTACAGCTAATTTTTCGTCGGGCAATTTTTCTGAATGTATTTCGGTAATGCCGATTGCTTTGGCAACTTTCAAGCAACGGCTGTCTTTATCGCCGCTTAACAATACCGGGGTTATACCTAATTTTTTAAGCTGGTTTATTAAAGCGGCCGCTTCGGGCTTTATGGTATCATCAATAGCAATTTCTGCAAGCAATGCCTGGTTTTTATAAAGGGAGATATTAAAGTCGCTATCGGCGGATTTTCCTGTTCCCAAAAAATAGGTATTGCCCTCAACATCTTCGGCGCGCATACCCAATCCTTTTTCTTCCTTTGCACTTCGGAGTATCAATTTTGTTTGCGGTAAAATTTTCAGTTCGTTAACCAGCGATTTGGCAATAGGGTGGTTTGACCGTTCTTCGATAGCTGTAATAATACCCCTGACGGTTTCTATATTACTGCCCGGTTCAATTTTTATATCGTGTATGCTGAACTTACCGGTAGTTAAAGTGCCGGTTTTGTCGAACACAATATATTTGGTATTGGCGACAGCCTCTATGGTATCACCGCCTTTTATCAGGATGCCATTTTTTGCCGCGCGGCCCAAGCCTACCATAACAGCGGTAGGCGTAGCCAATCCCATAGCACAAGGGCAGGAGATCACCAGCACAGCAATAGCATGCATTAAAGCCACTTGTACACCTGAATGACCGATAAAAAAAGTAAGCGCAAAAGTTAAAGCGGCTATAAAAATAACTGCCGGAACAAATATGGCCGCTACCTTATCGCCCAGCTTTTGTACGGGCGGTTTAGCGGCCTGTGCTTTTTTCATCAACTCGATAATTTGCGACAGGATGGTATTTGAACCCACTTTGGTGGCCATCATCCGGATATTACCATGCTGAATGATAGTACCGCCAATTACCTTGTCGTATTTTTCTTTTTCAACAGGTACACTCTCCCCGGTAAGCATGGCTTCATCAACAGACGCATTGCCGGACAATACTTCGCCGTCGACAGGTATTTTATCGCCCTCGTTAACTACTAAAGTATCACCGGGGCGGACCTCTTTGGCGCTGATCACTTCGATACCACCATCGATAACCCGGTTAGCATTTACCTGCTGAAATTTTACCAGATCCTTTACGGCAGAAGTGGTTTGCGTTACCGACCGCTTTTCAAATACATTTCCTAACAACACCAGCGTAATAATAGTAGCGCAGGTTTCGTAAAACTGGTATTGTTCGCCTAAATTCTCAATAGTGCCAACCAGGCTATATATAAAAGCTGAAGTTGAGCCAATAAATATCAGCACATCCATATTAGGAACACTGCCTTTAATTGAACCCCATGCGCTTTTGCCAAAATGCAGGCAGCCCACTACAAAAACAGGCAGGCATAGTAGCAATTGTACCAAAGGCATATGTAAAAAATGCCAGGGTAAAACCATGTGCAGCAGCAGCGGGACAGTAAAGATGGCGCAGAAAATAAACTTGTTCTCTACCTTTTCATAAAATTTAGCGGGATGCAGGGCGGGGTCGTCAACTACTTTATAGCCCAGGCCCTCAATGTCTTTTATTACACCGGGCAATATAGTTTCATCGGCAGTTGAAAATTTAACTTCTTCGCCTGCAAAATCAACCAGTATATCTTTCAGCCCTTTTTTCTCCAGGAGCTTATGAATGGATATGGCGCAGTTATTACAGTGCATCCCCGTCACATTCAACTCAATCAATTGCTCTGCCATAGTACAAAGTTACCTATGCGGGCAAGTTAAACAGGTAATGCTAATGTAAGATTAGGTGGTAGTGTTGTTGTAAAAGTTGTAGTTGTCGTAAAGGTTACTTTTCTGTGTTTAAACGTTTTCAACCTTACAACCACTACAACATCTACAACCCTTACAACTTAATAGAAAAAACACTTTGCAATTAGGGCTAAGATTTTTACCTTTGCACTCTCCTCCGAAGGAGTCCTTCGGACAAAACGGTAGATGTAGCTCAGTTGGTTAGAGCATCGGTTTGTGGTACCGAGGGTCGTGGGTTCGAGCCCCATCATTTACCCAGGCATTAAATCAGACTTACGAAGTTCTTAATACTTCGTAAGTCTTTTTTGTTTCAAGAGCTTTGATGAAGTATTAGATTACGCCACATTATCAAACAGTGTTTGCGGGGCGCGTATCATTTGATCCAAACGTCGCTTTATTTTTTTCCAGGCGTATTTTCCATCTACCATATCAACCGGCTCATTAAAATCAATGTCATTATGATAATCCAACGCTTTGACAATCATTAGCGGATTCCTGGATGAATATTTTTGCGCGTATGCCTCAATCATTCGGTTTAAAGTAATTGAGGATGATAAATAAGCTATATCAATAAAGTCTTTTAAACGTGTGCCGTTTCCTGAAATTGCATTGAGTTTCATTGCAGCAATATCTTCAGCGCTTGCCATACGTATATGCTCATCTATAATTAAAGGGTTAATTAATGGATAAGCATGCGTTATAAAATCTACTTTTACATTATTTATTTGGCCTTTTAAAGTGTTTTTAGATTGGTAATCCAATTTAAATTTATACCCGTTTTCGAGGTAAGTAAGCAATTGATTTTCATCAAAAGGTTTAATTGAAAAAAGATCAAGATCAATACTGATACGGTGACCGATTTGCAAAGAAAGCGCAGTGCCGCCAACCAGGAAAAACTCTCCCAGCTGTTCATCTTTCATTAAATCAGTTAAGAGTTCCAGTGTGCGGTTGCTGACTGTTTCTTTTCGTAGCATTTCATAGAAGATAAAGGGATATTGAATTGGTGGCTCACAAAGTTCATGTCCTTATCGTTCAGATAAGGTATGTTTTTTATCGCCGCTTTTACACCTTTTATACCGTATAGGTTTAACATGGCATACCAGTCATTCGGCCAGCCACGCTCAATAACGCGCTGTACAATTACGTCGCGCATGCTTTTATAATCTATCCGGGCAATGTCATATTCCCACAAAAGGGACGGATTAATAGTTGCATCCGGGAAGTTTTCAAAACCATCAAAAAACATATTATTGCTTATTTGGGTGCTATACAAAAATACGCAATATATGGCAATTATAAGCATTTTAACTCCCATCATTTATCCGTAATCCTTCCCGGATATTCCCGTAAGCGTTCTTTTTTATATACACTTTCAACCGCCCCGTCGGTAATCCCCGTTCAGTTTTAACAGGCACCTTTTTTGTAAATGATAGGTAATCTATCATGAACAAATAAATACTATTATGAAAAATTTTCGATACCTGCTGCCCGCGCTTATCATAGCGGCAGCAACCCAGGGCTGTGTAAGCTCTAAACAATACGCGGCATTACAAAGCAGCTATAACAGATCAGTAGATACCAACCGCGACATCAAACAAAGCTGGCTGGTTACCCAACAAGAGCTTTCAGGCTCACGAAACGAAGTGAAAAACTTGCAGGACCAGCTTGCAGCAAACCGGGCCAGTGCTGATGCCCTTATCGCATCCGCAAAAGCTAATAATGCTACCTTACAGGATGCTTTGAATAAATGTATGGCAGGCAGCAGCCAGGGCAATGTGAATATTGCCAAGCTCGCCGACCAGATAAGCGCCTCTGATAAATACATTCAGCACCTGGTTGAGCTTAAAAATAAAAGCGACTCGCTAAACCAGGTATTGACAACTAATCTTACCCGTTCGCTTAGTCCTGATGAGATGAAGGATGTTGATATAAAAGTGCTGAAGGGCGTGGTTTATGTTTCGTTATCAGATAATATGCTTTATAAATCAGGAAGCTATGTGATATCAGACAAGGCCGGAACAACACTGAGCAAAGTAGCTAAGATCATTAACGATTATGCAAATTATGATGTGCTGATTGAGGGCAATACAGATAATGTGCCGATAAGCCAGGTGAATATCCGTAACAACTGGGATTTGAGTTGTTTAAGGGCATCGTCTGTAGTGCAGTCGTTACAAAATACCTATAATGTCGATCCGAAACGCTTAACAGCCGGTGGCCGTGGTGAATTTAATACCATAGCAGATAACAGCACCGATATGGGTAAAGCTCAAAACAGGCGCACACAAGTTATCATTACACCAAAGCTTGACCAGTTTATGGCGTTGATAGGGAAAGACCCCGGAAAACAATAAAATTTAGAAAATAATTGTGTGAAACGCCTTCGGGAAAACCGGGAGGCGTTTTTGTTAGTCGATATAACTATATTTTGAAGTGTTCCAAGAATCGCATTCTCACAAATTGGAACACTTGCTTTGTTTCAGCTACTTTTTCCAAACATCCGTTATCACGGCCGCATTAGCATCGTCGGCCATGGTTGGCAAGCTGTACATCGCCTCGATGGTATGTAATACGCTGTAATGGTCGATCTTTTCATCATACTTGCCGGGAATGACCTTTGCGCCGATGAACATGGTTGGTATTTGGTTCATTGTTTTATAATCGTCTTCATCAAATGTTACAATTAGCAGGCTGTTGTGGGTTTTGGCCCATTGCGCATAAGCATCTATATTATCTTTTAACCATTTATCGCCGCGCTTTATCGCCGCGTCATCACCGGGATCGCCTATGTTATGCATGTCATAATCCATATCGGGTATTACGAATGAAACAGTTGGCAGCTTGCTGAAATCTTTCGGAAAAGCGGTCATAGGCTGGCTGCAATCAGCCGGTATATTATTAGCTTTTGTACCCTGCCAGTCAACCCAGGGGCAATGCTTGCGGGCGTAAAGATAACCGCCTGTCGACGTGCTTTTGGTATCCAAACAATCCAGGAAACCTTCGGATGGCATGGTTTGGGCGTAACCCTTAAAGCTAAGCCCATGATTGATAAGCGATGCCCCCAGATTTGGCGTGGTGTAGGGCGTTATTGTTTGCAGGCAGGCATCGTTTGTTATTCCCTGCATGCTGCCGGAATAGATGGCTAAATAATTAGGCTGACTTGGGTGCGAAATACCATGCGATTGGGTAAACAGCGCTGCTTGTTGGGCCAGTTGGTTTATATAAGGCGCATTGGCGGAGCCAATCAATTCATTATAGCCATGATTTTCTTCCATAATGATGATAACGTGGTCATATCGGGGAACAACAGTCTGTTGTTTGTTAAAAGAAGAAGCTGTAATTAATAACAGGATGATAAAGGCGTTGAATATAATACGAGGTGTCATTTAAATGAATTTTTAGAGTGACCAAGATAGGATATTTACTTAAAAGTTGAAACCCGACAAGGCAACTATTCTTTTTTGGACAAAAGTCTGCACTTGATCATTAACGAGTATTAGCCAAAACTTTAATCATTGCTAACACGCAGGTGTTTTTTGTCACAGAAATATAAAAGCAGAAAGGTGGAGAATTAGGTTAACTGGCTCCTAAAATTCGATATGTTTTTTAAATTTGTAGCATAAAAATCATAACGTTAATAACTTAATGGGCTGGTATATCTGAATAAACTACTATAATATTTATCTTAGCCACAAATGGCCGGTTTTTATACGGTGACAATACTAACCAATGATTCAATCTTGAATTTGATGCAAATATTACGGATCGCTTTACAACGTTGTATAAGAGGTGTTTAGCAGATAAGTTTTATTGTATGAAAGGGGTGCTTTATGATTTTCGGATTAAAAAGGATACCGGGAGTTAAAATGTTAACAATCAAAAAATAAAAATGAGAAAAATATTTCCAATCTTTTTTTTAGCAATAACCGTAATAACGTTTCCAGGTTATTCACAACAAATGTTTATGGGGGATGTTAATTACGATCTTTTAGAAAAATACGTTCAATCAGCTAAAGAAAATTATCCCCACGTTAAATTAATGCGGATGAGAGAGGAAAGCATCAAAACAGCTATACCAGCAAATACGATGTCTTATTTTGACATATTTAATATGTCTTATATTTTCAGGCCCAACAGCGCCACAGCCATTGCGTCTCCCGGACTTACATCAAACCCTTATTCGGTAAACGGTTTTCAATTTGGTGTTAGTTTTGATTTAGGAACTTATTTGGAAAAGCCGTTTACCGGCAAAAAAGCCAAGGCAGATTATGATGCCGCCAAGTATGAAACCCAGGAATACCTGAGCACACTTGAGCTGGATGTTAAAAAAAGGTATTACACGTATGTTCAGCAAAAAGCATTGTTGAAATTGCTTACCCAGGGTGTAGCTGACAGTAAAATTATAGCTCAGGGCATACAAAATAAGTTTGAGAAAGGCGATGTTACCTTGGATGTTTATACCCAATCAAGGGCAAATGTTACGGCGGCAACTACTGCGCAACTTAATTGCGAAGTAGCACTTTTACTCGCCCAGGACTCGTTGGAGGAAATAATTGGAAAAAAATTGTCGGAAATTAAATAGATATTGCGAATAACCTTTTCTAAAAATGGATTATAAAGAGCTTTTTAAGCATATATATAAATATAAGTGGTTCATTATTATTATCCCCATTTTAACTGTAGTGGTAACGCATTACAAGGTAAAAAACCTGCCCAAGCAATACATGTCAGAGGCATTGTTATCTACAGGTTTCGTTGACCAGTCGAAGCAGGTTTCCGGTATACCTGACCTTGATTTTTTTAAAACAGGGCAGCAGTTCACTAACATTATTGAAAAGGTAAAGTTGAAAAAGGTAATGGATATGCTTGCCTATAGCCTTATTATTCACGACCTTGAAAATCCCAGGTACCCTTTTGAAAACTTTAGCAAGAAGTTGGATTCAATGTCTGTTGAGGAACGGGACGCTGCGCTTCAGCAGTTTAAAATAAGGTTTGCCAAAAGACAACCCCTTTCGCTTTCTGATGATGAGTCGATGAAACTATACGAAATTATTGCTTCGATGTATTACGATGAAGAGAATGTAAATAAAAGTTTGGTAGTAAGCCATACAGACGGCAGCGATTTTATCAGTGTTACATTTACCTCGGGTAATCCAAAGTTCTCTGCTTTTGTAGTAAACAGCCTTAGCCAAAACTTTATTGATATCAATAACAGGGATATCGACGAGAACCAGGGCAATTCCATCGGGTTATTAGATTCCCTGCTGAAGAAAAAAGAAGCCGCGATGAATAACAAGGAGGATTCGTTAAGGGATTTTAAAAATAAAAGCGGTGTGCTTAACCTGGAGAAACAATCAGAAACCGCTTACTCAGATCTTGCAGCAGCCCGGGTTTTAAAAGATGTGGCAGAAAGAAAAATACTTGGAGACCAACAAGCTATTAATAACATTGAGGGTAAGCTACAGGGTAAGGACCCTTTTGTTAATAATAATAATTTAGGGGCAGACAATAAAGAGATCATCATTCTTAAAAATCAAATAACGGTAGCACAAAACAAACAAATTGATGATAATTTTAAAAGCCCTGCCGATCAGCGAAAAATAGATTCGTTAAATGCGCTGTTGAGTGTCCGTATCAACCGTAATTCTGATAATAACATTATTGATCCGGTTAATGCCCGGGCGGGCTTGATCAGCCAAAGAGGTGCATTGCAAACTGAACTTGACCAGGCTAAGGGGAGTTTGCCTTCACTTGATAAACAAATAGCCCAGTTAAGCGGCGCTTATAACAAAATGGTTCCGTTTGATGCGAACATTCAAAATTATCAGCGCGATGCTGACCAGGCTGTTAAAGAATATAATGACGCATTAAACAGGTACAATTTAACAAAAACACAACAGAGTATTGGCACAAGGGCGAATATGGCCCAATATGGGGTAGAAGAGGCACCTCAGCCGTCAAAAAGCAAGATATATGTGATAATATCAGGCCTGGCAAGCTTTACCTTATGCTTTGCTATGGTTATTGCCCTGTTCTTTTTAGATACGTCTATTAAAACTGCCAAGCAGTTGGCCAATGCTACCGGCTTACCCGTTATTGGCAATCTTAATAATATTAAAATTGCTGATGAGCCTATAAAACATATATGGCATGATACTTCTAATATGAGTTATGTTGCCTTTAAAAACCTGCTTCGTTCCATTAGGCTTGAAATAACCAGCCAGATGCTGGCCGATAACAGCAAAATTTTGGGCATAACAAGTTTAAACCCCGGCGAAGGGCGGTCGTTTATTGCCTCATGTTTAGCTTATGCTTTTGCTATGACGGGGAAACAGGTATTACTTATCGGGGCAGAAACACAGGCCATTGAAAACTCGAACACGCGGCCCGAATTAAGGGACAAGTTTGAAAACTTTCTTGAAAAGAAGGAAATTCATGTTGAACATTTAATTACCACGTTAAACAAAAACGATAGCAACACCTCATTGCTTGAACTGGAAAACTCAGGCAGCGTTAAAGCAGGTTTTGAAATATTAAAAAACGAGTTTGATATAATTATTATTGATGTTAATAGTTTAAGAGATATTAACCTTGCTAAAGAATGGCTATTATTTACTGAAAAAAACCTTGCTGTATTTAAAGCGGGAACTGATCTGTCAGAACGTGATATGGACTTGCTGGTACATCTTAGAAACCAACCGGGGTTTATGGGCTGGGTGCTGAATAAAGTTAAGCTTTCCAAATCAATTATTTAAAAAGCAATGTTAGCATACTTAAAAAGTAATAAGGCAAACATTATTTTATTATCATTAGCGGTAATTATTAGCATGGTATCTGCTTTTTACATTGCAGAAGTAGGCCTGCTGCTTCCTATTGGTGTTTTGGCTATTGCCTTCCTGGTAATTATACAGATATCATTCATTAAGAATCCAAAATCAATTGTATGGATAATCATGTTCTATGCATTTACCCTTATTGTATTTGACAGGGAGGTTGGTCATTTTCAGTTTGGCCTGTTGCAGGAAGGAATCATACTGTTAGGGTCGTTAACGCTTATTTTTACTGCCAGCGATTATGACTGGAGTCGTATACTCAATGATTTTTTTCTCATTATGGCATTGTGGCTGGTTATAAGCATCTATGAATTATTCAATCCTTCGGGTGCCAGTATCCAGGGCTGGTTGCAGGAAATAAGGGCGGCTGCCTTATATCCGTTTTTGGTTTTGCCCATTGGTTTTCTTTTAATGAAGACCAATAAAGACCTGGATATGTTTATCTATATAGTACTCGGTTTTTCAATGCTGGCTACCTTAAACGGGTTTCATCAGCTATATATCCATCCGTGGCCGGGCGAACAGCGTTTTTTAGACGATGGCGGTGCGGTAACACATATATTGTGGGGCAAATTAAGGGTATTTTCTTTTTATAGTGATGCCGGACAGTTTGGCGCATCCCAGGCGGATATTTCAGTAGTTGCTTTAATACTTGCTTTCGGCCCATTTAAAACATGGAAACGATGCCTGTTGTTTATTGTATCAGTCGCTTCATTTGACGGCATGATGATATCCGGAACAAGGGGCGCGCTGTTCGCCTTTGTCGCCGGTTTATTCATCGGGTTATTGCTGATAAAAAACTTCAAGGCGTTAATTACCGGTGCCCTCATCCTTGCGTTGTTGTTGGGCGGCCTTAAATATACCAGGGTAGGAGATGGTATTTACCAGATTTACAGGTTGCGGACTGCATTAGATCCGCAGGAAGCATCGCTTAACGTAAGGTTAACAAACCAGGCTACGTTACGTAAATATTTAGCCGATAAACCGTTTGGTGCCGGGATAGGAACAATTGGCGCTGTAGGAATGGAGTTTAATAAGGATATGTTTGTTTCTCAAATACAGCCGGATAGTTATTGGGTAAAAGTTTGGGCCATGTATGGGGTTGTGGGCCTTACCATTTGGCTGGGGCTTATGATGTATATATTAGGCAAGTGTTGTGGAATAGCATGGAACATTGAAGATCCAGGACTGAAAATAAAAATTGTAGCGCTTACCGCCGGGTACGCCGGAATACTATTTTGCAGTTACGGCAACGAAGTTATAAATACAGCGCCATCGTCATATTTTGTGTATATTTCGTTGGTGTTTATATTTATCGGCCCCCGGTTAGAAAACGAACTGAAAGGAATAAAGGAAAAGCAATCTTTAAATTTTAATCAAAATGCCATTTGAAATTTTCACTATACCGGCCGTTATTTGCTTCGTTATAGGATTTTACAGGGGACTTTTAATGAAAAGAAAGTATTAAATTGAAAATACTATGCAAAATATATATCCCCAATTTAATAATGACATTATAGTTATCGGCCAGCAACCCTGGGATACCGAAATTGGGAGCAATTGCAAAAACATCGCCTTAGAATTTAGCAAACACCATCGCGTTTTATATATCAACTCTCCTTTAGATAGAATTACCTTGATAAAAACCAACCAGGACCCCAAAACTCAACATCGCCTCAATGTTATCCGTAAAAAGCAGAAGGGACTTGTGCAGATAGGAGATAATTTTTGGAATTATTATCCCGATTGCATGGTAGAGTCTGTTAACTGGATAGATAATAATTTTTTGTTTGATATGCTAAACCGGTTCAATAATTACAAATTTGCCCGGTCGGTTAAAAAAGCTTTAAAAGAATTAAAATTTACTAATTACCTGTTATTTAATGATAGTGAAATGTTTAAAGGGTTTTACCTTAAAGAGTTTTTGAAACCGGCTTTAAGCATTTATTATTCAAGAGATTATATGGTTGCTTTTGATTACTGGGAAAAGCATGGCGTTAAATACGAGCCATTGCTGATAGCCAAAAGCGATTTGTGTTTTGCCAATTCGGCTTACTTAAAAAATTATTGTAAAACCTATAACGCCAACTCATTTGATGTAGGCCAGGGGTGTGATATTGAAGATTTTAAAAATATTAGCAACGATGATGTTCCGGCGGACCTGCAATTGATCAAAGGCCCCATAATTGGATATATTGGCGCATTAAATAGTCTCCGTTTGGATAAAGAAATTATAGCGCATATAGCGTTATCCTTTCCTGGTTATAAAGTATTGCTTATTGGCCCCGAGGATAACGGATTTATAACAAGCGACCTGCACCAGGTAGAAAACATAATTTTTTTAGGACAAAAACCGGTTGATAAATTAGCCGCTTATATTCAGGGGTTTGATGTTTGCATTAACCCACAGGCTGTAAACGCGGTAACCGTAGGCAATTACCCAAGAAAAATTGATGAATACTTAGCTTTAGGAAAGCCCGTGGTGGCAACTGCTACTGAAACGATGGAATTTTTTAAAGATTTTGTGTACCTGGCCGATAATAAAGAACGCTATATAGTTGAAATTAAAAAGGCATTGGCTGAGGATGATAAAGACATCGTATCGGCCCGAAAAGATTTTGCATTTTCGCATACCTGGGAAAACTCGGTTAAATTAATGTACGATAGAATAGCTGATAAACTGGCTGTTGCCTGATAAACCGTTATATACTAATTATAATTATATGGCTGCCGTGCTTATTGTATTATTTGTTCTTGAGGCATTAGTGTTTATTCACCTGGTTTTCCCTTTTATTTTATACCTGTTTAACGGGGTCAGCAAAGAGAAAAATGATAGCGTAATTGCGGACCTGCCCGAATCGGACTTTGCCATTATTGTTACCGCATACGAACAGACCAATTTATTACCCAGTGTAGTAAACTCTATTTTAAACCTTAAATTCAGCAACTACCTGGTATATATCGTCGCGGATAACTGTGACATTTCTGATTTGAAGTTTGATGATCCGAAGATTATATTATTACGCCCTGAAACAGTTATTTCAAGTAACACGGGATCGCATTTTTATGCCATTCAACGATTTAAACGTCCGCACGAAAAATTAACTATAATTGACAGCGATAACTTAGTTGAGCCCGGCTATTTGACAGCGTTGGATAAGGTTTTTTCGATAGGATACCGGGCCGTTCAGGGCGTACGAGAAGCAAAAAATCTGAATACCAATTATGCCTGTCTTGATGCGGCCGGCGATATTTACTACCGTTATATAGACCGTAAGCTTTTATTTGGAGCAGGTTCATCGGCTTCATTGGCGGGATCTGGAATGGCGTTTGATACTAAGTTATATCGCGATTGCCTTGAGCAATTAGACATAAGCGGGGCGGGGTTTGACAAAGTGCTTCAATACGAAATTATGAACCGAAAGTTAAAAATAGCTTTTGCTGATGAGGCAATTGTTTATGACGAAAAAACTTCGAAATCAGACCAATTGGTGAAGCAGCGCGCGAGGTGGATAAATACCTGGTTTAAGTTTTTTAAACTGGGTTTAAAAATGTTTTTTAGCAGTATACTTAATTTAAATTGGAACCAGTTTTTATTTAGTATCATGCTGTTAAGGCCGCCGTTGTTCCTGATCTTTATTTTATCATTTATTTTTCTGGTAGCCGACCTGTTTTTCATGCCTGTGTTATCCGTAATATGGCTATTAGGCGGGATAAGCTTTATTTATATATTTTATCGTTCATTAAATTATTTTAAAGCAGACAGCAGGATCATACAATCGTTAAAAAGCATCCCCAAATTTATTTTTTACCAGGTTTTGGCGCTGATTAAAGCCAATAAGGCTAATAAGCTTTCTGTTGCTACCAGTCACGACCAGGACTTATCCATTGACGAATTGAAAAAATAAAGGCCTTAAATTTATAGGCAATAAACAATGTCAGCAAAAAAAATAAAGATACTTCAAACTATACGCCAGGGTAAAATTGGCGGTGGTGAATCGCATGTGTTAGATTTGGTACAGGAATTGGATAAGGACCGGTATGAATCTGTAGTTTTATCATTCACCAAAGGGCCTATGATACGACGAATGGAAGAGTTGGGCATAAAAACTTATGTAATTGAAACAGAAAAGCCCTTTGATAAAAGCAAACGAAAAGAGGTAAGCGATATCCTTATAGCCGAAAATATTGACATTGTGCATGCGCACGGTACCAGGGCAAACTCAAATACTTATTACAGCGCTAAAAGTTTATCCATTCCTATTGTATATACTGTACATGGATGGTCGTTTCATAAAGGACAAAATTTCCTGATTAAAAAGCTTAGAGTATTAGGAGAACAATTTTTGGTTGGTAAATCAACCATTACTATTTGTGTTTCAAACAGCAACCTGCAAGAGGGACAGGGGCTTTTTAAAATAAAAAATGCAGTTGTAATTAAAAACGGCATAAACCAGCAACGTTTTAACCCGGATAATACTTACGATGATCTTAGGGGTGAGTTAAATATCGCGAAAGATGAGGTGCTTGTAGGTTATATTGTAAGGGTGACGATGCAAAAAGACCCGCTTACTTTAATAAGGGCTGTCTCACTAATAGATCAATCTATTAAAATTAAATTTTTGTTTGTAGGTGAGGGCGATTTGCTGGAGGAAGCTAAAAGGCTGGCGGCAGAACTTAATGTAGGTTCAAAGATCATCTTTTTAAATTTCAGGCAGGATGTTCCCAACGTTTTGAATGCCATTGATATTTATTGCCTGCCTTCTTTATGGGAGGGTTTACCTATAGGTGTTTTAGAAGCAATGGCTATGCGGAAAGCTATTGTCGCTACGGATATTGAAGCAAATAAAGAGATCATAACCAATAAACAAAACGGGATGCTGGTGCCTGTTAAGTCGCCCGGCTTATTGGCCGGTGCATTGACAATGTTAGCTGCTGATTCGGAATTAAGGCGAACCTTAGGAATTAATGCCGCTAAAACTATTGCTGATAATTTTAATGTTCAGAAAATGACCCGGCAAGTTGAAGATGTATACGATAGTTTGGTTATACAAAAGAATAAAGAGTCAGGAAGCAAGAGCCAGGAATCAAAATAACAAATTCAAATTATAATTACACTTTCGTAGTTCGCGGATTGGTTATCTTCGCCAATAATAAATTATAGTAGTAAGAAATTAAGAGGATCATTAAAAATATCACCGGTAAGGTGAAACCTTTGAAGATACCGCTCATAAAAGGCCGGTAAAGACAACCGAATATAAACATATGCACCAGGTATAAAGTATATGAAAAGCCAGTGATCCACAATATAACTTTATTAAGAGGAGGAACCAACCTGTAAAGGATAATTACAATGGCGGTATACCCCGAAAAAGCAAAAACATCATTTAAATTTTCGCCAACTGCGCCGCCTTTTAGCGCCAGCAATGCGGTTGCTGGTATACAAATGGCCGCGATAATAAAATAATAAATAACCGGCTGCCGGAGTAATTTATCTAATGAGTTGGTTTTAGCTACCACCATCCCCAATGTAAATTCCCAAAGATATTGCAGGAAAAAGCCGTTTACCGCCCTTCTTTGCGCGTATATGGATAAACCAACACCCAGGCTATAAGTTAATGATACAATTAAAGAACTGATAAAAAACCTCCGGTACTTTTTAGTTCTTAAAAAAAACAACAGCAACGGAAACACCAGGTAAAACTGGATGATAGTTGATATAAACCAAAAATGACCGCCCAACGACTCGTCCAGCCGTGACCAAAACATTTTAAATAAAAATATATGGCTCAGGTATTTTGACCATTCTGGCGGGTAAACCTTAAACCAAAAATTGGCGAGGAATATAATTGTGATAGTTATATAATAGGGAATCAATACGTTATTGAGCCTTTTCTTTAAAAATGCCAAATAAGTGGTATAATTTGATTTTGCCAGGCCAAAACCCGAAGAAAAAAAGAATAAATGAACCCCTGCACTGCCAAAAGTAAATGCATAGGTTAAAATTTTAGGCAAGGCAAGGCCTTGCGTAAGGTGAAAGACAACAATAGTAAGGATTGAAAAGCCCCTGGCATAATCAATAAATTCACTTTTCTGCATTTAGTAATTTGAGTAGACTAAAGTATAAATAATTATTCGCAGACAAACTCTTTATGAGTGAGGGGTTATAATTAAGTATAATTTTTTTAATATAAAATTATGCCCTGCCGTAAACGGTGAAAGGTAAATGATAAAGTTTATTTATTACATTTATCCATATTTTAATTGAATGAACAGGAGAACGTCAATAAAACGATTATTGCTTTTTGGGGCTGTTGGGGTGTCTTCATTTTCAGTATATGAATGGTTTAATTTTAATAAAAGCATAAACATTAATACGTTTTATACCTATAAATATTTAATCGCTGAGCTGGCCGAAACAATCATACCCCGTACAAGTACACCGGGCGCGAAAGATGCCAAAGTGGAGGAATATATTATTAAAATACTTGGTTATTGTACTGAACCCCGGACGCAGCATAAATTTTTAACCGGTTTAACCGACCTGGAAAATTACAGCAGCAATAAGTATGGACATTCTTTTGTTAAATGCGGTAAGGGCGAAAAAGCAAGTATCCTTAACCACTTTGAAGAAAAGTCGAAATACCCGGTTAACGTTTTAAATAAGATAAATAACAAATTTATTGGCAAACCTTTTTTTGTAAAACTAAAGGAACTAACGGTAGAAGGGTATTGTATGTCTGAACCTGGCGCTACACAGGGGCTGGCTTACGATTTTATACCTTCAACCTACCAATCATGTATTCCATTACAACCTAACCAACGCTCATGGGCAACAAAATAGTTTTATGTATATAGGCGGAACATCCAAAGAAAACGCCACCTATGACGCGATAGTAGTAGGTTCAGGGATAAGTGGGGGCTGGGCCGCTATGGAACTATGCAAAAAAGGCATGAAAACCCTGTTGCTTGAACGGGGAAGAAACGTGGAGCATGTAAAAGATTATACTACTGCGTTTAAAAAGCCCTGGGAATTTCCGCTTGGGATGAACCATACGTTAGATGAAATAAAGGCCAGCCCTGTTCAATCGCAGTTTGATGACCCCGGCAATATGCAGTTTTTTGTAAATGATACCGATCATCCTTATTTAGGCACTAAATCTTTTAACTGGATAAGAGGATACCAGGTTGGGGGCCGGTCGTTAGTTTGGGGAAGGCAATGTTACCGATGGAGTGACCTTGATTTTGAAGCAAATTTAAAAGAAGGTGTAGCCGTCGACTGGCCCATACGCTATAAAGATATTGCACCATGGTATGACTATGCCGAACAGTTTATTGGCGTAAGCGGAAAAAAGGAAGGGCTTGCCCAGCTACCAGATGGTCAGTTTTTGCCCCCAATGGAACTAAATTGCATTGAAAACCATTTGGCCGACTCGTTAAAAAAGAAGTATAGTGACCGGTTATTAACTATAGCACGGGTAGCCAACCTAACTACCCGGTGGGATAACAGAGGCCCTTGTCAAAATCGTAATTTATGTTCAAGGGGATGCCCGTTTGGTGGATATTTTAGCAGCAACAGTTCAACCATTCCGGCGGCATTTCAAACAGGTAATTTAACTTTACGCCCGTTTTCTATCGCAACCGAAATTTTATATGACGAAAAGAGCCAAAAAGCAACAGGGGTGCGGATAATTGATACCGTATCCAAAGAAAGCCTGGAATATTATGCTAAAATAATTTTTGTAAATGCATCTACCATTGCCACCGCAGGTTTATTGTTAAATTCAAAATCAAACCGCTTTCCGGATGGGTTTGGAAATGATAGTGGTCAATTGGGTCATAATTTGATGGATCATCATTCCTCTGCCGGTGCTTCGGGTGTGCATGATGGCTTTGAAGATATGTATTACAAAGGGAGGAGGCCATGCGGATTTTTAATACCCAGGTTTAGAAATTTAAAGCCGGGGGCCGGGCTGGATTTTTCGAGAGGATATAACATACAGGGGCACGGAGAGCGCGCAGAGTGGAGCGACCGGATGAATACGCCGGGTTTTGGCGAAGATTTTAAGGGCCAAATTAGTACCCCCGGCCCGTGGACAACGTGGATGGCAGGATGGGGCGAATGTTTGCCATACTATGAAAATAAAGTAAGTGCCGATCCTAACGAAAAGGATGAATGGGGGCAACCGCTCATGAGAATTGAATTTTCGTTTAAAGACAATGAAAATAAAATGATGAAGGATATAAAAGAAAGCTCGGCCGAAATTCTTTCATCGGCGGGGTTTAAAAATATTGATACCTTTAATTATAATCATCCCGGCGGAAGCACCGTTCATGAAATGGGAACGGCAAGAATGGGCCGCGATCCTAAAATATCAGTACTAAACGGGAACAATCAAATTCATGCGGCAAAAAATGTTTTTATAACCGATGGTAGTTGTATGACATCTTCGGCTTGTCAAAATCCATCATTAACCTATATGGCGCTTACCGCTCGTGCATGTGATTTTGCGGCAAAAGAATTAAAGAACGGAAATATTTAATAAATTGATGGCAACCGCTTAAGGCCGATTTGAATTTAAAAATGCTATAAAATTTATACCCTGGTAAGTTATAACTAAGATGTCTTTCGTAAAAAAAATATTAGCCGCAACTAAAAACGCACATTTTCAATCGTTACTGGGTAATGGCGTAGTAGCGCTTTTTGGACTGCTGATCACCGCGATTTTGTATAGGGTACTCTCAAAAACGGATATCAGTATATATCTGTCGTTTTTGGTTTACTTCGGATTGGTGGATACGCTGAGATCCGGATTTTTAACTTTTGCATTTATTAAGTTTTATTCAGGAGCCAAAGTTGATAAGGCGAATGAGATAACAGGATCAACCTGGTTTCTTTCCTTAGTAATAACAGGTGGCCTGGTAGTATTGAATGTAGTAGTGGTCTTAATGTTTTCGTCGCATATAACGGATGGTGCGGTAATATTCTTTTTAAAGTATTTTTCGTGGATGTTTTTAGCGGGCTTACCTTTTTTCATGGCAAGCCTGGTAGTGCAGGGCGACAAAAGATTTGACCGTTTATTATGGCTCAGGTTTGTCAATCAAATTTTGTTTACCGTATTAGTTATAGCGCTGGTTGTCCTGGGTAAAGCTACACTTGATACGGTTTTGCTGGCTTACATCGCTTCCAATTTAGCAGCAAGCCTGGTTGCTGTTTTTTGCGGATGGACAATGATCGGAACGATCAAATATGTCAAAAAAAATGCGATAGCTGAACTTTTCCACTTTGGAAAATATAGCTTCGGAACTAACCTGTCTGCTACATTATTTAGGGTTACCGACGTTTTTTTTATTAATCTTTATTTAGGACCGGTTGCGCTTGCGGTTTATTTCCTGGGAGGAAGATTGGTGCAGATCATTGAAATTCCTTTGGGAAGTTTCGTTTCGTCGGGGATGCCCAGCTTATCTGAATATTACAACAATGGCGAAAAAAAGCACATGATGCTACTGATGAAAAAAATGATAGGGATGGTTTCTATTGCTTTTTTTATAATCGCCATATTTTCTGTCATATTTGCCGATCCTATGATCATGTTAATAGGGGGCGCGAAATACATCCATTCAGAAGCCCCTAACCTGTTTAGGATATTCATGTGCGTAGCTATTCTTTACCCGACCGACCGCTTCTTCGCGGTAACCTTAGACGTGATCCATAAACCTAAAATAAACTTCTATAAAATATTGATAATGCTTACTATGAACCTCATTGGGGATTATGTAGGCGTAACTGTATTTAAATCGGTTTATGGTGTTGTTTTTGCCAATGTTTTCACAATATCAGCTGCTATACTTATTGCTTATGTGCCTATAAATAAATATTCTAAGTTTAATTTTTGGAATATGTATATTATAGGTTACCGAGAATCTGTATTATTGATCAAACAGACTTATCAAACAATGTTTGGCGCTAATGTTAACAAAATATAGTGCAGTCTATTATTGTTGGGAAGAGCGTGTATAATCTCCAAAAGTCCCTGAAAAATATCGCCAGGTATTTCCGTTAGTATCCTTAGGCCTCACCCTGAATTTTATTATAAAAGAGGGCATTGAAGCATAACCCGCCGGGAAATCAGCAGTTGTTATGATCTGCTTGGTTGAAAATAAGGTTTGGGCACTCAAATCCTGGCACCAATACCATTCATAGTCCCATTTGGAAGGGTCGGCTACGGTAACTCCTGCGGGAGTATTTGTAATAGTTGCCGATGGTGTATAGGTGCCGTTTACGTTTGTCCAGATTATATTACTGAGTAATATTTGATTGGTTGGTAAGGAACCCGCGCCCCACTTGGCCATTAATGAGGTCCATATTGCGGTCACCTGGTCGCTGGTGAATGTACCGGCTTTAAAATAAGAGGCAGCCCAATCAAAATCCATCGAGTTGGTAAAAACACCAATGGCATGATAAGTTTTTATCAAATTATAACTAATTATTCCGTTTGTGCTTATTGTTCCCACTTTTACACCGTTTTGCCAATATTCCGCGGTATTATTGCTATTTAAAACAACCCTTTCAATAGCCACGCTATAATTAGGTGGTAACACGCTGCCTGTAACTTCTCCGACAGTGGCATCGATTATCCGGATATCGGTTGACAAATCGCCCAAATAAAGGGCATTACCTCCGCCCTGCATCCTCGATTCATAACGCTGGCCGGGCATAATACGCGACACCATCCATACTTCAAACGGTGGATTTATCGGGTTTATATTTGCACTTTGATAATTTGTATTTGGCTGGTTATTAAACATCAGCCATTTATTATCTATCAGTTGCGGCGGTACACCCGTTATTGTAGGGTTGGGTATGCCCGCGTAAAGCACAGTAGCTGTGCCTTTTTTATCGGGTATAGTACCTATCGACTGCCCGTTAGCTGCAACAGATGTGCCATTATAAACTAACGACTGATAGGCATAATGCACATTATCAAAAAGCTGTTCCTGCGCGTTAAGTGTTCCAAATCCGACAGTATCTGCATTTACCGGTGTAATCGTATTTTGTTTAGAATCTTTTGTACAGGAAATTAAAAGTACTACTGCACATATTGTTATTAAAAGAATATTGTCTCTTTTAATTTGTTTTTTACTTATACATTTTACTAAACGCATCATTAATATCCCATACTATTTACTAACCGTAAAATTAAGAATGTTTAGCGCACCAACCTTGTTAATGTACTTAAAATAATTACTTTTACTTAGATGAAGCTGACCTCTATCATAACAGTTAATTTTAATCAGCCGGTTGCTACCATTGAGTTTCTTAAATCAGTTAAAGAAAGCACTCAAAACGATTATATTGAGGTTGTTTTAGTAGACAACGGCAGCGGTGAAGATCACCAGATTGAATTTGAAAAAGTTTTCCCCGGACTGAACTATATCCGGTCGGAAAATAACCTGGGTTTTGCCGGAGGTAATAACCTGGGCATTAAACAGGCAAAGGGTGATTTTCTTTTTTTATTAAACAACGATACCGAAATTACAGAAAACCTGGTTAGTGAGCTGGTTTCCGAACTGGAGAATAATCCGGCTATCGGATTGATCTCTCCATTGCTTCTTTATTTTCATCATCCGGATATCATTCAATATGCAGGATTTACTGAGATGAATTATATAACATGCAGGAACAGAGGGATCGGAAGTTTTGAGAAAAATGAAGGACAGTATGATAATGATAGCCGGCAAACTGCTTTTTGCCATGGTGCCGCTATGATGTGCCGTAAAGCCGACCTGGAGCAAGTTGGATTGATGGAAGAGAGTTACTTTCTTTATTATGAGGAATTAGACTGGTGTGAAAGATTTAAAAAGGCGGGTAAAAAAATATGGTTCACCGGCCGGGCCAGCGTTTTTCATAAAGAATCTATGAGCGTAGGTAAAGAAAGTCGTATTAAAACTTATTTTATGACAAGAAACAGGATGCTTTTTATCCGGAAGAATACCGGTTTAATAAACACACTTTTATTTAGTCTTTACTATATAACTATTGCCTGCCCAAAACAATTATACCTGTATATACGTAAAGGCCGGAACGATTTGGTTAAATGGTTATTAAAGGGTGTTTTATGGAACCTTACTCATTCAAAAAACAGCGACAGCCTGGGCTTTAAAATTTAATTATTTATGATAACCGTTTTTTGGATCAGCATTTTTTTAATTGTTTATACTTTTATTGGATACGGCTTTGTTTTGTTCGGTTTGGTTTCAATAAAAAGAATATTTAAAAAGCCGTTTGTTTTTAAAACCAACCAGGCACTTCCCACGGTGTCCATACTTATAGCAGCCTATAACGAAGAGGATATTATACTGGAAAAATTATTTAATACGTTCGACCTGAATTATCCGAAAGATAAATTGCAGCTTATTTTTATTACTGACGGATCTACTGACGGTACAGCTGAAAAGCTAAGAGAACATAAAGAGATAACGCTTTTGCACCAGGAAAAACGCTCGGGTAAAATGGCGGCAATTGAAAGGGCTATTCCGTTTGTTAAAGGGGAAATTACGGTATTTACCGATGCCAACACTTTTTTAAATAAAGATGCCATTTTAGAATTGGTAAAGCATTATCAAAATGAAAAAGTAGGAGCGGTAGCTGGTGAAAAAAGAATTATTATAGGTGATACAGCGGATGCAAGCTCGGCAGGAGAGGGGTTCTACTGGAAATATGAATCAAAATTAAAGAAATGGGATTATGCACTATATTCAAATGTAGGCGCTGCAGGAGAACTATTCAGCATACGCACAAATCTTTACCATCCTGTTGAACCTGATACCATTATTGACGACCATATGATTGCCATGCGTATAGCCGAAAAAGGTTATATAATAGGCTATGAGCCAAAAGCTTACGCAATAGAAACCGCATCTGTAAACATCAGGGAAGAGCTAAAAAGAAAAATACGGATAGCTGCCGGTGGCACACAATCTATTTTGCGTTTGAGAAAAGCGGCCAACCCGTTTTTAAACCCGTTATTTACCTTTCAGTATATCAGTCACCGTGTTTTACGATGGACAATTACGCCGTTTTTATTGATCGTTGTATTTGTATTAAATGCGCTGATTGCTTTTAACACGAACCTTGTTTTTTATTGGCTTATTTTTGCTTCACAGGTTGTTTTCTACACTTTGAGCATGATAGGCTTATATTTCGAACAAAAGAATATTCGTATCAAAGCCTTGTTTATCCCTTATTATTTTTGTGTGATGAATTATGCTGTATTAGCAGGTATGATCAAATATTTCAGCAAAAAACAAAGCGCTGCCTGGGAGAAATCAAAAAGAAAGTAATGTTCTTTATACGTTCTCTTTTTGCAATAACGCAGGGAAAGTTTTTAGTATTACCAGCAAGTCGTTTTTAAAACTGTGGTTCAATGCGTATGAATTATCAAGCATCAATCTTTCTTCTTCACTCATACCGGCTTTGCCTCTTTTCTCCACCTGCCATAAACCGGTTATACCGGCAGGGGCGTTAAAACGTAAAGAATTTTTATCGGTAGTCAATTTCTCGGCTTCGTATAAAGGTAATGGCCGGTTACCAACTATACTCATATTGCCTATAAATACATTCCATAGCTGTGGTAGTTCATCAATGCTTGAATTTCTAAGGAAGTTACCCAATTTGGTTACCCTCGGATCATCTTTAATTTTGATGAACGAACTATTACTTGATTTTATGCTGTTTACATAGTTCTTCTCACACAATACCGTGTTATCGGCATATACAGGACGCTGGCATTTGTTGTAAGCCAGGCAATCGTTGCACAACCGGTCTCCGGTTTGTGCAGCAGCTTCATTCGTTGTCCCGGTTCCGTCATATTGATTTAAATGTTTTAACTCCTGTAGCTTTTTATCGGCGTTGATATACATTGACCTGAATTTATAAAACTTAAATACGTTATATCCTGTACCCACTCTAAATGAATAGTAAAATGCCGGTCCGGGCGATTCAAGCTTGATCAATATATAAACCAATAAGAATATCGGTGAAATTAACAGCAACAAGCCACCCGAGAATATGATATCAAATATCCGTTTACCGATAGGTGTTTTATAGGTGGTAACCGGCTTTATTTTACGCTTGCTTTGTAAACTGGTCCAATGATTGATTATAAAATTAACCCGTGTTTCAATATTTTCAATATTTAGCGGAAATTCAAACACATCTGATATACCCTGATCAATGGCCTTATTACGAAGGTTTTCATTAAAATTTGTCACCAACAAAAAAACCGGGACACGGGGAAATTTTTTACTGGTAAGGCTTTCAATATTAATGCCTGTATTACTTATTATCTCGCTTTTTGAAATTATGGCAACTAT
>Ga0302309_10001213_pt1 | contig 24342 bp, 30 predicted proteins | sample III_Palsa_N1_1_FD_200453 | JGI IMG/M metagenome (GOLD analysis project Ga0302309, IMG submission 200453) | Peat permafrost microbial communities from Stordalen Mire near Abisko, Sweden - III_Palsa_N1_1 | ecosystem: Environmental > Terrestrial > Soil > Palsa > Peat permafrost | place: Sweden... | reverse complement strand
GGCATCCCGATTAATCTTGAATCTTTCCGTACCTCTACCGATACAAAAAAGGCATCCTGATCCATGTGGATGATGTGTCGGTTAGTTTCCATTCTCTTAGTTAATTTGCGGGCTATAAAATTATGCTAAAAATATTAGCATTTTATAATGGAATTACAAAATAATTTTCACCTTTGTTTTGTTTACTTGAAATTCAGTAATTTAGAGTATGTGTTACCATTATGCGTTAACGGCTGATAAGCCTACTTTGGAAGAGCGCTATACCAATGAGTTGATAGCGGAATATGATGCGATCTATCATAATGATGGCTTTTCGCATCGTGCAATGCCGGTTATTACTGCTGATGAGCCGGGGAAGATACAGTTGTATGAATGGGGCCTGATACCGCATTGGTTCAAACCTAAGCCGGGCGAAACTGATGCAAAAGGCAAATTGTTAACTGCATTGCAGCAGGCCCGGGCATTTAGTAACCAAACGCTGAATGCGATTGGCGAGACTGTATTTGATAAGCCGTCATTCCGAAACTATATTGGTAAAAAGCGTTGCCTGATCCCGGCAAACGGATTGTATGAATGGCATCACCTGGATGCAAAAACCAAAGTGCCGCACTACATTTATCTGAAATCAAAAGACATTTTTTCCTTCGGCGGGATCTACAGCCATTGGACAGATCCTGATACCGGTGAAATTGTGAAGACCTATTCAATTTTGACCAATCCCGCTAAAAAGGATGATCTCATGGGCAAAATTCATAACAGTAAACTTCGCCAGCCTTTTATTTTGAGGCGGGATGTCGAAGGAAGCTGGCTGGATCAGGAATTGGTTAAGGATGATGTACGTGACATGATTTTACCACTGGAGAATACCCATTTTACGGCCCACACGATTTCCAAGCTGATCACTTCCCGCAAGGAAAGTTCCAATACACCCGAAGTCATGCTGCCGTATGATTATGAAGGCTTTGTCAGTTTAGTCGATGAAAAGGCAGCATAATGGTTAATCACAATTACCATAGCATTCTAACGCCCATCTCCATTGGGATTGACCGTCCTGACGGCAGCAACTACAATGTTCAAATCGCTCATAACCTGATCAAAGATGGAGATGGCGTTTATGGCACAACGGGCATCTTTAGCTTATTCTTTGATAATTTCGGATTAGATAAGGATGATTTTGAAGACTTAACCGGCGAGGATATTTATGAGATAACGGATGACAAAAACCCGGACTATTTAGGCAGGATATTGTTTGATAACGATGGTAACTGGATATATGATGGTGACACGATAAGTATTATGGAACAGGAGCAACTGGCGAATTTTATGATCAATTACGAGGATGGCATGTAGCGGGAACCATTTTTTTTTATTTTTGTATGACTAATCAGTGGTTATGATACATCAATTAATTTTTTCCGGCCTGTTTTTGTTGATCGTACTGGCCCAGGGTATATTCTACTATCGTAAGAAAATGATGAGCAAGCGTTCGCTATTCATTAACATTAGTATATTTCTGTTGCTGACGGTGCTGGTTTTTGTTTTTATAATTCACTAAACAGGAAGCTGTCTCAAAGGTCGGCAGGTTGGAAAAAGTCAAATAAAGCCGTATAAAAACAGGGATAGCGCTAATTCGAAGGAAAAAGATAGAAGCGGAAACTCAATAACAGGAACTGAATTACGGAGCTATTCATTTAATAATACAGGTACGAAGACTAATCAAACACCGGCTATTTCGTTTCGCCAAGCTTTAAAATCGCGTCGCTTAATGTATTTTCTAATGATAGATAAATTTCCGGACAAGCTTGTTTATCAGTAATATAAAAAGTTCCATTACCATTCACCTGCATATGAAAACGCTGTTTTTTTCCCTCATGAAAAACGTAAACCTGGAATAGTTGTAACCGAACACTATTCATCGGTAAAAACTCAAATTCCGCTCCTTCAAACTCAATCTTAAATTTATTAATCATCCGGCAAAGCTAATTTTTTAGTGATATCCAATCGATGAAAATAAAAAACGTTTCGGCCGTTGCCTTCGGCCTGGCTATCCGCTGTATCTGCTTTGCAGGATGACGCTACTATCCATAACGGGAATTGTATGGAGAAACGAAGGGCGTATCGTGCACTGCTGCGGCCGGTAACATAACCGGGAAGGCAGTTCCCGATCCGCCCTACATTCATTGGTTCGATTATATACCTAACGAGTTTTTCTAATCCTCTATTTAATTGAGGTTCAGCCCTTGCTTGTCAGCTTCGGTGTCCAGTTCAATAAAATGATGAACTAAAAAGGCCTCAATCATAGAAAATGCGTAATCCCTATCAATTGGCAACATATCTGGTCTGAGAACTTCATCAATATACTTTTCAGGCTTCCATAATTTACGTAGTAATTCGGGATGTCTGGGTTCCATCATTTGCAGTAAATCCTCGAATTTCCAGTTCGCTACTTCAATAGCTTTTTTACGATTTGCTCCTACCAATGGTAAGGCAGAAATTTGCACGGTGTTTTTCTTTTTCTTCTTCCTGGGTGTAATTATTTGATTTTCATTTAACGGGGTTTCGTAATTGGCGAGACGGTAGTCGAAACCAGTAGTTTGATGGCCATCTACATCAGCAAAAACCGTTTTAAAAATTTCTAATTTAAACTCATCATCAAGTATTATATCGTTTTCATTTTCCACATTTAAGACATAGTATTCCCATTCCTCATTTGTGATCTTGTGCAGGTTATCGAACAATAACTTAGCTAATTCCAGAGCAGCCGGAGAGGCCTTTACCATATCCGTCCATTTGTCAAATCCAACCACTTTCGCAATGATGTGCTGTGCGTTCATCAAGGTGAAATTGTTTTCATCGATGTCGAAGTCGTTTAGGAGTGCCTCTACATCGAAAAACTTTGGCGCATATTCATATAGATCGCGACCATAATTGGAATCGAAATAAAGTTTTTGGGTTTTGAAATCTTTGTGAAGATTTTTTGCTTGTAGTTTGAAGTACTCAATAGTTTGCATAATACATTCCTTTTATACCAACTTACTATCCGGGATTTTCGCGTTCGTAATCTTTGTGTGGATAATAAGCAGGCAGGTTTGCATTATTAAACTATTGGCTGATGAAATCTTTACACGAACGAGCTGGCTTGCCAAAAGCACACACAATTATAAAAGATTAAATTCAAAAAAGCAAGCTCAACAGATGACCTTTTAATTATCTGGCTAACAAAAACCTTTACTATATGGCCGTTGCCTTCGGCCTGGCTATTCGCTGTATCTGCTGCACAGGATGCCGCTGCTATCCATAACGGGAATTTTTCGGAGAAACAAAGGGCGTATCGTGCCCTGCTGCGCCCGGTAACATAATCGGGAAGGCAGTTCCCGATCCGCCCTACATTCATTGGATTGATTGACGCGGCTTAGCCGGGAGCCGCTTTGGGTTTATTAAGATTGACTCATTTGACCTTTGCTGAGGCAAATCTACACCTCTTCGGCGGCCAAGGCCATGCAAGTGCCGCTTTAAAAAATCTCCACACCTCGCTTCGCTTCGGGTCGTATTTTTTGCGTCAGCCTTGTCCGCCCGCCCCACGCTCAAGTTTTTTGCCTCTACAAAGGCCAAACGAGGCTTGTGCCGAAATGGCTGAAAACAAAATTTATTCATTAAAAAACTTAAAAAAAAGTTATGGAAATCACAGGAAGACTGGTAGCAGACGCTACCGTAAGAGCCGTAAACGGCGACAAGAATGTAACTAATTTCAGGATTGCGATTAACCGCAGTTACACTTCGCAGGGCGAAAAAAAGGAAGAAACCACTTATGTGGATTGTGGCTACTGGCGCACCGATGCTTTAGCGCCTTACCTGACCAAAGGGCTATTGGTACAACTCTACGGCCACATGAGTGCAAGGCCGTGGGTGAACCGGGATGGCGAACCGATGGCAAGCCTCAACTTTCACACCAATGAAATCACGCTGTTAAGCAAGTCGGCAAAAACTGATGGCACGCCAAGACAGGCTGGTGATAAAAACAAGGTCATGAAACCAAGCGAAAAGTTTAACTGAACATGAGCAATTTGGCCAAAAAGACCGAACGCAAAGCCCTCAAAGTACTGGCAAATACCCTGCGGTTCTTTGAGGGAACGGCAGAACTGGATATGACCGCTCCCGATGCCTTTAAGGCAAGGGAAGCGGAAAATATCATCCGGGGCATCATTGAAACAGGTGGTTACAATGCCCATTACGAAAAAGGAAAGGGTACAACACTAACAAAATTAAAGCATTATGAAAACGAACTTTTTTGAACAAATAGCGGGGTTAGCCATTACAGGCACCCTACAAATCAATATCCAACCGCAAGAAAGCGGTACGCTGACTGTATCGGTCATGTTGGCGAATAGCAATCCTAAAATAACAACAGGCAGGAATATCCCGCCGATGCTGTTAAAAGGGAGTGCGCAGGAACTGGACGAAGCCTTTTTTAATCAGGTGGGCGAACCTGTTAAGCGAACCGTTAGACTGTTCGCCAATGCAGATGCCTACCAAAAGGAACTGGACAAGGCAGGGCAGGCAGGTAAAAAGGATAAGGACAATAATAAAGACAAGTCTGCCAAAAGCACATCGAACAGCAACCTGTTTACGCAACAGCCCGATGAACAACCCGATGATGATGATTTGGACGAAGTGCCGGACGAGCAAGCTGACGACAGCGAAGCCATAGCCGAAAAACAACGCCTCTATGACGAAGCCATGCAAAGGGTAGTCGAACTCAATACGCAAATGAAGTATAAGGAAGCTATCGCCCAACTGCCTGATGCCGGGGAATACCCGGACAAAGCGGATGAAATCGAGAACAAGCGTGTGCAATTGCAGAAACGGCAGGAAGTTTATGCCAGTTTACAGGAAGAAGTTTAACCCTTAATCAACAGCAAGATGATAGTCAACGAATTAACAAGGGTGTTCTTGCACAAGGAAAATGGGCAGGAAATCCGTTTGGCAGACCCCGGTGCAGAGTTTAGCACAAACGATGTTCAGAATTTCTATTCTGCAACCTATCCCATTTTGACCAATGCCAAAATCGTTGGCCCCGAAATCAAGGACGATGAAGTGCAGTACCGATTTGAAAGCACGATGGGTCATAAAGGATGAGCCATGAACAAGCAACAAAAGGACAGGACAATCAAAATCAGAAAGGAAAGCGAGGCATGGAAATTACAACAGCACTTCGGAGCGTTAACGGAAAAATTAAACCGTTTGCCCGATGCAAACGAGGTACAGCGCAACCCGTTACGGAGCGCACCTGCGGGGCTGACCGTAATGGTTTTTTGAGCCATCAGTTTAAGCCTTTTTGGGCTTATGACGGTAACAGGGACAGGGCGGAAAGGGAGTTTTTATGCTCCCTTTCCAATCTTTGCCAGTATTACGATTTGCCGATACCAGCGGCTATCAATGGTAATTTTCCGCAAAGCATTTATCATACCTATCAGGCTATTTGCGAACAGCTAAAAAGCCGGGATGGCAAACTGCAATGTGTCGTTCTAAAGGACGACAGCAACAATGCAACACTGGCTACCCTAAAGCAATTCGATACGGGCATGACCCTCTATTATATTCCCGTCCGCCCGGTATGGCATTGGGTGCAGAGCAGTGAGGGGCAGCACATCGCTGAACTCATCTTAGGCATATTCGCTTATCTGCATCAAGTTGTAGGCGTACCTTTTTTCGCTGACCAAAGTAGCTACTTAGCTTCCCAATATGACTATATCGAACAGATGGTCAATGATGAACAGGATGAAGAACCTTATCGCCAACAGCAAAAGGATGAGATTTATACCCTGACAAACGCAGGGTTAAAACTGCATAACTTAATCAGCGACCCGCAACGGTTAGCGCAATTTGAACAGACCGTTTTGAATTTTCACCATACAGATACTTGGGAACTGGATTGGGAATTGGTGGCGATAGAGTTTTTACAGCTTTTCAGGCTATATCCTAAACGTAACATCTTTGACCATATCCATTCGGGTTTACTTTATCCCGCTGACGAGGATCGTATCTCTGCCGACCAGTACATCAGCTTTTATTGGAGCGGGGATGATTGCCTTTCAGAATGCCTGTTTGATATGATAAACTGTCATTTTCAGGAAATCGTCTATATGGATGAACCCATGCACCTGCAATTATTCGACACCCTGCCGGAAAATATGAACCCGGATTTCGATTTTGAGAACCGCCTTTTTGACCTTATCAACAAACTAAGCAAATTATTAAGCGATTACGATTATGACGAACGTGAGCCAAACATTTAACGAACAATATCTGCCTGTCAAAGCCCTGCTGATTTACCAATCGGTGGAACAGGAAAACGATAACTATGAGCGTCAGCCGACCGAGGTGTACGTGGAAAGCTATGACATCGGCAAAAACGGCAAGCCCATTAATGCGCACCCTTTATCCGTTAAGGAAATGGTCGCACTAAGCGAAATACTGCAAGCCACGCAGGAACTCAAAAACAACTACCTGCAAAGCAGAAGTGTACTATCGCCAAAACTGGTTTATGTCAACACCCAAAATAACGGTTACGCCATTTGGCATACCCCGCCACAGGAAACATCCCTGTTTTTTAATGATAGTTTAGGCATCCCATCGGGTAAAACGAAGATACCCGCATTGCTATGGAAAGCGACAAGGGATAGTGTGCAGGTCTTTGCGTTGAAAGGCAAAGCTAAACCATCCGCCAATACTACTTTATATTATGCGCCGTTTTTTAACCTGTCCCAAGACGGCAGGGTGTGTATGGGTACGGTCAACATACAGATTGACCGCCAAACCTGTTTGGAAGATTTTATGGCGAAATGGGAAAGCTATTTCTTTAACAGCTATTTCACCCATACCCTCGGTAACTATCGCCATTGTAAGGGAAACCTTATCCAATTATGGCAGGAGCAGGTCGACACAGGCAGTGATTTTCCGCAGGACGAACTCATCAAAAATGGCAGGACTTTAAAAGATTTAATCAGATGAAAAAGAAAGCAATAAGCGAAAATAAGATAGCAGTTCACATCGTGAACAAGGAGATTTTACAACCTTACAATCCAGTTACCATAAACCTGATTGGTGCGGGTGGAACAGGCGGACAAGTGCTGACCGCATTGGCAAGAATGAACCAGGCGTTAATTGCACTCAACCATCCCGGCCTAATGGTGCGGGTATTTGATGATGATACGGTGAACCGGGCGAACTTAGGACGGCAGTTATTCACCACCGCTGAACTCGGTTTATCTAAAGGCGTTGCGCTCATCAACCGCATCAACCGCTTTTTTGGCACCAACTGGAAAGCCATCCCTGAAAAATACGATAAACAATACAGCCTGAATAACATAGATGCGTCTGCGACTATCACCATAGCCTGCGTAGATACCGTACAGGCAAGGCAAGATATTGCGCACATTTTAAAAATACTTCACAAGACGATGAATAATAACCGTAGCCAACCCTTGTATTATATGGACTTTGGCAACAGTAGGGACACCGGGCAGGTTATCCTGTCCACTATAGGTAAAATTAGCCAACCCGCATCCAAGCAGTACCGTACCGTTGAAATTTTACCAATGGTCATGGACGAGTTTGGGGAACTGTTATCCGCATCCGAAACCACCGACAACACGCCAAGCTGTTCGCTTGCCGAAGCACTCACCAAACAGGATTTGTTTATCAACTCTGCCTTAGCCAATGTTGGCGCATCCCTTTTATGGCAACTGTTCCGTGAGGGGATGTTGTTTAACCGGGGCTTCTTTCTCAACCTTAAAGAATTTAAAACACAACCATTAAAAGTAGCTTAAAATGATAACCTATAAAAAAGGCGACCTGCTTGCGGACGACGCATTCGCATTGGTCAATACCGTCAACATGGGCGGCGTTATGGGAAAAGGCATTGCGCTCGCATTCAAAAAAGAATTTCCATTTAACTATCGATGCTATGTAGATGCCTGTCAGGGCGGTTTGGTATGTATTGGAAAGATGCTGTGCATGGATGATACCTCTTTGTTACACGGCACAAAACTCATCATCAATTTCCCGACAAAGATTGTATGGTGGAAACCGTCTGAATACTACTACATCGAAGCCGGCTTGGAAGCATTAGTTGCCTGTATAAGCGACCATAAAATTCAAAGCATAGCCATTCCCGCACTTGGCTGTGGCAATGGTGGTTTGGACTGGCAAATCGTCAAACCCATGATAGAAAAATACCTTTCCGGCATCAACGCCACCATCAACATTTATGAACCTTATTAAAAATCAATTATGAAAACTGTAATATATTTTATCATTACCTGTTTCATTTCAACAGGTGCGTTATTAGGAGCAACCAACGCTAAAAATCCTTTCCCTTTATTTGGAATAGCATTCGGAATTTGGGTATTATTCATTTGGGGTTATAACAAGCGTAGCAAAAAGAACGCTGTACGGCGTAACCAGGAAAGGTTTTTTGAGGATTATATGCGGGACAGGCAGCGCAAAAACTAAAAATAATTTGGCTGTAATTATGCTGCCGGGCTTGAAATGCCCGGCGGCCCCGGCTATGCCGGGGCCCCTTCGCCACCTGTTTTTAAAAAGAAAACAGGCGGCGTTTAAATAATTTAAGACTTATTATTCCAACTTTTTATATACTCTTCCAAATTTTCAGCAATGACATTTAGCTCATTCTTTACAACAGAAATTTGAGGCGCAAAAGCTGGATTATGTATGTTTCGTTGCAGTTCGTCGAGGCTTACGATATAAATGGTATCATCTTCATCATAAACGGAGGGATCTTCTGCGACAATATATACATCTTCTCCATTTTCGTCTGCAAATGGGTTAATAAGCTTGCAGATTTGACCCTCGTTAGTAGGAATTGTTATTGTTGCTTGCATTACCAAATTTAGTTAAAACACTTCTTTTTTCTTGCAGGCTATAAGTGACATTTAGGCTAAAGCAATATGAAAAATGCTTTTTATAAAACCCGGTTTTCTTCCACCTGTCTCAGGAAAATTTCAATACCTTCTTCACGGGTCATAACGTTGCCAAGCTCTTTTAAGGATTGTTCGTCGCAGTAAATACCATTGGGGTCATTCCAGGCCAGCCATTCAATCAAATCCTCCCGCATCATGACATTGACGAGGAGGATTAATTTATCTTCCGAAAGTACAGGCATGTCCTGGTAATTATAACCGGAGTTTTTCCAAAATTTCATACTTAAAGATAAGAAAAATTCATATATTTATGTATAAATTTTATTGACTTTAGCATGATAAAAACTATAGAAAGCCTTGAGGAAGTTGTCCTTTTTATGAAAGAACTTGTCGCCGAAGGATTGAATTATCATCCCGATGATGATTTTGAAGATTACATAAACATGGAAACCGGCGTTCCGTCTTACACATCTGAAGAAGCTGCATTAAGAAACAAGCTTAATGAACAATGCTTCGAAGTTTGCGAAAAGAACAATAAGGACATCTATGATATTTCGATGGAAATATTTTTAATTGAAACTGGTATGGGTGAATTTATTCCTTTACCATCAAGTGCTAATAGTCCAGAATAAATAAACATTTTATTTAATTAGCCATTTAGTATTTATGGCTGATGTGCATTCCAAAGAAGTCCGGAGTTATAATATGTCCCGTATCCGCAGTAAGGATACAAAACCTGAATTATTGGTTAGAAAATTCCTGTTTTCAAAAGGCTTTCGCTATCGACTTCATGGTAATAAATTACCCGGTAAACCTGATATTGTCCTTCCAAAATATAAAACCGTAATTTTTATTAATGGCTGTTTTTGGCACGGTCATGATGATTGCAAATACGCTACCGTTCCTAAGACCAATATAGCTTGGTGGCGCGAAAAGATTTCAAAAAACAAAACAAGAGATTTTGCAACCATCAATGCTTTGATTAATGAAAAATGGTCAATAATTACGATATTTACCTGTGAATTAAAAGCCAAAACGATTAACGATACCTTATTACATCTGGTTACATCGATAAAAAATAAAGCACCTTAAAGAATAAGTATTTTTGCTGTTTTTATGTTGGTTGATTTAAAATATGTTATTTTGGGTAATTACTATGGAATCCAGAAACTGTTTAATATTAACTCAATATAGGAAAGGGGATCAATACAATGATTTCATTGGCAAATATTACCATTTCCCAGCGACTTCAAAAAAGAACTATCTTAATCAATTTGCAACACTGCCTATCGAGTTTGTTTATTATGAACCGGATAAACATGGTGAAGGTGTATTTTACGGGTATGGACGTATTGCAAAACCGCCATTTTTAGACAAAACAAATCCTGATCACTATTTTGCAGAAATTGCTGATTATAAGCCATTCTCAAATCCTGTCAGTTTCAAATCGACAGATGGCCAAATTTTAGAGAAAACACTTAATACTCCGTATTATAATTACAATAATGCTGTAAGAAAAATCATTCCAGATTTTTTGGATAATTTATGTCTTGATGGCGGAATTGTTTTAAATTTTGAAGCTGATGCCCATTTAATTCAGGTGCTCGGAGAACAGCTCATAGCATCTGAAAGAGTCGGAATACTGGAATTAATTAAAAACGGGTTTGATGCCGGCGCAACATATTCAAAAGTCTCAATTCGAAATATTCCGGATATGACGATAGCTGATATCGATTATGAGTATTCGGATTTGCCAGGACCGGTTATAATTATCGAAGATGACGGTAAGGGGATGGATAAGAATGTAATTGAGCAGGGTTGGCTAAGACCGGCATCAAGGATAAAAACGAACGTCAAGGAAGAAATAAGAAAACAAAGAGAAAATGCTTTATCAAACGGAAATATCGGTGTTTTCAACAGTTGGTTAAGTGCATACAAAAACGCTAATCAAGGACGATTACCGCTCGGAGAAAAGGGTGTCGGCAGATTTGCAACACATAGACTGGGGCGTTTTCTTCGACTAATTACCAAAACTGCTGAAAACGATTTCGAATACGTGCTCCAAATTAATTGGGACGATTTTGATAATAAAAACGGAAAACAGGTTAACCTCGATTCAGTCGGTATTAAGCTTACCAAACAACCTGTTTCCAGGGTTTATGGACCGAATAATAGCGGTACCAAACTTGTTATATATGGTGGCAGAGACGGATTTTTAATTAATAAAAATAACATTCAGGATATTTATGATTCTGTATTGAGTCTCAATTCTCCATTTACAAATCCTTTTACAAAACAAGAAAAAAATTTAACTCCTTTTCATGTAATATTTGATTGTCCGCAACTGGAGGGCGAACTGAAGAATGAATCAATTTATGATCTTGCTCCGCCTGTATTTACTTTCGATGCGTTAGTTAATGAAGACGGTGTCATGAGTTATGAGCTCCTGTTTGATCCGCCTACCACAGTACCTTATTCAAAGCAGAAAATTACTTCCACATTTGATTTGAGATTGTCGCACGGTAAAACTTTCAAGGTTTCAAATGAGGAATTCAGAAAACCGGAAAGTGGTCCATTTTTTATTCACGTTGATGTTTGGTACAGGACTTCGCCATGGATTGCAACGCAGAATGTAAAACGTGCCTCAGAATTACTTGATAACTACGGTGGCATTGCGTTATATCGGGACTTCGTAAACCTTTTTCCGGCTGACTGGGGTGCAAATAATGATTGGCTTAAGTTAAGCAAAAGGCATATTCAAAAAGGCAGTCATATTTCGTATTATAATATGAACGGATATGTCGAGGTTTTCCAAGAGGCAAACCTGAATCTTATCGATAAAACAGACCGGCAAGGACTTTTAGAAAACCAGGCATTTAAAGAGCTATCATTGTTGGTTAAAGGTATTGTAGAGAATTTTATCGAAGTCGAGTTTATAGAAAGGCGGGATGATTTTACAACTTTAAAGGAAAATGTCATCAGAGACCCGCAAAAGATACTCAGTTTAACAAAAGATTCTTCCAATTTGGTTAGCGGAATATTAAGAAATTATGATGCCTTTAAACGGCCCTTAAGCCTGGTTACCAGCTTCGGAGGTACTGATAAAGAAAAAGAAATTAAACTTATAGGACTTCAATCATCTTTAGAGAATTTGGAAAAAAGCGTTAAACAGATACGTATAATTGAAGAGAAGCTTGTTGAAAATGCTGGGTTCGGTTTATCAGCGGCAATTGCAATTCATGAACTTGCAAAAATTGTCGGGAATTTCTATAATGGCATAAATCAGATGATTGTTTCTGATCATCTTGACAAATCCAAACTTGAAGATTTGCGAGATTCAGCATCTTCTCTGCGATCTGAATTGAAAAATTTGAGTCCCTTGCGTTCTATTAGGAATGAGCCGGACAGGCAGTTTAATATTAACAGAGCAATTAAATACGCAGCAGAGTTTTATCAACGGACGTTCGATAGTGTAAAAATTGATTTTCAATTTATTGAGGACCAGGGATTTAATATTTCTGCTAAATTCGGCACGTTGGGACAGATTTTTACAAATCTAATTGACAATAGTTGCTATTGGTTAGAAATGGATAGCAAGAACCATGATAAAAAAATAGTGATAAAGGTTGATTCCGAACGTAGGATTGTTGTTGTTGCAGATAATGGTACTGGTATAGACGATTCAATTCTTCCATATTTGTATCAAGCCGGGTCCAGTTTAAAATCGCCCCCGTCGGGTTTAGGTTTATATATATGTCAATATTATTTGAATAGAATGAAAGGTCAAATTGGCTTAATAAATCAAAAAGACAGATTACAAGATATGAAGGGTGCGCAATTTATATTAGATTTTTCAAGAGTTAAATCAGAATAATTATGAATTTAGTAAAGGTTGGAATAATTGATGACGGCTATCCTGCGATTGGAGAAACGCATTTTGATCTTGACAGAATTAATGCTTTAACTAAAGATGAAGATTGGGCACAAGAAACAAGTTTAAAAGATTTGAATCTTAAACTTGTCGCTCGTTCAATTCATTGGAAAAGGAAAATTCAACTTGAAAGTTTTTCGCACCCTGAATTTTTTGTTGCTAAAGCTGACCTGCTATGGAATTTTATCGCATTTGATTGGGAATATGGAATGCAACAATCGGATAAGCCGGTTGATCGATATTTACTGGAAGTTTTAAATACCACACCTGCTAAAATTTCCATTTTCACGTCTTATTCAGGAATAGACGCACTGCCCAATTTATTGGAACGTGACGAATTTTCAGTTTTTGCAAATGCCGGGCGACTTAATATATTGGACAAAACCAATGATGAAAGCGTGAAAAGTTTTCTAGCGGAGGTTGAAACCCTTTTCAAAAAGGGGGAAACAACAGTATGGGCAGACTTGGAAATTACAATAAAACCTTCCAAATTTATTATTGATTCTGAAGAATTTTGGAAATTACTTTCAATTTTAGGAGCAAAACCGATTAAGGAGTTTATTGTAAATGAATCAAATATTATTGATGAAGATTCTATTTTGGAACTCTTTAAAAAGTCAGATAAAAAATATTTTATAGATTCCGGAAAAAATATTTTGTCATCTTCTAACAATAGCTTTTTAAAATCCGGTTATGGCGAACTCACTTCAATCTCCTCAACAGATGCTGTTACAATATTTGGAGTTGATAAAGTTGAGGAAGCGATTGAACGAGGTTATACAGAAATATAAATATGGAACCTGAAGAGTATTTAGCTGATTTAATAGCTCGCTTAGGACCGGAAGTTTTAGCATTTGGGCGTACAGAAGATCCTGAAAGAGATTATCCCGATGAGGAAAAAATTAATTTTTTTGATGAAACTTACAATGCTATTAAAGATGGCGTTCCGGAACCACTGTTAGATTTACTAAACGCTGAAATTCCGATTTTGCCTAAAAATAAAATGTACATTTGGTTAATTTTACTGATTGATGGGCAGTTATATTTCCGAATGATACCTGACCAGCACGAAAATCCGCAAGGTAAAATCGTAGGCGGCCGGTCAAATGTTTGTCACTCTAACATTTCCGCTGGAGGAATGGCACTTCAGGGCGGAGAATGCTGGTGGTGCAATGAAACAGGTTATATGTATGTAAATCCCAAATCGGGTCGGTATGGTGCTGCTACATTAATTCAGTGGAAGGCTGTATTGGATTTTTTTGATCATGTCGGGTATAAAAAGCTTGAGCCCATATTACCACCAGGATGGAAGTTTCAAAATTAAAATTAATAAGTATCGATCTTTTCAGCGGCTGCGGCGGCCTGACTGAAGGACTGCACCAGGCTGATTTCAAAACTGCCTATGCCTTCGAAATTGATGAGATTGCTTCAAAAGCATATCGCTTAAACCATTCTGAAACTGAGGTTATCACTGAAGATATTCGAAAAGTTTCCACTAAAGAAATTAAATTAAAATTGAACGGAAAGACAATTCATCTTTTGGCAGGATGTCCGCCATGTCAGGGCTTTTCTTCGATCCGACGATTAAATCGAGCCATTCCGGTATTTGACGAAAGAAATGATTTAATCAATGAATATGTTCGATTTGTAGAAGAATTAATGCCCTACACTTTTATGATGGAAAATGTACCGGGACTTATTCATTACGATCTTTTTCACAAAGCAATCGGAAGGTTAAAGGCAATTGGCTATAATCATATTGATTACAAAGTTGTAAATGTTAAGGATTACGGCGTACCGCAGAGTCGAAAAAGATTGGTAATGGTAGGATCAAGGCTTGGTGCTATTAAAGTTGCAGAACCGTTGCCATTGGAAAAAAAAGCGACAGTAAGGGAAACTATCGGATTTCTACCGCTACCCGAAAATTCGACTGATCCTTTACATCAAATATTCCCCTCACATACGGATAGGATTAAAGAGCAAATTTCCATTACGCCACATAATGGGGGCAGTCGTAAGGATTTGCCGGCTAAATACATACTAAATTGCCACCAGGGCCAAAACATCGGCTTTAACGATGTTTATGGTCGCTTAAGATGGGATGATCATTCTACAACGATTACTGGCGGATGTTTAAATCCGTCGAAGGGCAGATTTTTACACCCCGAACAAGATCGATGCATATCCGCACGGGAAGCCGCGTTACTACAATCTTTCCCAATTAGTTATAAAATGCCGGAAAACACACCTATAGGTAAGTTGGCATTGCTTATTGGAAATGCCTTACCCCCAAAGTTTAGCTTTATTCAATCTATGAATATAAAAGCCCATCTGGATGAATACTTAGGCAATAAAATTAATAACTGATATTTCAGCAGATTAAAGATGGTTGATATTCAAAAATTGGTTGATTCACTTAATATTCCAAAAAGAATTTTAGATGGAGCAGAAGAGTTTTTAAAAACGTTATTAGGAGAGGCTGTACAGGAAACCGGCGGAATGATTGCGGATCAAATTAGATTTAGAAGGTTCAAAAATCAAATCGTGATATTTTCTAAGGCAAGAGATTTGGTTGAAAAGTCCGGCCTCAATCCCAAGCAAATTAATCTCAAAACATTATGTCCATTAATAGAATACTCATCTTTGGAGGAGGAGGAAGAAATACAAAATCTTTGGGCAAATGTCATTGCGAATATATCTACTTTAGATACAGAACAGTTTTTAAATTTAAAATGTATCGAGATATTGCGGGAAATAACACCGAATGAGGTTATTTTGTTAAATCATTGTTTCGAAATTTTCAAATCTGAAGAAGTGGTCACATTAGCAAAATGGAAGTCTCAAAAATTATATACTGAACGTACCTCTGTATACCCGGATAACTCAATTTTTGCCACTTGGGATTATAAAGCCATACTCAGTATGAACCAAGATCAATTGGATTTATATACTGATAGACTTATTTCCTTTGGAATTATGAAATATGAACAGCCAAATCTTAGGGAATACAAAAGCAATGAAAAAATAGAAGATATTTTTTCAGGCACTCATACTTCTTTAGAAATGAAGTCTTATGAACTTGAAACATCAGACAGAATTATATTCACTACTTTTGGGTTGTATTTTGTGAAAATCTGCAAGTATAATACTCCGATTAATTAACTCGCAAAAATTACCGATTTGAAATGTTACCCCCGATTTTTGACGAATTTGGTTTAGTTGAGAAAATCGCTAATAACCTGACTAACAGGGAGGTAATAAACCTGAATCCAATTCCAGAAATCAAGAAGAAATTGGATTACTATAGGACGCTATTTGGAAAAATACAGGATCTTTCCGACATAGAATTTGAAAAGCTTAAACAAAATATCACTACATTCTTTAATTTAAAGCCTGTTTCCACCGCAGCCCACCTTCCGAAATTCCTCGTAAGAATCTCAAACAACAATCGTATTCTTAAGGCTCAAGGGCTCGAACTGAGTTATTTAAACGATATTGGTCAGCTTTTAGCGCCCCCGGTTCAATTTTGTAATTATGGCCGCTGCAACGTCCCTGGCCAGCAGGTGACTTATTGCGCCCTAGATGAAGCTTCTGCTTATTGGGAAACCAAACCGCAAAACGGTGATGTGATTACCATATCGAGATTTCTGTTGAAATCCGGAGCGCGAGGGGTATGTAGTGTAATAAAAAATGATAAAAAGAACAACCCTAATATTGCACATGAATTGCAGGAGGTTTTCTACTTACTGGATGAATTTTTTATTGATGTTTATGCCTATCCCGTAGACCGGGATCGACCCAAAGACTATTTATTTAGCGCCTTACTGTCGTCCGACCAAATGTTTTATCCGGTAAAAAGCGACGGCGATTTGGAGGCCATAATATACCCGAGCGTACAGCGTAAAAAGATGGGCGATAATTTTGCTATAAAAAATGAATTACTACTAAAGAAATATGACCTGTATAGTGTTGAGACTAAATTTATATTGGATGAATTTGAAAACCTTGACCCCAGTATTGCAGAACCCACAACGGATTGCGTAATCGGGTCATTTGGCACCACCGCGTTTGATTTTAAAAACGGGAAAATCTTGTATACTGCAAAAGCGGATGAGCTGTTTAGAATATTCAGGAACATACAGACTGGCTCCGCAAAACAGGTAAAGATAGACAATGGTCCTGACATTCCGAAGAACATTGCCTTTAATCTTGCACCTCCAGACCATAGGCCGGCACCAAATCCATACGTTGATAACAGGCCAAAGTTGCATAAAGCTATATACGGCCGCAATGATAAGGTGAGCGTTGAGTATACTAATGGAACCATGGTTGCAGGAGTAAAGTATAAAAAAGTAGAAGCAGACATTTTTAATGGACTTTGTAAAGTAATTGAATTTGTCCCTGGATCAGAATAATCTCAATTGGATGTTTTCATCTAACGAATTTTGTTTAGATGTGGAACAATGCAACTTTTCCTGCTGAATTGAACGAAAAAAGTGTCGGAATATCGTCGGGATGATTTTTTTTTAAGCCTTGGAAATGCCAAAATATTGTTGTAAATTGGCCTTAGTAAGTCAGAAACGAAGTTTTCTGCCCTTAAAAATATTTCGCGTTTCACCCTCTGCCGGAGACTCATAATCTTTTGGTCCCTGGTTCGAGCCCAGGTGGGCGCACAAGTAAAGCCTTGATAATCAAGGCTTTACTTATTCAAAATCATAACTTTTCTTAAAAAGCCAGCCCTTTTTCTAAAAATCAAAAAGAGCGTTTTTAGCGTTTAAATGCACTTTTTGAAAAAATAAATTTAGAAACGTCCCAAATACGTCTCAAAAAAATAACCTTGTTTCTGTCTTCATTATGGAAAATGGCGTTTCTGTATTGCAAATGCAGTTTTTCAATAATTAAAGGTATTAATAAGTAAAAATCAGATAGTCTTTTTGTTAATAAAGGCCCGCTTAGGGTCGTAATATTTGTGTTTCGCATAAAATCCGCATAATATCGCCAATACCAAAAACGCGATCACAAACAGTAATTTTTCATTATTTTGCGTGAGAAACTTTATTGGAAATTACAAAAAATCACCCATCATCAACACTATTAATGCAAAATATAAAAAACATCATATTCGACTACGGCAACGTAATTTTCAATATCGATTTTACTAAAGTACAACAGGCCTGGCAAAAGCTGGGGATTGATAATGCAGATGCATTTTACGGGCATAAGCATCAAGACCCGGTATTTAATTTGCTGGAGCGTGGTGAAATAAGTAATGCCGATTTCAGGAACCGCATAAGAGAGCTATCTGAGAAACCGGAACTAACCGACGAACAGATCGACGATGCCTGGAATGCTATATTTGTAGGTATCCCGGCGGGCAATCACGAGCTATTGTTACAGGTAAAAAAGCAATACCGCACTTTTTTATTAAGTAATATTAATGCCATTCATTACGATTATGTGCATCAATATTTAAAAAGTGAATTTAATGTAGATAACAACGACCAGTTTTTTGAAAAGGTATATTACTCCCACTTAACCGGCAAACGCAAGCCTGAGCCCGCTATTTTTGAACAAGTGCTGCATGAAAACAATCTTAAGCCTGCAGAAACTTTGTTTATTGATGATAGTCCGCAGCATTTAGAAACAGCAAAGGCTTTGGGTATGCAAACGTTTTTAATGACAGCGCCAGATACGATACAAAAGTTTTTTAAGCGGGAGTTTGGGATCAGTTGAGTTTGGGTAAGGTCAGAAAGGGTGTCATGCAGGCACTCGAAGCATGAGCATAGGACATCGCGAACTATGCATTAACGATAATGTAAGGCGTATAGGCCTTTCCCCGCATGCTTCGAGTGCATCATGACAGCCTACACGACATTTGTGAAACTATCCAACACATCATTGCGAGATATAAACAACAAAGCCCGGTAATTACACCGGGCTTTGTTGTTTTATTTCATCAGTACTTAATTAAGCTACCTTCAATTTCTTCAGGTCTGATTTTTCAAATTTCTCGTGAGCGTAATCGAGCGTTACGGTTAGTTGTTTTATATCTTTTTGGGATGGGAACTCAAACATCGCGTCGATCATGATGGCTTCGCATATAGAACGCAGGCCACGTGCGCCGAGTTTAAACTCCATTGCTTTATCAACAATAAAATCCAGCACATCGGCCTCAAAATCAAGTTTTACACCTTCGTATTCAAACAGCTTTTTATATTGCTTTAATAACGAGTTTTTAGGTTCTGTAAGGATGTTTTGCAATGCTTCCCTATCCAAAGGGTTCAAATAAGTTAACACCGGTAAACGGCCTATTAATTCGGGTATCAGGCCAAATGATTTCAAATCCTGCGGGGTGATGTATTTGTATAGATTTTTCATATCTACATCGCCATCATCACGTTTCATTTTGTAACCAACAGTTTGCGTACGCAGGCGGTTGGCTATTTTACGGTCGATACCATCAAACGCACCACCGCAAATGAACAGGATATTGCTGGTATTCACCGTGATCATTTTTTGATCGGGGTGTTTACGGCCACCCTGTGGCGGTACGTTAACCATGGTACCTTCCAATATTTTCAGCAGGGCCTGTTGCACACCTTCGCCGCTTACATCGCGCGTTATCGAGGCGTTATCGCTCTTACGGGCAATCTTATCCACCTCATCAATATAAACAATACCACGCTCGGCGGTTGCTACATCATAATCTGCTGATTGCAGTAAGCGGGTCAGGATACTTTCCACATCCTCCCCTACATAACCTGCTTCGGTTAGTACGGTAGCATCGCAAATACAAAAAGGCACATTTAATATTTTAGCAAGCGTTTTAGCCAACAGGGTTTTACCCGTACCTGTTTCGCCCACCATAATAATGTTTGATTTTTCTATCTCCACCTCATCCTTATCAATGCGCTGGTTTAAGCGTTTGTAATGGTTATAAACCGCTACTGATAATATTTTTTTGGCATCATCCTGGCCAATAACATATTGATCGAGATGGCCTTTTATTTCGGCTGGCTTTAATATACCGGGGGCTGAAGGAGATGTTTTTACCTTGCGCACTTTCAGCTCTTCAGCCAATATCTCGTTGGCCTGGTTCACACATTTATCGCAAATGTGAGCGTCCAGCCCGGCTATTAGCATAAGGGAGTCTTGTTTACCTGCGCCGCAAAATGAACACCTGATCTCCTTGCTGTTCTTATTCATGTAAATCCTTTTTGTTTATCAAAAATAATTAATTGTTTCTATAATAGCAAAAGCTACTCTGTGAAACGGAAAGTCCGGAAGTCGGAAAGTGAAAAGCTTTTTCAACTTGCGGTCTTACCGGCTTCCGGACTAATAACTATCGATTACTTATTTTGTTTTCGCGTTATTGCCGCGCAAAATTTCATCAACCATACCAAACTCTTTAGCTTCTTCGGCTATAATCCAATAATCGCGGTCTGATGCATCCCAAACTTTCTCGTAGGTAGTACCGCTGTGGTCAGCTATTATCTGGTACAATTCCTTTTTCAGTTTAGTAATTTCATGATACGTAATTTCTATATCCGACTGTTGCCCCTGCGCACCGCCCGATGGCTGGTGTATCATTACCCTTGCATGCGGTAACGCTGCCCTTTTGCCATTGGCACCTGCACATAATAGTACTGCCGCCATTGAAGCCGCCATACCTGTACAAATAGTCGCCACATCGTTTGATATGAACTGCATGGTATCATATATACCCAAGCCTGCATAAACAGAGCCGCCCGGAGAGTTAATATAGATCTGGATGTCGCGTTTGCTATCTGCCGATTGCAGGAACAGCAACTGGGCTTGTATTATGTTGGCGATATTTTCATAGATCGCATCGCCTAAGAAAATGATACGATCCATCATCAAGCGCGAGAATACGTCCAATTGAGATATATTCAACTGGCGCTCTTCGATGATATAAGGCGTCATAGCGGTTGGAAGTGCTGATTGGGCAATTCCTGTAATATATTTGTCTACGTATAAGCTGTTAATACGGTGATGTTTAACAGCGTATTTTCTGAATTCGTTTTTATCGATATTGTCCATGATTGTTATTTTTACTTGTTATGTAAATCGGCGTATTAATCGCCTAATATAGTTTTTACTTCAATAAAATTTAAACCGTAAAGTTTTTTGAAAGTAAATTTATTGGCACGAAGGTTAGTCGGAAAAGTCCGTAAGTCGGAAAGTCCGTAAGACAGAAAGTAAAAAGCTTTTTCAACTTTCGGACTTTCCGACTTACGGACTTTCTGACTAAAGTACTAAAAATTAATGCTTATGCTCTGCAACTAATTTGTTAAAATCAGTAAACAGGATATCTTTTTTATTTAAAGTGATAACGCTTTTGATGTAATCAAATACCTTTAGCGCTTTCAATTCTTCAAATATCTTGTTGGCATTTTCTTTTGTTTGTAAATACTGAACGGTGTACTGCGCTAATTGCTCCTCGGCAATGGGCTGCGGGCTGTACATCTGGAACTGTTGCGCCAAACGCTGTTTCGCCAGGGCAAACACTTCATCATATTTTATATCGATGTTGTTGTCCTTAATGATCTTGTTTTCGATCAGCGTCCATTTAAGGTTCTGCGCGAAATCATTATAGCCGCCTGTTAATTCCTCATCGCTAAGTTTTTCGTTAGTGGCCTTTAACCAGCGTTTTAAAAACTCATCAGGCAAATTAAAATTAACTTTATTTATGCTGTAATGATAGATCTCGTCCTGCAATTTGCGTTCGCTATCCTGGGTCATCATGGATTCGATCTCTTCCGTGATCTTAGCCCTGAATTCCTCTTCGGTAGTTACTGTACCTTCACCAAATAATTTGTCAAAGAACTCCTGGTTCAAATCGCTTTCCTCTAAACGGTTGATATTTTTAACTGTTAGCTGAAACTTCGATTTCAAATCAGCTGCGACATCTTCGTCAACCTTTAAAATGGCCGCAATACGGGCAGCATCATTATTATAAGCTTTCTGAATATCCAGCACTACTACATCATCTTTTTTAAGGCCTATCAGCGATGATTTTATCTTCTCATCCTGAACCTGGTCTAACCTTACCGATGTGGTATTGCTTATCCCATCCTCAAAAACAGAACCATCCGGCGAAAGCTGCACTAAATCTGAATAAAGCACATCATCATCTGCCGATACGGCAGGATTTGTCATTTTGCCATAGCTTCTGCGGATATTTTTGATGCGCGACTCCAGCGTTTCGTCATCTGATTTGATATGATATTCGGTTATTTTATCTTTTGATGAAAAATCGATAGTAAACTCTGGCGCCAGGCCAACTTCGTAATTAAACTCAAAGTTATCAGCAAAATCCCAGTTGTATTCTTTTCTGTCGTCCTCTATTTTTGGCAGCGGCTGGCCTAATACCTCTAACTTTTCGTCTTCGATATATTTGTTTAAAGTATCTGATAATAAATTATTTATCTCATCAACCAAAATACTCTTACCATACATCCTTTTGATGTGCGATGCTGGTACCATACCCGGGCGGAAGCCTGGTATTTTAGATTTTTTAGCATGTTCTTTTATAGCCTTGTCAACACGTGGGGCATAATCCTCGGGGTTAAGGTTGATCTTTAAAACTGCATTCAGGTTATCAATTTTTTCCTGTGAAATATTCATCTTTTTTGCGGATAATTTAATTAATCAATTATAGTACAGCCTATAACATTAACCATACCAAATTAAGAGGCGCAAAGGTATTAAAAAAGTCGGGAAGTTGAAAAGTGGGTACTACGGATATAAATTACTTTGCTGGAGCCACAGTCCATACACAGGATTACGTTGTTGGCAAAATAGCCGCTGCGGGATTATGCCGATGGCAATATTTTCCGGGCGGCCTTAATAATAAAGGTTATTGGGCATTATTTACTTCAACTCTGTAACCGTCGGGGTCATGAAAATAAATCTGCTGCACGCCATCGGGGCGGTTGGCCATTTTGCCGGGGTGCCCACCGCCATCATCATAAGGGATATGGCGGCTGTTAAGCAGTTTTATAAAATCAGTTATTGATGCTACGCTAAAGGCGATATGATTATCTTTTGAAACGGTTACTTCGGCTTTTGAACCCTGGTTAAGGTGCAACTGCATATTACCACCTAAAGATAACCACCGGATCGAACTGCCCGGGAACGGGTTTTTCAAGGGTTTAAGCTGCAACAGGCTGCTGTAAAAATCAGCGCTTTTATTAGCATCAGTTACCATAAGGGCTACATGGTTAAAGGTAGCAAATGGTTTTTGCGCATAGCTATTGGTAGCTATGGCCACTGCTAGTACAGGCAGAAGAATTATTTTAAACATAACGGATTGGTTTACAAACACCAATATAATTGAAAATAAACTGATCCTAAAAAAATTATGCAAATTGATGAATGAGCAGTGAGCAGTGAGCAGTGAGCAGTGAGCAGTGAGCAGTGAGCAGTGAGCAGTGAGCAGTGAGCATAAAAAAAGCTATTCATTTTATGAATAGCTTTTTTTATGGTTGAGGGATGCTTAATCCACTTTTTGCAGTGTTGAAGCGCCCGACTTATCGTTATTTACGCTGCTGGGGTTGCCTTTGTATTTTACTTCGGATGCGCCGCTGCTGCTTACATTAAGCGAGTGCAGCACATTTATCTCGCAGTTGCCTGCGCCCGAGGTGCTGATGTCATAATCGCCAACCACAAAATCAAAAGCATGTACCTTAGCTACGCCGCTGATATCGATATGGTGCGAGCTGGCCTGGCCGGTAAGGTTTAGTTCAGTAACACCGCTGCCATCTGTAGTCACATTGGCGGCGCTCAGGTCAAGCGTTATTTTGCTTGCTCCCGACAGGTGAAAGCCGAGGTCTTTTGTTACCAGCTTACCATCGGCAGTAACCTCAATAGCACCCGACGACCTTAATTCTTCCAACTTGTGTATACCTATGGTTATGGTCATTTGCCCGCTGTTGCACAGGTTTTTATGGGTATAAATTTTTAAGGTATTGCCCTCAATTTTGGTTTTTATAAATTTCAGCAGGTTATCATCAGCCGTAATATCAAGGGTTAATGAGCTATCCTGTTTCAGAATGATATTAAAATCGCCGGATATATCCAGCTTTGTAAATTCAGCAACCTTGCGGGTTTCACTGGCCGGATGGCCCGAGCCCCTTACGCAATTGAACATGCACGACGATAAAGCCGCCACTGAAAACCCGGCCACCAGCAGTAGGATATAATAATGTACCTTTTTCATGATTTAATAGGATTTGTTTTTGATATGGTTTTATGACTACGAATATACAAAGCATGTTACACTAAACATAAAAAAAGCTACAGCCCGTAGGCTATAGCTCCTGATATATGATTGAACTTTTGCAAAAGTGCTTATTAAAGCCCGGCCAATTCCTAATCGGCTGTTTTGTGAGCTGCCTTATCGGCGTTTTTAGTTACTGTTGAATGTTCGGCAACCAGGTTACTTTG
>Ga0302309_10001209_pt1 | contig 24375 bp, 27 predicted proteins | sample III_Palsa_N1_1_FD_200453 | JGI IMG/M metagenome (GOLD analysis project Ga0302309, IMG submission 200453) | Peat permafrost microbial communities from Stordalen Mire near Abisko, Sweden - III_Palsa_N1_1 | ecosystem: Environmental > Terrestrial > Soil > Palsa > Peat permafrost | place: Sweden... | reverse complement strand
TGCGGGCTTATTGTTGCTGCTTGAAATCGCTTAGAACATATTCGATTCCCTTTACCGGGTTAAAGTTGGGGAAGCACCAGTTTGAGTTTGCTATTACAGATAGCTTTTTTGATGAGTTTGACTATTCGCTCGTAAAAAAAGGCAACCTGCAATGCGTTGTAGAGCTGGAAAAACAGGAAACGTTAATGGTCCTGAATTCTCATATCACCGGCCACCTGGAACTTAATTGCGACAGGTGCCTGGCGCAATACCCGCAGCCGGTTGATATACGCGAGCAGCAGGTGGCCAAATTTAGCGATGTGGCCATTGATGAGGATGAAGAAATAATTGCCCTGGGCAAAAGCGATCACGAGATCAATATTGCCGGGTTAATTTACGAATACATAAATGTTGCAGTGCCATTTATAGCGGTTTGCAGCAACGAGGGTAACACCTCGTATTGTGATAAAGAAATGCTTGATAGCTTGAATAAGCTATCGGTAAATAATGAACAGGATGAGCACACGGACCCACGGTGGGACGCGCTCAAAAAAATTAAATGATTTAATAAATTAAGTTATGCCACATCCAAAGCGGAAGATATCCAAATCAAGAAGAGATAAACGCAGAACACATTACAAGGCCGTAGCGCCTACTTTAACTACTTGCCAGGCAACCGGTACAGTGCATTTACCACACCGTGCGTATACTGTTGATGGTAACGTATACTACAACGGTAAATTACTGATAGAGAAAGCAGCCGTAGCCTAAGTTATTTTCTGAAAATGAAGATCGGCTTAGATATTATGGGCGGTGATTTCGCCCCGGAAGCAGCCGTTTTAGGCGCGATATTGGCCCATAAAGCCTTATCAGGCCCAAAACTGGTGCTTATTGGTGATAAAGCTATAGCTATACAGATACTTCAGGAAAACAATTACAGCCCTGATAACTTTGAGTTTGTAAACACAACCGAAGTTATTGGCATGGGCGAACATCCCACAAAAGCCATTATGCAAAAACCCGACTCTAGTATTAGTGTTGGGTTTAAGCTGTTGAAGGAGGGCGCCATACAGGCATTTTCATCGGCAGGCAATACCGGCGCCATGCTGGTAGGCTCCATGTTTAGCATAAAGGCTGTGCCCGGCGTTTTGCGCCCGGCCGTAGCTTCGGTAGTGCCGCAGGTTAAAGGTGGCGTAAAGCTGCTGCTTGACGTTGGCGCCAATGCCGATTGCAGGCCCGAAATGCTTTTGCAATTTGCCATTTTAGGCAAACTATTTTCACAACACGTTTATAAAGTTGATGACCCGCGCGTAGGCCTGGTAAGCATTGGCGAAGAGGACGAGAAAGGGAATATATTAACCCTTGCCGCCTTCCCGCTGCTAAAAGAATCGGGCAAGTTTACCTTTGTGGGCAACATAGAGGGCCGCAGCCTGTTCGACGATTTGGCCGATGTACTGATTAGCGACGGCTTTACCGGCAATATCATTATCAAGCTATCGGAGTCATTCTACGAGATAGCGCATAAAAAAGGAATAAAAGACGATTTTTTTGATGCCTTTAATTACGAACAATACGGGGGCAGCCCTATTTTGGGCGTAAACGGCTCGGTTGTGGTAGGCCACGGCATATCAAACCCCGAGGCTATTAAGAACATGGTGCTTTTATCAAAAAACATTTATGAAAGCGGCGTGATTGATAAAATCACCGAAGCTTTTCAATAAAAAACACACAAATGACTAAAATTCATGCTGCTATTACCGCTGTAAATGGTTACGTACCCGAGTATGTTTTAACCAATAAAGAGCTGGAAACCATGGTTGATACTAACGACGAGTGGATAACCAGCCGCACAGGTATTAAAGAGCGGCGCATACTAAAAGGCGAGGGCCTGGGCACATCCGACCTTGCCGTACCTGCTGTTGAAGGCCTGCTAAAAAAACGCGGCATCGGCGCAGATGAAATAGACCTGATAATTTTTTGTACAACTACCCCCGATATGCCTTTCCCGGCTACTGCCAATATATTAGGCGGTAAAATTGGCGCTAAAAACGCCTGGGGGTTCGATTTGCAGGCTGCCTGTTCGGGCTTCCTGTTCGGCCTGGCTACCGGCGCGCAGTTTATCGAAAACGGCAAACACCAGAAAGTTTTGGTAGTTGGCGGCGATAAAATGTCGTCGATGGTGGATTACCAGGACCGCGCAACTTGTATTATTTTTGGCGATGGCTGCGGCTGCGTCCTGCTCGAGCCAAATACCGAGGGCTACGGCATTGTTGATTCGATATTAAAAAGCGATGGTGCGGGTATACCGTTTTTGCACCAAAAAGCAGGCGGCTCCATAAAACCGGCCAGCCATGCCACTGTTGATGCCCGCGAGCATTATGCTTACCAGGAGGGCCAGGCGGTATTTAAATTTGCCGTTACCAACATGGCCGATGTTGCCGCCGAAGTAATGGAGCGCAACGATTTGAAAAGCGAGGATATTGCATGGCTGGTACCGCACCAGGCCAACAAGCGCATTATTGATGCCACCGCAAACCGCACCGGTGTGAGCGCTGATAAGGTAATCATTAACATTGAGCGTTACGGCAATACCACCAACGGTACCATACCCCTATGTTTATGGGAATGGGAAAGCAAGTTTAAAAAGGGCGATAACCTGATACTGGCTGCCTTTGGCGGCGGGTTTACCTGGGGTTCCATTTATTTAAAATGGGCTTATTGATTTTTTGATGTGCAGATGCGTCGCTGATTTATTTGGCCGGAAAAGAACATTATAAATTATAAACTGTTGTTGATTTTATATTTGATTATCTACATTAATTAAAACCATATGCACATCTGCACATTTGCATATCTGCACATTTAAATAGTAACTTTATCCAAAACCAATTTATCCCAAACATGGATATTAAACAAATTCAGGACCTTATCCGCTTCGTAGCCAAATCGGGTGTTAACGAAGTTGCGATTGAGCAGGAAAACTTTAAGATTACGATAAAAACCAACCAGGCAGCAACCTTTGTTAACGCTACTATACCTGCGCCTCAGCAAGTAGGTGCCCCGGCCCCTGTTGCACAGGCACCAGCCAGCGCAGAGCCAGCAGCCCCGGCTGAGGATGATACTTCTAAATATATCACTGTCAGGTCGCCTATGATCGGTACATTTTATCGTTCGGCAAGCCCTGATAAACCAATGATGGTTAACGTTGGCGATGAAATTACTACCGGCAGTGTACTGTGCATTATAGAGGCGATGAAGCTTTTCAACGAAATTGAATCTGAAGTTTCGGGCCGTGTTGTAAAAATACTGGTTGATAATGCTTCGCCTGTTGAGTACGACCAGCCTTTGTTCCTGGTTGAACCTATGTAAACCTAATTACACAGATTTTAGAAAGATTGCACCGATTTTATGATAGTGTAATTGAAAACTAAATCCGTGAAATCAATAAAAGTTAATCGGTGAAATCCCAATAGTAGAAATCGGTGAAATCTTAAAACTAAAATCGGTGAAATCAAATATTAGCGGCGATATCCCAAAAGCAAAAGAAATGTTTAAGAAAATATTAATAGCTAACCGTGGTGAAATTGCCTTGCGTATCATACGCACCTGTAAGGAAATGGGCATTAAAACCGTAGCTGTATATTCCACCGCCGACCGCGATAGCCTGCATGTACGTTTTGCTGATGAAGCAGTTTGTATAGGCCCGCCGCCAAGTCGCGATTCGTATTTAAATATCCCCAACATCATTTCGGCTGCCGAATTAACCAACGCCGATGCTATACATCCGGGTTACGGGTTTTTATCTGAAAATGCAAAGTTCTCGGCTATTTGTGCCGAATACGGTATCAAATTCATAGGCGCAACTGCCGACCAGATAAACTCTATGGGCGATAAGGCCTCGGCCAAGGAAACCATGAAAAAGGCAGGCGTACCTATTGTACCCGGTTCGGAAGGTTTGTTGCAGAGTGTAAAGGAAGGCATTGCGATAGCAAAAAAAATAGGTTACCCTGTAATATTAAAAGCTACCGCTGGCGGTGGCGGCAGGGGCATGCGCGTGGTTTGGAAGGATGAAGAGTTTGAAAATGCCTGGGATTCGGCACGTGCCGAATCGGGCGCGGCTTTCGGTAACGATGGCATGTACCTCGAAAAATATGTTGAAGACCCGCGCCATATCGAAATACAGGTAGTGGGCGATCAGTACGGCAAAGTTTGCCACCTGAGCGAGCGCGATTGTTCTATACAGCGCCGCCATCAGAAACTGGTAGAAGAATCTCCTTCGCCATTTATGACCGAAAAGCTCCGCAAAAAAATGGGCGATGCTGCCATCAAAGGCGCCAAAGCCGTAAAATACGAAGGTGCCGGAACCATTGAGTTTTTGGTGGATAAAAACCGCAATTTCTACTTTATGGAGATGAATACCCGTATACAGGTAGAGCATCCCGTAACCGAAGAGGTAATTAACTTCGACCTGATAAAAGAGCAGATAAAAGTTGCTGCCGGCATACCTATATCGGGCAAAAACTACGAGCCAACCATGCATGCCATTGAGTGCCGTATTAATGCCGAAGACCCTTTTAATAATTTCCGCCCGTCACCGGGTAAAATAACCAACTTCCACTCGCCCGGCGGCCATGGCGTACGTATTGATACCCATGTGTACACAGGCTACGTTATCCCGCCCAATTACGATTCGATGATTGCAAAGGTAATTTGCGTGGCGCAAACCCGCGATGAAGCCCTGAGCACTATGGAGCGTGCCCTGAGCGAGTTTGTTATTGAAGGTGTTAAAACTACTATCCCTTTCCATTTAAAATTACTGCAGGACCCTAACTTCCGCGCGGGTAATTTTACTACCAAGTTTATGGAAACTTTTGAATATTCTGAATAATTGAAACTATACCAACATCATAAAACGTACATAGCCTATTAGTGTACAAAACCCAATGGCCGAAAAAGACATCATCAAAGCAATAAAAAACAAAGGTAAGGACCTGGAATCCGAAATGTCGTTCTTCGATCATTTGGAAACCCTGCGCTGGCACCTTATCCGTTCGGCTATTGCGGTAGTGGTGTGCGGCATTGCCGCTTTCTGGTACTTTGATTACGTGTTTGAAAACGTTGTTATGGGCCCTTTCCATATCAACTTTTGGACTTACCGCATGATGTGCAAATTTGGTTATTGCATTCATAAAATAAACGGCATAATCATTAACACCGAACTGGCAGGCCAGTTTATGTTAAAGCTGAACACCTCCATATTATTAGGTGTAATTGTAGCTTTCCCATATATTTTGTTCGAGATTTGGCGCTTTATCAGGCCTGCATTGCTGGATAATGAACGTAAAGCCGCCAGCGGTTTTGTTTTTTATGCAACCGCGCTGTTTGTTACCGGTATTCTTTTTGGTTACTACCTTATAGCACCCGAGGGCATTATCTTTTTAACCAATTACAATATCAGTAATACCATAGCCAACCAGTTTACTATTACCTCGTACCTGTCGGCTATCTCCACCATTACCCTGTTATCGGGCATTGTGTTCGAGCTGCCTATCATCATTTACATACTGGCCAGCCTGGGCATACTAACAGGCACCTTTATGCGCAAAACACGCCGTTATTCTATTATCATTATCATGATAGTCGGCGCAGTTATATCACCTTCTCCCGATATTTTATCAACCACGGTAGCTACCATTCCTTTGCTTATTTTATACGAATTAGGTATTGTTATTGCCAGCCGTATTGAAAAAAGAAAGATAAAGGAGCATGAGGAAATGATGACTTCATAAGTTATCTTTATCACACATATCATTTTTAACCAATGAAACCGGGACTAAAAATTGCCATCGGCGCCGATCATGCAGGCTTTGAGCTAAAGGAAACTGTTAAAGCCAATTTAAGCGGTGCCGAAGTAAAAGATTTTGGCACCTACTCACCGGCCTCAGTTGATTACCCCGATTTTGCGCACCCGGTCGCCCTTGCTGTAGAAAGCGGCGAATTTGATTTGGGGATACTGGTTTGCGGCAGCGCCAATGGTGTAGCCATAACTGCCAACAAACACCAGGGCATCCGCGCCGCCATATGCTGGACGGATGAGTTAGCCGCACTGGCCCGCAGCCATAACAACGCCAACATTGTATGCCTGCCTGCCCGTTTTATCTCGGTTGATATGGCAGAAAAAATAATAGAAACCTTTTTAAGTACCGATTTTGAAGGCGGCCGCCATGCAAACAGGGTAAATAAAATGTCCTGTTAAAACCCGGCAAATGCGCAAACGTTTAAATCAACTCATACTCCCCGCGCTAATCGCCATCATCTTTATCGTTTCAACAGCAATTGTATCTCAAAGCATGCTTAGCCTTACACCATTCGGCAGGTTTTGCTTTGCATTTCATGCCGTACCCTTTGGTATTGGCTTCTCCGGCAACGATGAGTGGCTTATGTGGTTGTATTATTTGGTATTGTGGTTTGTATTAACAGCACTGGTTTTTGGGTTGATAAAAATTATACGGATGTTTAAACCGGAGGCGGAATAAAAAACATCCTATTATAAAAAGTGATGTCATTTCGAACGAACAAGGGACGGAATTGTGCGCTGGCGTGAGGAGAAAACTTATACGCCCGGCATAACAGAGCATGTATGTAGTATAAGTTTTCTCACCCGCGCCATAACGCAGGCCCATGCGGCGGGTTCGAAATGACAACATTTGCTATGATAGTAGAAAACAAAAAAGCCTCGCAAAGCATAAACTTTGCGAGGCTAATATCTTATCAAAAAATCTCTTATAACGAATCAGTTCCTTGTAACTGTCCCTGCGGATAAACGTGTTCTTTAGTTAATAACGAACCTTTGGTAAATATACCAACGAAGAAGAACATACCGCCTAACAATACCTGCGGCCAAAATACATCGCCACTAAAAGCATATATAAACGGCGATGCCATCAGGAACGAGCCTACAATAACATCTAAAAATAAGTGCATTTCCATCGGGAAAACTCTTATCAGGCCATGTTCGCTGTCACTGAAAACAGCCATAATAAACTCTAACCAGCCTATTAACAAGGGCAGGAACAAGGCAGCGCCGCCAAGTGTATAATAGCCCATAACCCATGGCGTACCCATAAGTAAAATACAGCCTATCCAGTTAATAACGCCGTAAAATTTTGTTGAAATGAAAGGTTTCATTTTTTGTTAATTTTTGTAATACCTAATAACACCGCTAAATTAATAATTTATAGCATGTGTTTGTTTTGAAATTTGAAATTTTATTGAAATTCTACTCAAAATGTCATTGCGAGCGCTAGCGTGGCAATCTTCGATAGGCATGCGGCGAACTTTTCTATCGAAGATTGCTTCACACCTCAACAATAACGCACGGCTAAATATTCTTCATTCCATTTCTTTTAACCTACCTTTAAAAAAAACATCACCATGAGCAAAGACAGGCAAACCGTAAAAGAGACCAAGAAACTCCCCAGTACCACAGGCAAAAAAGCGCCATCCGATTACCAATCAGGCAAAGGCATAGTTGCAAAACCTATTGTGGAAAGGAAGAAATAGAATACTACTTCTGCATATATTTTGCATACTCATCATTAATATCAGTCATGTCTGCATTAACAGGCTTGTCTTTCCCGTTAAATAAAATTATTGCCCAATTAAGCGTATCTAAATTCATGGCAAAAGTTATCCCATTAGTACCCTTAAAATACAACATACCATGCGATTCGCGTTGTATCTGTTTAATTTTAACCGAATCTAAAAAAATGCCGGATTCGTTCATATAATTTACATTGTCATCAACAATGATATCATAATCATCGGCAGAATTTGTTTTTTTAAGCTTTTCTATATTACGGTCATCAGGGCTCACTAAAACTGCGCAAGGAAAATCTATATTCAGGTCTTTGTTTTTACTAATAGTTTTATGAACTGTGTGATTGACCGGCTTATGCGTTAATTTAGCCTTATCACCATTTTGTGTACACGATGTAATGATGAAAACGAGAACAAATGTGGTACAAATAATAAGGTGCTTAGACTGTTTAAACGTCATCATAATTGCCTATGCCCCAACCACCGGCTCGCTCTTCACAAATCGCGACATTATAAAAGCGAAAAGCCCCAACACCAGCCCCGATGCTACGCCAATTATTGCACCAATTATTAGCATAAGTAACCTGGGGTGCGTTTGCATAGCTTGCATATTTGCATTTGTTGCAGATGGCATAGCATGATGTTGCATAAATGTTTTATAAAATATAAGGTGAACAGCCAATATCCATACACAATTGAAAATACTTACAAAAAAGCCATGCAAAAAGTATTTGCCCACGCCGCGTTTGGCAATTATATAAGCGCAAAAAATAAATATCACCAGCCAATATATCCATTCAAACTTTTGTGATATCAGGGCCACCGTGCCAAAAGCCATTATCAGCCCAAAAACTGATAATTGAAAAATGAGTTTCCAGTTCATATGATAATTAGGTTTATTTATATAAATGTAATAAATATTTACATAAACAAATAAGCAGGGGCATTAAACAAAAAAGCCTGCCAAACAATATGCTTAGCAGGCCGAATTATAAAAATTAACTATTATTGCTTGCCCTGCCCTGCTTTAGTCGTAATTAATATTACGCCGTTAGCCCCGGCTGTACCATATTTGTCGGTTGCTGATTTACCATTTAGTACGGTTATACTGTTAATATCCTCGGGTTTTATCACAGTTTTATTAAAATCACTACCCTTCAGTATTTTACCATCAATCACATATAACGGCTGCAATACCTGGGTACCCTTGTTAATTACAAAAACCGAAGCTTTTGAGGTGTCGCTGCTGGTATGCGCAAGCGCCATTTCTGAATTTTGGGTATCGCCGTCCAAAGTAAATGCAATGGGTACGGTATATTGCACACGCACTTTCCTACCGTTTTGTATGCCCGGGTCCCATGGTGGCGATAAGGCCAACACCCTGGCAGCCTCGGTCCCTGCATCATCACACGGCCCCCTTAACACTTTTATACCTGATAATGAGCCATCTTTTTCCACAATAAATTGGACTATTACCTTGCCGCTGATATGATTTTTACGCATCGACTCAGGATATTTAATATTCTTGGCCAAAAATTCATAAAAAGCATTAATACCTCCGTGGAAAGTTGGTTCCTGTTCAACCGCGGAAAATACCTCATTACCGCTTGTTGTATCCGTTGGGATAACGGTTAAGGTTTCTTGTACGGGTTTATTAGCCGCTGTAGTACTGGTTAATGTTTCCGATTTGGTTTTACTAGTGGTTACGGTAGTTTCAGTTTTTGTGTTATCCGCGGCCGGTGTGGCAACCTGGGCAACGGTTGTGTTAGCGGGTATTGCCGGTATTAACAACACCTGGGCTGCCTTTTTATTAATGCGTGTAATAGCCTTGCTTGCATTTACCGTTGCTGATGATAGTATCAGCATCAAAATAAATAATGGTGCCGATAGCCCGTATTTTATAAGCGCTATGCGCTGCGATTTATTTTTGTGTAACATCATGATGCGTTGTTTTAATAAACTATGGTTAAAAAAGTGATTAGCTAACTGGTGCGATGGCGTATTAAAGGTTTGGGTTAACAGCAACAGGGCGTAATCGGCCTTATTATCGGCAATTTTAAGCGCGTGGCTATCAGCAATAAACTCGTGGATGTGTTTAATGGCGCGGCGGTAAAAATACACCACCGGGTTAAGCCAGTTAACAATCATCACAGCCTCAATAATCAGCACATCGGCGCTGTGCCATTGTTTGGCGTGTATTTGCTCATGCGCGGTTATAATGTTGCTGTTATCAATGGTTTCATCCAGCTTTATTTTTTTGAAGAAGGAAAATGCAGCCGACTGCCCCGGTTGTTTTATTATTTTATTAAGGCTGATGAGCTGCCAAACAAACCTCAGCGTTAAAAACAACACACCCGATAAGTATAGGTAAGCCAGCACCTCGCCAATGCTCACCGGCGTTGCCACGGGTTTGTATCCGTAAATGGTAACCCCGCTGCCATAAAAGGTATAATGCACCTGCTGTGTAATAAACAGGTTTTTTACCCAATTGGACTGTATAAGCGGAATGATAAACGATAGTACAGCAGCGCTAACCAGGTACACCCGGTTAAGCTGAAAAAATGTTTCCCGGCGAAGCAGTAAAGCGTAAAAAGCGTAAAATAATACCAGGTAAACATTTGCCAGTAATAAATATTGCCACCAGTTCATAATGCTTATTTATTTTTAAGTTTTTCAATCAGTTTCATAATCTCATCAGCTTCCTTCAGGTCAATTTTTTCCTTTTTCACAAAGTAGCTGAACATGTGCTGCACCGAGTTATCAAAATAGCCGCTCATCAGCTTATCGGTAGCAAAATTTTGGTATTGCTCTTTGCTGATGATGGGGAAGTATTCGTGGCTTTTGCCATAAGCAATATGATCTACAAAGCCCTTTGTTTCCAGTATCCTGATAATGGTTGATACTGTATTGTAAGCCGGTTTGGGCTCGGGCAGCTGTTCAATAACATCCTTAACGTAGCCTTTTTCTAATTGCCATAAAACCTGCATCAGCTGTTCTTCGGCGCGTGTTAATTCTTTTATTTCCATATCGTAAAACTTTAATAATCCTAATTATAAACTAAGGTATTAGTTATAAATGATAATTGCAACTAAAAACTTAGTTTATTTTAAAATATTTTTTGAGGATGATAATTTAGGTATAAAAATACTTTTAAGGTATATTTGGGTAATGAGCTCATACCCGTTAGACCGCACAGCCTTTAAAGCCCAAACCGCCGAAGAGGCAACAAAAAGCCAGGCTGCCTATTACCAAACGCTAACCTGGCAGGAACGCCTGCGCATTGCCAACTATTTAAACAGCGTTGCTTATAACTACCCGGAAAATGAGCCGCCAAAAATGGATAAAACCGCTTTTAGCTGCAGGGGGCGTAAATAATATGGGAGGATCATAATATAGTTGAGTGAAATTATTATGCCAACAGAATTTAAGACTACTATATCGGGGATTGAACTAACGATGATAAATTCCCGGCAGATTATGAATATGGGAGGGCCCTATATATGCTCTGTTTATCTGGGAGACAAATTCATCGCCAATAAATGTATCTTCGGTAATTTTATCTATTCTGAAGCGCTTGATGCAATATTTTTTGTAAGAGCCCGCATTAAATGGGTTTTTACCATATGCTTTTATTCTATTAAGAACGATCAGTTATATGAATTTGCAAAGGGATTCGATATAGTTTTATAAAGCAATTCACACATACCCACCTACTTGAAATTTATCATGCTTTTCACGATAAACTTCCCGAAAGAAAAGATGTTTTTGATATTGACGAAGAGCCGTTTATTGATATCAATATTTCGGATTATGAAAAATCTAATGATTAAAGGGAATAAGTTCTCTGCTAATTTATCAGCAATTTATATCCTCTGCCATGCACGTTAATAATTTCCACACTAGGGTCATCCTTTAAATACTTGCGTATTTTGCTCAGGAACACATCCATACTGCGGCCGTTAAAGTAATTATCATCATGCCAGATATTCAGCAGGGCTTCTTCACGGGTAAGTACTTCGTTTTTACGCAGACAAAGCAGGCGCAGCAGTTCAGCCTCTTTGGTTGATAGCTTTTGATGCTGGTCGCCAATAACAATTACCTGGGTGGTATAATCAAACTCATATCGGCCTATGCTAAAATGCGATTGCTTTTCCTCTTCCCTCTTTTCCGAATTTTCGGTGCGTTTCAGCAAAGCGTTTATACGCAGCAGTAATTCCTCAATCCGGAAGGGTTTGGTTATATAATCATCGCCGCCAAGGTTAAAGGCCTGCATTTTATCTTCAATCATACCCTTCGCGGTAGCAAAAATAATAGGTACGTGGGCGTTTATTTTCCGTATTTCCTTACCAAGCGTAAAGCCGTCTTTTTTGGGCATCATCACATCCAGTATCAGCAGGTCGTAACCTTGTTTGGTAAAGGCCCGCAAGCCTTCATCGCCATCCTTGCATAAAACAACATCAAACTTCCCTTTTAGCTGCAGGTAATCCTGTAACAGTAAGCCCAGGTTAGGGTCGTCTTCAACCAGTAATATTTTTTTCATATTGTTTTATTTAGTCCGGAAGACGGTAAGACCGAAAGTCCGAAAGATATTATTATACAGGGCCATAAATGTTTCTGCTTCCGGACTTCCCGTCTTTCAGACTTTCCGGTCTTTATTTATGCAAGCGGGAATATCAGCTCAAAATCAGAACCCTTATCTTTTTCCGACCGCACGCTTATTACACCATTAAGCCTTTTTACAATGGTGTTAACATAACTTAAGCCCAGGCCAAATCCTTTAACATCGTGCAGGTTGCCGGTAGGTATGCGGTAAAACTGTTCAAATATTTTGGTCTGCTGGTCGCGGCTCATGCCTATGCCTTTATCCGCTACACGTATCACTATCTGGTAGCCTTTGTTGGCCGTACTGATAGTAATTTCGGGTACACCTTCACTATATTTTATGGCATTGTCGACAAGGTTATATATCAGGTTCGAAAAATGAAGTTCATCAGCCAGTACAACGGCATTTTTAGCATCTAATTGCAGGTTTAAAATGGCCTGGTGTTTTTGCAGCTTAAGCGCCATACTATCCAGTACAATAGTAACCATTTCGTTTACATCCAGCGGCTTTTTATCCAGCTTAAAGTCGTTCTTCTCAATGCGGGCAACATTAAGTACGCGTTCTATATGGCTGCCCAGGCGCGCGTTTTCTTCATAAATTATATTGGCCAGCCTGGTTACGCGGCTTTTATCGGCGGTAATTTCATCATCACGCAAAGCCTCGCTGGCAATCATAATGGTTGATACCGGCGTTTTAAACTCATGGGTCATGTTATTAATAAAATCGGTTTTCATTTCAGATACCTTCTTTTGCCTGATGATAGAGAAAATGGTATACCCAAAACAAAATACCAGCACAAACAGCAAGCCGCCGGTTGTGGCCATGGTAGCTGTCATACGGTTCAATATCAACGAGCTTTTTTGAGGAAAGGATATGCGTATTTTGCCAGGGTCGCGGATTACATCCCTGCTAAAAATGGACATTTCGTAAGTATTGGCGGGTATAAAAGCGGGTTTTGCGCCGGTAGTATCCAGCGCTTTCGAAAAAATAAGCGAATCGTTATTGGCGGTTGATATTTCAAAACTGAATGGCAGGTTAATGCCCTGATTGTGCAATTCAAATTGCATTAGCGTATCTATAATCAGGGGGTTTAACCTTGCGCTAAGCGGCTCTGCAAAATTTTGATACTCAACAGCAATGTTTTGTATCATGGCAGTGGTGCGTACATGCCCCGGGGTCACGTTTTGCCCAGAGTCCGACTCTGCCTCCAGCACTTTTTTAATCTCCCGCACCTGCCTCTCTTTTGCAATGCGGTCCTGCTCCTGCTGCCAAAGCGGGTTTATTTCGGGCACCGAAATTACCTGTTTGCCAAATTGCGGGTCGCTGTATGAATAGTGCAGGGTATCGTATTTATGCAGTTTGGTGCGCGTATTTTTGGTTGAGGTTGCATTGCCGTGTACAATTTGCGGGGTAAACTGAATTTCGTCTGTACTGGCATCAATGCGCACCTTAAATTGTATCGATCCGTTTTGCATCATCCCTTCCAGCTCACTATTGGCCAGCATACGCTTCAAACTATCGCGCAGCAAGGCAATCCTCCGCTCACGCATGGTAGGGCGCTTTTTAGGGTGGTTAGGGATGGCAGGAAACATATTATCGGTACCGCCGAGGCTTTTTGTAACGCTATAACTAAGCTGCTGTGTACGCAGCGCTTTTCCGTTAAAAAAATTTACCGCGTCCTGCTTGCTTATCTTTGATACTACATTGCTTAAAGCTGCGTTAACAGAACGGTCGAACAGTTCTGACTGCATCAGGTATGATTGGCGCAGGAAATACAACTGCATAGCCACAACGCCTATAAGCGCCAGGCTCATGAGGCCAATAATTAATGCTATGCTCCGTTTTTTCATTTGCTAAACAAAAATATTTTAAATAAGCCGATTAGTATTGCATTTAACAAATTTTAACAAATAATAATTACCTATTAACAACTTGAAATATAACCATTTGCTAACTTTGATTCACAAAAAATATCCCGCAACATGAAAACGCATTTTTTTAAACCCGGATTTGAATTTATTTTCTCATTAAGCCTTCTGGCAATTTTAGGTTTGCCCCCCTTAGTGTTTGCACAAAATACCCATGATGTACAAATAAGTATCCAAAACGGCGATACTACCGTTAACGGCAAAAACATTAAAGATTTATCGCCCAAAGCGCGCAGGGAAGCTCTCAAAGAAATTGGCACTATTACTACCATTCAAACTACTACCAGGGTGCGAATTACCCCGTCTGACCCAAATCATTTTGATGCCGATATAGTGCCTGACAGTGCTGGTGGCCCTGCAATGGCAAACAATGCAAGGGTATTTAAACTCCGCAAAAGAAAGGGGTGGGATACGGTACGTAGCTTTAACTATCGTTTTACGAAACCCGGCGATGGCCCGCGCAGAACAGAAACCCGTACGTTCCATTTCCAGCAGGATGGAGGCCCTATGCTTGGCTTTGACCGCCCCAACACCCAAAACTTTAATTACACCAATACAGATAAAGAAGGCGTAAGCACCCATATTACCTACCATGTATCCGAACCATCATCAGAAAACCTAAAACACATTGGCCATTTTGAAGGCGGGATGCTTGATGTACAGGACCTTAACCTGGTACCACAGTTTACCACCGGCAAAACCCTGCTGCTGTTCAGCCTGCCATCAAAAGCAACCGCCGAAGTACAGCTTAAAGATAACGAAGGCAATGTACTGTGGATCGCCAAAGCAGTTAACGGCGATTTTAGCAAATCATTTCCCCTGGGCCTAAACGGCACTTATTACCTGCAGGTAAAACAAGGTGGTAAAATTGCAGTGAAAAAGATATTCAAGGAATAGTTTTTCAGTTGGCAGTTGCCAGTAGGCAGTTATCGGTTGGCAGTTTGCAGCAGATAGTTTTGCAATAACAGCTATTACTAATCCACAAAAAAGGCCTTTAAAGTAAAGGCCTTTTTTATTTTATATGCAAACTGCCAACCGGCAACTGCCAACTGAACACTGAATTAAAACGGCAAATCGTCGTCGTCAGCAGCGGGGCTAATATCAGCCGGAGCAGCATATTCGGGTGCAGTGCTGTTGCTTGCACCAGCCAATACGTTTATTTTCCAAAGCTGCATTGAGTTAAAGTAGCTTTTTTTGCCGGTTTTGTCCGTCCAGGGGCGGCCGCGCAGGTTAAAGAAAACTTCAACATCATCGCCTACCTTAACATTATCCAATAAATTGCAACGGTCTTGTATCGCTTCAAACTTTAAATATTCAGGATATTGTGGGTTCTCAATGTATTCAACTATCAATTCTCTTTTTTTAAGCGCCTCAGTAACTTGTACTGTTGGGGCCACTTCATGTACCTTACCTTTAATTTCCATAGTTTTAAAACAATTAAAATGTAAAGTTAATGGTTAAGAAGTAAAATGGGCGGTTTTTAATTCATAAATTCGCAAAAATATCATGCAAGTTTTCCACACTGAAAGTAAAATAATAATAACCTGTAACAAAAGGCTCTCCCCATATCTTCAACAGGAAGTTGAAGCATTAGGTTTTAAGCCCGACCGCGTTTTTCAAACCGGCATTGAGCTCACAGGCACAGTTAACGATACCATACCGCTTAACTTAAACCTGCGCTGCGCAAGCCAGGTGCTATACTCGTTAAAAAGCTTCACCGCTGCCGACCCGACAGAACTGTACGATAACCTGGTGCAAATTGAATGGGAAAAGCTGATTGATTTTTCGGGCTACTTTTCTGTAACCTCAAATGTTAATAACGAACATATTTTAACCCCGCTTTTTGCCAACGTAAAGGTTAAGGATGCTATTGTTGATAGGATTAAGTCGGTAAAGGGTGTACGCCCCAATTCCGGTTCCGATGGCAATAAAACCGTGGTACACCTGTACTGGCAGGATGATAAGGCCGAAATATTTTTAGATACATCCGGCGAAACGCTGGCCAAGCACAGCTACCGTAAAATACCGGGCAAAGCGCCTATGCTGGAAGCCCTGGCAGCATCAACCATAATGGCTACTCATTGGGACCGTAAAAGTACTTTTGTTAATCCCATGTGCGGCTCGGGTACGCTGGCTATTGAAGCGGCTTTACTGGCTACCGATAAATGCCCCGGCCTGTTTAGGATGAATTATGGCTTTATGCACATAATGGGTTATGATGAGCAGGTATTTTTTGTTGAGCGCCGCAAGCTAAAAGATAAATCAAAAAAGGAAACCGGCTTTAAAATTATAGCTACCGATATATCTGACGATGCCATTGATATAGCCCGTAAAAACGCCAATACGGCAGGCGTAGAACATTTAATTGATTTTGCTGTTTGTGATTTTGCGGACACGGAAGTACCGGCCGAGGCGGGCATTGTAATGTTTAACCCCGAATACGGCGAACGCTTGGGTATACATACCAAGCTGGAGATAACTTACAAGCGCATTGGTGATTTCCTGAAAAAGGATTGCCTGGGATACAGGGGATATGTTTTTACCGGCAACCCCGACCTTGCAAAAAAAATAGGTTTGCGTGCCGCGCGTAAAATTGAATTTTATAATGGCAAATTAGATTGCCGATTGTTTGAATATGAGTTGTATGAAGGCAGTAAGCGTGAGGATTTGCGGGAAGTTAAATAACATGAAAAAAGTACTGATAGTTGTAGCGATATTATTAACCTCTGTATGCTGTAAAGCGCAGGAAACAATTACTTTCCCTTTCCAGGGTGGCGATGCCATATTCACCAGGTTTTTTAAGGATAGCCTGGTGGTATCACCAGAGATTGTACAGAAACGCGCTACAGGTACCGTGATTATTAAGTTTACTGCCAATTATAAAGGTACCGTCACCAAAATGATTATTTATTATACGGATGATTATATATTAACCATACCCATAATTGAGGCCTTAAAAAAATCGAATCATAAGTGGATTATCCCCGATGAAGAACAGGTGCACGATTTTATAATCACCTTTTCCATTAATTACAACCCACCGGCAAACCCCGATGCCAAATTAGCCCGACAAGTTGCCGACTATTACGCCAACCGCAAGCCCATCCTCTCCAACAACCAGGTGCCTATTGATGATGCCACCCTGCTGCCAACGGTGGTTGTTAATTATGATTTGCAGTAATTTTATGCAGAGACGCAAATTAATTAGTTCTTTATGGTGAGTTTTGTTCACTTAACGCTTTGATCTCGTCATTATAACTATCTAAATTTATCCTTTTATCAAGTTCAACTGCCTTTTCAAAACATTCATTAGCCATATCAGCATTTTTTAACTTTAAATAATACACCCCCAGTGCCTTATAGGTGTATGCATTATTCCCATCAAATTCTGTCGATTTATCAATAAGTGACTTGCCTGTTTCCAAATCACCTTGTAAAACTTTCAAATAACCCAAATTGCCATAAGTATAATAAAATTGAGGGTCTATATTTTCGGCTTTCTTCAGTAACTGCTGTGCTTCCTCATATTCGCCCCTTTCTACTAGCGAATAAGCTAAATTATTTAAAGCGGTTAAATTTTCAGCATCATATTTTAAAACCAGGCGATAATTCGGCAAGCTTTCCTCATAATGCCCTGTTAACGATTGCATGCAGGCTTTATTCAAAATATCCTTTGTCGAAAACTCTGATTTTTCCTCCAACTGTATTAAATAAAAAAGTGCCTTCTCGTAATGCTTGGCATACATGGTATATGAAATAAGCTGCCTTAATATTTTTTCCTCTCCTGGGAGCTTCTTTAAAATAACTTCTAACTTAAGTATCGCTAATTCCAGCTCGCCAATGGATGCACATTGCAGCGCCGTTATATAATCGGCATATGATTTTTTTAATTTGAGGGTAAAAAGCAACTGTTTCCCGTCATTATCTATGTATTCATCTTTACCATTTCTTATTGTGCGTGGCCTTAGATTAACATACAAGCTCACAATAGAAAAAAACATAAAAGCAAAGCAGTATAGTTTTATAAGGCCGTGCGCATTAGTATTAAATATTATTGCGCCTATGCCAATTGCTGCAACTACCGTAAATACAGGCCCGGCTAATAATATAACAATGCGTTTTATGTAATCGGTCCCGGTTTTATCGCTTTTACATAAGCCTATCCCTTTAACAAAGGGGAACGTCCGCTTTATATGGAAATAAAGCTTCCCAATTCTAAAATCTATCGTTTTTTTACCCTCGCCATATGAACCGATATAAATATCGATTTTGCCCGGTTTTGTTAAAATTAAATGAGCTAAAGCATGCCCCAACTCGTGAAATATGGCAATAAGTGGGCTGGTCACGAATAAAGCGATGTATACGCCAACGATTATTGCTAATAAGATCATATACTAACATACAGTTTTTAAGAAACATTGCCAATATTGGTGTCTTGCAACAATTATTAATATTATTTTGCGATTGCATCGCGCGCATCACCCTTAATAACCCAATAAAATTTCCATTTTTTCTTCAAGCCGGCTTTTGGCCAAAAACTGGTCTTCCAGATCCTTGCTCATGGGGATGGCCGTATCCAGGCTGGCGCAGCGCATTACCGGGGCGTCGAGGTTAAAAAAGCAATGCTCGGCAATGTACGCGGCAAGTTCGCCGCCGAAACCGCTGGTAAGCGTGTCTTCGTGCAAAATTAAAACCCGGCCTGTTTTTTTAACGCTGGTTTCAACCGCTTCCTTGTCCCATGGTTGCAGGCTGCGCAGGTCAATAATCTCTACCGATATTTCGGGGTGTTTGTTCGCGTACTCAATAGCCCAATGCACGCCCAAACCGTAGGTAATAATACTGGCCCTGGTTCCTTCTTTAATTACTTTGGCTTTGCCTATCTCCACATAATAATCGCCCTCGGGCACATCGCCGCTTATGCTGCGGTATAAATATTTATGCTCAAAATACATTACGGGGTTAGGATCATCAATAGCCGCCATCAGCAGGCCCTTGGCATCCGCCGGGAAGGCCGGGAAAACCACCTTTAAGCCCGGTGTTTTGGTAAACCATGCCTCGTTGCTTTGCGAATGGAACGGTCCCGCCCCGGTGCCCGCGCCCGTAGGCATGCGTATAACCACATCAACATTTTGCCCCCAGCGGTAATAAGTTTTTGCAAGATTATTTACCACCTGGTTAAAGCCCGAGGTAACAAAATCGGCAAACTGCATTTCAACCACAGCCTTGCCACCGTTTATGGCCAAACCCATCCCCGCCCCAACAATTGCCGATTCGCATATCGGCGTGTTGCGCACGCGGCCTTTGCCAAATTCGTTTACAAAGCCCTGGGTTATTTTAAAAGCGCCGCCATATTCGGCAATATCCTGGCCCATAATTACCAGGTTAAAATGCTTAATCATGCTTTGCTTTAAAGCATCGCTTATGGCATCAATATATCGTTTTTTTGCAATGTTGCCGCTTAGTTTAGCCGGTTTAAAAGCATGCGGCTTGTACATATCGGCCAGTTCGGTATCGGTGTTTGGTATAATATCCGGCTCGCTAAAAACCTTTTCAATTTCCGAGTCTATCAGCGCGTTAAGCTCCTTTTTTATATATGGCGGCCATTCGGGCCTCAGCACAAATTCATCCACCAAAAATTTTTCAAAATTTGCTATCGGGTCTTTTGAGCGCCATTCTTCAAACAAATGCTCGGGCACATATTTAGTCCCCGATGCCTCCTCGTGCCCCCGCATCCTGAAAGTCATGCACTCAATTAATACCGGGCGGGGATGGTTGCGTATTTCATTGGCGACTTCGGTTATGGTATGGAACACATCCAGCACGTTATTACCGTCAATACGGCGGCCTTCCATGCCGTAGCCAATGGCTTTATCTACCAGGCGCTTGCATTTATATTGTTCATTAGTTGGGGTGCTTAAGCCGTAGCCGTTATTTTCGATGATAAAAATAACCGGCAGGTTCCATACTGCTGCCACATTAAGCGCTTCATGAAAATCACCTTCGCTGGTTGCGCCCTCGCCGGTAAACACCATGGTTACTTTTTTTCTTTTGGCTAATACATCTGCCAAAGCTATCCCATCGGCCAAAGCCAGTTGCGGCCCAAGGTGCGATATCATCCCCACAATTTTATAGCGTTGTGTACCGAAATGAAAGGAGCGATCGCGCCCCTTGGTAAAGCCCGATGCCTTGCCCTGCCACTGCGCCATTAATTTTGATAGCGGTATATCGCGCGTGGTAAAAACGCCCAGGTTGCGGTGCATGGGCAATATGTATTCATCGGTTTGCATGGCCAGCGTGCAGCCTACGGAAATAGCTTCCTGGCCAATACCTGAAAACCATTTGCCGATACGCCCCTGCCGCAATAGTATCAGCATTTTCTCCTCGATTAACCGCGGAAACACCAATTTTTTGTAAAAAGCGATTAAAACCTCGTTACTAAGGCCTTTTCTATCAAAAATCATACACATCAAAACTACTGAAGTTTTTAAAACTTTGTATGTTTACAGATCAATTCTTATACTATGAAAAATGTACGCCTTTTTGTATTGATTTTGTTTGTGCTGCCGGCATTTAAAACAAGCGCGCAAAGTTATTTTTTACTGCCCGAAAACTTCTACCTGCAAAAAGATTCGATCCTTAATTTGCACCTGTTGCAAAGCACCGATTTCAGCAAAGAGACCGGCGCGCCTTATCAATCGGTTAAAACACAAAAATTTGCCTTTTACCAGGGCAATAAAACTACCGACTTAACCGGCAAAGCCCAGGATAGCATATTAAATTATAAAACCCCCGAGGAGGGTTTGGCCTTGATAGATATTGTAAGTGAAACAGGATCAAATGAAATGAGCCGCAATAAGTTTTTAAGGTATTTGAATGATGATGCCCAGGATAAGGTTACCGAAAAAGTAAAAAACAGCAACCAACTGTATTTTAAAGAGAAATACACCATCTACATGAAATCGCTTATTGAGGTTGGAAAACCTACAGGCAAAATATTCAATAAGGAAATAGGCGAACAATACGAAATTATACTACAGCAAAACCCTTATAAAATGAATTATGGCGATGATGTAAGCGCTATTGTAAAATTTAAAGGCCAGCCGGTTACCGATGCCACGGTAATGCTTTACGTAAAAACAGTTGGCGGCAGCATCTTTCCCCAAAAATTAGTTACCGATGCCGGCGGCAACATTTATTTTAAATTGAGCCGCGAGGGTATATATATATTATACAGCAAACACCTGGAGGCCTCGACAGATAAAACAGCCGATTTTGAAAGCTGGCGCAGCACCTACACCTTTGCCTTTAGCAGCAACAACGATTTGCCCAACAGCTATAAGGAATTTGGTTTTGGGGATGTACATTGAGGGAAATAATATCGAATATTAAACACCCAATGTCGAATATCGAAGGGTTTTAACTTCGTTATTCGACATTCAGAATTCGGTGTTCGATATTATAACTATTCTCCCTGCTTCTCCTGCCAAAGTTTAGCAAACGATTTATCAGCCACCACAGGCATTTCCCTATAGTGTCCCCATGTTTTTTTGAAGAATTTTCGCAGCAGGTAGTTTTTTGTTTTGCCGCTAAAGTAATCGGTAAGCTTACGGCTAAGCATACCCTTTTTCCAGGCCGTCCAGCCCCATTTTTCTTTACGGGTTACCAGGTTTTCGTTCACCGCGTCGCGACGGTTAAGCAGCAGCATTTTGTGGATATCAATTTTTACCGGGCATACCTCGGTGCATTTGCCGCACAGGCTGCTGGCATAGCTCAGGTGCTTAAAATCTTCCATGCCGCGCATGTGCGGCGTTATAATAGAGCCGATAGGGCCGCTGTATTCGGTTTTATAAGTATGGCCGCCAATGTTTTTATACACCGGGCAGGCGTTTAAACAGGCGCCGCAGCGTATGCAGTACAAACCCTGGCGCTGGTCTTTTTGGGCCAGCAGGTTGGTACGGCCATTATCCAGCAATATCACATACATCTCTTCGGGGCCGTCGCTTTCGTTGGCCTGGCGCGGGCCGCTGAGTATGGTATTATATACTGTAACATTTTGCCCCGTGCCGTGTGTAGCCAGCATGGGCCAAAACAGGTCAAGGTCGGCTATCGAAGGTATTATCTTTTCAATACCCACTACCGCTATATGTATTTTAGGAAAGGTGGTACTCAAACGCGCGTTACCCTCGTTCTCGCTAATGGCGATGCTGCCGGTATCGGCAATTAAAAAATTAGCGCCGGTAATGCCCGCATCAGCGCGAACATATTTTTCGCGCAGCAATTCGCGGGCTTTCAGGGTAAGCTGTTCGGGCGTTGCGTCTATCGGTGTGCCGAAACGCTCGTTAAATAGTTTTGCAATATCCTCCTTGCTCAGGTGCATGGCAGGGGTAACAATATGGTAAGGCGGCTGCCCCAGCAATTGTACAATATATTCGCCCAGGTCGGTTTCTAACGATTCGATGTGGTTATGCTCTAAAAATTCATTCAAATGAATTTCCTCAGTAACCATCGATTTTGATTTTACAACAGTTTTGGCGCCGGCTTTTTGTAAAATATTCAGTATTTCGCGGTTAGCTTCATCCGCGTCATTGGCCCAGATAACCTTGCCGCCGCGTTTCTGAAAATTGGCTTCAAACTCGGGCAAAAACTTGTCCAGGTTTTCCATCACCTTCCACTTCAGCACATGGCCTTTGCGCTTGGCATTATCAAGGTTAATAATTTTAGACAGGCCCCTTTGCACGGCAGCATCGTACCTGCCAATATTAAAATTAATAATCTGGCGGTGCCTGCTGTCAAATGCCTTATCCTCAGCAGCAACCAAAAAATCCTCGGCAATGCTTCCCATGCTTGCTAATTTAGGGTTTTTGGGATAGAATCAAGAGGTAAGAGTCAAGAATCAGGATTTAGGCGTTAAAAAGAACCTCTTGATTCCTGACTCTCAAATCTTGATGCTCACCTCTATTTCTTATCCATTTTCTCCAGCAGGGCCAAAATCTTGTCCAGCTTATCAATCTCTATATTATTCAGGCGAAGCTGCAATTCTTCAATTTCCTTTTTCGCCTCAACGTTGGTCCTGAAATCCTCATCAGCCTGGGCACGGTCGCGCTGGTTTTGGCGGTTTTGCGCCATCATGATAATAGGCGCGGCATAAGCGGCCTGGGTAGAGAAAACAAGGTTCAACAATATATATGGATAAACATCCCAGTGATATACAAAGCCTATTACATTAAGCGCCATCCATGCTATAACGATCACTGTTTGGATAATTATAAATCGCCACGACCCCATGCCGGTGGCTACAGAATCAGCTAATCGTTGGGCAAACGTCATTTCTTCTGTGTGCCTTTGGTGCCAATTTTTACCATGTATCGAAATTTTTGCCATATAATTCAAGATTTAATTTTTTTTCACAGCTAAACATACCAAAATTAAAGCTTAACAATTATTATGCTGCTTTAAAATTTACTAACAATGTGTGATTTCTTACCCTCTTTCCGCCGCAGGCGAAGAGAGGGACGACCAGCGAAGCATAGTCGGGGTGAGTAAATGGAGCGCGTTGCCTGCGGCCCGTGCTATCCGCTCATACGCCTGCAGGCCTTACTCACAGGCCGGTATCCTCTTCTATCACTAACGCAATTCGCCCATCACGTCAAAAACCTATCATTTTTATGCAACATCCTTGTTAACAACCTAATAATTAAAGGGCTTTTTTTAAATTGCGGTATATAAAATCCCCCTCATGAAACACGTTTCAAAAATCCACTTAATAATCATCCTCCCTTTATTGATATTTAGCTGCTCGGCACGTAAATCGGCTATGAGCACATCAACCAAAACCTATAAAGCGCCTGCCAACTTCAGGGTGGTTGGGTATTTGCTTGGCGGCGAAATTGCCCGCGGCAATGCCAGTCATTTCAATCTTTCACGACTTAACTACCTCAATGTTTTTTTTAACGGTGTAGATAGCAGCGGAAAATTCCACAATTTTAAAAACCTCGATTCCATTATTGCCGCCGCGCATAAAAATAATGTAAAGGTTATAGGCAGCATCGGCAATTCCGTGAGCCTGGCATTAATTACCGATAGCACGCGTACTCCGTTTATTGATACCCTGGTAAACTCGGTTGTTGCTTTAAATATGGATGGTATTGATGTTGATTTTGAAGGCGACCACATTACCAAAGATTACGAAGGTTTTATTGGCGCATTATCCGTAGCATTAAAAGCAAAGGGCAAATTATTGACCGCCGCCGTAGCCACCTGGGAAAC
>Ga0302309_10001208_pt1 | contig 24387 bp, 25 predicted proteins | sample III_Palsa_N1_1_FD_200453 | JGI IMG/M metagenome (GOLD analysis project Ga0302309, IMG submission 200453) | Peat permafrost microbial communities from Stordalen Mire near Abisko, Sweden - III_Palsa_N1_1 | ecosystem: Environmental > Terrestrial > Soil > Palsa > Peat permafrost | place: Sweden... | reverse complement strand
CGCGTACCAGTAACCAGGTCTTATTTTCATAGGTAAATACACCGGGGTTTAACAGGCTGATGATCTGCAATCCCGGAATTTTAGGCTGAAGATCTTTAGGGATAAGTAACGGATTTTCCGGAAAGCGACGTGCCAGATCTTTCATCATTGCTGAATTTGGGCCAGGTTAATGGTAGCGGGGCCGGTTAATACTTTGCCGTCAATATCAAACCGGGCGCCGTGACACGGGCAGTCCCAGCTTTTCTCTTCGGGGTTCCAGTTCACAACACATTTCATGTGTGTGCAAACAGGGTTTAAAGCGTGAATAGTTCCATTTTCATCGCGATAGGCAGCTACTTTCTTCCCATTCACTTCCACTATTTTACCGGTGCCCGGCGCTAACCGTTTTAATGAATCCGTTTCGTGAATACCAATACGGTCCTTTACCCAATGCAAAGCTACATCCGAATTTTCTGTAACGAACTCCTTAAAACCGTCGATTGGCTTTGTACGGCAGGGATCAAATAGATCTTTGTAAACACTATTTTCTTTGACAATTAAGTCGTTTATTATTTTTCCGGCGATACTGCCCAGCATCATGCCGTTACCGTTAAACCCGGTAGCGCAATAAATACCTTTAGTGGCCAACGGCATTTGCCCGATATAAGGCAAGCCATCAACCGGAATATAATACTGTGACGACCACCTATATTTAATCGAAGACACATTAAAGTATTTGCGTACATATTTTTCTAGATCTCCGAAAACTTTATCCGGTTCTTCGTGCCCGGTCTTATGATCATTGCCACCTGCTATCAGTAATTTTTCTCCGTCGATAGTATGGGTACGAAAATAATGATAAGGATCTTCCAGGTCGTAGACCAAAGCATCCGGGTGATTGTCATCTTTTAATTTTACGCCCAATACATAACTGCGGTATGGCGCGCATTCCAGATTTAATACATTGATATTGGGTGGCATGTGAGTAGCATAAACAATATTTTTAGCGTGTATAGTCATTTGATCTGACGCTGCCATATGCACCTCATTCTCAGTGTTTATTTTATTGATTAGTGTATGTTCAACGAAATTTCCGCCTGACGCTAAAAAGTGCTTCTGCAATCCCTGCAAATATTTTAAGGGGTGGAACTGCGCCTGCCCGTTTAGCTTAATTGCGTTTTTGTAAGGTATCGGAACGGGCAGCTCCTTTACAAAATGAGCACGGATACCGACCATTGTCAGCCCGGTGTAAAGCGAGGTTAATTGTTCTGCCTGCTTGTCATCCTCGGCATACACATAAGCAACTTTATCCTCATACTCGCAGTCTATTTTATATTCAGCTATGTTATCTTTAATAATAGCGAAGCCTTCACTGATCGCCTTAGCAAACAATTTCGCACCTTGTTTTCCAAAAGCGTTTTCCGCCTCCTTATAAGTAGTATCGGCAAAGTTGTTAATATGCGCGCTAGTACCGCCTGTAGTGCCAAAACCTATAGAATTTGCCTCAGCCAATATTACATTTTTACCCGATTTCTGTAATAATAGCGCCGTAGTAAAGCCGGTTATTCCGCCGCCTATAACAAGACAATCGTAAACTGTCTCAGTGATTTTTTTTGGCCTGGGGCTTACCATACTTGGTAATCCATGCTGCCAGGGACTTTCCAGTCCGCCGTCTCTTTCAAGTATAGTTTTCATCTCGGTTCAATTAAAAAAAGCGTTCATATGAACGCTTAAATTTTATAGGTAGAATTTGATGTAATGTTCAGGCGGCTATTGCTTGCAGGAAGGTTGCATTGTTTTTAACCTGTTGTTTTATTTTGAACGCTTTAATATCCTTTTCTAAAATAGCCTTTAGTTCCAGGTCTAAAGCTTTTAGCAGCACGGTTGTGTTAGTTGAATTTTTCATGGCGCGACGTTTTAATGTTTCTTTAACTGGATAAATATTGTGCCATTCTTCGTTACACATCTCACGCGATAACATTTGTATATTTTAATAAACGTATTAATAAAATAATATCCAAAAAAACAGCCTGGTAAAAACCTGAACGACACTTAAATAGAATTTTTCGTTATAGGCCATATTCTAAACATTCTAATATTTCCAGTTAGGCGTATTTTAATTTTTGTTCATTCCTAATTGATAAGTTTTGTCCCCCCGTAATAATTGAAACAGATATGCGCGAATTGTATACTCAAGCAGCCCAAAGTTTCAAAGCGTATGATTATTCATATAAGGCATTATATTTTTACTATTATTTCTCTGATAGACTCGTTACGGGTCAACTATATCGTACAAAAAAGATATACATTGTTAATGTAGAAAATAAGAACTTCCTTTAATTCTTTAATTAAAACAATTTTTGCTGTTTTTCTTTTTAATTTAATTATTTCATTCTGTTTATAAATTTCGCCTTTATTAAACTACGCCGATCTTCAATGAGTAAAGAAAAAAAAGGCGAAAATGACGCCAGTCCATCTATACAATTTCCGGTAGTAGGCATCGGAGCGTCTGCCGGCGGCCTGGAAGCGGTGAAACAGTTTTTGCAGGCGGTGCCAAAAGAATCAGGCATGGCTTATGTATTTGTTCAGCACATGAGTCCGACACATGAAAGTTTACTACCGGAAATCCTGGAAAAATTTTCTGCCATACCTGTTCTTCAAATTACCGATAACATCCACCTGGAACAGGATCATTTTTATATTATCCCGTCTAATCAAATCGTCAAAGCAGAAGACGGTATGCTTAAGCTGGAAGAATTGGATGGGAAACGCCATAAAGTAAAAGTAATTGACCTCTTCTTTTCTTCTTTGACGGTGGTCCATCAAAGCTTTGCGGTTGGTGTGGTATTGTCCGGTACTTTAGATGATGGAACACTGGGTTTGCAGGTCATCAAATCATATGGTGGTATCAACTTTGCGCAGGACGAAGGCTCTGCCGCATTTGATGGCATGCCTAAAAGTGCCATTAATACCGGTGCGGTGGATTTTGTGCTTCCGCCGGCTAAAATTGCCCAACACCTGATTATGATCAACCATCCTTTTCACGGCGGCCATTCCAAAAAAGAAATAGCCGCTGAGTTGACACAGCATGATGAAGATATATTCAGGCAACTCCTTGCCGTGCTCCGGGTTCGCAGAGGCGTTGATTTTTCTTATTATAAACCAGGAACACTGAAGCGCCGGATCGTACGCCGTATGGCGCTTGCTAAGATCGAGCAACCGGAAGAGTACCTGACCTACCTGCGTGAAACGAAAGCGGAACAGGATGATCTTTATAACGATATGCTGATCTCGGTCACGAATTTTTTTCGCGATACGGCAAGTTTCGAACTGCTTTGCAATACCATTTTCCCGGCTATGCTAAGAAAAAAAAGCACGCACGAATCTTTGCGGATATGGGTCGCCGGATGCGCTACCGGTGAGGAAGCGTATTCTATGGCGATGTGTTTGCAGGAACATCTGGGAGATAAGGCGGCGGCAATGACGATCCAGATATTTGCCACGGATATTTCCGAAACGGCTATTGCCAAAGCAAGGACCGGGATTTACAGGGCTACCGATCTGGCAGGCCTTTCCGCCTCGCGTGTGCAGCAATTTTTCACCATGCTCGACGGCAGCTACCAGGTAAATAAGATTATCCGTGATATGTGCGTGTTTGCCAACCATAACCGGTTGAAAGACCCGCCGTTTTCCAAAGTCGATTTGGTCAGTTGCCGCAACGTCATGATCTACCTTGAGCCTGTTTTGCAAAAACGGGCACTGAATACTTTCCATTATGCATTGAATGACTACGGCTTCTTAATGCTGGGTAAGTCAGAGAGCATCGGCAATAACACAGATCTGTTCAAATCTTACAATAACCACGAAAAGATATTTTCAAGGAAAGGTGAGCGCGGAAGATACATGCCTGTCGCATCAGCCGGAAGTGAAAGAAATTTTAAAGACATTGACAAAGGTCTTCAAAATGAAGGCGGAAAACGGGATGTCTATAAAATAGGCGGTGAAACCATTTTAGCCAATTACGCGCCTGCCAGCGTCTTGGTCGATGATCGTTTTGATATCATCCAGTTTTTCGGTAAAACTGAACCCTGGTTAGCGCTGACGCCCGGCAGGGCGAGCCTCAACTTACTCAAAATGGCGCGTGAAGGATTGGCTTTTGAATTGCGGAACTTACTGCATCTGGCCGGTAAAAACCAATCGGCATCGCGGAAGGATGCGGTGCTGTTTAACTTCCATAATACGGAGGAATATGTAAACATTGAGGTCGTTCCCTTAGCCTATGTCCATGAGCCCTATTTCCTGGTATTATTTGTAAAAAGCCAAAAAGCAAATCCGGTGGACTTGGAGGGTCCCGCGACCAAAAATAAAAAGGGAATTACAGACCCGCGGGACCAGGAAATAGCGCAGCTGAAAAAAGAATTGATGCAGGCGCGCAGTGATATGCGGACGGTTACCGAAGAGCAGGAGGCCGTAAATGAGGAGCTGCAAAGCGCCAATGAGGAATTGCTTTCGGGAAGCGAGGAACTGCAAAGTTTGAACGAGGAGCTGGAAACTTCCAAAGAGGAACTGCAAAGTACCAACGAAGAAATTACCATCGTTAACAGTGAACTGGTCGACCGGAACGACCAGCTGAACCACGCGCGTATATATGCCGAGGGTATCATTAACACGATAAGAGACCCGCTGATCATGCTCGATAAAGATTTAAGGGTCATCCGCGCCACCAATGGCTTTTACCATAAATTTAAGGTTACAGAAAAGGAAACGGAACACCAGTTCATTTATGACCTGGGTAACCGGCAATGGAACATTCCCGGTCTTCGTGAACGCTTGGAGCGCCGTTGCCGGAAAAAAAGATGTTTACAGATTTTGAGGTCACCCACATCTTTCCGGCAATCGGATCCAGGATCATGCTGTTAAATGGGCAGCAATTGGATAAAGTCAATGATGAACAAGTGATATTACTGGCCATTGAAGATGTTACCGACCAGCGAAAAGTTGAAGAGGGGTTGGCTGAAGTGGAAACGCTGTTCCAAGAGAGCAAGGAAAGGCTGAAACTGGCTGTTGATGCCGCTGAAATGGGCACCTGGGATTTTAACCTCTTAACAAAAGAATTAATACTGGACAAACGTTGTAAGCCGCTGTTTGATCTTGCACCCACTGATCATTTAGATCATAGCCAATATTTAAATTTGATAGGGCCGGAGGACAGAGACACGGTAGAGGCAGCTGTTCAGCAGGCCATCGTCGGCGAAAATAAAGGCGAATTTGACGAGGAATTTTGCACCACCGAACAGGAGCATAAAAAGGCGAAATGGATAAAGTCCAAAGGAAAGGTTTATTTTAACGAGCACGGTAAAGCCATTCGTTTTGTGGGTACTTCGCTGGATATTACTACGCAAAAAACGATCGAGGAGGCTAACAAAGAATTACTGAAAAAAAAGGATGATTTTATGAGCATTGCCAGCCATGAATTGAAGACACCCATCACTACCCTCCAGGCATCTTTACAAGTACTGGATAGATTGAAGGATAACCCGGCCAAAATTTCTCCCTTACTGATTGTACGTGCAAATAGGAGCATGGAAAAAATTAACACCCTGATTGGAGACCTGCTGGATGTCAGCAAAATTAACCAGGGGCAGCTGCAATTGAATAAGACAAATTTTACGATCGCTAAATTAATTGACGATTGCTGCGAACATATCTTGGCTGCGGGCATTTACAACATTTTAATTAGCGGCGACTTAGCGACTGAAGTGTATGCCGATGCAGAAAGAATTGACCAGGTAATCATCAATTTTGTAAACAATGCGGTTAAATATGCGCCAGCGTCGAAGGAGATTGTCATTCAGATTGAAAAGTCGGATAAGCAGGTTAAAGTGTCTATTATTGATAAAGGCCCGGGAGTTCCTCCCGAAAAGCTTCCCCATTTGTTTGAACGTTATTACCAGGCCGATAATAATGGCAGCACTTATTCAGGGTTGGGACTTGGGCTTTATATAAGCGCGGAAATCATTAAAAAACATAACGGAAATTGGTGTGGGTAGTGAAATAGGAAAAGGGAGTACCTTTTGGTTTACCTTACCTGTGTAAATACTGCCAGCGCGCAGGACCGATAAACGATAATAATTCCTATCTGAATAATACAATCACGCGATTAAACCCGTAAAAGTCGGATTATAAGCCTGATTATTTCGCAAAAATTGCCAGCGGGTCGCTTTAAACGAATTTGGTTTTTTTCTCAAAATGCTACGGATTAACTTTTCTGTCGCGTTGTTAGGCTTGCTGATATTCAGATTCACTATTTTCATATGAATTTACAAACCAAAAACGTGCCAATTTGAATCCCTGGTGAAAAATTATCTGCAACCAAACCTACTTAAGAAATGACAAAATAGCATCACTAACCGCCTGCGGATTTTCCCGCTGCGGAAAATGGCCGGCGTTGCTAATCCTGCGTAACATATAGCCATTCTTAAATAATTCTTCCTTTCCTTCATACATTTGCGGCACGGCGACCGGATCGGAATCGCCGCGAAGAACCAATGTCGGCACCCGGATACAAATGTCCTTTTCTATTTCCCCATCAATCTTCTGATAAAGGTGATCTTTAGCGGCTAATTCCCAGCGGACCTGGTAAGAGTGTAACGTGATAACTACCCAGTCCCCATTTAGGAAAGATTTACCGGTCTGCTCAAAATTGCTTTGCCAGTTCGCCAGGCCGGTAATCCATATACTCCAGATATAACGGGTAAATGTTATGCGTTCGTTCATCAGCCGCTCCTCTGCCAGCGCTGCGCCAAAAAACCATTGATACCAATACATGTGTAACTGCTCTTCCGGCAATTTCAACAGCTCATTTCTTCCCCAGGCCACGACAGGGCAACACAGTGGCATATCCTTTCCGGCGCAAAGCAACTGGCTATATAAGCGGTTCGCGCACTCCAGTCGTGCCCGATGACCGCGGATTTATGAATACCCAGCGCATCTGCCAGTTCCAGCAGATCTTGCGCGAAAGCGACGATCTCCCCCGAGCGCGTAGTCGCCGTGCTCAAAAACGACGTATCCCCGAACCCGCGCAAATAGGGAACGATGGTTTGCCAGCCCGCAGCGTGCAGGGCCGGTATGATGTTATCCCAAGTACGAATGTCGTCCGGCCAGCCATGCAAAAGAAAAACAGGCCGACCATTATCGGGACCGGAGCGTTCATAGGCAACGCTCAGCAAAGAGGTGTTTGTATGCTGAATCCATACGTCATTAACAAAGCCGCATAAAAAATGTTGATCGTTTTTTACTGTCAGTTTGCGCCTTTCCGCTTCCACTTTTTTCCTTCTTTCAGCAAATTGGTCCCTATCGGTTCGCTGCCAGCAATTTGGCGAACCAGGCCAGGTTCGCGGTGATATAACGCAAGTCATGTTGGTGTACAAAAGCGTTCACCGCCTGCCTCTATATGAACCTTTTCACACCTGGCCTTGCCCACCCAATATGCGTTTACGTTTGGAAGTATGGTAAATCCAACTTGCTGCATTGCCCAAAGCACCTGGGCCGCGCAACTATGCGCGCCATCTTCATTCCTGGTGATCAGGCAGCCGCCCACTTTTTTGTATGGCATATATTGACCGTTATCCTTGCTGCTCAACTTTTCATAACGGAAAATGGCATCGAGGCGCTCAATGACCTTTTGCTAGATTGTTCCTGATCGTTAGAATTGCAGCTGACGAAAGATTATGTGTGAATATAGAAGCGGCTGGTTATCCAAAGTTTTACTCTGGTTTACTTTTGTGGCCATGGGTGCCGCTGCAATCGCCATGTTCTTTAGGACCTGATATTTCCTGTAATCAGTGCAGATGCCCGAGGCCGCTATTAGTCAATAACATTTACCACAGTCTGTTTTGCCTTATATTTTCCCCTTTAAGGCAGATAATATTTTTCATAAAACTATTTTTTACTGTCCTTGTAAATGATTACTGCCCCAAGCCAACTCATCTTTTGATGTAGTACCAGGCGAAATCAATCTAAAACAGTTTAAAACCACTTCAGGCGCCTTTAGGAAACATGTGGTGGTTATCATGCTATTCACGCACTACCAATTCCAGCCAAATCTCTTTAATGGGCTTAAATTTAGGATTATAATCGTTTTTTTCATTTTGCTTGATCATTGGTACCTGGAGCAATTATTTAACAGGAAGGCGAAGTGATTGACCTCATAATGGCTTCGATTAGACGATTTGTTCGGAATAACAAGCATAGCAGAAATTGTACCATTTAAACAAGTTTTTAGCATTTAACTGAAATATTTATAATTTATAGTTAAATAATATAATTACGTCAATATCGGACGGCTATGGAACAAGCTTTGACAGGTTATTATGGATACATAATCGGCTCTAGGTAAGCGATTGATCGGTAGACGAGAGCGCAATTGGAAGGTCGGATAGAAAAGGTTCGGGAGCCGGACACTTCGGCGGAGAAGTTATTTAGAAGAAATAACCACCGTGCAATGAGCCGTTAGCTGTAGGTTACGAAAATGAAATATCCATTTAATATATAAATGCCATGCAAGATAACTTCGGAGGAAAAGTAGTCGTCATTACCGGTGCCAGAAGCGGCATTGGCGAAGCAATAGCCAAATCCCTTGCGTCATTAGGCGCAAGCATTAGTTTAGGCACATGAGGAAAAGACAATCTGGATTCCGGCGCTTGGGGCTCAGTTGATGACCACCACGTGGACATGGGCTGCTAACCAATATCGGCCCGGCACTCGAAGGTTGTGAACTAAATGAACAGATCACTAAGTCATCTTAATATAAACGACATGAAAATATTTATTGCCAATTTACCTTATCATATTACTACCGAAGGTATTAGCCAGTTATTTGGTTTGTTCGGGGCGGTTATTTCCTCCAAAATTGTCACGCAGAATGGTAAAAGCAAAGGCTTTGGTTTCCTGGAAATGGAAAACGAAGAGCAGGCGAAGCTTGCTATTAAGGAACTGGACGGCTCACCCATAGCCGACCGCAATATCATTGTCCGCCCGGCGGATGACCAGGAGGGATCAAAAAAAGTTCATAAACGTCCGCGTATTTCCTTCAGAACTTAACCTATGGAAAGTGCAATTACCGTTATAGAAACACCGATTACCCTGAACCCGAAGGTCGCCGCCTTACTAAAAATCCAGTTGGGTGATAACGCAGCACTGACGACCTGCGGCGCGCATATTCTGATATGTTTAAGAAACGCCGACTTTGAGGAACGGCTCGGGACAATTCTTCAGCAGATGTACCGGGTAATTGACCAAAACTTCCCGGTGAGAACGGAGCACCTTTCCCTGATTATCCGGGACAGCGATATGAAATATGAAAACACCTTTAAAATCTGGAAATCAGTCTGAAAGTTAATTGAATAGTCTAAAAAAATAATATCATGGAAAACACAGCAGAATTAACACATACAACGGAATTGCTTCAGGAAAAAGCAAATGTGGTTAGAAAATGGTGCCTGATCTCGACAACGGAAGCGACCTCGGGGCATCCGACATCCTGCTTATCAGCGGCGGATATAACGACAGTGCTGTTTGATCAGCATTTCAGATATGACCTTTCCAAACCGCTTAATATATATAATGACAGGTTTGTACTCTCCAAGGGTCATGCCGCCCCATTACTGTATACTTTATTTGGTGTGGCGGGAGCCTATCCGCTCGACGAATTAAAGACGTTGCGAAAATACGGCAGCCGGTTCGAAGGTCATCCTACGCCGAACTACAAATACGCAGAGGCAGCAACGGGCTCATTGGGCCAGGGGCTATCGGTTGGAGCCGGTTTAGCACTGCTGGCTAAACGGGAAAAACTGCCTTACAAAACTTATGTGCTGTTAGGAGATGGTGAGCTGGCGGAAGGGCAGGTTTGGGAAGCGGCCAATTTTGCCGCCTATCAAAAGCTGGATAACCTGATTGCAATTGCCGATGTTAACCGGCTGGCGCAGAGCGGGGAAACCATGTTCGGCCACGATACGGATAAATATGCGGAGCGGTTCAGGGCATTTGGCTTTGACGTGATGGTAATCGACGGTCATAATTTCGGGGAGATCGAAGGTGCCTTTGAACAGGCGATTCAAAACAAAAGTGGCAAGCCTGTAGCTATTATTGCCAGAACTATCAAAGGTAAAGGTGTATCTTTTGTGGAAGATAAAGAAGGCTGGCATGGTAAAGCGCTTAAACCTGAAGAATTAGAAAAAGCGCTGAAAGAACTGGATGAGCCGGATGATAACCTGTGCTTCAGCTTAAAGCAACCCGAAAAATCTCAATTGCCAATTAAGGCAGACGTTACCGGCCGGGCCGACCTGGAGTTTGAAAAAGATAAGGCCTACGCGACAAGGGAAGTATTCGGAGAGGCACTCACCAAATTGGGTGAAACTAATCAAACGATTTATGCGCTGGACGGCGATGTCAAGAACTCTACGTTTACGCTGGATTTTTTAAAAGCTTTTCCTGATCGCTTCGTGGAGTGTTATATTGCCGAGCAGAACATGGTTTCCGTAGCGGCCGGCCTGTCCAGGCTCGGCAAGACGCCGTTTGTAGTTACCTTTGGTGCTTTCCTTACGAGGGCAGCCGACCAAATCCGCATGGCCAGGGTTTCTCAGGCCAATATCAAATTCGTCGGCACCCATGTAGGTGTATCTATTGGTGAAGACGGCCCCTCACAAATGGGGCTGGAAGATATTGCTTTGTTCGGCGCTTTACCAGGCACGACTGTATTTCAACCCGCCGATGCGGTATCGACCGAAAAATTGACGGCGGTGATGGCCAAGGAACCTGGCTTCGCCTATATGCGGACATTGCGCCCGAAGACAGCGGTCTTATATAGCAAAGAGGAAACCTTTGAAACTGGCGGCTCCAAAGTATTGCGCCAGTCGGATCAGGACGTTTTAACTATCGCCGCAACCGGTATCACCGTTGATGAAGCCTTAAAAGCAGCGGATGAGTTAAACGAACAGGGCGTCCAGGTACGCGTAGTGGATTGCTATTCCATCAGCCCTATAGATGCAAACACACTTTCAACCTGTTTGGATGAAACGGTTCAGCCAATTTTAATTACCATCGAAGATCATTTTATTCATGGCGGAATGGGTGATTTTGCGATAGCCGCGCTTGCCGCGCTGGATAAGCCGCACCTGGTGATCAAAATGGGCGTTACTGAAATTTCCAGATCGGGTCAGATGGAGGAACTCCTGGATCATGCAGGGATCAGCGCAGCCAAGCTGATTGAAAAAGTAAAAGAGGTGATCGGGGAATAGCGGTTCTTTCAGGGCAGACAAAGTTAATGTCTACCCTGAAATTATGGTAAATTTGTTTACTTATCCTGAACAATTTCTGGTTATTTTCTGTGATGCTTCATGCTATCCTGGATAGCCGTAATGGCTTTAAGGTGTTTTTGTAACATAGGCAGGGTATTTTGCGCGAAAGCCTTAATATCCTGCCCCTTTGCATTTTTGATTTCTTTTTCAAAATCTTTGATATCATCCTGGTGGTCTTTTACCATGGCATCAACATAGGCTTCATCGAAATCCTTATCCGATTTTTTGATCAATTCATCGCTTAAGTTTTCTTCTGATTTACCCGGTGATTGCGGCAGGCTGATCTTATCGGAGTCGGCCAGTGCGGTAAGCATCTTGCCCGCCTTACTGTGATCAGCGACCATCATAGCACCAAATTCACGTACATTGGCATCATGCGCCTTTTTTACGGCTATATTTCCCAACTCCACTTCAGACATTCCCCCGCTGGCGGCGCGGACGACAAAGCGCGCATCATCATCGTCATTAACTTCCGCCTGTATCCTGGCGTCTGTATCTTTTTTAGGTGTATCGTTAGCCGCATTGGCGCTGTCGGCTTCTTTTACAGCGTTAGGGGTTTTGGGTGCATGATGGCAGGCCTGCATCATGAAGGCGGCCAGTCCTGTGGTGAGAATCAAATTTAACTTTTTCATAATCAAAGACTTTAAGCAATTGGAAACATATATGATGCCAAGTTTCAAATTGACATCAACGGGTACTTTCTTCGATCACCTGTTTCACTAAGGTGGAATCTAAATAAGCCCTCACCACTACAATTTGGTTTAATTCAAAACGGCATACCCAGCAATAATGGTTATTAAACGCGGTTCCTTTTTTGCTTACGGCATGTGCGCTAAGCTCGACGATGGCGGTATCGTCGTCAAGCCAAATTTGTTCGGTATGCAGCGCGAGTTTATCGCCCTTCATCAGGCTGCTTAAGCGCTTCATAGTGGCTTCCTGGAATTCAGTTTTGGAATGATAAGTTCCGGCCAGCGGGTGGGTACCCATAACGGTCCATTCAACATCGTCCGCGACATATTTGAAAAAATCTTCCGGCTTGCCGCTTTCAAGCCCGCTGAATATAGCGGCAATTTGTGCTTTATCCATTGTCTGTTATTTATCCATTACTAAATCCGCTGCGCCTTTAATATTTCCGCTCCTTAGTTTATCCAGCGCCTCATTCGCCTCTTCCAGTTTGAAAAATTCGGTTTGCGTCTTTACCGGCAATTGTTCGATCAGCTTAAAAAAATCATGGCCGTCCTTACGGCTAAGGTTGGCCACGGACTGTACGACCCGCTCTTCCCAAAGCAGGTCATAGGAAATCCGGGTATATCGCTCATGTGGATACCGCCGCAGATTACCCGGCCTCCTTTGTCCACGGCCTTCAGGGCAAGGGGAACCAGTTCGCCCGCGGGTGCGAACTGGATCGCGGCATCCCGCTTTTCAGGAGCCTCCTCATCGGTTCCGCCTGCCCAGGCTGCACCCAGTTTTTTGGCAAAGTCCTGTCCTTTGGCATCGCCCGGGCGCGTAAAAGCAAATACTTTTTTCCCTTGCTGAACTGCCAGCTGGATCAGGATGGATGCTGCCGCGCCAAAGCCATAGAAGCCGATATTCATTGAATTTTCATCCGCCATCCGGTAAGAACGGAAGCCGATAAGCCCTGCGCAGAGCAGCGGCTCGGATTCCGCATGGGTATAAAGATCCGGTAATTTAAAGCAATAGGCCGCGTGTGCCACCAGGTATTCCGCATAGCCGCCATCTACCGTATAGCCGGTAAACTCCGCGTTTTCACATAAATTTTCTTTGCCGCTTTTGCAATATTTACAATGGCCGCAGGTATAAGCGAGCCACGGTACACCAACAATGTCGCCTTTGGTTAGCCCGGCGGTATGGCCTTCCGCTTTTACCACCTGGCCTATCACTTCATGACCTGGCATGAGCGGCAGCTTGGGATGCTTCAATTCGCCATCAACAATATGCAGATCGGTACGGCAAACGCCGCAGGCGATCACCTTGATCAATACATATTCGGGCGCAGGCACCCGTATCAGCAGCCGCTTTTTTACCAATTGCTGTTTTGCCTTTTCCAAAACCATGGCCCACATGGTCTTTGGGATTTCATGGCTGCTGGGCTGATCATGCTCACGTAAGCCCTGCCATTGTGCTTTTGCCGTTTGTTGCAACTGCTTTGTCCGCTCAGCAGCCGCAGCAATCTCATCCTTTTCACTGATTGGGCCTTCGGTATGAAGCTCGTTGGTATCCTTCAGTACACTTTGGAACTTTTGATTATCTTTCGCCATGTCATTATTTAAATTATATTTTGCCTGCGCTCCAGCCCAACGAAGAATAACTTTATGATATTCAACACATCACTGAGGGAATATGCATTTAATATAAAACCTTTAAAGTACTGATTGTTTTAACAATTCGAAACAGATCGTAAAGACGCATGACGAAGTATTGGTTTAAAAGCGACCATGGCAAGCAGGTGTATTAAAGCACTAATTTGGGTGGAGATAACGGAAAAGCGATTAACAATCAATTGATTAATAAAGCCATAGTGTGACGGCATTAAACGAAAGAGCGAGAAATCGTTGGTTCTATACCTTCAGTTATGATCAAGGGTATTTACCCCGCTCCTACTGATCGAGCTTGGCGGAAATATTCTTGATCGCTGAATCGAGATCTCCTGCGGCGGATAACAAGTGTTCCTCTGCCTCCAGGCAGGCCTAGTTTATCTTCACTGTGTTTGATCGTATCGATGATGCCTATGATGTTGGATAAATGCCGCCGCACAACTGCCCGCGCTGATAACTCAGCCCCATGCTTTTGCAGGCTTCCTCCATCTTATCAATACGTTGTTCGACCCCACGGCGCGTGCTGGCATCCGCCGACATAAACAGAACATAATCCCCGCCATTATCCAAGACATCTTTAATGACCGGTTTTAACTGTTTGGTTTTTGCCGCCGGGCCACCTTCCAGGAGTTCACGGGCAACTTTTGACGGGATGAGATCAATGGCTTTGCACTGATAAAGCGTCAGTTTTGCCTGGATCCAATTCGATTTATTGGTATCAGTGACGGTGATCCTGCCATCTTCTCCACCATCCGCAGTCGTGATTTTTTGTGATACCTGATAAAACCCCTAGAGATCCTTTTTTTGACCCTCAAGGTGTAGCAGCATTTGAAGCAAGCGGGTGGGTTGTACTGCAGATAATTCCTCAATTTCTCTGCCGTTAACTGAATTTATAGCCATTAGGTTAGGGTATTTGGATTTCTAAAGTTAGTTATTCTGAGGACAATTCACATTACCAAACAACAGGCTGCAAAAGGTTCACCATGCCGTTTCCTCTCCCGGACCCGCGCTATCCGCTGTATCTGCTCCGCAAGGTACCGTAAAAAAAATGGCTCCTTTTTTTCATGTCCCCATTATTACGGGAATTGTCCATTATCTTGTCTATCAGATAAATTTTTAAACCATGAAAATCATTTACATTGTTTGTAACGGTAACATTCCAAACGAAGATCACATTATTGCTGTCTTTGATCATTCTGATTTAGCTAAAGCGTTTACGGAACGTTTACCAGCCCTAAAAGGCCGTTACGTAATTATTGAAAAAGAACTTAATCCTTTTTTTGTTACCAGTGATTTGCAACCCTATCTGGTTGTGCTTTATCCATGGGATGAAAAGTATCTCATGATTGAACCCATCTACGCTTTTGATGAAGAAAGTGAGGCTTTCCACGAAGCAGTAAGCAAAGTTGACGAGGCTTTTTTTATTTATTTATACGCTCCAAACTGGCAGGAAGCAGAGCTGAAAGGCAGAGCAAAGCTGACCGAAATGCTGCATAACGGTGAATGGCTGTTGCTCAAAGATATGACCGATAAATAATTTGTTGGGTTGCCCGGATAAACTTTATTTATCATTTAGTAATTCGGAGCCTGTTAATTGCCTGTTAATTTTTGATAGGCCGACGATAGCTATCGTTCATTGTTACTTTACAAATAACTCATTTTTATCAATGCTCTTTCCAGCTGCGCATCCGAATGCGTTCGGAGATGTTCTGCGACAACCCTTCTCAGCTTCTTGGATTTCGACATAACCGAATAATAGACATCCGTACCATAATGGTATACCCATTCAAATTAAAATAGTCGTAATTAAACGCTTCCATGTCCAGCAGCCAGCTATAATAAGCATTGACCTGTTGCAGTCGCCTGAGGCTGGCGGTCCTGGTGCTTAACCGGTACTTGAAACAAATATTAATGAGCTTATCCAACTGATAATTATAATCACCCCGAAAGCCTGATAAGCCCGTGATGATGTTTGTGCCTTTGTCAGCCACCGGGATCTGATCCAGTTGTCGGTACAAGGCTGCTTTATTCAAAGGAATGATCCCATACATCAACGCGAGATAAAAGAGGTGGAAGGATCGAAAAGTTTTTTACCCTGGTACCCTTTTACCGAAGCGGTTCCGAATATAGCATTGGCATAAGGATCCTCTCCATATCTTTTTACCCATTTTGTTTAAAATAATATTGATTAATAAAAAAAAATGCCATTGGAGCCGGAGTCGATCGCGATCCCGCGAAAAAGTGAAAGGTAGCTAAATCTTTATTACCTAAAAGATTGTGGGATAATGATGCTGTAATAATGACGAAGATGATGGCCCAAGCCTTTAAAAATAAAGGCTGTTCAAGACCTAAAAAGGAATAATCTTAACGAATTTGTTGAAAATCAATTAATTTTCAATTTAGTTTTAAAAAGCAGCTTGCCTGGCCAGGTCATTAGATTTATAATGTTTTTGGGTTGAACACTATCAGACTTGAATAACATACATAAGGTTAATTAGATACGTTCAAGCATACCGAATCGATATCAGCCGCTAAGGGAAAACGCCGATGAAATCCAATTATCTTGCAACTACAACAAAAACCACATTAGATGGTTATAACAATCATTGCTAAAGTAATTGCGTAACTTACGTAACTACGAATAGCAGGTACTATGCTATCATATTATTTAATTTAAATAATGAGTTTTAACCTGGTGTATATAAGTAAGGCGACCAAGCCGATGCAGGATGTGGAGAATTCCCTTTTACTTCAGCAATCTAGAACATGGAATGAGGCACATGGTTTAACAGGCATGTTACTTTATATTGAAGGCAGTTTTTTACATTTTGATGGTGGCCGATTTATTCAAGCCCTTGAAGGCGATGAAGCTGAAGTACGCGCAATATTTGAAAAAATCCAGTTAGATAACAGGCATTTCGATATCACCAGGCTACATGAATCAACCACAGCTAAAAGAAACTTTGCAGATTGGTCTATGGGATTTAAATCCTTAAATAAAAAAGGATATCTCGAAATGCCCGGGAGTTTTTCATTGGATGAGTCCTTTTTAACTTCTAGAACCGAAGTATTTAATATTCCCATGGATTTTTTGAAATCGTTTTACAGACTGAATGTAATTGAATAAAAGGGTTCAAAAAGATCTTTGAGGCATAATTTCTAACTCAGTAGCCCGCAAAGCTATCATCCTCTTGCGTCGAAATGGTGTGGTCACATTCATCAGAATCTCCACCATTAGCCGTTTTAGCACTAATTTTTAAAACATTTTTCGTTGTTTTTCTTTTTAATTTAATCGTTCATGCCAGCGCTTCCATAAATGAGTAAAAAAAAGAAATCCGGAAGTGATCCAAATTCAGCTATACAATCAAGTAAGGGACGTTTTACTCTTTGACTAACCCACCGTGGTATGGTTAAACCTTTGGCAGAGCCTCTTTTATTTTACCGATTGGGGATGAATTTTAATTTCGAAAAAATGTATATCTTATCATTTCTTAACTTTTTCCTGATGTTGGAAGGCGTGTTTGGCGATGACAATACCGAGAAAAAGTGAACGATATCGGCTTTTATCGGCGCTTCAAACTTGCGGTGCTAAATGGAAAACACGTTGGAAACAATCGGACAGCCCTTCCATCAAAACATTTGGAGTGGTTTAACAGTCATTCTTTTGATGAGCCTGGCATGGACGAGTCTATTCGGAAGATGGTTAATATTTTAAATGAACAGCGTGGTTTGCTGGCTTAGGACGGCCGTCTTCAAACAAATTCACCCTTCGTCGCTTTTTTGTATAAAATCACTTAATGCCACGTTGGTTAAAAATAACATTTAAAATGCTGGGCAGTTTGCTTTTGTTGCTGGTCATACTGCTTGTGGGCCTTTCCGTTTACATTTCGGGGCATAAGGCGAAGGTGCTGTCGCTGGTGACGGCGGAATTGAATAAAGATTTAGACGATCAACTGGCGGTGGGCGGTGTCAAGACTTCCTTTTTGGAGAATTTTCCGCAATTGTCGGTAAAGTTAGTTCAGGTGTCCCTGAAGGATAAGCAATGGGCCAGGCACCGGCATACCTTGTTGCAGGCGGGCAATGTTGATGTGGCGGTGAATACAGCGGCTTTATTAAAGGGCGATGTAGTGATTGACCATGTGGCCATTAATGACGCGGTGGTGGATATATTTACGGATGGTACGGGTTATAGCAATACCTCGGTATTTAAGCCGAACGCGACAAAAAGCAGCGGTGCGGGAGGTTCTTCTGCGGAGCTGAATAAATTCAGTTTTAATAAGATGTTGCTGAGCGTGGATGATAGAAAAGCGCACAAGCTATTTCGGTTTGATATTAATGAACTGCAATGCAAAGTCGCCTTTTTGGACACCGGATGGAATGCGGCGCTGGAGATGAGCGTGCAGGCGAAAAGCATGGCTTTTAATACCTTACTGGGGAGCTTTATAAAAGACAAACTGGTGGAAGGAAAACTGTCAGGCGGCTATAACCGGCGCACCGGTAATATCAGTGTGCGTTCGGATGATTTTAGCATCGGTGGTGATGCCTTTACCATCATTGCCCGTTTTGGCATGGATAAGGTACCCGCTGATTTTAGTTTCCATATTACGGCCCCTGCTCTGCTCTGGCGCCATGCTGCTGCTCTGCTGGCGCCGAATATTTCCATGAAGCTCAACAGGTTCGATTTGTCAAAGCCCATTGCGGTGGACGCGCAGCTCTCAGGCAGTTTTAGCAGTCCCGAAGATCCTTTGTTATTGGTGACGGCGGAGGTAAAGGATAATGTATTGACGATACCGGGAAGCACGATCGGCAACTGTAATTTTAAAGGCGTTTTTTTGAATCAGCGGGATAAGGCTAAGGACTTCAGCGATGCCAATTCGGCCATCAGGTTGTTCCATTTTGGCGGCAACTATAAGGGCCTGCCTTTCGCCATCGATACCGGCAGCATCAGTAATCTGGATAAACCGATCGCGACGGGTAATTTCCGGGCTGATTTCCCGGTAGCGGACCTGAATGGCCTGTTGGGCAGCAATACGGTTAAATTCAGTAAGGGAACAGCCGGCATGTCATTGCACTATAAGGCGGATATTGTTAATTACCGCATCAATAAACCGCTGGTCAGCGGCGCTATTGCGATAAAAAATGCCGATATCAGCTATCTGGCGCGCCATTTGTTTTTTAAAAACACTTCACTATCGCTAGCATTTGTGGGCAATGATTTGCTATTGAACAATATCCGGCTGCAAAGCGGGCGAAGTGTGGTCTATATGCAGGGACGGGTCAACAATTTCCTGAATTTCTATTATAACGCCCCGGAAAAGATTTTACTAAACTGGCAGGTCACCAGCCCACAGCTATATGTAGGCGAGTTCCTGGGCTTTTTGAACGCAGCCCCGGCAAAAGAGAGCCGCAACAGCGGCAATGTAGTGGACCAATTGGGCGTGGTGCTCAATAAGGCTAAGGTGAACATGCACATACGGGCCGCTAACGTGCATTACTTTAAGTTCTTAGCGACCAATGCGGTAGCCGATATTGGGGTGGATAACGGGATCGTCCGGCTAAAGAACGTCAGCCTGCAAAATGCCGATGGCTCTTTACAAATTAAAGGTTTACTAAACCACAATAACTTTGCAATGAGTGCGCTGGTCAATCAAGTGGATGTCAATCATTTTTTTAATTCCTTTGATAACTTCGGGCTCAAAGCGATCACAGCGGAAAATCTAAAAGGCTTTCTTTCCGCAAAGGCGGACATTAGCGGCCGCATCAATAACACGGGGGGCCTGGTGCCGCGATCCATTAACGGAACGGTGGGACTGCAATTGGAAAATGCGGCGCTGATCAATTACCAGCCGCTCATCAGCGTCGGCAAGTTTGCCTTTCCCTTCCGTAACCTGCACAATATCACCATTGCCCGGTTGGACGCAAAGTTTGATATTGCCGGTGAAAAGATCACCATTAACCCTATGCAGCTCAATTCGAGCGTACTGAACGCCGATGTGGCGGGTGTATATTCATTGGGCAGCGGCACGAACATTACGCTCGATGTTCCTTTACGCAACCCGGGGAAAGATGCCGGGATCACCGATACAGCCAAACTGGCCAAAAGGCGCAACCGTGGCATCGTACTGCATATCCGTGCGGCCGACGATGCCAGCGGTAAACTTAAGATTGGCTGGAATAAAGACCATAACTTGCTATAAGGATATTCGTGCGGCAACTCTTGGGGTGGATTTGATGGTTTTAGTACTCCCACCATGGAAGCATTATAAAGCCACTCGGTCAACAAGGGTTAATTAATACTAACAACACTGGTTACTTAGGCAATGTTGTCTATTGCTTTGTCCATCTCGTTCGCAGCCAGCACCAGGTATTCGCTTGATGTCCCCCTTTTCCAAGCGGCTAGCCTTTTGGATTAATAAACATTGGGATCAACCCCAATATCGTGACCAGCGGAGGCCGGATGACATGCGACTGCAATCTAGGACATCTTTTGTAATTTTTCATTTTGCTGGTCTATGGCTTTGACATAAATCAGTTTTTTGGTCATGTCAGTAGCTTTGACAATGTTATTCTTTACGCCTTTGAAGCGGGATAGCGCGCGCCGGACAAGCACATCCATAAGTTCGCCATCCTTTTTTGGTACTACCTGCTGTTGGGTAATGGCTTCCGGATCAACATTGCCCTCGTCGAGCGCTTTTTGGATATTTTCAAGCTCGCTTTCCGGCCGGATGTCTTTTAGGTTCATGGTTGGGAACTCTTTACGTGTATAGCCGTAGAGAAGCAGGGTGGCTTCGTTCGCATCCATAAAGATCAGCGTTTCGATATTTACCATCCACATATGTAAAGGACTAAAGTGAAAAACGTCGCTATAGCGTTGTTCGGATTCCTGTAAGTCCGCTTAGACTTGTTTACGTTCGGTGATGTCTTTAAAGTAAACGGAAAGGCCTACTATAGAAGGATAGGCGCTGATTTCATACCAGCGGTTCAGCGGCTCAAAGTAATCTTCGAAATGGACTAATTTATTCATTCTGATCGCATGGTGATATTTACGGTAGGACTTGGGATCGATGGAAGCATTAAAAATCGTCGACAGGTATTGGAGAGCATTTCCCCTTTGCTTTAAACAATACCTTTTCCGCTGTTTGATTCCGGTAAGTCACCATCCAGTTCTTATCCACTAGAGATACTGTCTTTTATTTTAACGGAGTTCGGTTACGAGGTGCAAACGCAATCTTGTGGCGAGACGGTTTTTGACGATATCAAAACCTGCCGACCCGACCTGATCCCAATGGATGTCATGCTTGGGGGATGGATGGCAGAGCGATTGAAAGGATATCAAGGACAACAGGCTTACCTGGTTCCTGCCGGTGACCAGATCTCGGATACACACGACCTTTCGGTATCCATGCACCTACCAGGCGCGCCCAATGATTATATCGCTAAGCCTTATGATCGACCATCTGCTCAGCTGAATCGCCAAACAACTGGTCGCCTAATCAGAATGCCTCGCCGACATTCAAGATTAATGCATCATAGCCTTTGCTAAAGCCATAGTCAAGGCCTATATTCGTGTTGGAGCCCTTGTTAAACTTGACGCGCAGGCCCGTGCCGGCAGCCGGGTGCCAGGACGTGAACAAGGTGCCCGAGCCGCTGACTGTATTAATATTGGTAAAGACGACAAAACCCAGCAAGCCATTATCGGTGATATCCCGGCGGTATTCCGTCTCAAAATAAAACAGGGACTTGCCGCGGTAGCGGTTTTGGTCCATGCCTTCACCGGAGCGGTTATAGGGGTCCCAACCGATGCTAGGCAGGTCAAGATACGGCGCATCGCTGTTAAACACCGTCCAGAAATATGACCAAAAGGCGAGTATATTTTGCTGGTTTGGCTTAGACGGGTTCATGGCAACATACTTTCTCAGATCGATGTATAAAGAATTCCAGTAATTATCACTCCCTAAAAAGCTGGGATTTGCCCGGAATACCACATTGACATAAGCGCCCGGCAGCGGGTTAATCGAATTATTCCGGGTATCGTACAACAGGTTAAAAGTAATCCCGGAAGAAACCGAACTGCCATTGGTGCCATAGTTATATGTGGTGAATTGGGCAAGATTGACATTGGGGTCATCACTTTTGATCCCGGTATGGTAGTCCAGCGCATAGCCAAAACCCGCGAAAAAATAAGGAGTAACCTGCTTCAACGCACTTTGGTAAAAGCGGATGAAATTATCGTCCACCAAGGTTTTGTCACTGTTGCTATGGCTGCTGCCTAATCCCCAGGTGTATTGCGGGTAGACCAGGAAACGAATATCCCCCTGTATGTTCCAGGTGTTATCCTTTAACCAGACACTCGAACGCAATGGTAAACCAAACCTGCTTTTCAGGTTCCAATACGGCGCGAAGTTTACGCTGGAGAGATTCGTCGTGCTCTGCGGCCCCAAATAGGTAGCGGCGGTGGTGCTGGTAATCAGCGCACGGCCAGCACCGCCAGGTACCGAGCCAGGTACCGGCAATATCGAAAAATAAATTTTCTTCTCCCGTTGTACCCTGGGCGATTTAGGATTGATATGAAACAAATCCTTGCCGATATCGATAAGGTCCCGCTGATTGGCAGTATCCTTTACCGCGTTTTTCTGCGGTATCATATTCGAGGCATCCTGGGCAAGCAGTGCGCCAGGGCTAAGGCACAAAAGGATTATAATAATATTTTTCATGATAGTAATTTTGGGCGCTTGTTCGCCTTATAAGGGAGATAATATTTTTCGTAGAACTGTTTTTTACCATCTTTATAATGGCTGACAGCGCCCAACCAGCTTAATAGTTTAATATAGTACCAGGCAAGGTCAATTTGAAAGGGTTTATACCCGCTACGGGCACTCTTAGGGAATAAATGGTGATTGTTATGCCATTCGCCGGCTAAAATGCCCGGCCAAAGCTGGTTGATGGATTTATCTTTTTGGTTATAATCCGTTTTTTCGTTTTGTCTATCCTTTCCTTTGGCATGGCCTTCGTAATTAAAGGTACGTACTCCTACTGCCCAAAAGCCGGCAGCTCCGAAAAGACTAACAGCTAATGCATTCCCGCCAAGCAAGTAAAATATAGTGTACCAAAACGCCCAATTCAACACCCGGGAAAGGATGGCCCGCCATGGATTCACATAAGAACCCCAGCGCTGGTATTGCACATAACTATTGCCTTTAACCCCGGTATGCTGCATCACTAGTTTTACCCGGTTATAACACGATTCGCTTAAATCCTTCGAAATCGGTTGGTGGTTGACATGCGCCCATAAGCAATACAGGAAACCGTCCTGTGGGTTATAGGGGTCACCCGGCTGATCGGATTTGGAATGGTGCACATGGTGCGAGATCACATAGATCTCTTCGGGTATCACGCTGATGGTCAGGTTCTGCGTAATGAAACGCCAAAACTTATTACGAAAGGTATAAGCACCATGGGTACGATAACGATAATGCCAGATGGTGCCATGTGTTCCCATGATAATCATGCCGTAAATAAAAGCAGCCAGTATGGTCCACCAGTGCAGGAAGGACATCAGAAACAAGATAAAGAAAGGTGCCAGCAACATAACCTTGAGCCAGCTAAAAAAGGGCAGCCAGTTCCTGCGGTCATTAAAAATGTTTAACCGGGAGAAAAATTCGGATAAGATTTGCTTCACGGTAGGCTTTACTAAAGTTCCGTTTTCATCCTTCCATCCGTAAGAAGGGGTTTGGAGTACATGATCTAAAAATGGCATCTGCTGAAATTGAATGGGTATTGGAATTAGCGGCGCAGCCTGCAGGACTATACGCGACCAGGTACAGAAAATGTTGCTGCCGGATAGCAGCGGTATCCAGCGGCTTTTCCATCCCCTGGCTTAGTTTGAACCGGACCGAGCCCAGCATTTCAGCCAGCATTTCCGGCAATACCTTAGCCGACAGTGTAGGAAAATACTTTTTCTCGATATCGGCTTTCGGCTGGCCGCTGACCATGCTGACGTCACAGCCTTCATCAGCTTTAAAGCCAAATTCGCGGGCGCAGTTCTTCAGGTCATAGACATATATCTTTGCCTGGAATTCAACGGGTTGATCGCTCATGGTTATTTCTTTTTGTTCATTGCCACGTCATCTTTCGAGACGGTTTTCTCACCTGCCTGGTAATCGGACGCGGCCTTTTTACCCTCGGTAGCCGGCGCTTTTTTGACATTTTTACTGCCTTTGTCTTTGCTCATAATTGTTTTGAATTATGGTTATTCAATAAATACAGCCGAAATATTCATATCCAAGGCATAGCCCCGTATGATCAGATCATTTTAGTAAACAGAAAGAGATTTTTTCACTGTGGCCTGGACTTCATCTGGAAAGGCAGCGCGGTAATGATTAAAGTGCGCCGACCGGCCAAAAAACACCAGGTTCTTAATGGTATCTTTAAACACTACAATATTAAATGCCTTTTGTTTCTTTTTATTAACGCTGCCATTTGGGCGATATTGGCCATTGAGTTAACTTTGTCGTGAACTGAAACATATATCCATTTAAAAACTGATTATACCAAGGCTTAATAATCCTCGATCACGTATGGAAGCTGAAAAATATAAATTGTGCCTGTACATTGCCGGACATAAGCAAAAGTCCAATAGGGCGATTGAAAATTTGAAAAAGTTTTGCGAAGAAGAGCTAAAAAACAAATACACTATTGAGATCATCGACTTGCTG
>Ga0302309_10001207_pt1 | contig 24388 bp, 21 predicted proteins | sample III_Palsa_N1_1_FD_200453 | JGI IMG/M metagenome (GOLD analysis project Ga0302309, IMG submission 200453) | Peat permafrost microbial communities from Stordalen Mire near Abisko, Sweden - III_Palsa_N1_1 | ecosystem: Environmental > Terrestrial > Soil > Palsa > Peat permafrost | place: Sweden... | reverse complement strand
CTTCGACGGCGCTGAATCATACCCTTTAGGCATGGATGATGTTAGGGATTATCCAAAGATCACTGCAGAACTATTAAAATTAGGCTATACCGAAAAGGATATCGACAAAATTTTAGGCGGTAATTTCATAAGGGTATTAAAGGCAAATACGGGTAAGTAAAACGGTGTACATATTGTGTAAATAATGTCAAATAACAGCCTCAACAATGTTACACACAAAATATAAATACAGATTGTTTATTAGTTAATTTAGTACTACTGATCAACCAGTTATTTATTTCACAACTTAAATTAAACGGCCATGAAAAAGTACATTTATCTGTTATCATTTTTAATGATCGCCCAAATTACCTTTGCCCAAACCAAAAAGGTTTACATAACAAACTCGGGGGATTATACTACTAACAGCAGTAAAGGAAAATCGTATTTATTGGTTCAAAAACTCATTGATGATTCGGGTTATTTGGTAATGCAATATGATATGCAAAACAACCTCATCAGTAAAGGCACTTATACCGATGAAGCACTTACCACCCCAAGCGGAAAATTTACTTTTTATCAAAGATCCCCTAAAACAAATATAGTAAGTACCGTTTCAAATAAAGAGAATGCTGCTTATTACAAAGCAAGTTCAGGCTATTACCTGCATGGCAAACGTACAGGCACCTGGGAAGAGTACTCACCACAAGGAGAAGTTGCCGCAACGTATAATTATGAAAATAATGTACTAAACGGCCCCTATAAAATATATAATGCCGAAACAGGTTTACGTGGAGAAGGAACAATGGTGAACGGAGTATTACAAGGCAGCTTTAAGTATTATGACAACGATTTGCTGGCCTCGGATGTTTTTTATGAAAATGGCAAAGTAAAAACCAAAATAGTTTATTTAAAACAAGCACAGGAAACACGCTCTCTGCATTCATATCTCGAACAAAAACTAAGACGATTTACTAAAGTACTATATGATTCGCAGTTTAAAGTAAAATACACTGTTGATAAAGATGGTAAAATAAAAGACGCTCAAATAATAAGTGGCTATATTCCTGAGATCAACAATGATATTTTGGCCATCTTAACAGATTTTGATGGTTATAAACCCGCTATCTATAATAATGAAGTCATCGATCAAAAGATAGAACAAACATTTAATATTTACAGTATTGATTCGGGCCCGGTTCGGTATTATCATCTTGGGGGAATGGTGCCCCATACCGATACTTCTATACCCGGCCCTTCCTCTGCTTCGTTATAGTACCCGTATAAAATTAATAAATGCTTTATGTAGTGCGGGTTTTGCCGTAATTATATAAAGCATTTTTATTTACCCATCTTTTAAGATCAACTTCAACACCACTATAGTAACTACCAGTATAATTACCATCAATATTATAAATTGCCGTAAGGCTTTCTTTTTGTCTTCCATATCAGCATATATTAATGCTATTGTGCTTTTATTCAAAAAACTGGTGAGGTGAAAAAATTATTTAAATTTACTGAACCTAACTGAATTCAAATGAAATATTTTTGTGTGGTTTTATTGGATGATGGGCGTGAATAACTTTACAGCTTACTGACCAAAGAAAATTGCCTTTTTTTGTATCTTCGTGCTTCAATTTAAAACACTAATGTCCCAAACTACCGAACACGTTAAATGCCTTATCATTGGATCGGGCCCTGCCGGTTATACCGCTGCTGTTTACGCCGCCCGCGCCGACCTGAAACCTGTATTATATACCGGTATGCTTGCCGGCGGGCAGCTTACCCAAACTACCGAGGTGGAAAATTATCCAGGCTATCCTGATGGCATTTTAGGCCCCGAGATGATGGAGAATTTCCGCAAACAGGCCGAACGTTTAGGCACCGATATCCGCTTTGGCTATGTAAGCTCGGTTGATTTCTCGAGCCTGCCGCATAAGGTGGTGGTTGATGAGGAAAAAACCATTTTGGCCGATACTGTTATCATCTCAACAGGTGCATCAGCTAAATGGCTGGGCTTGGATTCCGAGCAAAAATACAGTGGTTTTGGTGTTTCGGCATGCGCGGTATGTGATGGGTTCTTTTTCCGGGGGCAGGATGTTGCCATTGTTGGCGCAGGCGATACTGCTGCCGAAGAAGCTACCTACCTCGCTAAAATGTGCCGTAAAGTAAGTATGATCGTCCGCAGGGAAGAATTCAGGGCATCAAAAGCTATGATGCACCGGGTATTGAACACGCATAACATTGAAGTATTGTACAATACCGAAACCGTTGAGATATTAGGCGATGGCCAAAGTGTTACCGGCGTAAAGGTGATCAACAATAAAACAAACAAGGAAACTAATTTGGATGTGACCGGCTTTTTTGTCGCCATTGGCCATAAACCCAATACCGATATTTTTAAAGATTGGTTAAAAATGGACGAAACAGGGTACATCATCACCCACCCCGATTCAACCCAAACCAATATTGAAGGCGTATTTTGCTGTGGCGATGCGCAAGACCATATTTACCGCCAGGCAGTAACTGCCGCAGGCTCAGGTTGTATGGCAGCTATTGAGGCTGAGCGTTACCTTGCTGGTAAGGAACATATGGTAACAGCATAATTAAATACCTAAAACAAATATCCTTATTGTATCTTTATAAAGTATATAACTATAATAAACATGGGAAAAGGAGATAAAAAATCCAGAAAAGGTAAAATAGCGATGGGTTCGTACGGTAAAAGCAGGCCACATCACATAAAAAAAGCCTTACCGGCCATACCTGCTGAAAAAGCAGAGAAAGCTGAAAAGGTTGAAAAGCCAGTTGAAGCTAAAAAACCGGAAAAAGCTAAAAAACCATCCGCTTAAGCGAATGGTTTTTTTGTTATATACAGATTTTTTACACAGCAATAGTCCTGTATTTTTTCAAAATCTGTTATCTTCACCGTTTTTGTATCTGAATTGTGATTTCCTATGTATAAAAAGATCTTTTTGTTACTTGTTACCATTGGTACTATTTCAACAACTACTGCAAACGCCCAGGATACCGGCCCTAACCTTGGGATCATCCCCGCCCCTGTTTCTGTAAAAAAAACCTCCGGACAATTCATTCTAAGCCGGGAAACAAAATTACTGGCGGATAGCCCGAACAACAAAGCAGTGCTTTTTTTGGCCGATTATCTGCACGGTAAAAAAATGCTCAACATTCAGCCTGAACTTACGAATAATAGAAATGCGAATAACAGCCTGGTGCTTACTTCTGCCGGTACCGATAGTTTACCTGCCGAAGGTTACCGCTTAACCATTACACCGCAGCAGGTTATTATTGCCGGTAAGGGTGCAGGTCTGTTTTACGGCATACAAACGCTGATACAATTAATGCCTGCTGATGCCTCGGCCACTGTAGCATTGCCTTGCGTGCAAATTGTGGATTATCCCCGCTTCGGCTATCGTGGCTTGATGCTGGATGTTTGCCGCCACTTTTTTTCGGTAGAATTTGTTAAAAAATATATCGACCTGATGGCTGCCTACAAATTAAATACCTTTCACTGGCATTTAACCGATGACCAGGGCTGGCGCATCGAAATAAAAAAATATCCCAAGCTAACGGAGATCGGCAGTCAGCGTGCCCAGACCTTAATAGGCAATTACCACGACCGTACACCACAGCAGTTTGACAACACGCCTTACGGTGGCTATTATACACAGGATCAGATACGCGATGTGGTTAAATACGCTGCCGACAGGTATATTAACATCATACCTGAAATTGAAATGCCCGGCCATTCTGAAGCCGCATTAGCTGCCTATCCTGAATTAGGCTGCGACGCTTCAATTCCTTACAAAGTATCAGAAACCTGGGGTGTGTTTCATGATGTTTACTGTCCGTCAGACAAAACATTTAGCTTTTTGCAGGATGTGTTGACAGAAGTAATGGCGCTATTCCCTTCAAAATATATTCATATAGGCGGTGATGAAGCGCCAAAGGATGCCTGGAAAAAATCGGCATTTTGCCAAAAGCTTATTAAAAAACTTGGGCTAAAAGATGATAAGGTATCTACCAAAGAAGATAAACTGCAAAGCTATTTTATTGATCGTATGGAGCAATTTGTAAACTCCAAAGGGCGCAGCATAATTGGATGGGACGAGATACTGGAAGGCGGACTTTCAGCCAATGCAACTGTTATGAGCTGGCGGGGCGAGGCTGGCGGTATTGCTGCCGCCCAACAAAATCACGATGTAATAATGACCCCAGGCAGCGCCGGCCTTTATATTGACCATTCGCAAGGTAAATTAAGCGATGAGCCGCTAACTATTGGCGGTAATGAATTGCTTACAAAAATTTACAGCTATAACCCTACTCCTGCAGCTTTAACCCCCGATCAGCAAAAGCATATCATAGGTGTGCAGGCCAATTTATGGACGGAATATATAGCTACAGAGGCAAAAGCAGAATATCAGTTATTACCACGCATGCTTGCCTTAAGTGAAGTAGCCTGGACACCCTTAGCCAATAAAAATTATACCGATTTTGCCGATACACGCCTGCCATCGCATTTAGCCTGGCTTGATAGAAACGGCTTTGATTATCACGTACCCGCTGCCATTGGTGCGCAGGATACCATAATGTTTGGCCCAACTTTAAATGCAAAATTACGATCATCAGTTGACGGCGCTACCATTTACTATACCATTGATAGCTATAACCCGCGCGAAACCGATCTGGCCTACACTACACCTTTAAGTTATATAATTCCGCCTGATCAGTACCGCGAATTGAAGACTATTGTAATAACCCCAACAGGTAAGCGCAGTAGGATAACCAGTACTATTGTGTACAATAAGTCGCCATTGCCGCCGGTTAATTATGCAGGCACTGCATCGGGCCTTAAATACCAGCTATATACAGGCACATTTAACAGTACCGATGATCTTAATACCTCGGCAGTTGTTGATAGCGGTGTGGTTAAAAGCTTTAACACATCGGTCATCAAAAAAAATAATACCGCTTTTGGAATAATTTTCAGCGGCTTTATTCGTATTGATAGTTCAGATGTTTATGGTTTTTCAACCCAGTCGGATGATGGGTCGGAACTATTGATAGATGATATACCGGTAGTAAAAAATGACGGCAAGCATTCGGTGATCGAGCAAGGCGGATCGGTTCCTTTACAAAAAGGATATCACCGCTTTACATTAAAATATTTTAATGTTGGCACAACAGGCATGCTTCATGTATATTTGACCATACCGGGTAAACCTAAAGGCGAACTATCGCCAGATGAAATGTATAATTAAAGCCGATTATAAATGATGAATAATACCAGGTTTTATTTACTGATATTGACTGCATGTTTAATAATTGCAGGCTGTGCGCATGAGGCTGGAAAACCGGCGACAGTTGCCGCCGCGCCGCAAAAACCTGCCCTTATGGAGCCTTTCAGGTTTCATAAGCTGATAGAAGTTTCGCCGGGTAATGATTTTGATGTTTTAAGCTGGGGCCGCGGATCATCAGCGGTTGGCTCGTTTGCAATACTCCACTCCGACTCTACCAATATGAAATATACCACTACTACCGGCGATATGGACGGAAGTATTGTGGATGTTTATAATTCGGATATGGACCTGGACGGCAACCCAGAGATACTGATACAAACCAAGGCTACCGATACCACTAATTACGCGGTTATATATGCCTTTGAGTTCAATAATGATAAAGCCCAGAAACTCGATTTTCCAAAGCTCACTAAATCACAAAAAGCAGGTTACCGCGGTAACGATAATTTTTACATTCAGGATGGCAAATTTATGCGCGAGTTCCCGGTATATGATGGCAATGGTAAGGATGCCAAACCTACCGGCCAAAAGCGCTTGCTGCAATATGGCTTACGGGATAACGAATTTACCGTACAGCAGATCAATACAGATACAACAAGCAAACCAGCTACCCCCCAGGCACAGCAAGTGAAGGTAACCCCTGCTAAAACGCATACCTCGTCAACAAATACCCAAACTACATCTTCAAAAAAGAAGAAAAAGAAGAAACACAACCACGAAGAGCAAACCTCATCGCATCATAAAAAGAAAAAGCACCACAGGCATAGCGAGGACTAAATATCTAATCGTTCTTCGCTTATTGTCATTCTGAGCATAGCGAAGAATCTATCCGCCTTTTAATAAAGCGCCCGTTAATCGTCCGCTCGCATAATAGATTCTTCGCTATGCTTAGAATGACAAATAAGGTTACATCTTTCCGGCGGTAAACTTTTGTATGCGCACCGCTATCTATATTAATCCCATCATCCGTTTCGCATTCTCAATACCCACTGCGTCATAATCATTATTAAAATAAAACCAGCCATCAGTTGCGGCGGCATCGGCCTTAACTTTACTTACAACAAATTGCAAAAATTCGGTTGAATAGGATGACCGGTACAGCTCAGGTACACCATGAAAGCGGTAATAAATATTGGGGGTATTTTCAATTACATCATCGGGCAATTTAGGATAGCTCATACCGCAAAAGGTAATATTATGTTGTGATAGCGCCTGGTAAACATCATCGCGCCACCAACTTATATGGCGGGGTTCAAATACGTTAATAAATGAACTGTCGAGGCTGTTGATGATGCGTTCCAACCGTTCTTCATCATAATTAAAGCTTGGCGGTGTTTGGAATAACACCGGCCCGAGTTTTTCCTGTAAACCGTTATTTATTGTTTCGTAAAAACTGGTTATCAGATCAGCAGTATCATTAAATTTTTTATAGTGGGTGATGGCCCTCGGCGCTTTTACTGCAAAGCGAAAATCTGCCGGGCTTTTTTGATACCAGTTTTGCAAAAATGATAATTGAGGGAACCTGTAAAATGTAACATTAAGCTCCAGCGTGCTAAAGTGCTGGCAGTAATATTCAAACCACTTTTTTTGTGGCAGCCCTTCGGGATAGAATTTTACTTTCCAGTCGTTATAATGAAAGCCTGAACAACCGATGTGCCACTGCATATGATATATTTAATTAAGTTAAATCTTATGTCATTTCGACGAGTTACGAGGAGAAATCCTGTACAGCATGCATAGCGGCCGTGCAGGTTGAATAAGATTTCTCACTATCGTTCGAAATGACATATATTATAATGTACACAGCAAAAACCTTACTAAGTTTTAAAAACCTATATCTGCGCAATATTTTACGCCCCTTTTATGCGCATAATCACTAATAACCCTATATTTGAAAATCATATCAGCCCTTTTATAGCTGAAATTTATTTTTTATGACAGTTCTCACAGGCGGGATAAGTGACAAATATGAATTGGTTGTAGGGTTAGAAGTTCACGCGCAATTATCCACTTTAAGCAAAGCATTTTCATCAGATTCGGCTGCATTTGGCGCCGAGCCTAATCATCATATCAGCGCTATATCGCTCGGGCATCCGGGTACGTTGCCACGCATTAATAAAAGGCTGGTTGAATATGCCGTTAAAATGGGGCTGGCCTGTAATTGCAGTATCAACCTTAACAACACGTTTGCCCGCAAAAATTATTTCTATGCCGATTTGCCTAAGGGTTACCAAATAACCCAGGATCTGAAACCGGTTTGTTTGGGTGGTTTTGTGCCTGTGAGGTTTAATGACGGGCATGTTAAGAATATCGCTATCCACCATATCCACATGGAAGAAGATGCAGGCAAAAGCATGCACGACCAGCATTGCGACGACTCGTTGATCGACCTTAACCGCGCGGGTGTGCCACTTTTAGAAATAGTTACCGAGCCTGATATGCGCAGCAGTGAAGAAGCCGGTCATTTTTTAACGGAAGTGCGCAAACTGGTACGCTACCTTGATATTTGCGATGGCAATATGGAAGAAGGCAGTATGCGCTGCGATGCCAATATATCGGTTAGATTGAAAGGCGAAAAAGCTTATGGCAACCGCTGCGAAGTAAAAAACCTCAACTCCATCCGCAATGTACAGCGCGCCATTGAGCATGAGTTTGCAAGGCAGATAAACGTGATTGAAAATGGTGGCCACATCGACCAAAATACGCTTAATTTTAATGCAGATACCGGCGAAACATCGGTTTTGCGCTCAAAGGAAATGGCTAATGATTACCGCTATTTTCCTGAGCCCGATCTATCGCCCATGTTTTTGGATGAGGCCTATCTGGATAAGATAAAAAAAGCGATGCCTGCCCTGCCTAACGAGCTTTATAAAAAATATATTGAATTAGGGTTGTCTGATTACGACGCGGCTGTTATTACTGCCGATAAAGACCTTGCCCTGTATTTCGAGGAATTTATAAAACATACCACAAACTATAAGTCAGCCGTACACTTGCTCATGGGGCCGGTTAAATCGCATTTGAACGAAAGCGGTATCGCCATTAACAGTATGGGCATAAAACCCGCTAATCTGGCAGGCCTGATAAAACTGGTTGATTCGGGCAAAATGAACAACACCGTAGCTTCGCATAAATTATTCCCGGCTATGCTCAAATCGCCCGAAAAAAGCGCCGAAACAATTGCCGGTGAATTGAACCTGCTTATCAGCACTGATAATAACGATGTAAGCCAGTTCATTCACGATGCCATTGCCAAATATCCCGACAAAGTAATTGAATACCAGAAGGGTAAAAAAGGCGTTTTAGGCTTGTTTATGGGCGAGATAATGAAAAATTCAAAAGGCAGGATCGACCCGCAGAAAACAAATCAATTATTGATAAAAGAATTAGAATCTAAATAGATGAAAAACCACTCAATTTTATGCACTGTAGCATTATTTTCCCTGCTTATATTTTCATGTAAGGATAAGGATGCATTTACCATATCGGGAACAGTTAATAATCCTGCAACCTTAAAAACCATATACCTGCTGGAAGCGGATAGCTCGCAGATCAGCGTGGTAGATTCCACCAAATTAAGCGAGGATGGTAAATTTCAGTTTAAGCATAACGCTCCGTATGCCAACCTGTATAAATTACGTGTTGGCGGTACTATCTTTGACCTTATCGCTAAAAATGGCGATGCGATTGATTTCAGCACCGATCTAAACGACAATTCGCATGGCTACCAGATCTCAGGCTCCGATGAATCTGAAAAAATAAAAGAATACAACAAGATAAGTAATGTTTATACCGACAAAAACACACAGCTTGTTAATGAGTACCAGGCCAAAGCGCAGGCGGCAGGCAAAGAATCGGATTCGCTGTTAAAAGTTTACATGCCGGTATTTCAAAAAAACATAAGCGATGGCAGCGAAGCCACCTTGAAATTTGTTAATGATAATAAAAATTCGCTGGCTGGATTTTACGCCGCCACTTCGCTCGATCCTGACAAATACGAGCAGCAATTAATTGCCTATGCCGATGCTATAAAAGATGATTTTAAAGATAACCCGGGCGTACAGCAGTTTATAAGGCAAATGAATGCGGTTAAGCCTGTTTCACTCGGCCAGCCTGCTCCCGATTTTACAGTGATAGGGATCGATAATAAGCCTATCAAACTATCCGATTATAAGGGCAAATATGTGATGATTGATTTCTGGGCATCATGGTGCGGCCCATGCAGGCAGGAAAACCCTAATGTAGTTGCGCAATATGCCATCTATCATCCAAAGGGGCTGAATATTTTAGGCGTATCGCTTGATACATCAAAAACTAACTGGCAACAAGCCATCACCAACGATAAATTAACCTGGACGCACGCATCAGACCTGAAAAACTTTGAAGGGCCTACAGAGCGTCTTTACCACATTGAAGCGATACCTTCTAATTTCATTATTGACCCTAAGGGAATTATCGTTGCAAAAAATATGCGCGGTGCCGATCTTGAAGAATTTTTAAATAAAACGTTTAATAAGCCTCAATAAATTGTTAAGTTTAGGTAACATTTAACAATTTGTTAATATTAGCTTAATCATTTGCTTCTATTAAGGTTATACTTTTACACAAAAATTCAACCGCTATGAGCAATACATCGAAACAAAAAATACTTATTGTTGATGATGAACCGGATATTTTAGAACTTATTGAGTATAATTTAAAAAAGGAAGGCTACCAGGTATTTTTGGCGCATAATGGCCAGGAAGCCGTTGCCGAAGCCAAAAGATCCCTCCCCGACCTGATAGTGCTGGATATAATGATGCCCAAAATGGATGGCATTGAGGCATGCCGCATTATGCGTACCATGCCCGAGTTTAAGAATACCTTTATGGTATTTTTAACCGCCCGCAGCGAGGAATACTCAGAAATTGCAGGCTTTAATGTAGGCGCCGATGATTATATAGCCAAACCTATTAAGCCACGCGCATTAGTTAGCCGTATTAACGCCATACTACGCCGCAACGCCCCTACCGAAGATGTAACCGATAACAAACTTGAAATTGGCGACCTGGTAATTGACCGCGAGGCTTACCTGGTTTTTCAAAGGGGTGTTAAGGTAGTGTTAGCTAAAAAAGAATTTGAACTGCTATACCTACTGGCTTCAAAACCCGGCAAGGTTTACACCCGCGAGGTGATACTAAAAAATATTTGGGAAGACTCCGTAGTAGTTACCAACCGTACCATTGATGTACACATACGCAAAGTAAGAGAAAAGCTTGGCGATGATGTAATATCAACCGTTAAAGGTGTTGGTTATAAGTTTGGAGCGTAGGGCAGTCCAACCCCCTCTAAATCTCCCCCGGAAGGGGAGACTTAAAAATGATACATGAAAAAGGCGATGAAACTTCATCGCCTTTTTCTTTAAAGCCCTCCCTACCGGGGAGGGTTGGGTGGGGCTTGTTATTTAGCAGTTGCTTTTTTCTTAACAGCAGTTGCTTTTGCAGCTACAGATTTTTTAGCAGATGCAACATCTTTCTTTGCAGCAGCAATAGCGGGTTTTGCTTTTGCTGTGGCTTTTGCCTTTGTGTCAGCTACGGCTTTTTTGGCCACCGTGGCTTCTGTTTTAGCTTTTTCTTTTACTTCTTTAGCAACGGTAGCGGCTTTTGACTTAACATTAGCAGCAACAGTTTTAGCTTTTGCTGCCGTAGCTGATGCTTTATGTGCAACGCTGGCTTTAGCTGTGGAAGCTTTTTTGCTTACAGCTGGTTTTTTGCTTGCAACTTTATCTTTAAGATGATCTATTGTATCTCCGGCTTTATCTTTTAGCTCTTCTGCATTATCCTTGGTATCATCCCAAAGGTGTTCGATTGTTTCTTTAACCTTTTCAAAAAATCCCTTTTCTTCAGGTTTAGTGTTGTTATTGCTCATGGTTTTAATAATTAGATGTTTTTAATATTTTGCTAAATACAATAACCATACCAATAAGAAAACACACTCTACAAGCTTTAAAAATTCGGTTTTAACACATATTTATCATAAAAACGGAAAATATGATCGGTAGCCTCTTCGGCTGTGTCTACCAGGCGATACAGGTTCAAATCATCCGGGTTAATGTTATGCTCATGTTCCAGCATATTTTTTTTAACCCAATCAAAAAGCCCGCTCCAGTAGTCAACCCCAATAAATACAATAGGGAAACGGGCTATTTTACCTGTTTGGATAAGTGTCATGGCCTCAAAAGCTTCATCCATAGTACCAAAACCACCGGGCAATACAATAAAGCCCTGTGAATATTTCATAAACATCACCTTGCGTACAAAAAAGTAATCAAACTCCAGTATTTTATCCCTGTCGATATACCTGTTGTGGAACTGTTCAAAAGGCAGGTCGATATTCAACCCTACCGATTTACCGCCCGCCTCAAAAGCGCCTTTGTTGGCTGCTTCCATAATGCCGGGGCCGCCGCCGGAAATCACACCATAACCGCGTTCGGATAATAAACGTGCACAATCTTCGGCTATTTTATAATAGTTGCTATCGTTATGTGTGCGTGCCGAACCGAATAGCGATACACAAGGGCCAATTTTAGCCAGCTTATCAAAACCGTCGACAAACTCGGCCATTATTTTGAATATCTGCCACGAATCGGTAACCTTAATTTCCTGCCAGTTTTTGTTCTCAAACGCGCGTCTTATTTTATCATCAATTGTCATAATTATATATAGATAGTGTAAAAAGTATTAATTATAGTTTTACCGTTTTTGTTTTTGATGATGAGGTAACAAGCAACCCCAATAAGGTAATTAACCCGTTAACCAATATCAATTCGTTATCAAATGTATAACCAAATAATTTTGCGGAGTTCATACTAAGGTAATAACAAATTGCCGGTGATATTAAACAAATAAAAGGCACCAGCTTATCATTCACCTGTCTGTTCTTCGCAAACAGCCCAAAACTGTACAAGCCCAGCAATGGCCCATAGGTATATGATGCTACCGAAAAAATGGCGGTAACAACAGCCTTGTTATTAATGGAATTAAAAATAACAATGGTTAAAAGCATCAATACAGAAAACCCGATATGTACATAATGGCGGGTGCTGACTTTGCTTTTGCTATTGATGGTATCGCCTTTGTTAAAACCTAAAAAATCCACACAAAACGAGGTTGTAAGGGCGGTAAGCGCCGAATCCGTAGTTGCAAATGTGGCGGCGGTTAAGCCCAGCATAAACACCATAGCGGGTACTATGCCCAAATATTTCAGGGCGATGGTTGGGTACAGGTAATCGGTTTTTTTGGGAACAGTTATACCATTATGTGCGGCATAGATGTACAATAATGCTCCTACACTTAAAAAAAAGATATTTATCACCACAAACACCGCTGTAAAACTGAACATGTTCTTTTTTGCTTCGCCGATACTTTTTAGGCTGAGGTTCTTTTGCATCAGATCCTGATCGAGCCCTACCATCGCTACGGTAATGAACAAACCGCCTATGAACGCCTTGGCAAAATGGAATTTGCTAGTCATGAAATTATTCCAGAAAAATATTTTAGAGTAGCTGCTGTTCTTAACGGCATCAAAAGCTTCAAATATATTTAAATGAAGGCTACGGCAAATGAAAAATATCGACAGGAATACCGATGATACCAGGAACAATGTTTGCAGGCTATCGGTAATAATAATTGTTTTAAGGCCGCCTTTAAAAGTGTACATCCAAATTAACAACAGGCATATCATCCCGGTTACTGCAAAGGGTATGTGGTAACTGTCGAAAATAAATTCCTGCAGCACAATAACTACCAAATACAATCTAAAAGCCGACCCGATAATACGGCTGATCAGAAATATCCCCGCAGCGGTTTTATAGCTCCATTTGCCAAGCGCTCCTTCGATATAGCTATAAATAGATGTTAATTTGAGGCGATAATATAGGGGCAGCAGCACTGTAGCTACTATGATAAACCCTGCGGCATTACCCAAAACAAACTGAAAATACTCAAACTGATCGCCGGATGGGGCGCCTACCTTGCCGGGCACGGAAATGAATGTTACCCCGCTTAAAGCCGTACCTATCATTCCAAAAGCCACCAAATACCATTTTGAGTTTCGGTTGGCTACAAAAAAGGTGTCGTTATCGGTTGATTTGCGGGAGGTTAAATAAGATATGACCAGCAATACCAAAAAGTAACCGATGATAAAGGATAATAGTATTGCGGGAGACATTGGTTTTAATATTTAGCAGATATATCAAGTAGCAAGATAGGAATATTTGCTTGAGTGGATAAAATTTAGGATGTAAAAATTTAATTGCCCTTCATTTGATTAGTATGTAGATTGCAAAGTTATACAAGCATGGTTTAAGCATATGGGCATTTTTCAATTTAATAAGTCGGCTTATTTATCGCACCTGGTGTATCTGATAAAATGCATTATAGGTGTAATTATATGCTATATACTTTATTGTGAGATCCCGCAATATCCGTTTTATTGGTCGCTGGTTTCAGTCGCGCTTGCCACATCGCTTGATAGCAGCAATAACCAGGCTTACGACAGGATAAAAGCCAATATATTGGGGTGTGCTGTTGGTGTTTGCTTATACCCGTTACATTTACCCGAATTATTGATATTATGTACCGGCATTATCATCATTGTTATTTTAGGGGTGGGATTTAAAATAACCAATACACTAAGAAGCGCGCTTGCCGCGCTGATCATTGTAACCTTACAGGTAGAACAAACAAAGCATTGGTATATTGCTTTAGAGCGGGTGATGTGTGTTGTGGCAGGCTGTTTGGTTGCCTTGCTGCTAACCTTATTATTTAACTGGTTTTTGCCGAAGACAGCTTTGGCTAATAGTAAATAGCGATAGGCTTAAAGCCCATCGCTATAGCAAAATTACCTCGTATAATTCGGCGCTTCCTTGGTGATAGTTATATCATGCGGGTGTGATTCGCGGATTCCGGAAGCGGTTATACGTACAAATTTTGCTTTTTGCAGGGTTGGGATATCCTTTGCACCGCAATAGCCCATGCTGGCGCGCAAGCCACCTACATATTGATAAACCACTTCGGCTAAAGTACCTTTGTAGGGTACGCGGCCAACTATGCCTTCGGGAACGAGCTTTTTAATATCGTCCTCAACATCCTGAAAGTAACGATCTTTCGAGCCGGATTCCATGGCCTCGATAGAGCCCATGCCACGGTACGATTTAAAACGGCGGCCTTCATAAATAATACTTTCGCCGGGCGATTCCTCAACCCCTGCAAACAGTGAGCCTGCCATGATAGAGCCTGCGCCTGCCGCGATAGCTTTGGCAATATCGCCTGTATGTTTTATACCACCATCGGCAATAACCGGTACACCGGTGCCTTTCAGGGCTTCGGCACATTCATAAACGGCGTATAGCTGCGGTACACCTACCCCTGCTATGATGCGCGTAGTACAGATAGAGCCCGGGCCGATACCCACTTTTACACCATCGGCGCCTGCATTTGCTAAAGCTATGGCAGCTTCGCCGGTGGCTACGTTACCTGCTATCACCTGCAAGTCGGGATAGGCGGCTTTTACTTCTTTTAGTTTATTAATAACCCCTAATGAGTGGCCGTGGGCGGTATCTATCGCTATAACGTCTACACCAGCCTTATATAAGGCTTCTACCCTCTCCATAGTATCAGCGGTAACACCAACTGCCGCGCCAACACGCAAGCGGCCATGCTCGTCCTTACAGGCGTTAGGGAAGTTCTTGAATTTTTGTATATCCTTAAAAGTGATCAAGCCTATCAAAACCCCATTTTTATCAACAACAGGTAGTTTTTCTATTTTATGATTCTGTAGGATGGCTTCTGCCTGTACCAGATTGGTTCCTTTTGGAGCTGTTATGAGGCTGTCTTTTGTCATCACTTCCCTTACCGGGCGGGTAGCATCTTTCTCAAACCGCAGGTCGCGGTTGGTGAGGATGCCTTTTAACCTGCCATTACCATCAATTACCGGGATGCCGCCAATGCGGTATTCCTTCATTATTTTAAAGGCGTCGCCAAGTAACGCGTCCTCGTGCAGGGTAACAGGGTCTTGTATCATGCCGCTTTCCGAGCGTTTTACTTTTCTAACCTCATCGGCCTGACGTTGGATGCTCATATTTTTGTGGAGCATACCTAACCCACCTGCCTGCGCCATAGCAATAGCCAAAGCCGCTTCGGTAACGGTATCCATCGCTGCTGAAACCAAGGGGATGTTCAGTTTTATTTTTTTTGTTAAATACGAACTAGTGTCAACCTCGCGGGGCAACACTTCTGAATAAGCGGGAAGTAGCAGGACGTCATCGTAGGTTAAACCTTCGGCAACAAATTTAGAGGGGTTTGATTGCATGGCAAATAATTTTATTATTTGCCGGACAAAGGTACGATTTATTTCGGATTTTGGAATTGGGATTTCGGATTTGCCTGATTTATTTGAAGATTTGACAATTTAATTTGAAAATTTGGTGATTTGAAGATTTGAAAATGGTGGGGTTATAATTTTAACTCGCTTTTAGATTATATTTTTGCGCCATGCTCTTAAACTTACCAATCTGCTAAGCAAATCCTGGCATATATAATTCATTTTCAAATCTTCAAATCAACAAATTTTCAAATTAAAATCAATATTTCCCTACAATCACTTTATAAAAGCTATCAAAGTTCAGATACTTATTGGCCAGTTTTAGCAGTTCATCGGGTGTTATGGTTTTTATAGTTTCGGCATAACGGTCATAATAATCGTAATCCAACCCTGAGAAATAAAGGTTTTTAAACTTATCGGCATGCGAGAAAACGTTTTCCAAACTACCTAATAATGAACCTAACAGGTAATTCCGTACCAGGCCCAATTCCTCGGCAGGTATAGGTTCGGTTTTAAGGATGTTGATTTCCTTTTCAATTTCAATTAGGGTTGCTTTACAAACTTCAGCCCCTACTTCGGTAGCGATGAACATGGCCCCGGCATGTTTTAATGAGCTCATGCCCGAGCCTATGCCATAAGTGTAGCCTTTATCCTCGCGGATGTTGGTCATTAACCGTGAGCCAAAATATCCTCCAAAAATAGTATTCAAAACCTGCAACGATGGAAAATCCGGGTGTGTACGGTTAATAAGCGGCATACCCATGCGTATGGCCGATTGCAATGCATCGGGCTTTTCGGTATAATAAAAACGTTCGGCTGATGGTTCAATAGCTGGCTGATCGGTGTCGGCTTTCACAGCAGTATTTTCCCAGTTCTTATCAAATGTATCTTTTAATAATGCTAATGTTTCGGGTTCAATTTTACCGGCTATGATGATGGTGCAATTTGATGGCTGATACATTTGCTTGTAATGCGCCAGCATATCATCGCGGTGCAGGGTTTTATAATCATCGGCGTTGCCTGCAAAACCGTATATGGTATCGCCATATAAAGCCTTATTAAAAACACGGCGGGCAAGCACATCATTTTTTTGCAGACTTACCTGTAGCTTTTGCTGTTGGTTACGTACATAGGTTTCCAATTCCTTTTCAGGAAAGATGGAGTTAGTAAGGATATCTTTTATAACCGGCAGCGTGTTACCTAAATGCTTGTTTAAACTGTATAACGTAACTTCGGAATTATCATAGCCATACTCCGCCTGCAAAAAGGCACCGTAAAAATCGATCTTATCGGCTATCTGGGCAGCGTTTAGGGTTTTGGTGCCATCGCTAAGCATGGTGTTTACCGCAACGTTCAGCAAAGGCTTAGCCGCGTTAAAACGCAGGTTGCCGAACACCCACTCTATACGCACCAGTTCCTGATCGCCGGAGTTGAAGCAATAGATATTACAGCCATTGCTAAGCTTGGTATGCTCCGGATGAATGAGATTTATATTGTCAATGGCCTTAAAATCAGGCGCTTGTTTTCTTTGTAACATGTTTTATTTTTAGTCCGGAAGTCGGAAAGACCGAAAGTCCGGAAGTATTTTTTAAAGCTGCATTAAACAGTATAACTTTCGGTCTTTCCGACTTCCGGACTTTCCGACTTTTCCGCCAAATAAATTAGCGTTGATGAGTTATTCTTCCGGAATAATTTATTGGCCTGTGCTTTTATAGCGGCGGGCGTTACTTCCAGGTATTTCTCAATTTCGTGGTTAAGTATGCCGGCATCTCCCAACAGCTCGTACCAGGCCAGGTTCATCCCTTTATCCAGAAGCGACATTTCGGAAAATATCATGGTCGATTCTGTTTTGTTTTTCACCTTGGTAAGCTCATCGGCAGGAATTTCCTGTGCTTTTAAAATTTCCAGCTCTACCCATATCGCTGCTTCGGCTTGTTCAATGCTGATGTGTTCCAGTGGTTTGCCTTCAAATACAAACATGCCGGTATCAATACTGCCGCTGATGTAGGCATGCACCTCACTGAATATCTGCTTTTCCTTTACCAAACTTTTGTACAAACGCGATGAATGCCCGCGCGAAAGTATATCCGACATCAACTCCGTAACATAATAATGTTCATCCATCCTACCCTCCATCTGGAAAGCGATGTAAACATCATTCAGCGGTACTTTAGCGGTAACCGTTTCGCGGCGTTCGTCGTGCTGCGCCGGCTCCTGCGGCAAATCGCGGTTGTATTTCTCTCCCGCAGGTATCGGGCCAAACCATTTTTCGGATAGTTCTTTTACCTGCTCAGGCGTAACATCCCCACCAACAACCATAATGGCATTTTGAGGGTTATAGTGCTTTTTAAAAAAGGCTTTTACATCCTCTATCTTAGCGTCCTCAATATGCTTTATCTCCTTACCAATGGTTGCCCAGCGATACGGATGCTTTTTATACACCAGCGGGCGCAGCTTTAACCAAACATCGCCATAGGGCTGGTTAAGATAACGCTGTTTAAATTCTTCTATCACCACATTACGCTGTACCTCGAGGCTTTTTTTGCTAAACGCGAGACTGAGCATACGGTCGCTTTCGAGCCAGAAGGCTGTTTCGAGATTGGCAGATGGCAGGGTGATATAATAGTTGGTAATATCGTTGCTGGTGAAGGCGTTGTTTTCGCCGCCTACCCTTTGCAGGGGTTCGTCATAGCTGGGTATGTTTACCGAACCGCCAAACATCAGGTGCTCAAACAAATGGGCAAAGCCTGTTTGGTTGGGGTTTTCATCGCGCGCGCCAACATCATAAAGTATGTTAAGCACGGCCATTGGTGTTGTATGATCTTCGTGAACAATAACCCGCAGGCCATTATCCAATGTAAAACGATTAAATTTAACCATGTATATAATCCGTTAATAACGGGGTTGACAAATGTATAATTAATTTGAAGATTTGGTAATTTGATAATTTGAAAATGTATTCGAAATCATAGAAATTTGCTTTATTTTCAAATTATCAAATCTTCAAATTTTCAAATTTGAAAAAATGAACGAGGCAGAACTCATTAAGCAATTATCGGCCACTATTGGCAAAACCAAGGTTGATAAATTGGTTAAGATCTTAAAGGATCAGAGTTTTGCTTTGCATGACCTCATCAACCTTACTTTTTACCCTGATAAAACTATCGCTTTTCGTGCCGCATGGCTATTGGAAAATGCATTTCTGAATGATCCACTAAGCTATTTACCCGAAGTTGATTATTTGCTTACGCGATTTGGCGAAGTTAAGTACCCAAGCTGCCAGCGGCATTATGCCAAAATAATAATGCATTTAACATCGCCCAAAGCGCACATTTCCATAAAAACAAAACTGCAACAAACCGATCTTGAACCCATTATTGAAAAATGCTTCGATTGGATGATAGATCCAAAAGTTTTGATAGCTGTAAAATGCTTTGCTGCCGAAGCCTTATTCAATATGCGCCACCGATACCCCTGGATAAAAGAAGAACTGGCAAACCAGTTAGTTTATTTAATGAACAATGGTTCAGCAGCTATTCAAGCAAGAGGACGAAAGCTTTTGAAAAGCCTTGAGTCTTGAGTATTCAATCTGCAAACCCGACTTTTGACTTTGAACTTTAAACAAAAAACTTAATTCTTATCCTGCGTTGGCTTATCCTCACGGTGCAGATTGTCGCTTACCTGGTAATGGTTTAGCTTAGCTCCAATGGCCGATTCACTATTATTGGCATAAGTGCCGTAAGCGTTTATCAGCACTCCCTTTAAATGATATTTATCAGAAGTAACAGCGTAAACAATCGATGTATCTGAAGGATTGCTCGCGCCCTCAAAGCGGTAAAACTCATCAATCTCGAAATCGTCGGCAGTCATGCGTATATTTTGGCCTTTATCGTCAATCGTATCGCCTTCAAGGCTCAGGTTGGCGGTGTAACCGCGTTTCATCAGGTCGTTAGTGGCATCCACTAAGTTGTTATATGTTCTCATGGCGATGTTTATGTTTAATGCATTTGTTCAAATGCTTCTTATTATATAAACCGTGTATTAAGGTTATTGTTTGGATACCTGACTTTGTTGTTTACGCTCTTGTTGGTGTTGTCACCAACAAGTTACTGATGTCTGTGCAATACCAAAAAATTATATCCACAAATAACCCAAAGTATAAAATCCCGCATAACCTCGCGGTTTGTTGGTGACAACACCAACAAAGGCTAAAAACAAAAAGAGCCGCCCTTGGGCAGCTCTTTTACTATATGATGGATTTAATTATATTAAACTTTAGCTTCTTCAGCCACATTCAAAAACACAAAGTTATTATCAAACATATCCAGCTTTATCCTGCTGTCCTTATCAATTTTCCCAGCCAGTATTTGTTTGCTTAGCTCGTTCAGGATCTTCTTTTGTATTACCCTTTTTAATGGCCTGGCGCCTAATTGCGGGTCGTAGCCTAATTGCGCCAGCCAGTCCAATGCTTCCTCTGATGCATCAAGCGTGATGCCCATTTCAGCAAGCGTTTGTTGTACATGCTTAAATTGCAGTTTCACAATATCGCCTATCTCGTCGCGGGTAAGCGGGGTAAACATAATTATCTCGTCTATCCTGTTCAAAAACTCAGGGCGGATAGTTTTCCGCAGCAATTCAAACAGCTCATTTTTAGTTTTGGCGATGATGCTGTCGCGGTTATCATCTTCCAGCCCCTCAAAGTTTTCCTGTATAATGTGCGATCCTATGTTGGAGGTCATGATGATGATGGTGTTTTTAAAATTCACCACACGGCCTTTGTTATCCGTCAACCTGCCATCATCTAAAACCTGCAGCAATATATTGAACACATCAGGATGCGCTTTTTCTATCTCATCCAGCAAGATCACGCTGTATGGGCGGCGGCGTACAGCTTCTGTCAGTTGGCCGCCTTCATCATAACCCACATAACCCGGAGGCGCACCGATCAGCCTCGAAACCGCATGGCGTTCCTGGTATTCGCTCATATCAATCCTCACCATTGCCTGTTCATCGTTAAACAGGTACTCGGCCAAAGCCTTAGCCAGTTCGGTTTTACCAACCCCGGTAGTGCCTAAAAATATAAACGAACCAATAGGCTTGCGCTTATCCTGCAAGCCTGCCCTGCTGCGGCGTATGGCATCGCTTATAGCTTCAATGGCTTCCTCCTGCCCTGCTACGCGTTTGTGCAGCTCATCCTCAAGACTCAACAATTTTTCGCGCTCGCTTTGTATCATTTTCGAAACCGGGATGCCTGTCCAGCGCGAAACTACGCCCGCAATATCATCCGCGGTCACTTCCTCCTTCAGCATGCGGCTGTCGGCCTGGTTTTCCAGCAACGCGGCTTTTAGTTGCTCTACTTCTGCCTGTGCTTTCACTATGGTTCCGTAGCGCAGTTCGGCTACCTTACCGTAATCCCCGGCACGTTCGGCCTGTTCGGCTTCCAATTTATAGTTTTCTATCTGCTCAACTTTCAGGTTAATGCCATCCACCAGATCTTTTTCACCTTTCCATTTGGCACGCAGCGAATCGCGCTCAGCAGAAAGATTAGCAATTTCTTCACTTAGGCTCGAAACCTTCACTGTATCTTTTTCGCGTTTAATGGCCTCGCGCTCAATTTCCAGCTGCATTATGCGGCGTTCCAGTTCATCAACGGCTTCGGGTACGCTATCCATTTCCAAACGAAGTTTACTGGCAGCCTCATCCATCAGGTCAATAGCCTTATCCGGCAAAAACCTGTCGGCAATGTAACGCTGCGACATTTCAACCGCGGCAATGATGGCCTCATCCTTTATCCGCACTTTGTGATGTGCTTCGTATCGCTCTTTCAAACCACGCAATATGGAAATGGCATCCTGTGTATCAGGCTCATCAACCAACACCATCTGGAAACGGCGCTCCAGTGCTTTATCCTTTTCAAAAAACTTCTGGTACTCATTCAAGGTAGTTGCGCCAATGGCCCTTAATTCGCCACGGGCAAGGGCGGGTTTTAATATATTGGCGGCATCCATAGCGCCTTCGCCACCGCCTGCGCCCACAAGGGTGTGTATCTCGTCAATAAAGAGTATGATCTCGCCATCGGCATGCGTAACTTCTTTAATTACAGCCTTCAGGCGTTCCTCAAATTCGCCTTTGTACTTGGCTCCGGCTATTAGTGCGCCCATATCAAGCGAATAAACGGTTTTTGATTTCAGGCTTTCGGGTACATCGCCTTTTATGATCCTGAAAGCGATCCCTTCGGCAATGGCAGTTTTGCCCACGCCCGGTTCACCCACCAAAATAGGGTTGTTTTTTGTACGGCGCGAAAGTATTTGTATCACACGCCTGATCTCCTCATCGCGGCCTATAACCGGGTCGAGCTTGCCCGATTCGGCATACTCATTTAAATTACGGGCATATTTGTTTAACGCGTTGTAAGTAGCCTCGGCATTCTGATCAGTTACTTTGCTATCGCCGCGTAAGCTGATAATAGCTTTTTTCAGGTCCTTTTCATTTACACCGAGATCTTTTAAGGTGCTGCTGGTTTTATCGCCACCGGCTAAAATACCCAGCAAAATATGCTCAACAGATACAAATTCATCCTTAAATTCCTTTAAATATCCCTGTGCTTTTTGCAATGCCGTATTAGCCGCAGCCGATAAATAAACATCGCTGCCACTAACTTTCGGATATGATGCTATCTGCTGGTCGAGCGTTTCATTTAACCGGTTAAGGTTAACGTTCAGTTTTTTCAGTAAATAGGTAATAACGTTCTCATCAACCAATAACAAACCTTTAAGCAAGTGCGCAGGTTCAATAGCCTGCTGCTGGTTGCCGCTTGTGATCTCAGAAGCTTTTTGAACAGCCTCCTGTGCTTTTATGGTAAAATTGTTAAAATTCATATTTGATAGTCCTCAAAAAACTTACCAATACTTCATTTCTGAAAAATTGGCATCTGATATTAAAAATGCATGACCTTTTGGCGTTTTTAGTGATTAGTGACTTGTGATTAGTGATTAGTTAAAACCTGATGGCGTCAATTAACCACTAAACACAAGTCACTAATCACTTCATATAAAAAAATCCCTATTTTTACCCAACCTTATACCATGCAATTTGAATAAGCTTTTTTTAAATAAGATGCCTGTTAAATACAAGGCCGCCTACCGTAACTATTACACGTTGCAAAACCTGATAGCGGTACGTACCTGCAGCCTTATTTTTTTGGTGTTAAACATCATTATCCGCATACTTTACCTGACGTTCCCCGAGAGCCTTACCAAAGCCGAAAATTTTCCGGAATTTAACTTTACCAATTGGCTGTTTATTATTATAACACCTATTTTTACCATCACCAGTTATTTTATAATTGTTTATTACCGTCAAAACAGGAAAGCCCTTGCCGTACATACCCTGTATATTTTCGCTTTTTCGATATACCTTATTGCCTGTGGTGTTTTTTCGAGCCTGATAGCTACATCCGACCCAAGCAACGCGCTTACCTTATATATGGTTCCACTGGTAATTATAGGCGTGGTATGTGTTTTTGAACTTTATGAAACCATTATCCTCATTATAGGCATCGAGGCGGTGTTTACCGCTCTTTTGATTTACAGCCAGGCCAGCGCCACCGACCTGGTTTATAATCAAATGATATCTATCATATTACTTAGCGGTTTTTACTTAACCTCCAGGTACTTTTATACTTATAAGGCCAATTACTATCAACAGGTGCTGGAAATTAAGGAAAAAAACATAGAGATAGAGAACGCCGCCAATTTTAAGAACCAGGTTTTGGGCATGGTAGCGCACGACCTGCGTAACCCGCTGGCAGCGGTAGAATCAACCGCTATGTTAATGGAACTGGATGAGGTTGACAGCGATACGCGCGATAATATCGAGATCATCAAAGCGTCGTGCGCTAAGGCACGGGGCATAATTACCGATCTTTTAGAGGCTGCCCGTAACGACGATCAGAATGTTATTGAAGCCACAAAAGTAGATCTTAATGTTTTTGTGCGTAAGATAATCGACAGTTGGAAAATACATAATGAAACCCGTAACACCTTTACATTTAGCAGTGCTTACATACCCTTATATGCCGAAGTGAACAGGGAAAAATTACATAGGGTGATGGATAACCTAATTAGCAATGCCATAAAGTTTTCAAATGCGGATGATAAGATAGAGATAAGCCTGGATAAAGAAAATGGCAATGCTATTATCGAGATAAAAGACCATGGCCTGGGTATTCCGAAAGAACTGATCCCCCAATTGTTTGACCGTTTTTCAAAAGCGGGCCGCACAGGTTTACATGGCGAGCAGTCGACCGGTTTAGGCCTGAGCATAGTAAAGCAGATCATTCAAAGGCATGGCGGAACAATTGAGGTAGAAAGCGTGGAAAACGAAGGCTCGACATTCAGGATAAGCATACCGGCTTTAAAATAGTCCCCCCGTAGAGACGCAATACTTTGCGTCTCCATATGGTTAGCATAGAGACGCAAAGTATTGCGTCTCTACGGAAAAAAACACATCAAAATGTTGCGCCGCTACTCTATGCCTTTTACATTCATTTTTAATGTGTACACTGCTGTTGACGCGGTAATAAACAACACATCCTTATACTTACCACCAAAACATAAATTGGATGTCCACGGTTCATGGATGGCGATATGCCCTATTTTAACACCTGTAGGGCTATAAATGGTTACCCCGTTACCGCACAAATAAATATTTCCTTCCGCATCCAG
>Ga0302309_10001202_pt1 | contig 24465 bp, 20 predicted proteins | sample III_Palsa_N1_1_FD_200453 | JGI IMG/M metagenome (GOLD analysis project Ga0302309, IMG submission 200453) | Peat permafrost microbial communities from Stordalen Mire near Abisko, Sweden - III_Palsa_N1_1 | ecosystem: Environmental > Terrestrial > Soil > Palsa > Peat permafrost | place: Sweden... | reverse complement strand
TTTTTCAGGAGTGATGCTCCTGTTTTCCGATGTTCCGGCTTTCATGAGCATTCAATTAAGACGTTAATGGGTAACGCCGGAAAGCATCAGACACCAGTACAACTCCAGGTGCGTATCTCCCGACGGCTTACATAGTCCCTTAAAATTTGTCTTAATCCGGTGCTTACAGGAAAAGTACAGGCTTGTGAACCATGTAAAACTTTTATGTAAACACCGTACGCTTCCTGCAAGAAAATCCGCAGGTGGTTAGAAGTACAGTAACAAGGTGGTGCCTTATTATACATTAGACGCTCTTGCTTTCATTTTATTACACCATCATAAAAGATATTTTGTACATAATATCCCATTGCTCCGCTTAAACAACAGGCAGCAGCAAACAGCAAAATTGTCAAGGCTGGGCTAAAAAAAACTAACACCGCCCATTTACATGGCCTTTACTGTTTTGCTGTGCGGCTAATTTTGTGATTGCGGTGCAAGGGGAGTCTTCCTGCTTTCTTTTAGCAGGTGTAAACGAGGTACGAGTTTTACTCCTGCTTTTGCGGAGAGGCTGGCGGCGAATAAAAATAGCGGAACGCGTGATGTAATGAACCGCCTGCCGCAGCCGCTTCATTACATCAGGCATGTTCATGGGTTTGTTCCTTCAACTGTAAATAAAGTTCCCTGATGGCCTCTTTATCCTTTTCCAACTCACGTTGCTTGAATATAGCTGAATTTAATTCCACTTGTAATAATAAGGCTGTATTGCATAAACCGATAATCATCGCATAATTCTTTGGCTGCATCTGTTCCATTGACTTATCCTGTAGGATAATAGTTACCCCATCCATAAACGTATTGATAAGACCAGGCCCACGGTTCTCAGTAACTAAAAAGTATTCCGGCTCCACATCAAATAAATTACCAAGTTTTACAGCTTGCTGGGCGGATACATCAGCCAGTGAACATTCCATTTCTTTGTAAGCCGTTTCATCAATCTGCAAAATTTTAGCCAGCTGGGTTTCCTTGAATCCTTTGGCTTTTCGTGCTACGTACAGTATCTTATTCATCCTAAGCGTATTAATGTTAATGCAGCTAAACCTTTAGTTGTATATCGTTATATACCTATAGATACGTATTCCTTTAGCTGTATATACAAATTAAATGCACAAGAGCGCGGTACTAAACCCAAAGCATTGGTATTTTACTCAGGAAAGCGTTATTTTTACAAGCAAGAAAATTTGTATTTTTGAGATATGGAAACAACCGCTAAACCATCGAATACACATATTGGCCGTAAGATTTGCCGTATCAGGGAATTACGTAGCATCAAACAGGAACATCTTGCTTCTGAATTAGGCGTAAGTCAGCAAACTGTTTCGCGTATGGAACAAGCAGAAACCATTGAAGATGATGTATTGGAAAAAGTAGCTAGTGTTCTTGGGGTATCTGCCGAAGCTATAAAAAACTTTAGCGAAGATGCTATATTTAATAATATTAATACTTTCCATGATAATAGTTCCTTGAATGATTATAGTTCACTTTTAAATTACCAGTGTACTTTTAACCCAATTGAAAAGATAGTAGCACTTTACGACGAAAAAGTAGCTCTACTTGAACGCCTGCTACAATCTGAAAAAGAAAAGAATGAATTATTAAAAGGCGGTAAATAATTTATAATCAAAGTTCCTTCCACGGAAACCCATGTTTGGGTATTTGGGCTTATCGTACTTTTTAAACTGCTCATAAAGCCGCATTTCCACCCGTTCAACGGTAATTCCGTCCGGGTCGCCTAAAGGAACACCCTCCAGTGCCTCATACCATAAATTAAATTCGCCAAGTTGTTCAATGCTGATGTCACCTGTTTTCCAGCATTGGGCCAAAGCGAGAATACGCTGATGGTAAGTTAATGACATGACTTTTTAGGAGGTATATAAACTATGATGGTATTACAAACTTAGATTTTTCATTGATAAATTCAAGCGTTTTACCTGAATTTACCGCCCACGCCCCCAGCGACGGCTTTTACCATATACCGCCTCATCATCCACATCATCGCTTATTTGCGGGAAATCAATATGATCATTGCCGTAATACTCATGATCAGCGGAAGCAGGATAAGAAAGATCAGCATCCTGACCTGTGTCCAGTGATCTTTCTCTACCCGGGTAACATGCTGTTGCAGTTTCCTGATCATCGCTCCATTCTCCTGCGCCAACTTCAAAATTTCCTGCACCGCCTGTAAGAAGTTGATCACTTCCGTTTGCGACGCGATGTCCTGTGATTCGTTCACCTGCTGATGTTCTGTCCCCGTAGATTGCTCTTGTCCTGCTGTTCGCTTCGCTAACTGCCTTGCTGTCTCTAACTTGTTCATAGTTTATTCTTTTTAGTAACTCCGACCATTTGAACTGGTTGCCCAATACTTTTCCTTTTATTTTAAAACCGTTATGGAAATAGGTAATTCCGATTATCCTCCCTGTAGATGCCTGGTTGAAAAGAAAATGAATACCCTGCGCTTCTCCCTGCTGAATTAATGTTTTTAAGTTTATATTCTTTTGGCCGGTCAGCTGACGGAGCTTTTCCTGTAACAGCATCTTTTCAGATGGCTTGCCAGTGCGAAGGGCCATCTCTATTTCATCCTTCTTCGCGGCCCTTTGTGTGACATCTTTGCTGGGTGCTACTGTTGTCAAATTATAGCGCAGTTCCAGCTTTCTTAAAATAGCTTCGCTTTTTTGATAGTTATTACTGTCCGATACCACGCTGCCATCAAAACGGATACGGTTGACCAACAGGTGGATATGCGGGTGCCCGGCATCATAATGCCGGAATATCAAATACTGGTTATTGTTAAAGCCATTGGCTTCGAGGTAGTCGTGCGCGATTGCCAATAGTTTTTCATTACTTAAAAATGCTTCATCTTCTACAGCAAAGTTGAGACTGGTATGGTAAACATAACGGTTAAGGTTCGGCCTTAACTCCCTCAGCAGCTCCACTTCTTTTTTCACCTGTTCCAAGGTGTCACAATCGAAATTCATATCCAACAGCTTCGCCCGCCGGTTACTGTCAGGATGGTTCATCTTTTGGAGATTGTAGTTTAATGCCCCCATAAAGCTTTTACCTATTTTCTGACTGGCTATCATGGATGAGTTGATTGATGATGGTTTCCTGCTGCTGTTTAAGCTTCATAAGGATAGACAGCAGACCTGTAGCCAAAAAACCGGAATTGACCTTTTTGGTCAGCTGGTTCAGGTTGACACCGATCTTTCGTAGTTCCAAAAAGGTATGCAAGTCAAGCTTCGCTGTTTTGGGCTCGGGAAACCTTCCCCTGAACAGTTTCACCCGCACAATGGTGCCCGGCGCTTTACCGCAGGCTTCTGCTGCTTTATTCAGCCGGTTCAATTCATCCTCAGTCAGCCGAAATATAAACCGCCGGGATAGTTTCTTATCCCTTTCCATCTTTGGCCTTCCCATAACTTAAAGGCCCGTTAATAAAAAGAAAATAATACTGCTTCCAAAGCTATTACCGCTATGTAAATAGTTTAAAAACGGCTTAATAAAACTGTCAGGCTGGCCTTGCTTTTCCAGAACAAGCGGCAGCAGATAAAAAAAGGTAAAAAATACAGGGGTGTCCATAATGCATTAATATTTCAGTAAAATGAAAATTGAGGCTGCGAAAGACATTCGTTCGCATTATGGAAAATTGATCACAACGGGCGGCTGTCGCTGTGATGATTCAAAGATAAATAATATTTAAATGGATCGCCATACGCGACAAAAAAGATTTTTCTAAGGATTGAAGATTGATAACAATATTTTATACCGGGGTACTTTATACCGGGATAAAATCTATGTCATACCGCGAGACTTTATACCACGATATGGTTTTACCCTACGCTAAACGAAGTGCGGCATACCGGGCCCGGGTGTCCCGGCAAGCGTTTTGGTATGACCAAAACATGGCTTGCTTAAACAAAAACTATATTGAGATCTCTTGTGATATATACAGAACCCGATTATTATTAACGAGTAGTACGATTAAAAAAAGGCATTAAAATAAAAAAAATTGTGCGCTATCGCACTACACGTTATTATTACTAAAACAGAAACGACTTATTTAAATGCATTAAAATGGTAAGTATAAGTTAAAAGTAAATACCACCGCAGTACTCGGTTTTGAATATCGTTTATGGAGTCGGCTATCACGTAATGATAGGCACTAACGTTTCGGTTTAAAAGGTCGTAGCAAACAATGTCTACTTCACCTTTATCTTTTTTTGAATGCGTTTTGTTATTAAAAAATTTACGAGGTTGGTGTGATGCTGAAAATTGGCCGTAGTAATTGGGTTATATGTGTAAGTATAACTTGTTTACCAAAAGCGCCGTTTAAATGAGCTGTAAACCCTCCATTTCGGTTAACGGGGGTGTGGTTACATTGGCGCCCTCGGCACTTACAGTTTGTTCGACAAGGATGGAATACTTAACCTTTGATATATATATATTGTACATGCGGGTTTACCGAATTTACCGGTTTTTTACCTATCCTAAAACATTATTGTCAAAGCTGACTCCATCAAGGACTTTTCTTAATTATGTAATTCGGTGTAGTAAAAGCGGACCCGCTTCAATAAATCAAACCTATTTATTGATGATAATCTAATAAAGTATCGTCGTCTATTCTATCCAATCAACCCAAACAATTTGGTTGAAATTTTCTTTTGTAAATGTATGCAACGATAATTCTCATTTTAAAAATTTGTGAATGATGTAAGTTACTTAAGGCGTTGTATCCGTTTACAATTAAAAGAACCTGCACCTTGATAATAAATTCGTATTGAGAGCTATTTGTACTACGATAATCACAATAATAAGCACTTAACCACTACAGGTACCTGTAATTTTCAACAATAGACAAATGATGGACGGTTTAAATAAAGAAAAGCCAGAGGTAAGACTTCGTGCATTCCGAGCAATTGATGAGCCCGAAACCTGTCAGTTATTTATTGAAGGCCATACCCATGTTTTAACCAGTATTGGAGTGACAAAAGTTACCTCATCTAAAAATGAATGGGCAAAAAACCCAGCTGCTTTTGTAATGATCGTAGAGTCATTGGATGGGGGGAAAGTATATGGTGGTGCAAGGGTGCATGTTGCTGGCGGGTCAGAGCCCTTACCTATAGAACAAGCCACATCTGCAATAGATAGCAAGGTCTTTAATTTAGTTTGGCGTTTTGCGCAACAAGGTACCGGAGAAGTGTGTGGTTTATGGAATTCGCGTGAGATTGCGGGATATGGAATTGGAAGTATATTTTTAGTTCGTACAGCGATCGCTATTTCCAGCCAGATCGGTGTACAATCCCTTTTTGCGCTGTGCGCGCCATATACTATACCAGCTGCCGAAGCTGTTGGTATGGAAAAAGAAAAAAGCATCGGTAATGACGGCGAATTTTACTATCCAAAATTAGACCTGATTGCCACAGTTATGTTATTGAAAGATGTGCCTGTACTAAGCAAGGCTAATTCAGAAGATAAGAATGCCATTATGAGAATTCGGGAAAACTTAAATGTAACGCGTGTAGAGGCATTAAGAAAAAAGGAAATAACGATCCATTACGAAACACAAATCCCTCGCCTGGAACAATGGGACCTGAATACAGCCATTTTACAAGCGGATGCTTTATTTTTAAAATCAAAAGTAAACGAGTGTGATCCGGAAGTTATTTAATCTTTAATTAATTATTTCGTACAGATTTAATTGGCTATCTTTCCAATATTCGAGATTAAACATAAAAAATAAAATGAAAACAACTCCCGAAGACAAGCTTATTTATACCCCGGAATTTTTTAGGCTGAATATTCCTGCCGATAAAAAAGCTTTTAATGATTTGCGTTTGGCAAATAAGCTTTTGTTTGAGCACGATGAGATTTACGGTCAGTTGCAGGAACTTATTAAGAGTCAAAACCCTTCTATTAAAATAAAAAGTGATGAATACGAAAGTCGCATCGTCAGTCATTTAAGAGGCGTAGCTATTGAGGAATATGGAATTTGGGTTTATTATCCATGGAGCAGAAACCTTGTTCACTTACTGGACGAGGACGAATTCATAGAGGTTCGTACCAACCGGAACCAATATAAGATCACAAAAGATGAAAGGAGCATACTCAGTAAAAAGAAGATTGGTGTTGTTGGTCTCTCCGTCGGGCACTCCATTGCGCTTACGCTGTCTATGGAAAGAGGATTCGGGGAATTACGATTGGCGGATTTTGACACACTCGAATTGAGCAATCTAAATCGGATACAGACAGGCCTTCATAATATGGGTATTCTAAAAGTTGTTATAGCAGCCAGAGAAATAGCAGAAATTGATCCTTTTTTAAAGGTAAGTTGTTTTTTTGACGGGTTAACTGAAGCCAATATGGATACTTTCTTTAATGATAACGGCAAACTTGATCTCCTGGTTGATGAATGCGATGGTTTAGATATTAAAATATTATCGAGGGTTAAGGCACGCGAACTAAAAATACCAGTAGTAATGGATACCAGTGATCGCGGTATGCTTGATGTTGAACGTTTTGACCTGGAACCAGACCGGCTTATTTTACACGGAGCGGTACAAAATGTTAACCCTGAAACGATAAAAGAATTAACGAATGAAGAAAAAATACCAATTATTTTACAAATGCTTGGTATTGAAAATATCTCCTTACGCGCCAAAGCCTCGATGGTGGAGGTAGAACAGTCTATCAATACCTGGCCGCAACTTGCCAGCTCAGTAACTTTGGGCGGTGCTGTCGGAGCTGATGTTTGCAGGCGTATCTTACTTGATCAGTTTCATCAATCCGGAAGGTATTATATTGATCTTGAGGGACTTATTCCTGAAAAGGACACAAAGATTCAGCCATTAGCAAGCCCTGTAAATCCGTTTAGCCCATTGTCTGATAATGACATGAGGACTTTGATTGATGGATCACAATTGGAAAAAGAAGCCAATTGCATAATTCCTAAAGCTGACACGATCCGGAAAATTGTTCATGCAGCATGTGCTGCTCCTTCAACCGGGAATGACCAGCCATGGAAATGGCTATATAACAAGGGTACTTTGTACCTTTTTCATGATGAATTCCGATCTTTTTCTTTTGGTGATTTTCAAAAGATGGCCTCGTTTATTAGCCTTGGGGCAGCCTATGAAAACTTATATATCAATGCACTTGCATTAGGCATAGAACCAATTCTGCAATTTTTGCCTAACAGATCAAGTGAAAAACTAGTAGCATCTATTAACTTCAAACAACTGAACAATAATGAAGATGCAGTTTTTTTGATGTCCTTAAGTCAAAAAATATTTGAGCGGTCCACCAATAGAACTTCAGCCCCCAAGGCAAATATTCCTTTAAATACGCTTAACCTTTTAAGCGTGTTTGCTGAATCTATTAATGGTGCAAAAGTACAATGGTTTACAAATGAGGACGACCTGGACACATTTGCAAAGATCATTGGCGCCTGTGACCGAATAAGACTTTTAAACCAAGCGGGGCATTATGATTTTGTTCACAAGGAAATGCGGTGGACAAAAGAAGACGCGGATAATTCAAAAGATGGCATTGATATCAGGACATTAGGCTTAAGTAATTCTCAATTGGCTGCACTTAGCGTTATAAAAGATGAGCATGTGATCAGAACGCTAAAAGATTTCAATGGTGGGCACGCATTAGATATGCTTGCCAAACGAACCATGGCGGATGCCTCTGCCCTTTGTATGATCACACTACCGGAGTATAATTTAAAGAACTTTTTTGAAGGCGGCCGTTCTATGGAAAGACTTTGGCTGGCAGCAACAAATCTTAATCTGGCTGTTCATCCGTTAATATCTCCCTTTTATCTTTTTCCGAGAATTACGCATAGCAACGGAGAAGGTTTAGATCCCCAAAGCATCTTTGAATTAAATGAATTAAGAGACAAATTCATCGGGCTAACCGGGCTTGAGGCTAACCGCGCTGAGGTATTTTTGACTAAAATTGCTATCGCACCCGAGCCACTGGTGAAAACGCAAAGATTACCAATTGAAAAAGTATTGACTATAGCATAACAATAGCCGGGTAGTATAAATGCAGCCGGCTGAATTCATTATATCTCATACTGATTCTAAAGATGAAACGAATTTATTTTTCCTTTTTACTGCTTCAAATATTTTTTTCAGTAAAAACCTTTTCACTAACCGCTGTCGTATTTAAAGGGGACAATTTGATCATTGGTAATCATGTGTCTATCCTAGAAGACACTCTCAATCATCTGTCTTTTCAGGCAGCAAGCATTGCTTCGAGCTATATACCCTCAAAAAGCGAAGTCCCTAATTTAAATTTAAGCAATTCTTATTTCTGGCTCAAATTCTCTGTGAAAAATATGAGTCCGGAAAATCATCTTTTGTTAAGTATAGAATACCCCACCCTGGATATGTGTGAATTTTATTCTTCTTATAATAATAAATACCAGGTCCAAAAACTTACCGATACCGTACCATTCAACAACAGAAAATACAAGCATCAAAACTTTATATTTGATATTTACCTCCCCCAAAATGCTACAGGGACCTTTTATCTGAGAGTAGGCAGCCGTGAGCAAATGATTTTGCCCCTCATCCTGGGAACTCCCCAAAAAATAGCGGAATCGATACTTACCCACGACCTTGTATGGGGCGTTTTGATTGGCTTAATTATGGTCATGGTGCTATACAACCTGTTTGTTTTTATCTCGACAAAAGATAGGAGTTATCTCTATTACGTTTTGTATACCACATTTATTGGTTTTACACAGACGTCGCTCTCGGGTTACACTTATCATTTTATCTTCTACGACAGTCCTGTTCTATTTAATAAAGGATTGATCATATTTCCGGCACTGGCCGGTATCTCAGCAGTATTCTTTGTGAGTTCATTTCTACATACCAGGGAGCGAACCCCAAAGCTTCATAAATTCCTTCCGCTAATTATTATCTTATATGCTTCAGCAATTATCCTCCGAATAATTGGTTTAGATCATATCAGTTATAGAATGATCGATATATCTGCGTTGGCCTGTACCCTTGTTATTTTTTGGGCTGCTATAGTTATATCATTGCAAAGATTCAGGCCTGCACGACTTTTTTTATTGGCGTGGACTATATTTCTGATCGGTATCGTATTGTTTGTATTACGTAACCTTGGTATACTTCCCTATAATAACTTCACAAATTACACTATGCAGGTGGGCACAGCTCTTGAGGTTACTTTATTGTCACTGGCGCTTGCGGATAAAATAAATATATTTAAAGCAGAGAAAGAGAAATCGCAGGAAGAAACAGTAAACGCCTTAATGGAAAACGAACGGATCATTAAAGAGCAAAATGTGGTCTTAGAGTTAAAGGTAAATGAACGTACTATTAAATTAAATGAATCGAACCAGGAGCTGAACATCACACTTGAAAACCTGAAAGCGACACAAACCCAATTGGTGGAATCCGAGAAAATGGCATCGCTGGGCCAGTTGACAGCAGGCATAGCGCATGAGATTAATAATCCAATAAATTTTGTCACTTCGAACATTAACCCTTTAAAACGGGATATTGAAATGGTACTGGAGGCGCTTAACGTAATTGAAAATGTAGGGGTATCAGATTCTTCGCCTGCTGATAAGCTAAAACAAATAAAAGCTTATAAAAAAGAATTAGACTTGGATTACCTCACATCAGAGATCAGACATCTTATAAAAGGGATAAATGATGGCGCTTCCAGGACGGCCGAGATAGTAAAGGGACTGAGATTTTTTTCGCGGCTTGATGAGGATAATCTCAAAAAAGCCGATATTAACGAGGGGCTGGAATCAACCATGGCAGTAGTAAATAATTTACTAAATAATAAAATAAAAATAATCAAAGAATTCAGCGATCTGCCAAAGGTGGAGTGTTATCCAGGAAAATTGAACCAGGTGTTTTTAAATATCATTACAAATGCTATTTATGCCATACAAAAACGGTTTGGAAAAGATACTGGTGGTGAAATAGTTATCATAACAAGCTATGATGAAAAAAATATTTCGATAAAAATAAAAGACAATGGAACGGGAATGGATGCTCAAACACAAAAGAAAGTATTTGAACCATTTTTTACAACTAAAGATGTTGGAGAAGGCACCGGTTTAGGCATGTCCATTGCTTATAATATAATAAAAAAACATAATGGAACAATAAATGTTAACAGTGTACAAGGTGAGGGAACTGAATTTGTTTTACAAATACCCACCAACTTCACAGGGTAGATAAAAAATCATTAATTACATAGGGATTTACTGATGTTCTCCAACATCGCAAGTTTTTATTTTGCGAAAAGTTAAGATAATGTCCATAAACCAAATCAAGGTGGCTGAAAAAGTAGAAGTGTTGTACGTGGATGATGAGCCGGATCACCTGTTTGGCTTTAAGGCTTCATTTAGGCTCGGTTACCAGATTTTTACGGCTGAAAATATACCGCAGGCACTGGTTTGTTTGGATGATCATCCCAATATCAGAGTCGTTTTTTGTGACCAACGAATGCCAGGTAAAACAGGCATCGATTTTTTTGAAGAAATACGGGTCAGTTATCCGCTCCCTATACGCATTATGCTTACGGCATATACTGACGTTGAGTCGATAATTGATGCTATCAATAAAGGGAATATTTTCAGGTTTGTGCAAAAACCATGGATAGAAGCTGATATTATTGGAGCAATCGAGGAGGCTAATAAGTTTTACCTAGCGAATTCTATGCTCTTCATTAAAATTATTGAGCTGCAGAAAGCTTATGACGAACTAAACAAGTTCGCCTATAGTGTTAGCCACGACATCAAGGGACCTTTGTCTGGGATTTTGGGAGCAATTAATTTGGCAAATGAGATCGACGACATTGCCGAGATGAAAGAAATGTTGTCCCTGATGAAGAAGTCGGTAATAAAATTGGATGCTTATGTTTTAAGTATGCATGACTATTATAGTTTACAAAGAGGGGAATTAAAAATAACGGAAATTGATTTTAAGAAACTTATTGACGAACTGAAATCCATATATTCAATTCTTTCAAAAGTAAATGGGGTGACGTTTGATATAAGCATTAGTCAGGATGGCATCTTCAGAAGCGATTATGCCATATTAAGCCTTATCTTTAACAATCTTTTGTCCAATGCCTTTAAATACCAGGATAGAAACAGTAAAAATAAATCAGTTGAAATGATTATTGAAGTGGCGAAAACTGTAGTAACAATCTATGTGAAAGATACTGGTATAGGTATTTTAGGAAGTCATATCGGGGAAATATTCAATCTTTTTTATCGTTCCAATTCTTTGGAGGTAGGATCCGGCTTTGGCTTATATAATGTAAAAAGTGCCTTAATAAAATTAAACGGACAAATAGCAGTCCATTCCATTTTGCACCAGGGAACAACTTTTAAAGTAACTATTCCTTCTATATAATGAACATGGAATTTTCTTTTATAATAATTGATGATAGCGAACTTGATTGCTACGTTACTCAAAAATTTCTGGAACGCAGTGCTAAAGACTTAGCCATTCAGACTTTTCAGAATGCTCAGAATGCATTGGAAATAATACGTGAAAGTACTGCTGGGAATAACCTTGTTCCAACAATAATTTTGCTTGATTTACAAATGCCGTTTATGAATGGGGTTGATTTTATTGAAGAATTTGAAAAATTCCCGGCTGAAGTCCAAAAAAACTATAGAATTACCATATTAACTGTATTAACGCCTGCAAATAATCCGGCTGATATATACAGGATACGAACCTATAAAACGGTAAATAATATCATAGAAAAGCCTCTTACCAAAGAAAAACTGATACCGCTGCTTATTCAGGCATAACTTTTTCTTTAGCTGTAGTATTACGAAAGCAGCTTTTGTCTTAACAAAAATTCTAATTGATCATTTGACCCTTCCAGCTTTTTATTCATTTCCTTTAATTGAGCTTTTTCAAGGTACTCTGTATAAGCCCTATTTATGGTCAAATCAAGTTCTGCTTCATTCCATGGTTTGGTAACGTAATGAAATATCTTCCCTTTATTGACGGCATCAACTACTGCGCCCATATCGGCATAACCAGTTAGAAGGATTCTTATTGGGTCTGGAAAGTCTTCTAATACCTTTTCCAAAAATTCAACCCCTGTCATTCCTGGCATCCGTTGATCGGTGATAATTATGTTAATCGTGTTGGCTGTCAAAAGCTTCAGGGCCTCATCACCACTAAGGGCCGTTAGTACACGATATTTTAGCCGGAAAGTGGCCTTGAACGAAAATAAGTTATTTTCCTCATCATCTACATAAAGAATAGTTATTTTATTTGCTGACATAACTGTCTTAATTCTGAATAAATTTACCCTAAAGATAATGATTATTATCTAATAATTTATTATTTATCGCATATCTGTCGGCTTTAAGCATTAAAAAGTTCTTGAAATATTTACAGTTACTATCATACTAAAGTTTATCATGCGATCTTTTACGAACTGGGTAACATTCTCACGAAATGAATTGATAGTAGTTCTCAATGCTATGAGCATATTTGATAACTTGACTGATGGAGAAACATTGTTGTTTTAATTCTAAAATTAATTTGTTACGCTAAATTCGAAGGCGGCAGTATTCTGTGCAGCGTAATAATTGAATATTCTTGAAAATTTTTCTTTTGGAGAATGCGTATACACTAAATTTGAAGATATGGTAGATATACCGCTGATATACACAACTGCATTATAAGTCTGAGAGTATTGTGGAAAAGCGTAAGCTGATCGGTTTGATGTGCCCCAAAAACCTATGTTTCCAAGGAACGAGATATCGAACCCCTCACCTTGGCGAACATTTAGCGATTATCTTTCAGTTAAACAGGCAGTTACAAAGCATAAAAAGAGGGAAAAAGTTATCTTTTGATAACCTTTCCCCTCTGATAGCCCATAGGGGAACCAAACTAATTTCTCTCTACAATTTAGGAGTTAAATATGTAATTTTCTTTATTTCATCCATAAAATGGTTCGAAAATAATCCAGCTGGGTTCATAAAGATAACGTGAATCCGATGGGATTCGAACCAATAATTAGCCCCTGCGTGCGAAAATTTTAAATAAATTGATGGTTGTTTAAACTCTACGTCCCTTATAAAGAGCAATTATTTCAACTGACCAACTACTCAAACTACAAAGCCACATAACAAAGGTTGAGCGGCTATTGTCAAATTAAACGAATATATAATAATCATTTTTGGTGAAGCGTGGACACTTAACAGGCGAGTTTTTAGTCTATATTAGGATATAGATGTGCATTTGGTGATTTTGCTTCAAACGATCCTAGTCACGGAAGGGTGACTAAATATTTCAGTGATATAGCCAATAAGCTTGCTGACGCGGGAGTTCTCTTGATGTTATAAATAACTGCTACATATATTCACGAAGCTGCCAGCAGGCGCAAATCAGCTAAAAATGGTTCGAGAAACTTCCCCTACGGGCTATAAAGTCGCTCTATGAATGCAAAATAACTTTCTGCTTTTGTGTAGTCGCAGACAACATATTATCCGAAGTTAAAATTGGTAAAGAGAGAGTTAGCGAGTCCGTGAGAAAAAAATGAAAGCCTTCGCTAATAATCGTATCACACGATTTTATACCAAAACGTAGTCTCTTTAAAAAGCCATCTCTCTGATAAGATACCCTTTTTATGTTGCTGGTTCTAAATATTAATCAGTTAATGGCAACCGTATAACAAACTCCGCGCCATTATTATTATTCACACTGATAGACCCCTGGTGTGCCAGTATATATTGTTTAACTATTGCGAGCCCAAGACCGGTACCATTACTTTTATCAGCTGTTACAAAGGCATCAAAAAGGCTACCCATGATTTTCTCAGGAATACCCGGCCCATTGTCCTTCAGGATAATTTCCGCGGTGTGGCCTACTCGTTTTGCAGTGATGCCGATAGCTGAATTTTGTACTTTATTGTCTTTTAGTGCTTCGGCAGCATTGCTTACCAAGTTCATGATCACCCTTTTCAGTTTACTACTATCGCCAAATATCACCAGGTGGGATTCTATATCCTCATGAATTGATATATCCGTCAAATCCGTCCTGTTATTGGCTAACATGATGCCATCCTTAATCAGCTTATCAATGGTAACAGGCTGTGACAATAACGGTGCATCTCTCAAAAAATCGAGGAAGTCGTCAAATATTTCAGAGGCCTGTTGACCGCATAGATCGATCATATCCAGCCATTGGCTTTCAAAGCCATCATTTCTTATGAAAGCAGTAAAAGTGGGAATGCTTTTTATGGGTGTCCTTAAATCATGGATCAACATTCCTAATGCTTTACCAACAGCGGATAGTTTTTCCTTCTTCATTAATTCCTCATGAAGTTGCATGTTTTTAATGGCCCTGGCGGCATTTTGAACAAATAACCTAATGAGATATAATTTTTCTGTTTTTAGTTGGAGCTCTTTACTGAGCAGTGCAAATATGGAATAATCATCAAGTTTCACGAAAACCAACTCGTCAATTTGTACAACTTCTTCTTTATCAAATTTAGCTGATGAAATTATCTCAGCTATTTTATAGATATTGATTTCGTTTTCTATAGAACCAATCGAAAATAGTTTTTGATATTCATTGTTCGGAAGCAGTTTGCCAAGTATGGCCGTGTCGCTTCCAATATACATGGCCAACTGGTCCAGTATATTTTGTAAAAGCGAATTGAGATGGGTTTCCGATAGATTGATATTAGAAATAACCAGGATCAGTTTTTCCAGGTTTCTTAACTTATTATAATCATTTACTGCTTTGGTAGCCAATTGTAATATTTCTTCGGAGGCGTACGGTTTACAATGGTAACCAATATTTGTTCCTGCCTTTGCTATGATCTCTTCAATTGACTTATCGCTGTAGGCGGTTATAATAATTATTTCTGCTTTAATATCAACTTCCCTGATGTGCATAGCTGTTTCCAACCCGTCCCAGCCGGGCATCCTCATATCCAGAAATATCACGGCGTAGGGTTTGTCTTCGGCTAGTGCTCTCTTTATTTGCTTCAAGCCATCAATTCCATTTATGGCTTTATCTAATGTAAATACCGGGATGTGACTGTTCTTGGAAAGGATTATCATTTGAACATCCTGTTCCGGATCATCAAAAAGTATACTTGATGCATTGGCCATCTTTTCATTTTTTTTCAAATGATATGGGATCAATATATCTTCAATATTATCTCTTACGATCTCTTCATCATCGATAACTAAGACCCTCGTATTAAAGGCTTCATTTTCCATTGGTAAATATTTTAATAATTCGTTTACAGATGAAAGATAACAGTTGCAGTGGCGCCCTTACCAATTCCATCACTTGTCAAGGTTATTTCCCCATAGTGCCCTTCAATAATGGTTCTGCAGTTTGCTAATCCTAAACCAGTCCCTTCTGGTTTAGTAGTATATCCCCTGTCAAACAGGTGTATACCCTTTTCCGGGTCAAAGCCGTTTCCGTTATCTTTTATTTGTGCTGTAATGATATCATCTGTTGCCACGATAGAGGCGGCTATTTCTTTATTTGTATGACTCACAGTGATTAAAGAATCAACGGCATTTTTAAAAAGGTTTAAAAAAACTTGTATTAATTTGGTACGGTCCCCCTTTAGTTTAGGTAAAACTGCCGGTGCATCAAGACTAAAAGTAATGGAGTTTTTGTCCAGGTTTCCAAATAACATAGAAACAGAATCATTTACCACGCCACGAATATTTACCGGCTCTCTTTCCGGATTTTGCCCCTTAACATATTGGCGTTGGATATTCAATATTTCCTGTATGTGTGAAATAATTTTCATTTGATCCGAAACGGAAGTTTTTATTTCTTTCAACTTGCTATACTGCTGCGTAATATATCCCTCCAATAGCTCTAATAGTGCATTTGCCTTTTGCTCCCCGACAGATGCATGAAAGGCGGGTAAGTTTTTTATTACAAAGCCTTTCAGGTTTTCGATGGAACCGATGTCATTTTGCTCTACCAGCCGTTTTATTTTGATAATATAAGAGCCGAAACCCACTACTGCATTCCCGATATCGTGCAATACACCTGATGCGATTTCAAATTTATTTTGTGCTATAGCTTTATCCTGCAATATTTGACTCAGTTGTTTTTCCTTAAGATACACTTCGGTAATATCATCAAAGTAGTACATCAGGCTGTTCGCATTCAGTTTATGAATGGTAAATAGGTAGTGCAGTATAAGTGTATCACCATTTTGGCTCAGGGAATGTATTTCCTGATGTAATTGGCTGACGATAACCCCATCTTGTTCTTTATATTCCTGTATGCTGTTTAACAGCGCAGGGGCAATAAGTGCCAATAATTTGTTGATATTATCGCCAGGCAATTGCAGACTGAAAAATAAAGGCATTAGCAATTGAACACTTTTGGCATTCATTTGTGTAATATTCCCCGACATATCCACCTCTATCAATCCTACCGGGATCTGATATATAATGGATAGCATCTTTTGTACCTGTTCTTCTGGAGATAAATTAGCCACGATCAAGCATTTTGTGTCAGTAAATATTGATAACCATTTTTCCCTTTGATCAAACGCAGCTTTACTTTTGTTGGCTTGGTTATATAGGTAAAAATGTAGGGTATGGTTTCATCGAGCACATCACCCATATATTTTTCTGCAACCATATAATTGTTGGTACAAGGCGCGACTTGTGTAAAAAAGTGTTTCCCTTTTACGTGATCTTTAGAAATTCCCGCTATTGCAGATTCGGCTGCATTATAAGCAACTACCGTTCCTTTGTAATCCATTTTTACTACTCCAAAATCAAGCTGATCGTAATCCGTTTCGGTGTGGGCATCAAGCCATTCTGGTAAATTGGGTGTGTCAAATGATTGTTCCATGGTACAGAATTTTTAAATAATTGGAAATAACAGGATGAAGGGCTATTGATAACTAATGTAAATGGGTATGAATTGGAAAGGAGCTCTTCAATAAACAGGATTGTAAAGTAACGGAATTTCAACCAGTATATTAATCAATATTTTAATTATTAAAATATTGATTAATATACTGCCGGGTTACGGCCCACTAAACTCGACATTTTCAAGACTTTCTGATTATAGGTTTCGGAGGTCGGCAGGTAATCGTCGCTAATTATCTCAACTAAGACACCCCTCATGATTTGCGCACTTGGAATGATTACAATGGCTTTCAGCTGAACCCTATTGGACTTTTTTCGAACCACTTTCTAGAAAATTTAAGAAACATAGCGACAATTTGAGGTGGGGTTCGATTCCTCTATAGAATCGAACCTCGTTATGCTACTTGTAACCAGCTTAAAAGCTTCAACTGTTCCAGCAAATGGTTCCAATTATGTCTGGGGACGGAAAATAAAATAACATTGCTAGGTGATTGCTCCTGAAACTGGGCTCGAACCAAATATTAAAATTGCGCGATACAATGCAAATCATTTATAAAGTGGTTCGAAAATCGTCCAGCTGGGTTCATAAAGCTAATGTGATCCAATCAGGATTATCTTCGAACCAAAGAGTATTGAAATGTCTTAAATTAATTTGAACGCTGTCGTGTATCTTTCTAAAATTGACATGTCAATTTTAAACTTTAATGTCAAATGTTTACTTTGATAACCTTCCGGTCTTTTCCGTTAATAAGTACTTAAACTAATTTAAATGATTAATGAACGTTTCGAATGTGAAATTTTAAGAGCTAGCAGGACTAGGCTGTTGCAATTAATTGAAACCATTGGGTACGAAACATTATTTAAAATTCCAGAGGGTTTTAATAATAACATAATTTGGCAAATTGGTCATTGCATCACTTCCCAACAAAGACACATGTATATGCGTAACGGATTACCAATGTATATATCTAAAGATTTCATGGAGTCCTTCAAAATTGGATCATCTCCAAGGTTAGAAACAAGTTTAGTTTCCTGTTCGGCCTACCCCAGTAAATGAAATACCTTTAACGAAAGTTAGAGTTTTTTTTGCGTTTGGGGTTTTCGTACATGGTGGTGCGGAAAACACCGACCACCGGCAAAAAATTTACGGATATTTGAGATCGAATACTTATTTTAATTTTGCTCCTACGATGTGCAACATTTAAGATAGATTAGACGTCATCTATTATATTTATAAAATTCTATTTATTCACCCTTAACCAAAAATTTGTGAAATCTTTTTTCTACTTTATTGTACTATTTCTATGTTCTTTCTATGTCCATGCCCAGGAAAACAGTCCCTTCAGGACTGGGTTCGAAGAAACCATTCCTTCAAAAATTTTAGGCCAGCAACGTAAAATTTGGATACATATTCCCAACAGTAACGGTGGCGACAAAGTTAAAGGCAGAGGTAATTATCCGGTTGTTTACGTGTTAGACGGAAGCGAAAATTTCAACACCGTTGTTAGTATTACCGAGCATATGGAAGAATCGAGCCTTTGCCCTCCTACGATTGTGGTTGGAATTGTCCCCGATGATCGCTTGAGCGAACTTACAACCGGGTCGGATAAAGAGTTACCTAACGTTACTGGCAATGGCGAAAAATTCATGGCCTTTGTGGAAAGAGAATTGATTCCTTATATCGATTCGAATTATCCAACCACAACTTATAAAACATTGATTGGTCATTCCCTTGGAGGCCTAACGGTTATCAATACACTACTTCATCATCCTAATTTATTTAACGCTTATGTTTCTCTCGAAGCATCCTTATGGTGGAATGACAACAAGACTTTGGAAGAAGCAAGAGCAATTTTACCCGTTCAGAATTACCAAGGCAAAACTTTATTCATGGCAATGGCCAATCGTATGGAAAAAGGAATGGATACCTTAAGTGTTCAAAAAGATACAAGCGGTTATACTGCGCTTATTCGTAGCAATCTAAAGTTCATTAAACTTATTAATAGCAATCAAAAAAATCAATTGCGTTACAGCTACAAATTCTATACGGATGATGACCATCCTTCTGTAAGATTAATCGGGGAGTATGATGCGCTTCGCTTTATTTTCGCTTTTTACAAGCTTAAAATATACCAAAGCGAATTACAAAACCCCACCTTTAAACTGGATTCGGCAATTGTTGCGCATTACAAAAAGGTCTCTGAAAATATGGGATATAGCGTTAAACCAGGAGAAACCCAGGTCAATAACCTTGGATACCAAATGTTAGGTACGAAACAATATAAAAAAGCCGAAAACCTTTTTAAACTGAATATTGCCAATTATCCCTATAGTGGTAATTGTTATGATTCACTTGGTGATTTCTATCTGGCGTCCGGTGAAAAAAACAAAGCCATTGAGGCTTTTAAGAAGGCGTTAACGCTGAAGGCAATCCCTGAAACTAAGGAGAAGCTGAATAAATTATTGAATGAAAGAAAAAGCTAAACAAATAATGTATGCAGCTAGATCAAGGCATTGTTTAGCTCTCGCTAAGTTTAGTAATATTGCTCAGTGCAGTGCACTTCAAGTCCTGCTAGGTGGTTCGAGTTTAGTCCGATTGAGACTTGGATTTAAAGGTCCGGAGAATGGGCTCGAACCAAGAAATTGATTATGATGCCAAGGAAGCCAAACTCTTTAAATCCGCGATAAAATGGTTCGAGAAACACCCACTTGGGTGCTGAATATTTTAAAAACTATTTATAATTGCTCCCAAACGGCTCGAACCATTTCGTAATCACATATAAAAACTATTTAAATATTATGTTAAGTATATATTGCCTCTTTAAAAATGCAAGATAAGTTAAATAATTAATTATCAGTTTTTTATATGGATGACAATGCACCCAGTGACTTTAAGTTCTCTAAAAAGCGGTTCGAGTTTAGTCCTGCTCCCGCTTACTTGAAATTAGAGCGGTAGCAGGATTCAAAGCCTCCGCCTATTAGTTTAGCCTTTGAGGAGTGACGATCGTCTCTTTGCTATTGCGTACGCATTGTGTAGGTTTAACACTGTTTTGGACGTGAACTTAATATTAACGACGTGCCTCATCGCTAATGGCTTTCCTCAGAAATGAATTTATTTGGGTTCTAGTAATGCCAAATTCATTTATGAAAATATCGTTAAAACTCGTATACTCCATCAATCGTTTCAAACCACTTAAACCACCTTTTTGATAAGCCATATTACAAATCATACCTTCTATAGCGCTTCCTGGATTGGTATATGGGTCTTTATACCAAAAGTTATCAATATCAGTTAAATCAACTTTTGGGTGATCGATTAAGTATTGGTTTACCCTTTTAAGATGCCATTCAATGTTATGTCCCATGCTGCCTCCATAAAACACCGCTAATCCCTCCTGTAATGGTGACTTTGGAAATAGGTGGTTCAAATATAGGTGTACAACTTCATGAAAATAATCTTCGCCCCAACCAGAGCAAAAAACTTGATTATCTATACCATCTGATTTACCTGAGGGCTTCAATTTATTACCCATTAATAAAGCATAATCAAAGCCCACTAATTTATATAACTCATCATTGTCGGTAGTTAAATAATAACGAATGTTAATAGCTTGCAGTCCCCAAACACTTTCTAAACTTACAATCTGCTTAATCAATTTTCCGGCCTTTTCTCTATTAAACTGATAATGTGGCGGATAGTAAAAAGTAACGTTACGTAACTTACGGGTAGGCCACTTAGCTAAATTTGCTGTTAGCGGATTAATAAAATACGGGTGATAATGTTTGTCAAAAGCAACATAATAATTGAACACATCCATCGTCATTATGTGCTTTAATGAATCCACAGAGGATAGCTGAGTTTTAATTTGAACATATTTATCTGTTGGTCTTATGTATATAATAGTTGGAATATATCCCTGGGAATATAAAGGGTAATCGTCGAACATGTAGATCGATTGGTCAGGCACTTTCCTTGATTGCAATTCGTTCTTTGGCCAATACTTTTTCATATCAGGTATTGTTTTATTTTTAAAATCAGCCATGTAATTATTGTAAAACTCAAGCGCTACTTTAACTTGTTTAAATGTAGTGTCTACACCAGGGTTGATATATATCTGTGCACCTGAATTAACCACCAGAAATAATAAACATGTCGATAGTAAACTTTTGATCATATACATAGTTACTTATTTTAATACTGAATCCTTAAATTCTTAACTAAATTTAACATTCAATTTAAACGACACTTAAAATCATAGCGATAATAAAAGAAAGGTTTTATACCACTTAGTTGACCGTAGTAAAATAACTTAACAATCAACCTCAGGCTGATTAAGCTCCGCGTTTTTATACTGATATCTAACTGGCATTACAAATTGATTTACAATGCTTTACTGATCTTCATCGTGTACCTCGCTAAAGAAACCTGTGTAAATTATTATGTAAATCGCGTAGGTGTATTTAACTATCTCTTTTACTTAGGTAGCGGGAGCAGCACTCGAGCCTAATAAATAAAATGTTTAAAAAGCTTAATTCTTTCCCTGTTTTTTTGGTTCTTTTCTTGTAAGAAAGTAGACAGAATATTAAACATCCAAACACTATTATGTTAAGTAAATTTCAATCAAAAAAATGTCTTAATTTTAGATAATTTACTTATTATCAAAAATTTATCAATATTCAGGATGCTGCCAATAGTCTTAGATCTGCCAAAAAGGAGTTCGAAAAGCTTCCCCTACGGGCTACAAAGCCGCTCTGCGAAAGCTGGGTGGCTTTTTTGTTTTACTGTAGATACAGTCTACAGGTATATTGGTTAGAAGTTACCAAACTTTGAACAGCGGAAAAAGCCTTTAACGCTATAATTCATGTTGCCTAAACTGATCACAGATACCTTTAATCATGTGTTACCTGTGTTTTATAGTTCACGTTTGTTAATTGAACGATTGCCTGTACTCCAGCGGAGACATGTTGGTTTTATTTTTAAACAGTTTATTAAAGGATTGCGGAAACTCAAACCCTAACCTGAAAGCAATTTCACTGACCGACAAATTCGTATTGGCCAGGATTTCCTTTGCTTTGTCTATAAGTTTATTGTGGATGTGTTGCTGCGTATTCTGCCCGGTTGTCGCGCGCAGCATATCACTCAGATAACTGGCAGATACATTCAATTCTTCCGCTAAATTGTTAACCGTGATTGAGCCTGTCACTGAATCTTCCTCAAAATGATCTGCTAACTTTTTCTCAAATTTTGAAAGCAGGTCATTATTGGCCATTTTCCTGGTGACGAACTGCCGGTTATAAAACCTGTTACAGTAATTCAACAGCAGATCCAGGTTCGATACGATGACATCCGCGCTAAAATTGTCGATCCTGGATTCGTATTCATTTTGAATATTCCGTACTAAACCCTCGATCAGTTTTTCCTCTTCGTCAGAGAGGTGAAGCGCCTCATTAATATCGTAAGAAAAGAAACCATAATTTTTAACGGACTTACTTAAAGGATAATTCCTGATCAGGTCGGGATGAAACATCAGCGACCAGCCGTCATTATCCCTGTCATCCCCTTGGTCAACGGCAATAATTTGGTTGGGGGCTGCAAAGGTCATTGTGCCATTGTCGAAGTCATAATATTTACGGCCATACCTTAATTGTCCTTGAAAACTTCGTTTGATGGAGATATTATAGAAATTAAGAATCATGCGATGAATCCCCGTTCCCGAGACAGGTGGCTCGTCTGCATGATTGATTAATGTGATCAGCGGGTTTTTTGGTGCGGGCAATGACATTAACCGGTGCACTTCTGAAACGGAATCGATGGTTTTTACAGGTATTTCTTGTTTACTCATGATAATAATTGATATATCAGAAAAGCCTAAAAAGGCTCTTCTGATTAGAAGGTTTTAACTGCGGAATTATTTCTCACTTAAAGCCACCGGACACTTCAATGAATTGGCCGGTAATGATGTATGAATCATCAGAGGCAAGGAAAACCGCCATTTTCCCTATATCATCAGGGGTAGCCATACGCCCCATTGCACTTCTGGCAATCATTTGTTTAATAGGCTCTGATTCCGCGTCTGCTCCAAGTTTTGCCACGCCTTCGGTGAAAACCCCTCCCGGCTGGATGGCATTTACCCGGATCTTTTGCGGGGCTAATTCCTGAGACAAAGCCCTGGTAATAGAATCAACCGCACCTTTAGAGGCTGCATAAGCCACGGAATAAGGTTCTGGCCTTGTACTGGCGAAGGAGCTGATGTTAATGATACTCCCCCCTTTACTGCTCAAAAATTTTACCGCTTCCTGAGTAGTCAGCAAGATACCTAAAACATTGATATCAAAAATTCTTCGGTAAGATTCTTCCGTAAACTGATCTAATAATGCAAACTCGTAAATACCCGCATTGTTTACCAGTACATCAAATCCACCGAATTCTTTTAGGGTTTCCTGGAAAAGCTTTACCACATCCGGTTGTTTTGACATATCACCCTGAACCGCAACGGCGTTTCCACCGGTTTCTTTAATTTCAGTTACAACCTTGTCCGCACTTTCTTTACCGGATGCATAATTCACAACAACTTTCGCACCTGCTGCTGCCATTTGTTTTGCAATTCCGGCGCCGATCCCTTTTGAGGCACCTGTTACAATAACTACTTTATTCTCTAATTTATCGCTCATCTTACTTTGATTTTGTTAATTCAAAGGTCCGGTGTAAATGAAGGAAAAAAGTATCCAAACCAAAGTTACTTGTGTCCAAAACAGGTGCTGGAATGTGGTAAATACTTAGATTGAACGGTTCGGGGTTGTAAAATAGTTGAAAGTAAATACATTAGCATTTCGGCTAAAACAAAGCGAAGTTTGGCTAAATGTGCGCTGTTATTTGTGCGGATATTTGTTCTAAAATATAACAGCACTATGAAAGCGATAAGAATTTATGAGTATGGTTTTATTTATCCTAATTGTTACCCATTTGTTACTCGAAAATAAAAAAGGCTTGTAATTTATTATCTTACAAGCCTTTTTTATTAATTCTAAGTAGCACTTAGTGGAATCAAACCCCTTAAAATATGCCATTTAAAAATGTGCTAAAATGCGCAGCCCATCTACAAAGCGGTTCGAGTTTAGTCCTATTCGGGCTTCCTGGTAAGTAAAGCGTCGAGTCTAAAGATTTTGGGATTTATTCATTATAGCACTTAGTACGTTAAGTTTAAATCCGGTGGCAAGACAAGCAAAAAAAAGAAACGAATAGAGTATTAAATGCAGTGCATTATAGAGACAAGGAAAATTTAAATCGTAATTCACGGAAATCTACGGCTGCTCTCAAATTCGCTTTAAACCATCGATTAATTTCTATGTCAGCTGGTAGAATAAAATTACATAATTATAAAATCGCAGACCCCACGATGTGTTGTATAATCTCGACTAAGCCGACTACCAAATATTGGGTAAAACGACAAAGTCTAACCCATGCTGATATGCTCCCTCCTTATGCCGAGTCTTTTCATCTTTGAGCTCAGTGTGCTGGGTGGTACACCGAG
>Ga0302309_10001201_pt1 | contig 24488 bp, 20 predicted proteins | sample III_Palsa_N1_1_FD_200453 | JGI IMG/M metagenome (GOLD analysis project Ga0302309, IMG submission 200453) | Peat permafrost microbial communities from Stordalen Mire near Abisko, Sweden - III_Palsa_N1_1 | ecosystem: Environmental > Terrestrial > Soil > Palsa > Peat permafrost | place: Sweden... | reverse complement strand
TTCGTTCTTTCTGAGCACGACCTGATAAACCTGGTCTTCGATCTCAACGGTAGCCTTCACCACCTCGTCCTTTGCAAATTCGATCTTGGCGCGTTGATCACGCAGGTATTTTTCCGCTTCGGCAAGGGTATTGGGCGAGCAGAGCAGGCGAATGGTCTTCAGGTCAATGAACTTCATCTTCACCACCGTGTGACGCTGATCATATTTTACCTCTTCGGCCTTCAGCATATTCCGGTCCAGCAGTTCCTGGAGCTGGATCAATGCGCCGGCTTCATGACGACAGATATCCCCGAGGTTATACGGGCAGCTGCACCGGATGGAGAGGGTCTTCGCATCCTTGAACTTCTGCACATACACCTTGTAATAGGTGGTATAGCTGTCATCCTTTACGCGAAACGTCACGGACTCGAATAGTTCGTCGTATTCGATCAGCTCCACGTAACCAATGGCATGGATCTTTTTCCCCCGGCGAATCACTTCGTCGGTCCCATTGGTATACACATACTTAATAAGGTGCGGTAACGCCATATGCTTTTTTATCGGATCCCTGCTTCGGACAAGGGCAATCTGCAAAACTAAAGGAAAAAAGGTGAGTGTAGAAAATAAATCCATCTTACCTTTACACGGCCCCCTGTGGGCGTTCCCTTTGTACCACAGATCGTTATGTTAAACCGCTTGTATGATCTCCCGTATTAAATTTTTGACTCCGATCCTCACCCTGCCTCTTCTGACCACCCCTTCCTCCGCTCAAAAACTCAAAAAAGCCGATAAGACCGTTCTTTCCAACCTGGAGATCCATGTCCGCTATCTTTCGGACGACCGGCTGGAAGGCCGGCGGACCGGTACGGCAGGGGAAAAAACGGCCAGCGACTACATTACCAGCGAATTCGGGGTGATCGGGTTGAAGCCGAAGGGGGATGACAACGGCTGGCTCCAGGCTTTCGATATCGACGAGGGGAAGAAGGTAAGCGAAGACGCTTTTTTCACGGTAAACGATCACCCGTTTTTGCTGAACAAGGAATATTTCCCGCTTGCATTCAGCGCCATTGGCAGTGTTTCGGGCTCTCCCGCCATTGCCCTCCAGGAGAGTGGCGTCCCCTGGTTCCTGGACCTGCGGGAGCTGTTGGAAGGGGCGGCCGGCAATCCCCATTTCGACCTGCGCAGCGCCATCCGCGTCAGAGCCGCTGCCTGTGCCAAAAAAGGCGCCACGGCCCTCCTCCTCTACAACAGCTCCAAAACTGCCGATAACCTGTCCTATGATCCCACGGAGAAGGCAGAGCCCGCATCCATACCTATCCTATACATTACCCGGGAAGCCAAACGGAAATACCTCAAGGACGAAGCCGCCTCCGTGGATATAAAGATGAAAGTGGCGTTTTCGCAAAGGAAACGCACGGGTCATAATATCGTCGGCTTCCTGGACAACGGTGCCCCTACCACCGTGGTGATCGGTGCTCATTATGACCATCTTGGTCATGGCGAGGACAGCAATACGCTTTATCACGGCAAAGACCCTAAAGTGATCTTCAGCGGCGCCGATGACAATGCCAGCGGGGTTGCCGCCCTCATCGAAATAGCCCGTTCGCTGGTAGTTTCCCGGCTGAAGACAAACAATTATCTCTTCGTAGCCTTCTCGGGCGAGGAGCAGGGACAACGGGGTTCAGGCTATTTCGCGGCGAATTTACCTGTGACCGTGGGCAATCTGAACTATATGCTGAACATGGATATGATCGGAAGATTGAGCGACAGCTCTCATGTTCTCACCGTCAGCGGCTATGGCAGCTCGCCCGCCTGGTGGGGCATCTGCCGGGAAGTGAAAGATCAGAAAGGCCTTTCCCTGGACCTGGACAGCAACAGCAACCATCCGGGCGACCAGTCGGTCTTTTACAAAAAGGGTGTCCCGGTCCTGTCCTTTTTTACCGGCTCCTATCCCGAGTACCATCTGCCGGGCGATAGCCCCGATAAGATCAATTATCCCGGAGAGCTGCTGGTATTGAAATTCATTTACGATATTGTGGAAGGGGCCGATAAACGCGGGCGGCTTGCCTTTACCGGAACGAGATCATGAAGTTAAAGCTGAACATAGAGGATATGACCGGCGAGTTCTTCGAGGAAACACGCCTGCTGGGTCTCGTCGCCCCCGTAAAGGGCTACCAGTTCTGCTGGCAGCTGAACAACCGGCTCCGCTTCGACTTCCGTATCAACAACGAGATCGAGATCCAGCTTTCCCGGCGTCAGCGCAAATATTTCTTTGGAGTATACGAATACAGCGAGAATGGCACTTCGCTCCAGCATTTTTTATACAACAATCAATTCGACGGCGAATACCTCCTGCCCGAATTCAAACATCTGGATTTTCTCTGGCTGCTGAAAGGGGATGTGGTCGGGGACGAAAAACTCCAGGACCTCCTGGTCTCTATCCGCTCCGTGCCCGGCGTACAGCTCGTTATGGAACTCGTGCAGGAAAAGATCAAAAACAAAGGGCATTTAATTTTTTGACCAACCGAGCCGGAGGCTCGTTTAACTCATTAGCCATGTGGGAAGAAAAAAACAACATGTTGTACCGGAAGTTCGAGTTCAAGGACTTTTCGCAGGCCTTTGCGTTTATGACGCGTGTCGCGCTGGCGGCGGAGAAGATGGATCATCATCCGGCCTGGACCAATGTCTACAATACCGTGGAGATCAGCCTGTCCACCCATAGTGCAGGCAATATCGTCACCGAAAAGGACAGGAAGCTGGCGCAAAAGATCGACGCGTTCGTCTGAGCCGTCCGACACGCTAACCGAGTGGCCCGGCGGGTCGTCCGGGCAAGCGTGCCCGTTCAGGCCGCGGGACATGAGATCCGAACCAGGCCTGCCCATATGAACCACCTCAATGGCGATTTGATCGCTGTGAAGCAGGGGCATGTTTGCCCGATGATGCGGGCGGGTGCGAGTGCTTGCCTTGGGAATCTTTAACCGGAGTATGTACGCGAGCCGCTGACCCAGTTAGTCAGCTGTTCATACTGGCCAGGAATTCTTCGTTGCTCTTGGTGCCGCGCATGCGTTTCAGCAATTCATTCATTGCTTCTTCCACATTCATGTCGTTGAGATAGACACGCAGGAGGTTCATGCGTTGCAACACATCCCTTTCCAGCAGCAGATCATCGCGGCGGGTAGAAGAGGCAACCAGGTCGATTGCGGGGTAGATCCGGCGATTCGAAAGCCGGCGTTCCAGCTGCAATTCCATATTGCCCGTACCCTTAAATTCCTCGAATATGACCTCATCCATCTTGGAGCCGGTGTCGATCAGGGCCGTAGCCAGGATCGTCAGCGATCCGCCATTTTCTATTTTACGGGCAGCGCCAAAGAACTGTTTGGGCTTCTGCATTGCGTTCGCTTCCACACCGCCGGACAATACCTTGCCCGAAGCGGGAGCCACCGTATTGTGCGCGCGGGCAAGCCGGGTTATCGAGTCGAGCAGGATGATGACATCGTGACCGCATTCCACGAGTCGTTTTGCCTTTTGAAGCGCGATAGTGGAGACTTTTACATGCTTTTCCGCCGGCTCGTCAAAAGTAGAGGCAATAACTTCCGCCTTTACGCTTCGTTCCATATCGGTAACTTCCTCGGGGCGCTCGTCCACAAGGACGATCATGAGATAACATTCGGGGTGATTCGCGGCAACGGCATTGGCAACCGCTTTCAAAAGCATCGTCTTACCCGTCTTTGGCTGGGAGACGATCAGTCCGCGCTGTCCTTTCCCAATGGGCGTGAACAGGTCGATGATCCGGCAGGAATAATCGCTCGGTGTCGTAAACAGGTTCAGTTTCTCGAAGGGGAATAACGGTGTCAGGTAGTCGAAGGGCACCCTGTCGCGAACCTCTTCGGGACCTTTATTGTTGATCGTCTCCACCTTTAGCAGGGCAAAATATTTTTCACCTTCCTTGGGCGGACGGACAGAGCCTAACACGGTATCGCCGGTCTTCAGTCCGAACAGTTTGATCTGCGATGGGCTTACATAAATATCATCGGGAGAAGAAAGGTAATTGTAATCGCTGCTGCGGAGGAACCCGTATCCGTCGGGCATCATCTCGAGCACGCCTTCGGCGGAGATCACGCCATCGAATTCGATGTTGAAGGCCTCGTTGCGGCGCTGCGGATAAAGCCGCTGTGGGTCACCGCCACGGTTGGGATCACCCATGCCTTCGCCTTCCTGTCCTTCCTGCATGTTGTCGTCCTGATCCTGCTGTTCGTCGCCTTCTTCGCGATGCTGGTCATGACGGTTGTTATTGTTATCGTTGCGGTTACCGTCGCCCTGGCCGCCATCGCCGCCCTGTGAGGGGTCGTGGCGTTGCTGATCGCGTTGGGGCATATCACGCGGCTGCGCATCACGATTCGCCGGATCGCGCCGCTGAACCTGCAGACGCTCTCCAGCGCTACGGTTTCCGTCGTTACGGTTACCATCACTACGATTTCCGTCGTTGCGCCCACCATCGTCGCGGCGTTGATCGCCATCGTTGCGTTGATCGCCATCGCGGCGCACGACTTCTCTCGAATTGCCACCCTCTCGCGACGCATCGCCTCGCGACGCATCACTCCTTTGGGGCGCCTCTCTTGGCGGAGCGGGATGACTCTTTAAGACCGGAGCCTTCGAAGGCGCCGCCATCTCCTGGGGCTCTTCTTCTTTCTTCTTAGGTTTCTTCACCACCGACGGCTTCTCTTCTTTTTTTGGCACAACTTTTTTCGCCTCTACCTTTTTCGGTTTTTCTTCTTCTTCGCTTTCTACAATAGCTTCTTCGGTGCTATTGGCCGTAGTGGCCTTTATGATGCGTTTGGGTTTTTTGGATTTATCATCGGCGGAATCACCCTTCCCTTCACTTGCTGCTACCGCTTGTTTATCGAGGATCTTGTAAACGAGCTCCTGCTTGTCCAGCTTCTTGGCGCCTGTGATCTTTAACTGCTCTGCAATGTCGAGGAGTTCTGGAACGAGCATGTCGTTCAATTGGAGAATATCGTACATAAAATAACTTGAGAGTTGAACTGCATTCTTAAACAGAGGATCTGTCTAATGAAAATGTTTGAAATGAATTTTGATTATGGATGAACAGAATAACTTAAAAACTGATGAGCTGTGAGCATGGAAAAGCGAACCAATCAGCTTAATTCCACTGCAATTTTAATAAATAATCGCAAAATTCAAAAAAATATTTTAAAATCCGCTGAATTTCAAGGGTTTTTTGGTATAAAAAAATTATGCCCGGGAACTCCGCAACCCCTTTTTTGAAGGGTTGGTCTATATTTGCCAACCAAATCAGCCGAAGGCTGATTCCGGGACTTTATACATAAAATACTTAGAATAGTACTATGTTCAACACAAGAGTGAAGGTGAAAGCGCTGCTGGCTACATCGCCGGACAACCAGGAAGTGACCGTAATGGGGTGGGTGCGCAGCTTCCGCAACAACCAGTTTATCGCACTCAATGACGGTTCCACCAACAACAACCTGCAAGTAGTAGCAGAACTGGGCACATTTGACGAAGATCTGCTCAAAAAGATAACCCCTGGGGCCTCTTTGAAAGTGACGGGCCTCCTCATTGCTTCACTCGGAAAAGGGCAGGCGGTGGAAGTAAAGGCCCGCAGCATCGAGATCCTTGGCGAATGCAATCCCGATACCTATCCGCTTCAGCTCAAGAACAGGCCCAGCCTCGAACACCTGCGCGAGATCGCGCACCTGCGCTTCCGCACCAACACCTTTAGCGCCGTATTCCGCGTGCGTCATGCCCTTGCTTTTGCCATTCATCAATTCTTCCACGAAAGAGGGTTCGTATACCTACATACACCCATCATCACGGCCTCCGATGCGGAAGGCGCCGGCGAGACGTTTCGCGTCAGCACGCTGCCCTTCGACCGCACGCCCCGCAAGGAAGATGGTACTGTAGATTTCGGCGAAGACTTTTTCGGCAGGGCCACCAATCTCACCGTCAGCGGTCAGCTGGAAGGAGAACTGGGCGCCATGGCCCTCAGCGAGATCTATACTTTCGGTCCCACTTTCCGCGCCGAAAACTCAAATACCGCCCGCCATCTCGCCGAATTCTGGATGGTAGAACCGGAAATGGCCTTCTACGACCTGGAAGATAATATGGACCTCGCCGAAGCCTTTATCCGCTACACCATCGGCTACGCCATGCAGCACAACCGCGAAGACCTGGATTTTCTGGCTCAACGCCTTGTGGAAGAAGAAAAACAAAAGCCGCAGGCGGAACGAAGTGAGTTGGGTCTCATCGAAAAACTCGAGTTCGTCCGCGACAATCAGTTCGAACGCATCACCTATACGGAAGCCATCGACATCCTCCTGCAATCGCCCGCCTATAAGAAAAAGAAATTCCAGTATGACGTCAAGTGGGGGATCGATATGCAAAGCGAACATGAGCGCTACCTGGTGGAAAAACATTTTAAAAAACCCGTGATAGTCACCGGTTATCCCGCGGCCATCAAAGCATTCTATATGCGTCGCAACGAGGATGGGAAGACCGTGGCCGCCATGGATATCCTCGTTCCGGGCATTGGGGAGCTGGTCGGCGGCTCCCAGCGTGAAGAAAGGCTTGACAGGTTGGAAGAAAGGATGAAAGAAATGCATATCCCCACGGAGGAATTGTGGTGGTATCTCGATACGCGCCGCTTCGGCACCGTCCCGCATGCCGGCTTCGGTCTCGGGTTCGAACGGCTGATCCAATTCGTTACCGGGATGACCAATATCCGCGATGTCATCGCCTTCCCGCGTACACCCAAAAGCGCGGAGTTTTAATTATGATTGGCCTTCGACGGACCCGTGATCCGTCTCCACGAAAATCTTTACCTTTAACACCCCCCGGTTAGCGCAGTCAATGCACGGCCGGGGGCTCATACCACCAAAAAAACTCCCATGGCCATTCCCGTCGTCGACCTGTCCGAATTCTCCGGTACCGCCCGGCAAAAAGCCGCCTTCGTATCGGCCCTTGGCCGCGCCTATGAAGAAGTGGGTTTCGTCGCCGTAAAGAACCATGGTATCCTTCCGGCGACCATCGAAGGCCTTTATTCAAATACCCAGGCCTTTTTTTCGATGCCCCAGGAAGAGAAAAGTAAATATGAGATCCCCGGGCTCGCCGGCCAACGCGGTTACACCTCTTTTGGCAAAGAACATGCAAAGGGGTCAACTGCACCGGACCTCAAGGAATTCTTCCAATTCGGCCAGACGGTGGAAGACAAGGACCCCATTCGCTCGGAATATCCCGACAACGTCCAAGTAAAGGAGTTGCCAGACTTCAACCCCCTGTTTTCCAAGGCTTACCGTTCTTTTGAGGAATCAGGAACGAAATTATTGCAGGCCATTGCGCTCTTCCTCGGCCTGGACCAGGGCTGGTTCGACGGTTTTGTTCACAATGGTAATTCCATCCTTAGGGCAATTCACTACCCGCCGATCAAACAGGAACCCAAATCCGCTATCCGCGCCGAGCAGCACGAAGACATCAATCTGATCACCTTACTTGTAGGCGCCTCCGCGGACGGTCTCGAGATCCTCAGCAAACAAAACGAATGGGTGCCCGTCACCTCCCTCCCCGACCAGATCGTCGTGAATGTAGGCGATATGCTGCAACGGCTCACGAACAATCGTCTCAAGTCCACTACCCATCGGGTTGTCAATCCGCCCCGCGAACGCTGGGGATCGCCGCGTTTTTCTATCCCTTTCTTCCTGCACCCTAAGAGCAATATGAGCCTGGCCTGTTTGCCAGGCTGCATAGATGCCTCACATTCAAAGGCTTACTCCGATATCACGGCCGGGGAATACCTCGATGAGCGCCTTCGGGAGATCGGGTTGAAGAAATAGGGGCGAAGCCCAAATACCGCTCTGGCCAGCCCGAAACGGGCATCAGGCCGATGCGTCCCGCTGCCTTGGGATCCGTCTACCCTCGAATATTGCCATTTGTCCTTTTCGAAAAAGTTTCTTGGCCTCCCTCGGGGGCACGGAAAACCGCGCCCAGGGCCGATTCTGGGCATAACCACTATACCTGACCATCAAAAATACTTTCTTTAGGCCAGTACCTAGTGTTGCATAGTACTAGAAAAGTACATATCTTTGTTTTGACAAGGATATAACTTTAAAAACTCACAGTGTATGAACATAGAAAACACCCAGAGTCAGATGCGCAAGGGAATCCTGGAGTTCTGTATTCTCTCTGTTATCAGGCGCGGGGAAGCCTACCCATCCGACATCGTTGAGGAAATGAAGGCCGCCAACCTGAACATTCTCGAAGGAACCCTTTACCCACTGCTCACCCGGCTAAAGAACGCCGACATGCTCACCTACCGATGGGTAGAAAGTAATTCGGGGCCGCCCCGCAAGTATTTCTCCCTCACCCCGAAAGGCGAGGCCTTCTACGGGGAGCTGGAGGCAACCTGGACCGAACTGGCCAATGCCGTTCACGCCCTCACTAACAACAAACTTTGAGCACCCACCGAAAGCAACTAACCACTCAACCTTCAAATAACACTTACAATGAAAAAGATCATCAATATAAACTTTCATAGTCGGGTGATCCCTATCGAAGAGAGCGCGTATGATATCCTGCAGCAGTACATTGAGAGTCTGCGCAGATATTTTGCCAACGAAGAGGGGAGGGAAGAGATCATCAGCGATATCGAGAACCGGTTTGCCGAACTCTTCTCCGAGGTCCTCAAAAAGGGCGCTCCCTGCATCACCGACGCGGACGTCACCAATGTCATCGCCAGCATGGGCCGCCCCGAAGAGTTTGAAGCAGAAGGCGCAGAACCCGCACCCGCGCCCTCAAACGGCGGCGCCGCAACAGGGGCAAACGCCGGCACGGGCCAATCCTTCGGGGGCGGCCAACCCAATTGGCAGTATGGCAATGAACCCCGCCGGCTGTTCCGGGCAGACAACGACAAGATCCTGGGTGGCGTGTGCGCCGGCCTGGCCAACTATCTGCGCCTGGACCCTGCCATCGTCCGGATCGTGTTTGTCCTGATGACCATCGGTTGGGGCTTTGGTTTCCTCCTCTACCTGATCCTTTGGATGATCCTGCCGACGAAATCCTTGCCGGCGGCCGTCCGCAAACGGCTCTATCGTAACAGCGACGACCGCGTCATCGGCGGCGTAGCCAGCGGTCTTGCGGCTTATTTTCATATCGATGTCTGGATACCGCGCCTGATCTTTGCCGCACCCCTGATCCTGGGCGTGGTGGCTTCCATCATCCGGAGCGCATGGTATGCCTGGGATCATTTCAACGGCCCCGCCTTCTTTACCGGCGGTTTTGGCGGCACGCTGTTCGTGACCTATATCGTTCTCTGGATCGTTCTTCCCGAAGCCGTTACCGCTTCGGATAAATTGGAGATGCGCGGGGAAAAGGTCGACCTGGAGTCCATAAAGAACACCATCAAAAGCGACATGGAAAACTTCAAAGGGAAGGCCATGGAAATGAGCGCTGAAGTGAAGGAGCGCATTCAGCAGGGCGCGAAATCGATGAAACAGAATACCCAGAACTGGAGCACCGAAGCGGGCCCGGCCATCCGGAAGACCAGCAACGGCTTTGGTCATGCCGTGGGAGTCCTGTTCAAAGCCTTCTTTCTCTTCATCGCAGGCATCATCGCCTTTGCATTGATCATGGTCTTGGCGGGTCTGGCCTTCCGCGGCGGCGGCCTCCTCCACCTTAAGGAGTTCATCCTCGAAGGTTTCTGGCAGAACTTCCTTGCCTGGTCCGCTTTCTTCCTTTTCCTGGTCATCCCGGTTATCGCCCTGCTCACCTGGCTCATCCGGCGTATTTCGGGCACCCGTTCACGCAGCCACTACCTGGGTTACACTTTTGCTACCCTCTGGGTCATCGGCTTATTCTGCCTCATCGTGCTCGGGGGTATGATCATGAACAATTTCCGGTCCCGTCAACACGTGGAGGAAGCCGTTTCCCTGACACAGCCCAGCCATGGTAAACTGATCGTTCAAAATACAAGACCCATCAATCGTTATGAAGACACCGACTGGTGGTTCGACGTCGACATGGGCCGCAACAGTCCCTTTTACAATCTCAGCGAAGACAGCGTCCTGCTGACGACCGTGAGCGTGAAGGTCCTTAAGAGCGAAGATTCTTTCTACCATGTCAACCTGATCAAATTCAGCCGCGGCAGCAGCGCGCCATTCGCCCGCGAGATGGCCAGCCATATCCAGTTCCCCGTGAGCCAGACCGACAGCATCCTGAATCTGCCACAGGGTTTCGCGATCCCCCGCGGCGCGAAGTTCCGCAACCAGCAGGTCAGGGTCGAGGTCTCGGTGCCCGTGGGCAAGCATATCCTGATCACCCGCGGCGTGGATGATTACACCTGGTTTAATATTAACCCCGGCCGCACCCATATCCATTGGGACGATCACGGAAACAATAATTGGGACAATGACTGGGACGAGGACATCAACGATGCCAATACCTTTTCCTGGAACAGCGACGTCGACTACGTGATGACCACCACCGGTCTTGTCCGGGCCGACAGAAGGACAAAATACGATCATCGCAATAACCAACAGCAAAAGGGCGACGAAGACGACGACCAACCTGAATACAAGGACAATAAAGACAGCAAGCAAGCCAAGCCCGACAACGGCGGCTATCGGTACAAAGGCCCCGGCTCCGAGCCCAAGCAAAGGACGGACACGGCTGCACCGGTCATAAAGAAAACGGCGATGCGGACGAAACCGGAAGACTGCACATGCTGTGCGATCTCACTCCTGGAACGAGTATAAAACCCGAACCACTACCTTTTCGTTGGTTGAAGTTGGAATCCAGCTCCCCGGTATTTACCGGGGGGCTTTACACATATAAATCCCGTGTTATTGCTCCGCCAAATCCCTTTCCTTATTCCTCCGCCAATTTCCTTAATTTCGCCCCGCCAATTTTGGTACTCTTACCCGGCTCAAAAAAAGCCAATACATGAAGCACACCCCGTTTACGTCCATTCATAAAAGACTCGGAGCGAAGATGGTCGATTTCGCAGGTTATAGCATGCCTGTCAGCTACACCGGCATAAATGAAGAACATCTGGCCGTCCGTAATAACGCCGGCGTTTTCGACGTAAGCCATATGGGGGAATTCATTGTAAAGGGGGAACATGCATTGGACCTCATCCAGCGGGTGACAACCAACGATGCGGCAAAGCTTACCAAAGGCAAGGCCCAATACAGCTCCCTCACCAACGACAAGGGTGGCATCGTAGACGACCTCCTGGTTTACTGTCTCGAGGAAAATAAGGCCTATATGCTGGTGGTCAACGCCGCCAACATCGAGAAGGACTGGAAGTGGATCTCCCATCATAATACCCATCACGCCGAGCTGCACAATATCTCCGACAAGACCTGTCTGCTCGCCATCCAGGGACCCAACGCCAACAAGATGATGCAGGCTTTGACGGATATAGACATCCTCAATCTAACCTATTACACCTTCTCAAAGGGCCGGTTCGCCGGCGTCGATAATGTCCTTATCAGTGCCACGGGCTATACGGGCGCAGGTGGCATAGAGATCTATTTCGAGGATAAGGACGGAGCGGCGGAGACGATCTGGAATACCCTTTTCGAAGTAGGCGGACCACAGGGGTTAAAACCCATCGGCCTTGCCGCCAGAGATACCCTCCGCCTCGAAATGGGTTATTGTCTTTACGGTAATGATATCGACGACACCACCACCCCTCTCGAAGCAGGACTGGGTTGGATCACCAAGTTTAGCAAGGACTTTACCGCCAAAGCCATTTTGCAGGAGCAAAAAGCCGCCGGACCCGGATCGAAGCTGATCGGCTTCGAAATGGTGGAAAAAGGCATTCCCCGCCAGGGCTATGAGATCAAGGACTTCTCGGGTGCAACGATCGGGCGCGTAACATCCGGTACGCAGAGCCCTTCGCTGGGTAAAGCTATCGGCATGGGTTATGTCAGGAAGGTTTTTTCCGACATCGATACCAAAATATACATTAAAGTCAGAGATAAGCTGTTGCAAGCCAGGGTTGTCAAGTTTCCATTTAGTTAATTTAGATAAGATGACCCCCGGAAATTAAGTTGGAATGATTTTTTCTTGCTAAAGGGCATCCAACACCTTATAAATGCCCACCATCCATCTAACGACCTTTGTCGCAGCCCCGACGGACCGCGTATTTGACCTCGCCCGTAGCATCGACCTGCTCAGGAAAACCATGGCCCATACAGAGCAAACCGCGATCGCCGGCACAACGATGGGGCTGATCGGGCTCGATGAGACCGTTACCTGGAAAGCCAAACACCTTATGAAGACAAGAATCCTGAAATCCCGGATCACCGCCATGGACCGCCCTCTCTCCTTTACCGACGAAATGGTTGACGGCGACTTCAGGAGCATGAAGCATGAACACCATTTCAAACGCATCGACAACGGAACACTCCTGATCGACCTCTTCCATTTCGAGACCCCCTACGGCGCCATCGGCAAGCTGGTAAACCGGCTTTATCTTACCCGGTATATGAAGAAACTACTGGAAACCCGGAATCAACATATCAAGGAATACGCGGAGTCGGAAAAATGGAAGTTCCTTTTGAACAAATAAACGCGCTCGATCACCTACATTTGCGTTTATCGTACTATGAGCAATTCTTCCAAACCGCCCTTATTTACGGCCCTGTCTCCTGCCTTATTGCATTTATATGATGTAAATCACGCGATTGTAGTTATCATCGACGTTCTCCGGGCCACTTCTACCATTGCTACCGCGCTTCATAACGGCGCAAAATGCGTGATCCCGGTGGATAGCGTGGCCAAGTGCATCGAACTGGGCCGCCAGATCGACGGTATTACGGCCGGAGAGCGGGACGGGATGATCGCCGAAGGGTTGGAACACGGCAACTCCCCCTTCGAATATCCCCGCGAGTTCATTGGCGGCAAGACCCTTGTGCTTACGACCACCAATGGGACCAAGCTCCTGCACATGGCCCTCGACAGGGGCGCGGGGCAGATCATCACCGGATCCTTTCCCAACCTGAGTTCCGTCTGCCGGTACCTCCTCGATCAAAACCAGCCTGTCGTCCTGGCCTGCGCCGCCTGGAAGGACCGGGTCAATATCGAAGACATGCTCTTTGCCGGAGCCGTCATCAACCAGGTAAAGCATCAGTTCTCCATCAACTGCGACTCATCGCAGATCGCGGAAACAGTATACCAGGATGCCCGGTCCGACCTCTTTGCCTTTATGCAGGCCAAAAATGCCTCCCACTATCAGCGATTGATGGGCTACGGGCTTGAAAAAGATATAAGATACTGTCTCACCCCGGATGTCGCTGCAGTTTTGCCATTATACGAAAATGGGAAGTTGATCGTGTTGTGATCGTATTGTAAATGCAGCTGGCTGGTTTTTGCCGACGCTTCGCGTCTACCGGGGCTAATGATTGGAAGGCCAGAACTTCGGTCTCAACACCGTTGAGACCTCGTTAGAGCATCGTTCTCGCCACCGGCGAGAACTCGCTAGGGCTTCGCCCGCAACCTTCGTCGGAGCATCGGTCCCTTGCTCCTTCCTCGGTTGCCTTTCGGCCGCCTTCGCCTGCGGCTCGGTTGCCTTCCGGAAACGCCGGCAGCTTTCCTCATTTCGTAAACACATGCCCGGCGTTTCTGGTACCTTTGCCCCGCCGACGGCCGCCGCGGCAAAGCTGATTTGAAAAAGAACAACCTACATATAGCCCTGGTTGGCAACCCCAATAGCGGGAAAAGCTCCCTGTTCAATGCATTGACGGGTCTAAATCAAAAGGTCGGCAACTTCCCCGGCGTGACCGTCGATAAAAAGACCGGTTCCAGCCAGCTCACGCCCAGCCTCACCGTCAACATCATCGATCTACCCGGAACTTACAGCCTCTATCCCAAGAGGGCCGATGAATGGGTGACTTACAAGGTATTACTAAACCAGGACCCCTCGGTAAGAGCCGATATGGTCGTGCTGCTCGTAGACGCCAGCAACCTGAAGCGCAACCTCCTCTTCTGCTCCCAGATCATCGACCTGAAGATACCCGTCGTAGTCGCCCTGACCATGATGGACCTGGCAGCGCAGAAAGGCATCGAAATAGACATAGAAGGGTTGGAACGGGAGCTGGGCATACCCATCGTTGCCGTCAACCCGCGTAAGAACAAAGGCATCCCGCAACTGAAAAAAGTAGTGGAGCTCCGCGCCCGTCAGCTGAATCTCACTCCCCCACGCGCATTTATCGGCACCCAGGCGCTGGCGGCGGGAGCCGTACAGGATGTCAAAAAACTGTTCCCCGAGATCAGCGACTACACCGCCATCCACTACCTCATCAACCATGAACAATTTTCGCTTACCACAGAACAGCAGTCAAAAATAGAAGACATCGAGGCGGTACACTCCTTCAACCATACCCGCATCCAGGCGGACGAGATCCTGGCCCGCTACAGCCGTATCCGCCAGATCATGAAGCACACCGTAGCCGAGCCCGACCCGCTTGAGAAGACCTTGTTCACCGAACGGCTGGACAAACTCTTTCTCGATCGCACCTGGGGCTATATCATTCTGCTGGGCGTACTTTTCCTGCTCTTTCAGAGCGTGTTCTGGATGGCTCAATTCCCCATGGACGGCATCGACTGGACTTTTTCCAAATTGGGCGGCTGGCTGGGACAACACCTTCCCGAAGCCTGGTGGAGCGACCTTTTGGTGAATGGATTGCTGGCCGGTCTTAGCGGCATACTCGTCTTCGTTCCCCAGATTATGATCCTCTTCGGCCTCATCACGATCCTCGAAGACACGGGATATATGGCCCGCATCAGCTTTCTCTCCGACAAACTTATGCGAAAGGTCGGTCTCAATGGCAAGAGTGTCATGCCCATGATCAGCGGCTTCGCCTGCGCCATCCCCGCTATCATGAGCGCCCGCAACATCGAGAACCGCAAGGAGCGGCTGCTGACCATACTTATCACCCCGCTCATGAGCTGCAGTGCCCGCCTGCCCGTATACACCATGCTCATCGCCCTCGTCATCCCCCGGAAGGAAGTATTTGGCTTCTTCAGTCTTCAGGGACTCGTGATGATGGGGCTCTATATGTTGGGCCTGGTCATGGCCATGATCGTCAGCTATGTAGCCAAATGGTTTATCAAGCTGAAGGAGAAGAGCTTTTTCATCCTCGAATTGCCCATCTACAGAGGTCCCCGCTGGAATAATGTCGTCGTCACCATGATCAACAAGGCGAAGACCTTCGTGGTGGATGCGGGAAAAGTCATCATGGTCATCAGCCTGATCCTCTGGGCCCTCAGCTCCTTTGGTCCGCCCCATCGCAGTGAAGTAGCGGAAAGTTATACCCGGCAGATGCAGGAGCATCCTGACCAGGCTGCCGCGCTGCAAAAAGAAAAACAGGCCGCCTTGCTGGAGAACTCCTATGCTGGCGTCCTCGGAAAAGTGGTGGCGCCCGTGATCCACCCATTGGGTTACGATTGGAAGATCGGCATCGCCCTGATCACTTCTTTCGCCGCCCGGGAAGTATTTGTGGGAACAATGGCCACCCTCTATAGCGTTGAGGGCGGAAAAGATGCGGACCAGCAGACCCTGCGGCAGCGCATGGAGTCGGCAAAACGGGAAGACGGCAGCCCGGTATATACGCTTGCCAGCGGCGTCAGCCTTATGATCTTTTACGTCCTGGCTATGCAATGCATGAGCACGCTGGCGGTGGTACGCCGGGAGACGCGGAGCTGGAAATGGCCCGCTATCCAGCTCGTTTATATGACTGGGCTTGCCTACGTAATGAGCCTGATCGTTTTTCAATTACTTAAATAATGCCGCCCGGGCATCCATTGCCCCGCCGCACTTCGACCAGAGCCCCTAGGGCTTACAACACGCCCAGCCCTTTCAATTCTTCCCGGAAAAGTTCCGGTGTCCGGAAATGGAGGCCGACAAAACCCAGTTGCCTGGCGGGCAGTACATTGCGGATATTGTCGTCGACATAGATAGCATGGTGTGGATCGATGTTGAACCGCTCGATCAACAGCTTATAGATCTCCGGGAAAGGTTTGCGCACCTTCTCTTCTCCCGACACCAGCCGCCCATCGAACCAATGCAGGAAGTCATACAACTCCAGCGCTACAGGGAAGGTTTCGGCGCTCCAGTTGGTTAGGGCGTATAACTTCAGCGGCGTATTGAATTTTAATTCTCTGAAGATCTCCACGGTCTCATGGATCGGTCCGCCCAACATCTCCTTCCAACGACTATAATAGGCGCGGATGGAGGCCTCGTGTTCGGGGAATTTTTTTATGAGGTGCTGCGTGCCCTCTTCCAGGCTCCGGCCTTCATCTTGCTGCTCGTTCCAGTCGCCGGTACATACGTGCGACAGAAACCAACGCCGCTCTTCGTCATTGGGGAAGATCTTGTTGTAAAGATACTCCGGGTTCCAGTCGATCAATACGCCGCCAAGATCAAAAACCAGTGTGTCTATTGTCATAGTTAGCTTTTTCGTTTCAGATGCGCAAAAGTCGTTCGGCTGCTTTTTCAAGGGTCTCTTCCTTTTTGGCAAAACAGAATCGCACGACCCGGTCATCTTTACCCGACCGGTAAAAAGCCGAAACGGGTATCGATGCTACGCCATATTCTTTGGTGATGCGGATACAGAAGTCTTTATCGGGTTCGTCACTGATGCGGTCATAGCGATATAATTGAAAATAACTTCCGTAGGAGGGCAGGGGAGAGAATTTTGTTGCCGCCATCAGCTTCCCGAAATAATCCCTTTTCTGCTGCAAAAAGGCGCCAAGGCTCAGGTAGCTGCTCTTGTCTTTAAGGTATTTCGCGAGTGCCACCTGCGAAGGCGAGTGACAACTGAAGCAGTTGAATTGATGTACTTTGCGGAATTCTGCCATCAGCTCCGGTGACGACACGCTATATCCCAGCTTCCAGCCCGTACAATGATACACTTTCCCAAAGGAAAAAGACACAAAACTCCGCCGGAGCAGGTCGGGATAACGCAGGATGGACGAATGGGGCAGCCCGTCAAAAATGAGATGTTCGTAGACCTCATCCGAATGGATGATGATCTCCGTGCCTTCTACGATGGCCTGGAGCTCGTGCATATCCTCGGGTCTGAGGATGGCGCCCGTCGGGTTATGCGGGGTGTTGAGCAGGATCATCCGCGTCCGCGGCGTGAGTTTTCGACGCACTTCCTCCCAGTCTACACGATAATCCGGGAATCGCAGATCGATCCGCACGGGTATAGCTCCATTTATTTCGATGTTTGGAATGTAGCTGTCATATGCTGGTTCGAATACGATAACCTCGTCTCCGGGTCGCAGAATGGTGGTCAGGGCCGTATAGATCGCGTAGGTGCCCCCGGGAGTGACAGTGATCTGTTCATTGGGGTTCACTACCGTGCCATAAAGTCCGGCAATCTTTTCGGCCAGGACCTCCCTTAACGCCGGCAGCCCGTTCATATGCACATACTGGTTATATCCATCGCGCATGGCCTCGTTGACAAGGGCGACCAGCTCTTCGCTCATCGGAAAATCCGGAAAGCCCTGACCAAGGTTGACCGCACCCAACTCCGCAGCCAGCGAGCTCATTACCGTAAAGATGGTCGTACCTACCTGGGGAAGCTTGCTGACAATGGAAGGAGGAGTCATAGTCGGATTCTGCTGATTTATTTGATACTGATATTTTCCTGGCGGACCAGTGTCTCGCCGTGGATCCGCAGGTATACCTGGGCCACGGTAACGACGTCTTTCTGGCAGTAGGTCACGATCCGCGGCAAGTCGTTTTGCACCCAATAGACATCGCCCACCTGGCTGCCGTCTATATCATCCTTGGGCGTGGGCACTCCCAGTGCATGCGCCAACAGATTGAGGGAGATAAAATTCTTGTATTCACCAAACTTCCACAGTTCCATGGTATCGATATGCGGCACCTCCCAGGGTTTCTTTCCGGATAGGTTGAGGACGGAGGGGACCTTCATGCCATGGATGACCATTCGGCGGCAGAGGTAGGGGAAGTCGAAGTCTTTCCCATTGTGTGCGCAGAGATACTTCTGTCCTTCGGAACCCCATTTGTGCAGCAGGTCATAGAACTGTAGCAGCAGTTCTTTTTCGTCGTCGCCATGAAATGACTTCAGGGAGAGCTTTCGCTCCGCCGGCGGCCCCGACAACACCCCGCAACTGATACAGATCACTTTACCAAATTCCGCGTAGATCGCGGCCCGGCCATACAACTCCTCCGGCGTCAAAGGCAGCTTGTCCCGGTTGAGCGAATCCGACTTGTGGCGCCACAACTGTTGCCAATCCTCCGGCACGTCGCCAAAAACGGGATATTGCGACACCGTTTCGATGTCCATGAAAAGGATCGTATGAAGTGGATAGGGAGACATTAGACCTGTGGACTATGGTTCTGTCCGTCCCTTAAAGATACTGATCTCCTTTGTTTCGTTTCACTTCGGCCACATATTCTTTGATCTCCTGCTCTTTTTCGCGCTGGCAGATCAACAGCACATCGGGCGTGTCGACTACAATAAACTTATCGAGCCCCTGTAATACAACCAATTTGTCGTTCCCGGCCTTCACCATACACCTGCTGGCGTCGATGATGACGACATTGTCGCCCGCGACTGCATTTTCCAAATAGTCTTTTTCCAGGTTTTCGTAGGCGCTGTTCCAGGTGCCGAGGTCGCTCCAACCAAAAGAGGAGGGGATGAGGTAGACATTGTCCGCCTTCTCCATGATACCAAAGTCGATGGAGATATTGGTACACAGCGGATAGATGGCCTGCAAGGCTTCCTTTTCGGCCGGGGTGTTGAATTTTTCTTTTTCGGCGGAAAAAACATCGTACATCTCGGGCAGGTATTTCTCGAATGCCTGGATGATATTTTTTACCTGCCAGACGAAGATCCCCGCGTTCCAGAGAAAGTCGCCGCTGGCCAAAAAGGTCTTGGCGAGCTCTAAGTTGGGCTTTTCGGTGAAGGTTTTCACCTTGTAGACATTATCCGAAACCGAATGCTGATCGTACTGTATATATCCGTACCCGGTATTGGGGTAGGTGGGTTTTATGCCCAGTGTAATAAAGGCGTTATGTTTATTCACGAAGCTCAGGGCCTCGAGGCAGACCTTGGTGAATGCCGTTTTATCGAGGATCAGGTGATCGGCCGGGGCCACGATAAGGGAAGCCTTGGGGTCCGACTGCAGCAGCTTGAAGGAGATATAGGCGATACACGGCGCGGTGTTCTTTCGGGAAGGCTCACCCAGGATATTGGCTACGGGTAATTGCGGCAGCTGCTCCTGTACGATGTCGGCATATTCCTGGGAGGTGACGACGTAGATGTTCTCGAGTGGAATAAACGACGAAAAACGGTCCAGGGTCCATTGGATAAGCGTTTTGCCTGTATTCAATATGTCCAGGAATTGTTTGGGATAATCCTGGCGGCTCATCGGCCAGAAGCGGCTGCCGATCCCGCCGGCCATGATTACAACATAGTGATGTCTGCTCATACTTTTATATTATACCCTCCCGGATAAGGTTGTTAAGATCGATAAAACCAAGATACTCGCGGCCGCTTGTGACGACGAGCCTCGTGATGTCATGGGTGCGCATCAGGTCCAGCGCTTCCACGGCAAGGGCTTCGGCCTCGACAGTTTTGGGACTGACAGTCATAATATCTGCCGCTGTCAATCCGACTCTGATGCCTTCCTTCTCGAGCATCCGGCGAAGGTCGCCATCGGTGATGATCCCAAGCAGCAGTCCTTTTTCGTCGGTTACCGCGGCGGCGCCCAAGCGCTTCGACGTGATCTCGATGATGACTTCTTTTAGAGCTGTGTCCGGGGCGACTCTGGGTTGGGCGTTGTGGACGTATACATCCTGCACCCGCAGGTATAATTTTTTCCCCAGTGTCCCTCCGGGATGAAAGCGGGCGAAATCTTCGGTTCCAAAGCCGCGCATCTCCATCAATGTGATCGCCAGGGCATCCCCCATCACCATCTGCACGGTCGTGCTGCTTGTGGGCGCCAGGTTGTTAAAACAAGCCTCCTGGTCCACAGTCGTATTGAGCACGATATCCGACTGCCTGGCAAGAACAGACTGCAAATTCCCGACCATCCCTATCAGGGGATTGCCGAAGCCCCGGATGAGTGAAAGAAGTACTTTTATCTCGGGGCTTTCCCCGCTCTTGCTGAGTATCATCACCACATCCTGGTCCTGCACCATCCCCAGATCGCCGTGGATCGCATCGGCTGCGTGCAGGAAAACGGCCGGTGTACCGGTGGAATTCAGCGTGGCTACGACCTTTTGCGCGACAATAGCGCTTTTCCCGATGCCACTGACCACCACGCGGCCTTTACAGGCGGAGATGAGCTCCACCGCCTTTTCAAACTGAACGTCCAGCAATTGTTCCAGGGCCGCAACCGCGGCTGCCTCTTTTTGGACGATATCCCTTGCTATTCCAATGATATTCTTGTCCCTGTTCATGATTTAAGTCGCAAACCTACGAGAAAATGCACAACGGGCAATAAAACAGTATTCTATCAACAGACCTTTAGGCGTTTTATAGAAAATCCACGCGGTCGTTCACTTAGTAGACTGATTAGTACACGGTTAGCAAGTTATTAACCGTATACTATATATTAATATTTTTATCATATTTTTGATACACGATCTAATTTTAACAATAAACCGCTACCACCCTACCCCCTTTTTTTGTAACTTCGCCATCCCTTAAATGTAAGCGTCGAAAGATCTGCTCCGATCCGACCGCGCAAAGCATCTGATGATAGCCAATTTCTTGCCAACTGAATATCACGGGCTCCTAATAGATCAGATAACAAGTGAGGTAGAAAAATTTAGAGCATGGCAACAACCGAAACAAAAAAAACCACCGCTAGAAAACCCAAGACCGTTACCGGTCAAACGGCTAAAGTGCAACCTAAACCATCCAACTCGCTGCTGGTCCACCTGCAGGAGCAATTTGGTTTTGATGCCTTTAAAGACAGTCAGGATAAGATCATTCAAAGCCTGCTTTCCGGAAAAGATACGTTCGTCATTATGCCGACCGGAGGGGGCAAGAGTCTTTGTTATCAGCTGCCCGCCATCATCAGCGAAGGCGTGGCCATCATCGTCAGCCCTCTCATCGCTTTGATGAAGAACCAGGTAGATCTTGTACGCAGCTATAGCAGCAGGGACAATGTCGCGCACTTCCTGAACTCCACGCTCAGCAAAAAGCAGATCAAGGAAGTACATGAGGACTTGCTGAACGGGCATACCAAGATGCTGTATGTCGCGCCGGAGACCCTTACCAAGCAGGAGAACATGGAATTTTTCAGCGACCTGAAGATCTCCTTCTTTGCCGTCGACGAGGCGCACTGTATCTCGGAATGGGGCCATGACTTCCGCCCTGAATACCGCCGCCTCCGGGAGATGATGATCCAGATCAGCCCCGATGTCCCGATGATCGCGCTGACCGCCACTGCCACGCCAAAGGTGGAAAGCGATATCATAAAGAATCTCGGGCTCCGCGATCCAAATGTGTTCATCTCTTCTTTCAACCGGCCCAACCTCTATTATGAGATCCAGCCCAAGATAAAGAAGGATCAGACCATCAAGAGCATCGTCCGCTATATCGTCCAGCAAAAGGGCAAGAGCGGTATTATATATACGTTGAACCGTAAGACGACTGAAGAACTGGCCGATATGCTGGTAGCCAACGGAATCAAGGCCGTTGCATACCACGCAGGACTCGACAGCAAACTTCGTTCGGAAAGGCAGGACCTCTTTCTCAACGAGGACGTGCAGGTCATCGTTGCCACCATCGCCTTCGGGATGGGCATCGACAAACCGGATATCAGGTTCGTCATCCACTTTAATATTCCGAAGTCAATCGAGAACTATTACCAGGAGACGGGCCGCGCTGGCCGTGACGGGCTCGAAGGCAACTGTATCCTATACTATTCGCACAAAGATGTCGCCAAGCTGGAGCACCTGATGAAGGATAAGCCGCTCAGCGAACGCGAGGTAGGTGCGCAGCTCATCAATGAAATGGTCGGCTTTGCCGAAAGCGGGGTCTGTCGCCGTAAGGTGCTGATGAGCTATTTCGGGGAAGAGTATACCACGGAGAACTGTGGCGTTTGCGACAACTGTCTGCATCCGAAGGAAAAGATAGAAGCCCGGGAACACGCCGTAAAGGTGCTGAAGACCGTAAAAGCCCTGGACGAACGCTTTGCCACGGGTTATGTGGTAAACATCCTGGTCGGAAGGCTCACACCGCAGATCCAGATGTTCCGTCACGAGGGTATCGCCGAATTCGGCATCGGTAAAGACGATGCGGATCATTTCTGGCATTCGCTTGTGCGCCAGCTGTTGCTCGAAGATCTTTTAAAGAAGGACATCGAAGAATATGGGCTGCTAAAACTCACGAAGAAAGGCGAGGATTTCCTCAAGAAACCCCGGTCCTTCAAGATCGTGTTGAACAACCTCTTCGAAGAGGCGAATGCCGATGACGAAGAAGAAAATGCCGAAACCGGCGGCGCCACGGCTGTCGACGAGAAGCTGTTCGAGCTGCTGAAAGAAATGCGTCAGAAAGAGGCCAAGAAGAAGGCCCTTCCGCCGTTTGTGATCTTCCTCGAGACCTCGCTGCAGGATATGGCGACGCTCTATCCGACGACGGTGCAGGAGCTCGAAAAGTGCCAGGGGGTTAGCAAAGGCAAAGCCATCCGGTATGGCAAGCCCTTTATCGAGCTCATCGCGCATTATGTGGAAGAGAACGATATCCAGAAGCCCGACGATTTCATTATGAAGAGTGTCGTCAACAAAAGCGTCAATAAGGTTTATATCATCCAGCAGGTGGACAAGAAGATCCCGCTCGAGACCATCGCCAAGAACAAGGACCTGCGCCTCGATGCACTGCTGGAGCAAATGGAAACCATTGCCGCCAGCGGAACCAAGCTCAACCTCGATTATGCGGTGGACGAGATGCTCGACGAATATGAGCAGGACGAGATCATCGAATATTTTAAAAGCTGCGAGACCAGCAGTCTCCAGGTCGCCCAACAGGAGCTTTCCGAGGGGAACTTTACCTGGGAGCAGCTGAAGATCATGCGGATCAAGTTTCTAAGCGAATATGGGATGTAGGCTGGGCGGCGATCCCCGGCCCCTGAATGCACCAGATCCGGGCCATTGCCAAAGTCGGCTGGGCCGTGCCCGGGCAAAGCAAATGCCCCGAGGCCGGCCAAAGCCCTGGCAACCATTTTTTTAGAGATTTTCCATGGCATTTATTTCGGATTTTCGGTCGGAAATCCTATTTTTGCCACCCGATCAAAATCCCGGTTTTCCGGGAATCTAAAGTCCGGCCTCGGCCGGGGTAAAGTCCGACCTTCGCCGGGTGGTCGGTGAAAGGATGGTGCGGTAGCTCAGTTGGTAGAGCAATGGACTGAAAATCCATGTGTCGGCGGTTCAACCCCGCCCCACACCACATGGAAAAAGACCTTGAATATCAAGGTCTTTTTCGTTTTAATCGATGTACGCGGCGATCGGGCAAAAGATAATTATCCAACCTTGACCTTCGATCTTATGAATTGCAACTGTTCAATTGTCAACTTTGTTTTGTCGATATAGTTTCCCGCTGCTGCGGTGTGATACAAAATCAGGAATTTATTAGTTTCCTGCAGATTCTTGATATAAACCCACTGCACATCCGATCTAAACGCAAACCCTTGAACAATAATACCGCTTTCGTTGAACGTATATATTATTTCAGCCTGAAGGCTCGGAGCCGAGCGAAATTCCTTTAAAGACCTTAATACAATTATTGTTGGAAGAAGTAAAAAATACAAGCCGATAAAAATTTCCAGGTCGGAGGCGTCAGAATAAAAGGATATTATTTTTAAGCCGCCAAGAATGATCATCACCCCCAAAATACTTGCAAATATAATTCCCGGCTTTCTGTAAAGGACTGTAAACAGGACCCTTGAATACTCCTTTTCGGTTAATCGTGTTGTTATTGAAAAGCCTTCCATATTAACTGGTTTACAATATTGAATCTTGATTCTATGCCAAATACAAAAGCCGAAATTTACATTCCGGCCTTTCAAATATTTCTATTTTATCCAAAGGAGGCTTATTTGCCTCTCTTAGACATGGATTTGGGCGCGCCATGCTTCTTCAAAAAGGCAACAGCTTTCTTCGCCTTTTCTTGAACGGCTGGATCATTGCCATGATCTTGGATTCCCTTATCCACGACAACTTCAACTTTGAATTTCTTATTTATTCCAATGCTTCCCATATAATCATAATCAGGGTTATATATTCAAATTTACGAATTTATTTGCGGCGGAACAAGAAGGCTTCGTAAGCCGATATTCATCAGCGATATATACAAAACGCAATTAAAAGATATTAAAGTAAAAAAGGGCAGTGCCGCTCCGCCCAACACCACAAGAATTCTAAAGCATTGTAATTCTACATATTACGATGCTTTTTTTATTTCATTGTTGCACTTCGATCGGTGCACTCC